>JRYG01027042.1_pt1 | contig 10198 bp, 12 predicted proteins | sample 235341 | NCBI WGS metagenome assembly JRYG01 (sample SAMN03074218, study PRJNA261478) | activated sludge metagenome | biome: Wastewater Treatment Plant; feature: Wastewater; material: Activated sludge; isolation source: activated biomass of a wastewater treatment plant treating hydrocarbon... ... | reverse complement strand
AAAGTTGAATGCATTATTGTCAACGATTGCCGCATCCGAAGCGTCAACAGAGTTGTCGCCTGTTACGTCAGTTGCCACATAGCCTGAAACAAAATTGAAAGCATCATTGTCTATAAGACTAAGGTCACCCGCGTCAACTGTGCCGTCCTGGTTCGGGTCACCGGTATAGAAAGAATATTTTCCACTGACCAATACCATGTTGTTTCCAAACGCCTGAGTTGCCGCTGAAGTGAAATCATAGTTCAGCACTCCGCCAGTAAATAAATCACCGCCGGATTTGCTCCAGGTTTCTATGGAGTTTCTGTGATTGACAACTATGTAGTAGTTCACTCCGTTGACTGCCTTGGCAAAGTTTACAGCCGCAGTGCCTGTCGGGCTGAGATAAGCCATTGACATTTCCACAAGGTCATACGGGCTTGTTGCGCTTCTCAGCGAAACAACAATAGTATCCTGCACAGGAGAATATGCCTCAAGATTTATTGTAAGGTTCAGAGTCGAAAGCGTAAATGCCGTTGACTCGTCAGCGCCTTTGTACGGGTAGCTCGCACTTCTTGCGTTGCCGTCAATGTCAGTCGTAATTCCGGCAACCGGCCTCGCGCTCAGGTCTGCGTCTCCTATTGATGTTCCCGTAAGATGAAGATCTGATGCCGATACGAAATTCACATTCTTGAACCTGACATTATCCTCGCCTGAAACTGCAATGTATGACGATGTGGTGGAATAACCGGTCGAATCCCATGTTACGGGAAATGAACCCGTTGCCGTTGCAAAGTAACAATTGTAGTCTATGTCGAGATTGCCGTCGATCCCGTTGAATGCACCGCCTGCATGTATCACGCCGGTAGTACCGCCTATTCTGTTGTTCACGCAGATGTTGTTCCTCTGGCTGTAGTTCATTCCGGCGTTTGTTGACTGTTTGACGATTCCTGCCGAAACAAGCCTTCCGGCAACTCCGCCGGTCTGTGTTCCACCAATGAGAACAGTATTGTGGTGAATGTTCAGATTGTAGCCTTCGGTTGTTCCTGTAGTGTAAATTCCGAAAGTGCTTGCGGCATTAAGATTGTTCAGATTCAGAGCCACAAAGTTATTGTAAATGTCGATTGTTGAACCGGTCCCCGGAAGTGCGGCAGTGTATATGCCCCTGATTGCCAGAGATGTGGATGTTGTAGTTGAGCCGATGTCTATTACCTTATTATTCCTGATCTCAACTGCGATGAATCAAGCGTGCTTTGCAATCTTTTGCTGTAGTGATTAGTAACGTTATAGCCTGTTGTTGAGATCGTATTTCCTTCAACCAGCATGCTTTTTGTTCCTCCAAGCATCCACACACCCGCAAAACCGAAGTTTGTGATGTTGCATGATGTTACCCTGTTGTTTCTGTTGGGATTAGCAGTGGTTCCGTCTGAACCTACGCCCGACCTGCCTCCTGAAATGAAGCAGTACTCAACCGCATTGTCTGAATTACCGCCGGCCTCTGTTGCTGAAGTGCTGAACTCAAGGGTCCTCGGCCCTGCAGAGTTCTGTGTAGCGTTGAAAAGTTTGCAGTATCTGACAACATTATTTGTTGATCCGTTTGTCATCTCCACTGTGTTTGCGGACGTACCGGAAGTTGCATTGTTTCTTATCTCCAGATCCTCGGTCGTGCCCGTACCTCCCGGCCTTCCGTCAATAATTATGAAATCCGCGTTGTCTATTACCACAATCCCTGCGCTGTTGCTCCCGGAGATCACTTCGCCCGTGTTGCCGGCATCAGGGCGTATTGTGATCGTATTCGTTGAACTGCTGCCGGTCCTCTGCCCTAGAGTGATCGGAAGCACTTCGTTTGCACCGGTGTAAGCGCTGAGGATCTCGATAATGTATGCCTGTGAAATGGTGCCGGGGATTGCGTTATAAGCTTCCTCCACACTGCTGTGAGTGCTTATCAGCGAACCGTTGCCGTCCTGAAGTTCTACCGAACCTGCCTGCGGGAATGCTTTCGCTGCGAATGTAAGCATCAGCAATGAAAGCATGAGTCTGAATTTGTTCTTCATAATGCACTTTGTTTAGTTAGGTTTCTAAATTTAGTCTAATACAATTGGAATTCCAATTGCCGAAATTCTCTTTGGCCAGAACATCAAGCGCTGAGGCTTTCTTCTGGCATTTTTCCATTAACATTATTATTGCAAAAATCTATATTGCCCCATGATTGAATCATACATTCCTATATTCATAATCATTGCTATCGCAGTGATTTTTGCCGTTNNTCATTGCTTGGCCCTAAGAGGCCGAACCGGGAGAAGCTCTCCACTTATGAAAGCGGCGTTGAGCCTGTCGGTACTGCGCATGAGAGATTTTCAGTGAAGTTTTATATGGTCGCAGTGCTTTTCATATTGTTCGATATTGAAGTGGTATTTTTGTTTCCGTGGGCCGTATCGTTTTTGAACCTTGATCCGGCAAAGATGGTTTATTCGTTCACCAGCGCAATGGTATTCATCGTGATACTGCTTGTCGGTTACATTTATATCATAAAGAAAGGGGCATTGAAATGGGATTAGAAGAAAAACTTTCGAAAGACGGATTCGTTACGGCAAAAATTGACGAGCTCATAAGATACTGCCAGAAGAACGCACTATGGCCGATGCCGATGGGCATCTCATGCTGTGCAATTGAAATGATGGCGGCCGCAGGACCCCGATTCGATATTTCAAGGTTCGGTAGCGAAGTTTTCAGATTTTCACCGAGACAATCGGATGTGATGATTGTTGCCGGTACTACAACTTACAAAATGGCACAGGTGGTAAGAAAGATTTACGACCAGATGCCCGATCCGAAATGGGTAATAGCAATGGGAGCATGCACTTCAAGCGGTGGCATGTACAGGACCTATTCGGTTGTCCAGGGAATTGACCTTTTCTTGCCCGTTGACGTTTATGTGGCCGGCTGTCCGCCAAGGCCCGATAATCTCCTTAAGGCGTTAATGACGCTTCAGGACAAGATCTCTTCGGGAGACAGAAAGCCTTTTTCAATCAACTAGTCAATTAACCCAAAATCCTTCAGCATGAAGAAATTAATTTACACATTTTTAATCGCAGCTATCGCTGTTGTTTTTCTCGGTGCGAATTCCTTTGCACAGAGAATACTCATCAACGAAGGCTTCGAGAATTCCGGATTCAATTCGGACAGCCTTCCGACAGGCTGGTTCAAACTGGACAATGACGGCACAAATCCGAATTATCCGCTTGCAGTTTGGTCTGCAAGAGATTCGGGAGTTAACTTCCCGGGTGTGAATGCAATCATTCACTCAAGAGCACATACCGGAACAAGAGGAGTCTGCGTTCCCTGGAGAGCAGGCGATCCTGTGGCCGATGACTGGCTCTTTCTGGACAGCACCACCATTCAAACAGGCGACAGTCTGATCTTCTGGATGCTACTCGGCACACCCGATGACCTGAATCTCACTGTTTACATTGACACAATGCAGGTACATGTGTGCAGTGACCAGGATCCGAGTCTGTCAATTGCCAAGATCGCAACCATCAGAAGCGAGGATTCAAACAACGTGTGGAGGCAGTTCAAATTCAGCCTTAATCAGTTTGCAGGACAGAGGGTATATCTTGCATTCAGGTATTACATGAACACTACAGTTGACGGCCTCTGGTGCAATATTGATGACATCTTTGTAGGTAACAGAAGTTCTGTAGGCATCACTCAAAACGGAACGAATGTGCCGGATAAGTTTGCACTTGGACAAAACTATCCGAATCCTTTCAATCCTTCCACCAAGATAAGATTTGCAGTGCCTGAAACAGGCAATGTGGAACTGAATGTTTACGACTCAAAGGGAAGCCTTGTCGGAAAGCTCGTTAACGGCAGGCTGAACGCCGGGCTGTATGAATATGAATTCAACGCCGCATCACTTCCGAGCGGTGCATACTTCTACAGGCTCAGCGCCGGAAGCTTCTCCTCTACAAAGAGAATGGTTCTTGTGAAGTAATGCTTTCAGCGCCGGATAAGAAATCTCCGGCAGATCATTAGATTGTAAAGGAGCCCGTGAATATATATTCACGGGCTCTTTGCATATATGCCGAATGATCCGGATGCTTACACCGCTCATTCGAAATTCTACTGATGCATAAATGTCCGCACTTAACCGTAAAGATCAGGCATTCATAGAATTTAACCGGAGAACTGTTTCGCCGGAGAATGCAGAAGTCAGGTCAGGCGAAAGAGGTCTTTCACTGATGGATGATCTGAGAATTGTTTTGCGGAAGGGCGTGCCGGTGCAATCTCAGCGCCCGGCAAATTTCTTCTTCAGTCTTTTATAAACCAAGCCGGGCAGAAATTCCTTTATGCTTGCATCGTATGAAGCAAGCTCTCTTACAAGTGAGGAATTAAGGTAAGAGAACTTCTCATTAGGCATCAGGAATATGGTGGTAATGTCAGGATTGAGCTTTGTATTGGTGAGCGACATCTGGAACTCATATTCAAAATCGGAAATTGCCCTCAGTCCGCGGACGATAACAGATGCCTTCTTCTCTTCGGCATATCTTACAAGCAGGCCGTGGTACGAATCAACTTCCACATTCTTAAGATGGGCAGTGGTCAAAGTGATCATCTCCTTCCGTTCATCTTCCGGAAACATCGGTGTCTTGTGCGGATTGACAGCAATTGTCACAATCACTTTTTCAAACAGCCTGCATGCCCTTTCAATTATGTCAAGGTGGCCGTTGGTGATTGGGTCAAACGTACCGGGATAAATTGCCGTGATCTTCTTCATTACTGTTCAGCTTCTGTTTTGGAAAATTGTAAAATGAGCTTTGCCCTCGCTTCTGATAGCAACTGCTTTTGCAGAGAGTTCAGGGGATGGTTCAAATGATCCTGAATGTTCTATGACAACTATGCCGGAAATGCCGAGTGATGTTTCCGCGAGAGCTTTATGCCTGTCATACATATAAGGAGGATCGGCAATAAGAATGTCGAACCTGTCACCTGTGTTCTCCGCAAAGGCAAGGGCATCACCTCTTACAAAGGTGCACATATCAGCAACACCGAGCGCCTCTGCGTTCCGCCTTGCAAGATCAGTGTTGAAGTCAACAAATACAACAGCTTCAGCGCCTCTGGAAATGCACTCAAGCCCGAATGCCCCCGAGCCGCAAAACAGGTCTGCCGCCTTCGCTCCGCTTAAGTTATACCTGCTTGCAAGAATGTTGAAAAGAGTTTCCTTTGCCCTGTCGGACGTGGGCCTTAACTCCTTTCCTTTCGGCGGGATCAGCTTCCTTCCCTTCAAGCGTCCTGAAATGATCCTCATTCAGGATGAAAGATTTTTCAGGGCAAGGCCGAACAGCGGCACGAAAGGGCTCGAATCAGACTTCGAGTTCCTGTCCCTGCTCTTCGCCGGGAACAAATCGAGATGCGTCAGCTTTATGCCGTCGAAAATTTCGCTGAACCCCTGTGACATGACCGGCCCGGAAGCATCACCGTAAAGGAAAATTTCCGTCAGCGTCTCGTTTGCGCCAAGCCTCTGAGCGGCTGATGTGATCTGCCTGTGCAATACGCTTGCAGGGTTTTCGCCGCATGTAAGGTCAAAGTCGTAATGGCATAGCTTGCCGTCCCTGAGAACGCTTGTATCAACGCGGCTCATACTGCATGATGAAAGTATTACGTAATTGCCCCGGACGGATCTCCCGTAGAGTTCGGTAAGGCATCTTTCAGCAGCAAAGTGGTCAATTTCTATATTCCTGAGACGGATCCCGGAATTCAGGCAGAGGCTCTTTATGAACCTGATCCTTCTCCTGTCAATTGCAACTATGAGCGAATCGAATATGTCGCCGCTGAAGAGCGGTTCGCCGAGCCGGTAATACCTTTTGCTGAAATTGCGTGATGAATCGGGATAGAAGTTAGAGATCTCCCATTGAATATGGGATTCAAGCGCTGTTCCGGGCTCGCTGAAATCGAGAGGCAGTACGCAGATGAATGCAGAGGACGGATCAATGACAACTCCTGCCTTCAGCCCTGAGGCGTCTTCCGTTCTCAGGAAATTCTTTATCAATTCTGAAAACCCGGCGGAGTATTCATCTGCATCCTTAGTGAAAACGCTTTCTTCGCCAATGTCAAAGCTCAGCGCGGCGGTCATTGCCGAAGCAACTTCACCTGACGGTTCCAATGTAAGCAGGCGAAGAGTCCTGCCCGCAAACCCTATGCTGAGAACGGCCAAATCCTATTCCGCTTTGATTAAATGTCTGAGCTTCTCAAATTTCTTTTTTCCAATGCCTTTGACTTTCATGAGGTCCGTTGCGTTCCTGAACTTCCCGTTCTTTTCTCTGTATTCGATTATTCTCAATGCCGTTGCTTCGCCAATTCCGGGAAGCCCTTCAAGTTCCGTTGCCCCTGCCGTGTTCAGATCCAGGATGTTTCCAACTGCCTCTTCCTCAGGAGGGGTTTCGTGTGAAGTCTTGCCTGCGGAATCAATTGCACGCGCAAGTTCAGTCGGATCGGTCCGTCTGCCTTCTTCAGATGCATTGAACGAATAGTCTGCGGTTGTGCCGAGACTTCTGCTTACGAACTGGCTGTCCATACCGGTGTAGTCGTAAGCCCTCCCGGCATCTTCAATAAAGTTTCTGAAATTTCTGATCATATAGCCTGCAACAATAACAGCCGCCATAAAAACAATGACGCGCATTTCGTTCCGGGAGAAGCGAAGTCCTTCCTTCAGTTCCTTCAGCATAGAGTCCTGTCATTTTGATTTCATCTCTTACGTAATGTCAAAGTGTCCGTGAAACAAATACCTTGGTCAGACCACCCTGCAGAGCGTGAATCCGTCACCGATAGTCATAAGAAGGCTTTCAACCCTTTTGTCATTCGGAATGAGCTCATTCATTTCCCTGATCGCATCGAGGTCAGGGTCGCTTTCGGTAGGCTCGGCCACCCTGCCACCCTTCAGCATATTATCGAAGATCATTACCGTGCCGCTGTGCGAAAGTTTCAGTGCAAGTTCGAAGTACGCCTTGTATCCGGTCTTGTCGGCATCAATGAATATAAGGTCAAACTTTCTTCCCTCATCCGCAAGCGTCTTCATAAACTCAATTGCGCCGGAAGTCACTGCCGTTGTCTTGTCTGCAACTCCCGCCTTCTCAAAATACTTTTCAGCAACTTCCGAATGCTTCCTTTCGATATCAACGGTTGTAAGCATTCCACCCTGTGCAAGCACTCTGGCAATGTGTATTGCGCTGTATCCGGTAAGGGTTCCTATCTCGAGAGCATACTTTGCGCCGAGCATCCTGGCAAGCATATAAAGAAACTTTCCCTGGTCAGGTGATATCTGTATCATGGGAATTCCAAGGCGCTCTGTTTCTTCAAAAAGTTCGCTGAAGATCATTTCCCCGGAGGCATAATGCTTCTGAATGTAATCATAAAGCTCCTCAGTCATTACAACAGTCTTCATCAGGCGGCGGAAAGGTCAAATTCCGGAAAGAATATCTTATTGATGAGAAGGCATTTGCCGGTATCACGGTTTATCTCGCAGTAGATCCCAGAGAACCGAAGGTCATGTTCTGCCACTTCGTATTTCTGCGGAGTAGCATAAATGAAGCGCTTGATCGAACCCTCCTTCTTCATGCCAATCACAGAATCGTAAGGGCCGGTCATTCCCACATCTGTGATATAACCGGTGCCATCGGGCAATATGCGGGCATCTGCTGTGGGAATATGTGTGTGAGTGCCGGCAATCACAGATGCGCGGCCGTTTGCATGCCAGCCGAAAGCGATCTTCTCAGCAGTGGCTTCGGCATGGAAGTCAACAAAGAGAATGTTCGATTCCTGCTTTACTTTTTCATAGACCCAGTCGAATGTCCTGAACGGACAGTCAATTCCCTTCATGAAGACTCTTCCCTGCAGGTTCAGCACAGTGATCTTTTTGCCGGTACCCGGAATGTCGAAAATTCCGTACCCGTGTCCGTAGGCGCCTTTGGGATAGTTCATCGGCCTCAGCACGTTATAAGTATCGTTAAGGTATTTGTGCGCCTGTATCTTGTCCATTGTGTGGTTGCCGCCTGTAAGCACATGGATCCCCAGTTCAAGGAGCTTCTTTCCGTCCTTTTCAAGTATGCCTTTGCCTTCGGTGATGTTCTCGGCATTTGCAATGATGAAATCGAGCCTGTACTTTGAGGCATAGTTTGGAAGGAGAGTCTTTACGAGGCCGAAGCCTGAATCTCCGATTATATCTCCTATGAACAGAAGCCTGATCCTGTCTGGCAAAGTGGTGGAGTTTTTAGGGGGACGGGGTTAGAAATATTCGTTTATGTTGACACCTTTCCAGACGGCATACTTTTCAAGATCGTCTCTCACAGACTTGAATATCGCCGCGAAGAGCACAGCATCATCGGCAAAGCCGAAGAGCGGAAGTATGTCAGGCACGAGGTCAAACGGATTCAGAAAATAGAGGATTGCCGCGGCTATCAATCCAATGGAACGCCACGGTATCTCAGTATATTCCTTGCTCTTGTAATCCTTGATCAACTGCAATGCAAGCTTCACCTGATTGACGAGCTTTTTGAATCTCCCTACATCTTCCCCGGAAGCCTTTTCATTGATCCTTTCATGCTGTGAAAGTATGAGATCAACTTTGTTTTGTCCGTTGGTCTTATTGCCTGTTTCGAATTCGGGAGGCAGATTGATATGATCCTTATTATCCAATTGGAATCGCTAAAATTCTGCCGCAATATATGCTTAATGAAATATCTATTCAACAAACTTAGCCCTTTGCGAAATGCGGCTGATCACTTTCGGTATTGCCTTCACTGATTTATTCCCCAATCATGGACCCTATACCCGCCTGAATTTCCTGGTACCGGATCTGCTCCCTGAATGATTGAGATTGCAGGCAAGGAGTTATGAGAGCATGTTGGATTCCGGTTTCAGTGCGCTTACTTCGGCACTCTGCAAATTGAAACGGGCGCATGAGATTTGCAATGGTTTTTTGGAATATTTTTCATATTTTGACGCACATTCACTTAACCTAAACTCAATCAATTAATTTTATGCTGACTCATTTTTACAAACTGTTTTTCGTGCTGATCCTGATCGCGGGAAGCCTGAACGCACAAAACGTAACAGTTAATCCGGGAGCCGGATCTTACCCGACAATGAAAGACGCTTTTGACGCGATCAATGCGGGCACCCATACAGGGGCAATAACCATTGATGTCGTTGGTAATACTGTTGAAACAGTAACTGCTGTTTTAAATGCAAGCGGTAGCGGAAGTGCAAATTACACTTCTGTAGTTATGAAGCCCGTTGGCGGTGCAAGAACAATTCAGGGTAGCATAGCAGGCGCCTTGATAAGGCTTGCCGGTGCAGACAATGTTACAATTGACGGCAGGCTCGGTCTTTCAAACTTCAGGAATCTGACCATCTTAAATTCAAGCACCCTAGCCAGTACAGCAGCAATCTGGATTTCTCACGGTGCAGGAGCTGCAACAGACTCTGCCGGAGCTCAGAACAATCTAATCAGAAACTGCGTAATCTCTTCAGGTGTCAGCGTGGGTACATCCTCAAACGTGTCATTCTGCATAGTTTTATCAGGTACCTCAATTTCTACCTCAAGCCAGGGCAGGAATAACAACAATAATACTGTGTTTAATAACTCATTAGTACGAGCAAGGTATGGAGTGAGCATTTGCGGAGGCGGAGCAACAAGCCTGAATCAGAACAACAGAATTGACAGCAATCTCGTCGGCTCTGAAGCATATGACGGCGCAGCAATAGGGAAAGCTGGAATTTATGTTCAGTTTCAGAACAACTGCAACATTGAATACAATACTGTAAAGTACGTTGGCGGTCCTTCAACAAACACTACTGCAGGAGCTGACAGAGTCGGGATCGGAGTAGGTTCGGAGAGCTGGTCAATTGGAACTTCTACGACGACAACAGGAACGAATAATAAAGTAAACGGGAATATTATCCGTAACATAAGAGAAGGAAGAACATTCTCTGCAGCAGGAATAATCTGTGCTACAACAGCTTCGGGCCCCGCAACCGGAAATGTGATTACAAATAATGTAATATATGATATCAGGGCAAACGGAACATCGCCGGATATTGCCGTTGGAATCGCACATGCCGGCAACAGAGGTGATCTGATTGCTTATAACTCCATATACTTGGTTGGTGATCTTGATACTGCGGGAGAGGTTTCCTGATTCACATACAGGCCGGCGATCGG
>JRYG01023506.1_pt1 | contig 10211 bp, 9 predicted proteins | sample 235341 | NCBI WGS metagenome assembly JRYG01 (sample SAMN03074218, study PRJNA261478) | activated sludge metagenome | biome: Wastewater Treatment Plant; feature: Wastewater; material: Activated sludge; isolation source: activated biomass of a wastewater treatment plant treating hydrocarbon... ... | reverse complement strand
TGCTGACCAAGCTGTCCGACATTCATTATGTCAGGAATGATTCCGAATTCAAGCGGGGCGCATTTCGCGTCAGGGGCGATATTGTGGAAGTGATACCCGCTTACGAAGATGAGACCGCAATCCGCATAGAGTTCTTTGATGATCAGGTGGAGAAGATCTCCTATTTCAATTTCAGAGAAGGCAAAGTAACGGGAACTGATGTAAGCTGTGTTTTATACCCTGCAAAGTACTTCGTCACCAACAAAGACAAGATCGAAACCGCGCTCGTCAATATTCAGGAGGAGCTTGAGGAAAGAGTCGAGTATTTCAAATCAATAGGAAAATACATAGAGGCCGAGAGGATCTCACAGCGCACCAACTTTGACATTGAGATGATACGCGAAGTCGGCTACTGCAACGGCATTGAAAACTACTCGCGGCATCTTGACGGACGAGCCCCGGGTTCGAGGCCTTCATGTCTGTTTGATTACTTTCCGAAAGACTACATACTGGTCGTTGATGAGTCTCATGTGACCGTCCCGCAAATAAGGGGCATGTACAACGGAGACAGGATGAGGAAGAAGACCCTTGTCGAATACGGCTTCCGCCTGCCTTCCGCGCTTGACAACAGGCCCATGACTTTTGAGGAATGGGAATCAATGGTGAATCAGGCGATATTTGTAAGCGCCACACCCGGGGATTACGAGCTCGAGAAGAGCGGCGGCGTGGTGGTAGAGCAGGTGATCCGCCCCACGGGCTTGCTTGATCCGGAGATTCAGGTACGGCCCGTTAAGAATCAGATCGATGACCTGATCAATGAGATCCGAAAGCGAAGCGCAAAGAAGGAGCGCGTGCTTGTTACAACTCTTACAAAAAGAATGAGCGAAGACCTTACCGACTACCTTCTCGGAATCGGAATAAGAGTGAAGTATATGCACTCTGAAGTGCAGTCGCTTGACAGGGTGGAGATCCTTCGCGGACTCCGGCTCGGAGAATTTGACGCACTGGTCGGCGTCAACCTTCTTCGCGAAGGGCTTGATCTTCCGGAGGTTTCGCTTGTTGCAATTCTCGATGCAGACAAGGAAGGATTTCTTCGCTCTGAAAAATCCCTTCTTCAGACCGCCGGAAGGACAGCAAGGAACGTGAACGGGCTTGTTGTGATGTATGCAGACAAAGTGACGGAGTCAATGGCCAAAGTGATCGAGGAAACAACCAGAAGGCGGGAGATACAGACGGAGTATAACAGGAAACATGGTATCGAGCCAAAGACAATTTATAAGACGCTTGAGGAGATCATGTCTTCGACAATCGTAGCAGAGTCTAACGCAAGTGCAAACAGAAAGAAGAACGAGAAGAAAGCAAAGGAGGAGAGGTCAACGCTGAGTCTGATCACAAGCAAGGTGGAGAGGTCTCTGGATTCCGAGAAGCGCAGGGAGCTCATTGAACAGCTGCGTGCCGAGATGATAAATGCGGCAAAGGACCTTGAGTTTGAACGCGCCGCCGAACTGAGGGATGAGATCGAAAAGCTTAACGGTTAGAACTTATCAGCCGCAGACTTTTTTGAAAACACGCAGAAAGTTTCCGCCGAGGATCTTCTTCACTTCATCAGAAGTGTAGCCGCGTTCAAGCAGGGCTTTCGTAAGTTCCGGATACATCGTAACATTCTCAAGCCCCGCAGGAGGTGTGATGCCGCCGTCATAATCTGAACCAATGCCGATGCAGTCAATCCCACCGGTCTTTTTCAGATGGTCTATGTGATTCAGAACATCATCAATATCAGCCCTCCCTTTGCTCACAAGAAACTTGTCGTAGAAATTCACGCCAATGTAGCCGCCCTTTTCCGCAATTGCCTTTATTTGTTCATCGGTCAGGTTCCTGTAATGAGGATTAAGCGAATAGCAGTTTGAATGAGACGCAATTACCGGATCCTCGGAAATATCCATAACATCCCAGAATGATCTCTCACCAAGATGAGAAACGTCAATCAGCATTCCGGTCTCGTTCATTTTTTTTATTACAACTCTTCCGAACTCGGTCAATCCTCCTGTGACACCTTTCTCAGTCTCATCCCTTGCAGATGATGCAATGAGATTGGAGTTGTTCCACGTCAGCCCGATGTACCTTACCCCAAGGTCAAAGAACTCCTTAACCCTGCTTTCATCATCGCCAACCGCAGTGCCCCCTTCAATGCCGATAAGTCCGCAAAGCTTGCCGAGCGAGACTATTCTCATAATGTCGTCATAAGTGTATGCGATCTCCATACTGCCGGAGTTTTCGCCGGCCATCTGCTTCAGCCTGTCGATCTGATCCAGCGTGAACCTGTACGAATTCCTGAACTGCTTATTCGGTATCCATACGGCAAACACCTGCACATCAACGCCGCCTTCCCTGAACTTCGGAATATCGGAATGCGTGAATGAATTGTCGGATGAAATGTTTGCGCCTTTGTCGTACACCTGATACATGAAATCATTGTGCGTATCAACAAAGACCGCATCGCTGTGGAGTTTCAGATAGTCTGTTTCCGTAGTGTCCATTTTAGATTGATTGATGTTCACTGCTTTGGTCTGATGCGGATCATTCGACTGCCGGATGTCCGGTTCTTCCCGCTCTGTGCCGCGCAAGTAGATCATAAACACAATAACCGCGGCAAGCAATGCTGGAACCGCCGCAAGCAGGAATTTCCTGGGATCAATACTCAAGGTCATCTTCGAGGAAAGAAGAATTGTCCGTGTTGATTGCGATCTTCGCAAGTTCGATGTCTTTCTCCTGCACAAAGAACTTTATGGGACGCTTCAGCGCAATTCTTCCTATGGGTGTGTTGAATGTTTCCATTGACATCGCTATGTCAAAATCTCCCATAACGCTGAACTCGATCTCTTCATCAGCAAGCTTTGCCTTGATGAGATTTGCCTCCATGGGATCATAAGTGGAATAAACTTCAATCATATCAGTCCGTCACTTTCCATTGAAATTCAACAGCGGCATAAGCTTCTGATCATAAGGAGCGATCACAAATGAGTTGTTTGGAGAATTCACAAGCTCCTTGAGCGTTTCGATGTACTTCCACTGCAGGTAAGAACTGCTGATAGTGCTGTTGATTATCCTCTGCGCTTCTGCAACTCCCTCTGCTTCAACCTTCTTCCGTTCCGCTTCCTGCTTTTCCTTTTGCAAAACGTAAACCATTTGCTGAGCCCTCTGCTCCGCTGCTATCTTCTCATCAATCGCCTCACGGACCTTCTGCGGCAATTCGACATTCCTCAAAAGGACTTTCTCCAGTATCAGCCCTCTTCCCTCAAACGATTTCTCGAGCTGTTTTGCAACCTCGTTAACGTAATCATTCCTCTTCGAAGAGTAGATGTCCGTTGCAACGTAGTTTACGGCAACATCCCTTATCGCGGTCCTTATCGCGGGAAGAACTATCTTCGACTCATAATCTGAGCCGATGGTCCTGAGTATGTTAGGCGCATCGTCTGCTGAAAGCCTGTACCAGACTGTCACGTCAAGAATCAGCGTGAGCCCGTCCGAAGAAAGCGTCTGTATAGGATCACTCCTCTTTATCTCAGTCGCGCTCACATCCTGATCGTTAGCGCCGCTCATAGTGTATGCCTGTGTCTTGATGTCAAGCTTTTCAACTTCCATCAGAGGATTGATGAAATTCAGTCCGCTCCTTAAGATCCCGTCCTGAACTTTTCCAAAAAGTATCTGGACTCCCACTTCCCCCGGCCCCACCTGAACAACGCAGGCATACATTATCGCAAGCAGTATTGCGCCTCCGAGCGCAAGCCGTACAGAATTGATCACTTTCATCGCGCCGGGGTTGTTGTGAAGCTGGCCTCTTATTATGGAGAGGATGATTATTGCGATTACCAGGAAGATCGTTATGCCTATCATTGTAGTGTGGTTTGTAATTGAACGGATTCTCCGGAACTATATTGCGAGAAACCCACGTGCCTTGGCGGTTTTGCTCAGCAGTGTCCCGGTTTCTGCGCCTGTCGCCGTTATGTGCCCAAGCTTTCTGCCCACCCTTGACTCCTTCTTGCCGTACAAATGAAGAAAAACATTATCCATCTTCATTACTTCACTGATACCACGCGTGTCCGCAGTCATATCAGCCTTGCCGAGTATATTGATCATCACTGCCGCCGGCACATTCATCTCAGTATTACCAAGAGGAAGTCCGGCAATTGCCCTGATGTGATTCTCAAACTGCGAACAGCCGCAGGCTTCGATGGTGTAGTGGCCTGAATTGTGAACGCGCGGCGCAAGCTCATTCACAAGTACTTTGTCTCCGCAGAGAAACATTTCAATACCCATGACTCCTGCATACGACATTGACTCAAGCAGTTTCCTGCTTATCTCTTCAGCCTGTTTCCGGATCTCCGGAAATCCGTTATCATTTGCGATCACGTACTTGCAGATGTGATGCTCCTGAACGGTCTCCACAACCGGATACATTCTGAATTCACCCGCTGAAGACCTTACAGCCTGTGTGGCAATTTCCTTTTCAAATTCGATGAACCTCTCGCACATCAGCTTTCCGCGCTTTGAGAGCATCTCCATTGCAGAATGTATCCCGCTTTCGTTGTCAATCTTCGCATTGCCTTTGCCGTCGTATCCCATAGTCCTCGATTTTAGTATTACAGGATATCCGTGTTCCCGCGCAAAGTTCTTCACATCTTCTTCACTGTTCACTTCGCAGTAATCCGCAACAGGGATTCCCAAACCGGAGAGAGTGTCTTTCTGTATCATCTTGTCCTGTATCATCTTCACGGAGGAAGAACCGGGCAACAGCTTTTTGCCGGAGTTCTCAATGCATTCGAGTATATGATAATCAATGAACTCATTCTCCAGAGTTATCACATCGCAATTCGAAATAAACTCCCTTACCGTATCTGCATTGTTCCAGTCGCCAACTGTCTCAAACATTGTGATCCTGCCTGCAGGAGAGTCGGCTTCCTTTGTAAGCACATGGAAGTCAAATCCGTAGCGGCTGTTCTCCTCAATAATCATTCTGGCAAGCTGTCCGCCGCCGAGAATACCAATCTTCATTTCATCAGCATAATAGTCATCGCCTCACTTACCGAGAATGCCGTTGTACTCGGGCGTGTTGCCGAGCACTTCAAGCGCTCTCTGAAGCTGTTTGTCATAGGGGAATGTTGCCTGGATCTGTTCGGCTTCATTCTCCCGAAGTTTGTTGATCTCGTTGTAAATGCTGAGAAGGATCTCCTCTTTTGCCGAATTCAGCTCTTCCGCTTCACCGGTCTCTACCTGCGTTTCGATCTTTCGCAGTGAATTGTCAAATTCATTTCCGTAATTCCTGCTGGATGCAAGCTCCCGCAGTTCATTCAGCTTCCTTTCGATCTTCGAATCATAGCTGAATCCGTTTTGCGAAATGAATGCCTTGAATTCATCAAAGAGTCTATCATCAGGCTCAACAGGACCTGTGCCGGGATTTGCAGAAATGTAATATGTTGCAAATTTGAAGAACATGTCTTTGGATATGAGAGCGGAGTGAATGTCACTTTCGGGCTGAACACTTATCTCAACATCCGGAGTTATGCCGCCGAGCGCTTTCACCGTCCTTCCTCCGAGCGTCCTGAAATCACTTTGGCTGTACTTGTCCTTGTCAATGAACACCCCGTACTTGTTCTCCTTGAAATAATTCTTCTCCTGAATCCATCTTCCCGAAGGAGTGAAATACCTTGAGCCGGTGATCTTAAGCTGTGCCTTCTTGTCAAGGTCTCTGATCTGCTGTACAAGCCCTTTGCCGAATGACTTTGTTCCGACAATGACTCCCCTGTCAAGATCCTGTACGGCGCCGGCAACAATTTCAGATGCCGATGCTGTGCGTTCATTGATAAGCACAGCGACAGGCACTTCAGTGCCGATCATCGGATTTTCATCCGAGAAATATTTCTTCTCCGAATCGGCGCGCTTTCCTTTTGTGATCACAAGCAGGCTGTTCTTTGGTACTATCTTATTCAGAATGCCGATGGCCGCATCAAGAAGTCCGCCGCCGTTATCTCTAAGGTCCAGCACAAGCGCTTTAAGGTCGCCTTCCGATTTCAGTGTCTTTATGGCATTTTCCACTTCGCTTTCTGAGATGGTAGTGAACCTGTCGAGCTTTATGTATGCGATTCCTTTGTCCTTTGGTTCAAGGTAACCGAAATAGGAAACGTTCTTCAGAATAATTTCCTGTCTTGTGAGCATGAAGTCAAGCATTTCACCGTCCCTTTGCACGGTCAGCTTCACGGCGGATCCTACGGGGCCGCGCACAAGCCCGCGCATCCTGTCGATCTTCTCATTGTTCAGGTCCCTGTCATCTATGCGGAGGATCACATCCCCGATCCTGAGCCCTCTCTTCTGCGCCTCATATCCGTTCATGATCTCTGTTATCACAAACTGGCTGTCGCGCACTCCCACGGTAACTCCGATGCCTCCGTACTTACCCGTTGTAATGAGGTCTATCTGATCCCGGCTGTCTTCATCTATGAAAGTCGTGTAAGGATCAAGTGTTCCGAGCATGCCTTCAATTCCCGCTTCCATGAACTTGTCCGCGTCGATGTCATCAACATAATTCAGGGCGATCTCCTTATACACCTGTCCGAACAGGTCCATGTTTCTTCCGATCTTCTGATAAATGTCATCATCACCGCGGAATCCGATCCCGAGGAACAGCATTATGACCGCCGGAAGCGCAACTGATGCAACGGCCTTCTTCTTAAGTTTCATTTTTGTATCTGTGATTTTCTTTTTTCAAACCTGTGGATTGAGGATGTTACGGATTGGTGAATGTCGTCAATGTTCATGCTGCCGTCAACAACCACAAAGCGTTTTTTGTTCTTGCGGGCAATCTCCCTGTACCCCGCTATCACTTTCCTGTAGTAAGTTATTTTCTTTGACTCGATCCTGTCAGCCGACCTTCCAAGAGACTTCTTCCTTCTGAGCCAGCAATCAATGTCAATATCCAGCAGAAATGTGACGTCAGGCACTGTGCCGTTTGATGCTATGCCGTTCACTGTGCTTATCATTTTCAGATCGAGCCCTCCGCCGTAACCCTGGTAAGCGGTTGATGAATCATAATACCTGTCGCTGATGACATAATGCCTGCGCTTCAGTGAGGGGATTATGATCTCGTTTGTAAGCTGTCTTCTTGATGCGGAGAAAAGCATGAACTCGGTTGTATCGTCCATAAGCTCATGATCCTTGTCAAGCAGGATTTCCCTTATCTTCTCGGAAATGACCGTCCCTCCGGGTTCCCTGACTATCACTACTTTCCTTTTCATATTCTTCAAATAGCTCTCAAGCAACCTGATCTGCGTTGATTTGCCGCTCAGGTCAATCCCTTCGAATGTTATGAACATAATGCAATTTAGAGTGGTCAAATTATGCAAATCGCAGGTGAATTTCAAAATAATAGTTTTTCGAGGGGGCGCGGCTTTAGCCGCGGGCCGGGACATAAGTATCATGGAGCAATAGCCGTTGTGGGAAATTGACGAAACTGGGCGCGGGTTTTAACCCGCAGAAAAAAGCCCACGGTTTTAACCGTGGGCTGAATGATGTTTGCACGGATCCGGAAGATCAGCATGCCTTGCTCTGCCGTCAGGAAGTCAGTGCGGCAGGCTGTCTCTGAACTTTCCGTAGATCCATGTTCCTGTTATTGCCGAGACGATCGTAACAAGTACAACCGTAAATCCGCTGCCGACCTGCGCAAACAGCGGGCCGGGACATGCGCCCGCAATAGCCCATCCGATGCCGAAGATCAGAGCTCCGTAAATGTTCCCTCTGTTGAATTCCTTGTCCTCAAATGTGATCTTCTCCCCGTAAATGCTCTTCATGCCGAGTTTCTTAATCAGCATTACAGAAATTGCTCCGACTACAACAGCAGTACCGATCACGCCGTACATGAAAAACGACGTGAGCTGAAACATCTCCTGTATCCTGAACCAGCTGATTATTTCGGCTTTTACGAAGACAATGCCGAACACAATTCCTACTATGGTGTATTTGAAATTGTACCACCACGGATGCACAAGCTTTGATTCATTCGTGCAGAGAGTGTCCTGATGCCGTATCTCGATCTCCTCGAGAGTTTCTACATGATCGTTGAATGACATTATTGTACGAGTTTAAAGATTAACGGAAGAAGTAGATTTGCAGATATGAATCCGCCCGCCATGAAAAAGATGGTAGCTACAAGCGAGGCCTTTTGCAGATTTGCAAGTCCCATAATTGAATGCCCCGAAGTGCATCCGCCTGCATACCTTGTTCCAAAGCCGATCAGCAATCCGCCGATGACAAAGAAGATGAGCCCCTTCAGTGAGAACAGATTATCCCAGTTGAAAAGGTCTGCCGGCATAAGGCTCGTAAAATCCTTTATCCCGTAACTTTGAAGTTTCTCCATTGTTGCAGGCGCAACCTGCACCTGAGCCGCCGGATCTGTAAGGAAAGTTGATGCTATGTAGGCACCAATGATTATTCCTGCTACAAAGAACAGGTTCCACACTTCCTTCTTCCAGTCGTATTTGAAGAATTTGATATCACCCGAAAAGCAGGCAGCGCAAATGTGCCGGAATGATGAGGATATTCCGAATTTCTTATTTCCAAGTATCAGGAGAAGCGGAACTATGAGTCCGATCACAGTACCGCTTACTGCCCAATGCCACGGCTGTTTTATTAGTTCAAGCATTTGTTGTCAGAAAGATTAAATTGAATTAAACTGAAGCTCATCCTCTTTTCAAAGAGGATGAGCTGTCTTTGATGAGATCGATTTATGCCTTTGCGGTTTTTGAACTGCAGACATAGTCGGTCCTTGGTACGTTGGTTGTCTTGATCGCGTCATAACCGCCTTCAACTTCCCTGAAGTTTTCCCATCCGCGTGATTTCAATATTGACGCGGCTGTCATGCTTCTGTAACCGCCCGCGCAATGTATGATGAAATCCTTGTCCTTTGGAAACTCTGCAAGGTTCTCGTTTATGTAATCGAGCGATATGTTCAGTGCTCCGTCAACATGCTCCGCATTATATTCACCGGGTTTCCTCACGTCTATCACTATCGTGCCGCTCTTTCCGTATTCCTTCTCAAACTCTGCAGGCTTTATCCTTTTTATAGTGTCAATCTCTTTTCCTTCCTTTTCCCAAGATGCAAACCCACCCTTCAGATAGCCGATCACATTGTCATATCCCACCCTTGCAAGGCGCATCACGGTTTCTTCTTCCCTGCCCGGCTCGGCTACTACAAGGAGCTGTTGCTTTACATCCGGAATGAGTGCTCCTACCCATGGTGCAAACTGGCCGTCAAGTGATATGTTTATGCTGTTGGGAATGAAGCCCTTTGAAAATACGGAATCATGCCTTGTATCAAGCATCACTGCATCGGTCTCGTTAGCCGCAGCCTCAAATTCATCTGCAGTCATCGCTTTCAAACCTCTCTCCATTACGGTATCAATGCTTTCGTATCCGAGCTTGTTCATTGCTACGTTCATCGGGAAATATTTCGGGGGCGGCAAAAGTCCTTCCGTCACTTCCTTCACAAACTCGTCTTCTGTCATGTCCGCTCTTAAGGCATAGTTTGTCTTCTTCTGCTCGCCTACTGTTGAAACGGTCTCCTTGCTCATGTTCTTTCCGCATGCACTGCCTGCACCGTGTGCGGGATAAACCAGGACGTCATCCTGTAATGTCATCACCTTGTCTCTTAACGAATGAAAAAGTGTGGCGGCAAGTTGTTCCTGAGTCATGCTCGCAGCCTTCTGCGCAAGGTCCGGCCTTCCTACATCGCCAATGAAAAGTGTGTCGCCTGTGAAGAGTGCCTTGTCATTACCCTTGTCATCCCTGAGCAGGTAGCATGTGCTTTCCATTGTGTGCCCGGGAGTGTGAAGCACTTTGATTGTCAGGTCGCCTACCTTGAACTCATCGCCGTCTTTGGCTATGATCGCATCGAAAGACGGCTGAGCTGTCGGGCCGTATATGATCTTCGCGCCGGTCGCCTTTGCAAGATCCACATGTCCGCTTACAAAGTCTGCGTGAAAGTGTGTTTCAAAAATATACTTGATCTTCACATTGTCTTTTTTTGCCCTCTCGAGATAGGGCTTGATCTCCCTGAGAGGATCAACAATTGCGGCTTCACCCTTGCTTGTGATGTAGTATGCCCCCTGTGCCAGGCATCCAGTGTAGATCTCTTAGATATACATATAATTAAAAAAAAAATTATTATTAAAAAATTTTCAGTC
>JRYG01004071.1_pt1 | contig 10218 bp, 11 predicted proteins | sample 235341 | NCBI WGS metagenome assembly JRYG01 (sample SAMN03074218, study PRJNA261478) | activated sludge metagenome | biome: Wastewater Treatment Plant; feature: Wastewater; material: Activated sludge; isolation source: activated biomass of a wastewater treatment plant treating hydrocarbon... ... | reverse complement strand
GACGCTGGCCGACCGCATCCTCGAGCTCACCAAGGCCGTGGACCCGCTCAAGATGCAGGCCCAGGTGCTGGACTCGATGGATCTCGAGCGCGAGCGCGGAATCACGATCAAGGCCCAGGCGGTCCGGGTCGAGTTCACTGCCTCAGACGGTGTGACCTATCACCTTCACCTGATCGACACCCCCGGGCACGTCGATTTCTCATACGAGGTCTCCCGCTCTCTGGCGGCCTGCGAAGGCGCCCTGCTGGTCGTCGATGCGGCCCAGGGCGTCGAAGCCCAGACAGTCGCCAACACCTATCTGGCAATCGAGAACGGGCTGGAACTGATCCCCGTCCTGAACAAGGTCGACCTGCCCGGTGCCGAACCGGACCGGGTGGCGGCGGAGGTATCCGACCTGATCGGGGTCGATCCCGACGACATCCTCCGGATCTCCGCCAAGACCGGCGAAGGCGTGATTGACGTGCTCGAAGCAGTCGTCGACCGGATCCCGCCTCCGGAGGGGGAGCCCGTAGCGCCGGCCCGGGCGCTGATCTTCGACTCGGAGTTCGACCAGTACCGCGGCGTGGTCGCCTACGTGCGCATGGTCGACGGCAGCTTCAGGAAGCACGGCAAGGTGCTCGCGATGCAGAACGGGACCGAGGCCGAGCTCGACGACATCGGCTTCTTCCGTCCGGCCATGACCCCGGCCGACGGGATCGACACCGGAGAGGTCGGATACGTGATCACCGGCATCAAGGACGTCTCGAAGCTCCGGGTCGGCGACACCCTGACCAACCTCGACAATCCCGCGACCGAAGCGCTCGCCGGCTATCGGGAAGTGAAGCCGATGGTCTTCTGCGGATTGTTTCCGATCGATACCGACCGCTACGAGGACCTGCGGGATGCGCTCGACAAGATGGGCCTGAATGACGCCGCGCTCTCCTGGGAGCCGGAAACCTCCGAGGCACTAGGGTTCGGATTCCGATGCGGTTTCCTCGGGCTGCTCCACATGGAAATCGTTCGCGAGAGGCTGGAACGCGAGTACGGCCTGGAGTTGATGGCCACTAGTCCGACCGTTCGCTACGAGGTCCACATGACCAACGGTGAGGTGAGCGAGATCTCGAGTCCGAACCAGATGCCGGACCCCGGTTCGATCGACCGGATCGAGGAGCCATACATCCGGGCCACGGTAATCACCCCGACCGAGTTCGTCGGGCCGGTCATGGAGCTGTGCCAGTCCCGTCGGGGCACCCACGTGGACATGGACTATCTGAGTCCGACCAGGGTCCAGATCCGTTATGACCTGCCGCTCGGCGAGATCGTCCTCGACTTCTTCGACGTGCTCAAGTCCTCGACCAGGGGTTACGCCTCGCTTGACTACGAACCGATCGGCCTCCGTCCGTCGGAGCTCGTCAAGGTGGATGTGCTGCTGGCCGGCGAGAAGGTCGATGCACTTTCGGTCATCACCCACAAGGAGTTTGCCTACACCCAGGGCAAGGATCTCGTCGCGAGGCTCCGCAAGACCATACCCCGGCAGCAGTTCGACATCCCCGTCCAGGCGGCCATCGGTTCAAACATCCTGGCCCGTGAGACCGTAAAGGCGGTCCGCAAGGACGTCACCGCGAAGCTCTACGGCGGCGACGTGACCCGCAAGCACAAGCTGCTGGAGAAGCAGAAGAAGGGCAAGAAGCGGATGAAGAACGTCGGGCGCGTCGAAGTCCCTCAGGAAGCTTTCCTCGCGGTCCTTGAACTCGACGACTGACCGAACGCAAGGCAAGGTCGTCTCTGACCGGTTTCCGCGAGGTCACCGGCCTCCGGTCGGGTGTAGATTTCGCGCATGGCGCTGAAGACCGATGCCGTTGGCAAGAGCTGGCCGGCCTACGAGTACGAAGTAGGACGGGAAAAGATCCGCGAGTACGCGCAGGTGATCGGCCTGGACAACCCGGTCCATTTCGATGCGGACGCCGCGAAGGCGGCGGGATACAGGGGAATCGTCGCGCCGCCGATGTTCGTTGTCGTGTACGCGGCCGGGGCGATGGGGCCGGTCCTGTTCGATCCCGAAGTCGCGATGAACTTCGCCGCGATGGTTCACGGCGGCCAGGAGTTCGAGTGGGGCGAGCCGGTCATCTCCGGTGACCTGATCTCGACCACCACCACCTGCAAGGAGATCTACGTGAAGGACGGCAAGGGCTTTTACGTGTTCGAGACCGAGTCGAAGAACCAGAACGGCGAGCTCGTCTGCCGCGCGACCTGGACCAACATCGTCAGGGGGGTTGAAGAATGAGCGCAAAGGAAAAGGGCGAGAAGATCGCCGGACTCAAGGTCACCCCCGACAGGTTCCTTCCGCATCGCTATGCGGGAGCTTCCGGTGACTTCAACCCGATCCACATCGACAAGGAGTTCGCCCAGATGGTCGGCCTGCCGTCGACGATCCTGCATGGCCTTTATGTGATGGGCCTGGTCGCGAAGGCGGCCACCGATGAGGCGGGCGGCGACCCGCGTGCCCTCAAGCGGCTTTCGGTCCAGTTCCGGGGAATGAGTTACCCGGAGCAGGAGATCGAGGTGGCTGGCGAAGTGATCGAGGCGGACGGGGCCGATGTCACCTTCGACCTGGTTGCGATCCAGAACGAGAACCAGGTGATCCGCAACGCCACCGCAGACGTCTCGTACGACTGATCCGAAGACCGGAGGGCATGGGGGATACCGCCTCCTCGACCCGAAACGTCGTCGGCGCCATCCCCCAAGCCCTCCGCGCACGAGATCGTGCGTTCATACAATGTCCGTTCATGCTTTCCGAGCGGCAAGAACTGATTCTTGGACTGGTGGTGGACGCCTACCGTGAGACGGGGCGTCCTGTCGGGTCCAAGGCGATCGCCGAGGATCCGCGGCTGGAATGGGGCGCCTCCACAGTGCGGGCCGAGCTTGCCGCACTGGAAGCCGGTGGCTACCTGACCCACCCTCATACGTCTGCGGGCCGCGTTCCAACGGATCTCGGCTACCGCCAGTACGTCGAGTCGCTGAAGAGCAGGTCGGTGGCCCGCACGGAGTCGAAGGGCCTTGACCTGAGTGACCTGCGCCGGGAAGTCGACGAAGCGATGCAGGAGGCAACTTCGGCCCTGGCCCAGATGACCGACCTTCTCGCGCTGGTCGTTGCGCCTCCGATCGGGACTGCACGAATCCACCGGGTCGAGGCGCTGCTGCTCCAGCCCGAGGTCGTGATGGTCATCGTCATCACCTCGGCCGGGGACGTCACCCGCCGGGCCTTCACCTTCTCCTCCCCGCTGGATCCGGGCCTGGTCGAGTGGGCGTCCAGCTATCTGAACGAATCCCTGACCGGGATCGATCTCGGGGCGAGGAGGATCGCCTCCCGGCTCAGCGACCCGGCCCTCGGACCCCTCGAGTCCGCCTTCATCGAACAGCTTGCCCCAGCCCTGCTCGACCTCGAACAGAGCGCGGAGGGAACCCTCTACGTGGACGGCGCCTCCCGGCTGCTCGACCAGCGGCGCGCCTCTGACCTGCCCCGGATCGACCGCCTGATGAACACCCTGGAGGAGAAGGCGACCGTGCTCAGGATGATGCGCTCGGCTATCGATGAACGCTCGGTCTTTCTCTGGATTGGTGCCGAGAATCCGCAGCCCGAACTCCAGGACGTCACCGTGATCGGCGCCAACTACGGACTGGCCCACCGGAATCTGGGTTCGGTCGGCGTGGTCGGCCCGACGAGGATGGATTACGAGAAGGCCATCGCCAGCGTCAGCGAAGCGGCCCGGGAGCTCTCCCGCTACTTTGAGTTCGTGTACGACACATGAGCGAGAAGCGCGACTACTACGAGATCCTCGGCGTTTCACGCGGGGCCAGCGACCAGGAGATAAAGAAGGCATTCCGCCGGGTGGCCCGGGACCTTCACCCGGACGTCAACGCCCACGATCCCGAGGCAGAAGAGAAGTTCAAGGAGGCGGCGGAGGCCTACGAGGTGCTCTCCGACGAGGAGCGCCGCCAGACCTACGACCAGTTCGGCCATGACGGCCTCCGTTCCGGCGGTTACCAGTCCCAGGCTCAGGGCTTCGGCTCGATAGACGACCTCTTCAGCGCCTTCTTCGGCGGCGGTTTCGGCGGCGCCCGCGGTCCGGCGCCCGGAGCCGACATCGGCGTCCAGACCGGGATCGAACTCGAGGACGTGCTCGATGGGACGTCCCGAGAGGTCGAGTTCGAGGCGGTCTCCAACTGCGAACACTGCAGGGGAAACGGGGCCGAGCCCGGAACCCCGATCCGCACCTGCGACCGCTGCGGAGGCAGCGGTGAGCTTCGCAGCGTTGCCAACACGGCTTTCGGCCAGATGGTCAGGTCAACGCCCTGCGACCAGTGCCAGGGCGACGGTCGGATCCCGGAGCAGCCCTGCGGGGAGTGCTCGGGTCTCGGACGCAAGCACAAGACCCGGAAGCACCGGATCGACATCCCGGCCGGTATCGAGTCCGGCCAGCGGATCCGGATCGCGGGAGCGGGTCATGCCGGAGAGACCGGCGCACCTCCCGGTGACCTCTACGTCGAAGTGGCGGTGGCCGAGCGCGAAGGAATGGTCCGCGACGGTCAGGACCTGATCACCGTGGTACCCGTCGACGCGACCGCGGCGATGATCGGCGACAGGATCGACGTCGAAACACTCGACGGCGAAGACGAGATCGAGCTTCCGGCCGGCACCCAGCCGGGCGCGGAAACGAGACTCAAGGGCAAGGGCCTGCCAAGACTCGGCAGCTCGCGCCGCCGTGGGGACCACCGTTTCATCTTCAACGTGATCATTCCCTCGAACCTGAGCGAGGAGCAGTTGCGGCTCGCCGGGGAGCTTGACGAGTCGCTGACTGACGAGAACCGGGCGCCCAAAGAGTCCGGGATCTTCTCGCGCATGCGCAGGGCGTTCGGTTGATCAGGCTTGCGGTCCGCTGCCAGCCGGAACAGGCCGAGCTCGTCCTGGCCGAACTGACGGTTCTCGCTCCCGGCGGGGTGGAGGAGGTCACCGGCGACGGCTTCGTCGAGTACGCGATCTACGGCGCGGAAGGAGAGCTACCTGACCTTGGCGAGGAGGAGGCCGTGATCGCCGGTGGCACGGTCGAGGTCGAGGCAACCGAGGTTGCCGACGACTGGGCAGATCGCTGGCGAACCTTCCACAAGCCGCTGCTGATCGGCGATCCGGAGCAGGGGCCGGCCGTCTGGATCCGGCCACCCTGGGAGCCTGAGAGGACGGACCTCGCCGAGGTGGTGGTCGATCCCGGACAGGCTTTCGGCACGGGTGCACATCCGACCACCCGACTCTGCGTCGAGGCGCTGATCGGGATCGCGGCAGAAGGTGGACCCTTCGGGGCCCTGAGCGACCTCGGTTGCGGCTCGGGGGTGCTGGCGATTGCGGCCGGAAAGCTCGGCTGGGGTCCCCTGGAAGGCTGCGACAACGAAGTCGCCGCAGTGGCGGCAGCACGCGAGAACGCCGAGGTCAACGGAGTGACGGCGAGCTTCGAGCGAATCGACCTGAAGGCCGGACTGCCACGGCTGGCACCGACCACGGTGGCAAACCTGACTGCGCCGCTTCTCGAAGCGGTCGCGGCCGGCCTGGCCGAAGGCAATCTGCCATCCACCCTGATCTGCTCCGGCCTGCTCAATACCGAGTACGACCGGGTCGCAGAGGCCTTCGGTCCTCACGGATTTGTCGAAACCGGTCGTGGCGCGATGGGCGACTGGGGGTCGCTCGTCTTCGCCCGGGGTGAATCCTGATGGACCGTTCGGAAATGCCGATCGGGGTCTTCGATTCGGGCGTCGGGGGCCTCACGGTCCTTCACGAATGTCTCGTCTCACTACCTGCCGAGAATTTTCTTTACCTGGGTGACAGCGGTCACTTTCCCTACGGCACGAAGAGCGCCGGGGAACTCCGAGAGCGGGCCGCTGCGATCGCCCGCGAACTGCTGGGACGAGGAGTCAAGATGCTGGTCATCGCCTGCAACTCGGCCACCGCCGCAGCAGGGGAAGAGATCAGGGATCTTGGCGCCGAGCACGGCGTTCCCGTGGTCACCGTGGTCGGTCCGGAGGCGGAGATTGCCGCGACCATCAGTGGCAACGGGAGGGTTGGCGTACTGGCCACCCCCGCCACGGTCGAGAGTGGCGCCTACCGCAGGGCCCTCGACGAAGTCGGACGGCCCCTGACCGTCACCGAAGTGGCGGCGCCGGACCTGGCGCCGATCATCCAGGATGGACCCACCTTCAACGAGGAAGTGCTCGATCTTGTCCGCGGCTACTGCCAGCCGCTCCGGGAGGCTGGTACGGACACCCTGATCCTCGGCTGCACGCACTACCCGCTAGTCGCACCGATGCTCCAGCGCATGCTCGGCCGGGACGTGAGCCTGGTCACCGCCGGTCACGCCATCGCGGCGGCGATCCAGCGTGAGCTCGCCTCGCGCGGTGAACTGGCCGACGGACAGACCGAGGGCGATTACCGGTTTCTCGTCACCGGTGACGTCGACGCATTCGTCAAAGTCGGAACGCGATTCCTCCAGCTTCCTCTGGCCGGCCGCGCCGAAAGAGTGGAGGTCTGATGCACGCCGCCCGTTTTGCCGCCTGGGCCGCCGTCGGCGTGTTCTTCATGCTCGGCTGCATCACTCCGCCGGGCTTCCTTTTCTGGATCCCTGCCGTACTCGTGGCCGGCGCCCTGATCTGGCTCGGGATCCGCTCTCCGCGTTACTTCTTCGCATTCGTCGTGGGCCTTGGCGTGACCCTGATCTTTCTCGGAGTGATCAACGGCACCTACGTGATCATGCTGCTATACGGCTCGGTGCTGGTCGCGGGCGGGACCGTTTTCTTCGCTGCCTTCGGCCCCCGGACCTCGAATGCCGACCCGCCCACCGGCAGCTGACCGTTTTCGCAGACGATAGTTGCCGTTCGGGGCAGGTACGCTAGACGCATGTCAGCTGCCGAAAAGATCCGCGAAGACGCGCAAGCCGCCCTCAAGGAGGGTGACCGCAGGCTTGCCTCGGCCCTGCGGATGATCCAGGACGTCCTCCAGCAGGACGCGAAGCTCGGCAAGGGCGACGAGGTTGCAGTGCTTCAGCGCGAGCGAAAGAAGCGGATGGAGGCGGCCAAGGCCTTCGCCGACGCCGGCCGTTATGAACAGGCCGAAGCCGAACGCTTCGAGGCGGAGCTGATCACCGCCTACCTGCCGGCCCAGCTCTCTGACGAGGAGCTTGCTTCGCTGGTCAGCGAAGCGATAAGCGAGAGCGGCGCGACCGAGCAGAAGCAGATGGGCCAGGTAATGGGGCTGCTCAAGGAACGGGTCGCCGGACGGGCCGACGGCCAAAGGGTCAGCACGGAGGTTCGGAAGCAGCTTGGCGCGTAGAACCCTGACCCTCGACAACGACGTTGCGGCCGACCTGGCCGGGGCAGAGGATTCAGTCCTCCGGGCGTTGCGGGACAGCACGACGAGCCGCGTCCACCTGCGCGGCAACCAGCTCACCCTCGAGGGTGACGATGCCGAGAACGACCGGGCGGCCCGACTCGTGGACGAGATGATCGGACTGATCGAAGGCGGCCACGAGGTCGAACCGGCCACGGTCGATTCGGTCACCAACGCGATTCAGTCCTCGCGGCGGCCGGCCGAGGTACTCGACGACGTGGTCTGGCACAACCGCAACACCAGGGTCGTGCCGAAGACGGTCAACCAGAAGCTTTACGTCGATTCGATCCGCGAGAACACAGTCACATTCGGGATTGGTCCGGCCGGCACCGGCAAGACATTCCTGGCGGTGGCGATGGCCGCGGCAGCCCTGATCGAGGGCGAGGTCCAGCGGATCATTCTGACCCGTCCCGCGGTCGAGGCGGGGGAGAGCCTCGGCTTCCTTCCCGGAGATCTGCAGGCCAAGGTTGATCCTTATCTTCGTCCACTTTTCGATGCCCTCTACGACATGCTCGATCCCGATCGCGTCAATGGCTACTTCGACCGGGGAGTGATCGAAGTGGCGCCGCTCGCCTTCATGCGCGGACGCACCCTGAACGACTCCTTCATCATCCTCGACGAGGCCCAGAACACCACGGTCGAGCAGATGAAGATGTTTCTGACCCGGATCGGCTTCGGCTCGACGGCGGTGGTCACCGGCGACGTGACGCAGGTCGATTTGCCGCGCAACCTCCAGTCCGGCCTGCGCCAGGTGCTGCAAGTGCTCAAGGACGTGGAAGGGATCAGCATGACCTTCTTCAACGCCCGCGACGTGGTGCGGCATCCGCTGGTCCAGCGGATCGTCAACGCCTACGCCCGTTACGAACAGGACAATCCCTCATGACGCTGGAACTGGACCTGCAAATCGCTCTGGACATGCCCGGCTTGCCGACCGAGGCCGATTTTCGCCACTGGGCGGCGGCGGCGCTGGTCGGCGCGGATTATTCAAAAAACGCCGAACTGACGATTCGCGTCGTCAACGAGGCCGAAAGCACCGCCCTGAACGAAACCTACCGCCACAAGCAGGGACCGACCAACGTGCTGTCCTTCCCGTTCGAGGCTCCGCCCGAGGTCGAAACCCCACTGCTGGGCGACATCGTGATCTGCGCGCCGGTGGTGCTGCGCGAAGCGGTGATCCAGGGCAAAACCCCGGAAGCACACTGGGCGCACCTGGTCTCCCATGGCGTTTTGCACCTGCTGGGCTATGATCATCATGATGAAGCACGGGCCGAGGCCATGGAATCCCTGGAAATCCGTATCCTGGCGGGACTCGGTTATCCTGATCCCTATGGAGATCCGCACGACCCATGAGCGAAGAGCGATCCGAACCCAGCCATAAACCTTCATGGCTGGAGCGTTTGGGCCTCGCCCTGATGGGCGAGCCCAAGGACCGGGACGAGCTGATGGAACTGCTGCGCGATGCCCAGCAACGGGAATTGCTGGACACGGACGCCCTCAAGATGATGGAAGGCGTCATGCGGGTTTCGGAAACCCAGGTTCGCGACGTCATGATCCCCCGCGCCCAGATGGTGGTGCTGGAACACAACTGGAGCCTGGAGCGCCTGATCGCCGAGATCGTCGAATCCGGTCATTCCCGCCTGCCGGTGATCGACGAAAGCAAGGACAACGTCATCGGCATCCTGATCGTCAAGGATCTGCTGGCTCACGCCTTCGACCGCCGCGAGGATTTCGACGTGCGCGCCCTGCTGCGTCCGGCCAAGTTCATCCCCGAGAGCAAGCGGCTCAACATCCTGCTCAACGAATTCCGCAGCAACCGCCTGCACATGGCCATCGTGGTCGACGAGTACGGCGGCGTGGCCGGGCTGATCACCATCGAGGACGTGCTGGAGGAAATCGTCGGCGAAATCGACGACGAGCACGACATCGACGATGACAGTGCTTCCATCCGCCCCCAGGGCGACGCCTTCATCATCAAGGCGCTCACCCCGGTCGAGCAGTTCAATGAGTATTTCCAGGCGGAACTGAGCGACGAGCGGGCCGACACTATCGGCGGTCTGGTGATGATGGAACTGGGCCGGCTGCCCAAGGGCGGGGAGAGCGTGGCGCTGGGCCGTTTCCATTTCCAGGTGTTGCGCGCCGACAACCGGCGAATCCACCTGCTGGAAATGACCCTGCGCGACGACCAGGACGCGGCGGAGCCGCCCGTCAGCGAACCAGAAGACTGATCCGGATGGCTGTCGGCGTACAGCGTTCGCTCTGCGCCAGGTGGCGAACGTCAGGCTTGACCGACCAGCGCCTCGGCCAGCAAGCGGGCGGTCACGTCCACCACCGGAATCACCCGGTCGTACGCCATCCGGGTCGGGCCGATCACGCCCAGTACCCCCAGCACCCGTCCTTCGACCGAATAGGGCGCGGTCACCACGCTGCAACCTTCCAGCACGCCGAAGCCGGATTCCTCGCCGATGAAGATGTGCACTCCCCGGGCGTGCAGGCATTGGTCGAACAGGTGTAACAGGTCGCGTTTCTGGTTGAAGGCCTCGAATAACTGGCGCAGCTTGTCGAGGTCGGACAGATCGGCGCATTGCATGAGATGGGTCTGGCCGGCGACCACGTAATCTTCGCCGTCGGCCTCGGGTTCGAAGGTCTGTTCCGCCATCTCGACCACGGTCTGCATCAACCGGTCCATGCTGGCGCGGGCCTCGCGCAAGTCGCGCAACAGGGCTTCCCGCACCTGGTAAATGTCCCGGCCGGCGAACTGGGCGTTCAGGTAGTTCGCGGCCTGTTGCAGTTCCGCGGCGCCATAGGGCCGG
>JRYG01000548.1_pt1 | contig 10230 bp, 5 predicted proteins | sample 235341 | NCBI WGS metagenome assembly JRYG01 (sample SAMN03074218, study PRJNA261478) | activated sludge metagenome | biome: Wastewater Treatment Plant; feature: Wastewater; material: Activated sludge; isolation source: activated biomass of a wastewater treatment plant treating hydrocarbon... ... | reverse complement strand
TTTTTGGCATCCATGGAATATTTTTCGTAAGATCTTGAAATAGCAAAGCTAATCGAAGACACGATCATCAGCGGGATCATCAGCGTATAGCCGCCGGTAATTTCCGCGATCAAAAATATGGCCGTCAAAGGCGCGTGGTACAAGCCGCTCAAAATACCCGCCATGCCTACCAACGTGAAATTGTTTTCGGGCAGCCGGGTTATATCCAGCATATTGAAAAAGCGGGAAAAGAAAAAGCCGAGATAAGCGCCCACAAATAACGAAGGCGCAAAATTGCCGCCGTTGCCGCCGCTGCCTATGGTGATAGCCGTAGCAAAGGATTTGACAAATACCAATACACCGACAAATAAGAGGACAAACCATTCGTTGCTCTTGAAATTGTGAAAAACACTGTTGTCAAGCAGTTTTTCAGGGCGCTGTTGGGAGAGCATTTTGATACTTTCATAGCCCTCTCCGAATAAACTCGGGAAAATGTAAATGAGAATAGCCAGCGCGATTCCGCCAATAACTACTTTGCGATAGGGACTTTTTATTTTTTTAATTACATACGATTCTACCCGGGTGAAAGTGCGGGAGTGGTATACGGATACGATTCCTGCGAATACGCCCAACAGCACATAAAAAGGCACGTTGTGATAATCAAAGGCTTTTTGCAGTTGGAACGATAAAAGAATATCGTCATTGAGAATTATTTTTGAAATTAAAGCGCCTGATGCCGCTGCAATAATAAGCGGTGTAAATGCCGAAATACTCACATCGAGCAGCAACACTTCCAGCGCAAATAAAACCCCGGCGATCGGCGCATTAAACGCCGCAGCAATACCCGCCGCGATGCCGCAGGCCAACAGCAGCGTCCTTTCTTTATAGTCCAATCGGTAAGTGCGCGCATAATTGGAACCGAAAGCGGCTCCCGTGACCACGATCGGCGCTTCGAGTCCGGCAGAACCGCCGAGCCCTACAGTAAGCGAACTCGTCACTACCTGGGCATACATCTGCACCCGCGGCACGATACTCGATTTTTGGGCAATGGCGAAAAGGATATTGGAGAGCCCTTTTTCAAATTTGTTGTGGAATAATTTTTTGACTACTAATACAGTGAGCAATATGCCCAAAAAAGGCAGGAACAGCAGCAAAAAAGAAAAATGAGCTGTTTTATCGAAGGTTGCCAACCGGAATATATAATGCGCAAAAGTCTTCAGCACAATAGCCGCCATACCCGCCGACAAGCCCACCAAAACGCTCGACAAAAAGATGAATTGCTTTTTGCTGAGCCGCCCCTGCAGCCACATGATCGAGCGGTGTATTTTGGCTATGAGCTTCAGTATGGGCATTTTCGGTTGTGGGTTGTCTGTTCTCCGTTGTCTGCATCGAAGCATACGTTGCAAAGATAAAAAAAACGGGAACCGATAACAGAGAACCGACAACCAACAACCAACAACAATTTCCCCACCTTATAACAGCGCAATAATCCTCCGAACATATTAGCTTTATGACCTTAATACCAACTCAAAACGACAGACCATGCGATATTGGCAACAACTCTGCTTTTTTGCCCTGCTCCTGGGTACAACGCTGGCGCTACCCGGTACTGCGACGGGGCAAACCACAACCGTTCAAGGTACGGTGACCGACGCCGCCACCGGCGAAACGCTTATCGGCGTGACGGTGCAACTGGCAGGCGCTACTCAAGGCACAATCACGGATGAAAACGGCTTTTTCAAGATCAGTACCAACCAGTCAAACGGCTCGATCCGCTTTTCTTATGTGGGGTACGTGCCGCAGGATGTAGCCTACAACGGCAATGCCACCCTGACCGTGCGCCTCGAATCGAGCGCCCAGCAATTGCAGGAACTCGTGGTAGTTGGCTACGGCGTGCAGCGAAAAAGCCAGGTAACCGGCGCTATTTCTTCTATCAAAAACGAAGAATTTAAAGACCAGCCGGTGTCAAACCTCGCAAGTAGTATTCAGGGCAGGGTATCGGGCCTCAACGTGATATCGCCTTCCGGTACGCCCGGCGCAGGACTGCTGATCACCGTGCGGGGCAGCAACAACCCGCTATACGTGGTAGACGGCGTGCCCATGATCAGCGAAAGCAATTCGGCACTGTCTACATCGTTTGATACCGCCCGAAATGTGGTAGGCAACGGCCAAAACCTCAGTTCGATTTCCGATATCAACCCCAACGATATCGAAAGCATAGAGGTACTCAAAGACGCCTCCGCCGCAGCCATCTACGGCGCCCGCGCCGCCAACGGCGTCATCCTGATCACCACCAAACGCGGCAAAGCCGGTAAAACCGATATCAACTTTAATTATTATACAGGCATGCAACAGGCAGCCCGGAAAATCGAATTTCTCGACTCCGGGCAGTTTGTCGAACTGGTGGAAGAAGCCCGTCGCAACGACCTGGCCGCCTACAACGCCGACAATACGATTTTTGGCGAAGATTTTGACCCCTCGGTGCTCACCGACCCACTGGAAAATTTTAACCTCGACGGCACGAATACGGTGTGGCTCGACGAGGTGCTGCAACAAGCGCCCATCAGCAACTACGAGTTGTCGCTGCAAGGCGGCAACGACAAAACCCGCTTTTTTATCAGCTCCGGTTTTTTTGATCAGCAGGGCATTGTGATCGAGAGCTTTTACAAGCGTTTTAATTACCGCATGAACCTCGACCACGAGGTGAATAAACGCCTGAAAATCGGTTCCAATATTGCGACTTCTTATTCGCGCAACCGCCGCAGCTTCAACGACAATACTTACACCGGCACCATCACCAATGCGCTGGGCGCTTCGCCCCTGATGCCGGTATACGACGAAAACGGCGATTATGCCGCCTTCGAAGACTACCAGGTAAGCTGGTTGTCGGACAACCCCGTCAAATCCGCCAATGAGATCAGGGCTTTCACCAATACCTACCGCCTCATCGGCTCGGCTTTTGCCGAATACGAATTGGCCGGCGCGCTTAAACTGCGTACCTCGTTTTCTGTCGACTACACCCAGTTGGCCGACAGGCAGTTTCTCTCCCCCCTCACCGCCGATGCCGAAGCCGTGGGCGGCGAGGCGCTCGAAGCCAATTTCCAGGGCCTCACCTGGCTCAACGAAAATACGCTGACCTGGCAGAAAACAATCGGCGAAAGCGAATTTACCCTGCTGGGCGGCGTTACGGCCCAGCGCAGCGTCTCGGAACGCTCGGCGGCAGTAGGCCAGGGGTTCCCCGGCAGCAGTCTGGAGAACATTTCCAGCGCGGCCAATATCGTCTCGGCTACCTCTACCGGCGCCTCTTTTGCCCTGCTGTCGTACCTGGGCCGCGTGAATTACGCGTTTAAAAATCGCTACCTCGTCACCGCTTCCGTGCGCGCCGACGGCTCTTCGCGTTTCTCCAAAAACAACCGCTACGGCTATTTCCCCTCGGTATCGGTGGCCTGGCGATTGGATGAAGAAGCTTTTTTTTCTGATAATATTTTTTCCGCCCTCAAATTGCGCATAAGCTACGGCCTCACCGGCGACCAGGAGATCGGCGATTTTCAGAATACGATTTTTTACGGCCCCTCTCGCTACGACGGCCAGGCGGGCATTATACTGCGCAATATTGCCGACCCCAACTTGACCTGGCAGAGCAATAAAATGCTCAATGTGGGCATCGATTATGAAATTCTAAAAGGAAAATTTAACGGCTCAATCGACTTTTTTAAATCGAATAAAACCGACCTGCTGAGCGAGGATATTGTGCCCGGCACCACCGGTTTTGCTACCGTAACCCGCAATAGCGGCGAAATTCAAAATACGGGTATTGAATTTAATTTAAATACAATTCCTGTAAAAAATAAAAACTTCAAGTGGGCGCTCAATTTTAATTTCACGTACGTGAAAAATGAAATTAAAAAACTCTCCACCGACGATGTTTTATTGAGTTCATACAGCGACCTGGCGCCTACCCATATCCTTAAAGTGGGCCAACCCATAGGCGCCTTTTGGGGCGTCAAATACCTGGGCTACGACCCCGAAACCGGCGATGCTCAATACGAAGACCTCGACGGCAATGGCGAAATAGACAGCAACGACAGCCAGATCATCGGCAAAGCCCTGCCCGACGGCTTCGGCGGATTGACGAACAGCTTTACATTGGGGCATTTTGATCTCAGTGTTTTTATCCGCTATTCGTTCGGCAATGAAGTGTACAACCTCATCCGGCCTACCTACGAAAATCTGGGCTACAGCAACGATGGCGGCCTGTTTTCGGTGTACGCCAACAACTCGGCCAATGTACTCGACCGCTGGCGGCAGCCGGGCGACAATGCCGAATATCCACGCGCATCATTTATCAATCCTAATTATTACGAAGGTTCTACCCAGTTTTTGGAAGACGGCTCTTTTGTGCGTATTCAAAATATTACGCTGGGCTACGATTTTGGAAAAATGAAATGGGCGTCGCGCCTTCGCTTGTATGCCGAAGTTCAAAATGCATACGTGTTCACCAAATACAAAGGTTTCGATCCCGAAGTAAGCTCTACCGGCGGTATCGACGAACGCACGGCCGGCGTGGATTACGGCGCTTATCCGCAAGCGCGCACGTTTTTGATCGGAATAAATCTGGGGTTATAGTTTTTTTAAACGTCAAATTTTTTAAAAATGAAAATCCATTTTTTATATATATTCTCGTTTGTTTTTCTTTTTTCGGCTTGTGATTTTCTGGACGAAACATCGCCAAATGATATCGACGCCGAAAATGCCATAACCACCGCCGGCGACGCCGAAAGCGCCCTGATCGGGTTGTACAGTTCGATGCAAAATGAAAATTACTACGGCGGCAATTACTTGCTTATCGCCGACGCATTGGGCGACAATTGCACCACGGGCGGTTTCGACAATCCGCTGCTGGATGAAATCGGCGCAAAATCGGTTACGTCGTCCAATGGGCTTATAGAAAGTTTGTGGCAAAATATTTACCGCACCATCGCCAATTGTAATTACCTGTTGTCTGCCCTGCCCACTATCAATGATTTGGATGGCGACAGGGCCGACCAGATCGAGGGACAGGCCCGCGCCATCCGCGCTATGTCCCATTTCGACCTGTTGCGCTATTTTGGCTATCATTGGGATGAAAATTCGGAATATGGAATTCCCATTATTACCACTGTGCAAGGCGTTGACGATAGAGTAGCTCGCGCTACGGTGAAGCAATCTTATGATTTTATTGCAGATGAATTGGAGGCCGCTTTACCGCTGGTAGATCAGGAAGGCAGAAGCGCCAAATACATCAATTCCGCTACGGTAGAGGCCCTCCTGGCTCGCGTGTTGCTATATCGCAAAGCCTATGGAGAAGCTGCAGGTCACGCTTCCGCCGTCATCGATGGCGACGATTTTGCCTTTTTACCTGCCGATAAATTTTCGAACATCTATTCGCTGCGCCAAACCTCGGAAAGCATCTTCGAATTGTTTTTCGATAACCAAAACCGCAGCGCATATAACACCCTGACTTATAGTCGCCCCGACGCCCTGCGCACCGAGTTGACCTTCATGGCAGGCCCTACGCTCAACGACTTTTTTGCCGCCCGGCCAGGCGATATCCGCGCCGCGATGCTCGACTACAGCCTGGATAACAACGATGCCAGTATCACCTCCGACGGCAGCGGGCGCACCCAGAAATACCGCGGCGAAGACAGCCGGGACAACCCTGCCTACATCATCAGGCTGGCCGAGTTATACCTCATCAGAGCGGAAGCCCTGGGTTTGGCCGGCGGCGGACTGGCCGACCTCAACGCGCTGCGCGCACAACGCGGGCTGGCGCCGGTAAACCCCGCCGGCGAAACCGAATTCCAGCAGGCTGTATTCGACGAGCGCCGCGCTGAACTCAATTTTGAAGGCCACCTGTTTTTTGACCTGGCCCGTACCGGCCGCGCCGCCGAAGTGTTGGGCGATGTTTATAAGGCGGTATTGCCCATTCCGCTACATGAAATCATTGCCACCGGAGGGGTTATTGGGCAGAATCCGGGGTATTAATATCGAACCGAGAACTGACAACCGAGAACATGACAAACTCAACATCACTTTACGAGCGGCGTAAGCGGCTGGTGCCTGATGCGCTGGGTATTTTCAACCCATCGACGGCAGTGAGGGCCAAGGGGGCCCGCATTTGGGATGCCGACGGACGCGAACTCATCGATTTTGCGGGCGGTATCGGCGTTATGAACGCCGGCCATTGTCCCGCGCCGGTAGTCAAAGCCGTACAACAACAGGCTGCCCAATTGATGCATTCCTGCTTCAATGTATCGCTCACGGAAAGTTACCTTGACCTGGCTGAAAAACTTGTCGAACTGCTGCCGCACGGCGATCACACCAAGGTGATGATCACCAACTCGGGAGCGGAGGCGGTAGAAAACGCCATCAAAATAGCGCGCATGGCAACGGGCAGGCAAGGCGTACTGTGTTTTACCGGAGCCTTCCACGGCCGGTCGATGATGGCGATGACCCTCACCGCCAAGACCAAAAACAAAACCGCTTGCGGGCCTTTTGCCCCTGAGGTTTACCGCCTCGAGTATCCTTACTACTATCGCTACGGTGCGGGTATGAGCGAAGAAAAATACGTAGCCGGACAAATACAGCGTCTGCGCGATTTCTTCCACTACCACGCCGCGCCCTCGCAGATGGCGGCGGTAATCGTAGAGCTTGTTCAGGGCGAAGGCGGCTTTACGGTTATGCCGCAGGCCTATTTGCAAGCTTTGCGCGATATCTGCAATCAGCACGGCATGCTGCTCATCATCGACGAGGTGCAGTCCGGGTTTGGGCGCACCGGCGCCTGGGCTGCTTTTCACCACTACGGCATTACCCCCGACCTGTCTACCTGGGCCAAAAGTATGGGCGGCGGAATGCCTATCGGGGCGGTCATGGGCAGGGCCGAAATTATGGATGCCGCAATACCTGGCACCATTGGCGGTACATACCTCGGCAATCCGGTGTGTTGCGCTGCCGCGCTGGCCACCATCCGCTACATGGAAGCCGTCGATATCAACGCCAAAGGCCGAAAGGTGGGCAATACGGTGCGCCGGCGCTTTGAGACCATGAAAAAGAAAAACCCGGCTATTGGCAACGTGCGCGGACTTGGCGCCATGTTGGCCATCGAACTGGTGAAAAACGGCGACCCCCTTCAACCCGACGCCGAATTGGCAAACAAGCTCATCCAGGCTTGCGAGAAAAAAGGCCTCATTATCATCAGCGCAGGTACTTTCGGCAATTGCATCCGTGTGCTGAGCCCGCTGGTGATCGAGGATAAATTATTGCGCAAAGGCCTGGATATTCTGGAGGAAACGCTGATGGAGTTGTGCGGGGGGTAAATCGCCGGTTGTGCGTTATCGGTTGTCTTTTTCCAAAAAAATTCACTTATGGAGTTCACGAAATACAAGCAATTCATCAATGGGGCCTGGGTTGACGCTGCTGACGGCGGCGCCTGGCAGGTGCTCAATCCGGCCACGGAAGCGGTAGTGGCGGAAGTCCCTTTCTGCCATACCGGCGCCGATGTGCAAGCCGCCATTGGCGCGGCAGCGGCGGCTTTTCCGGGCTGGCGGAGTACCAATGCCTTTCAGCGCGCACAGTTGCTGAAGAAGGTGGCGGAAGCCATGCGGAAAAACGCTTCCGAATGCGCCCGGGTGACCACGGAGGAAAGCGGGAAGCCCTTCATCGAAGCCAAAGGCGAATGGATTGTAGCCGCCGACCTTTTTGAGTGGTTTGCCGAGGAAGCCAAACGCAGCTACGGCACAGTCATTCCGTCGAGTCGCAACAATAAACGCATGTCGGTGATCTGGCAGCCTGTCGGCGTGGTAGGCGTCATCACAGCATGGAATTTTCCGGTGTGGAACCTCGCAAGGGCTTGGGGCGCTGCGCTTGCCGCCGGCTGTTGTATCGTAGCCAAACCCTCGGAATATACTCCACTGACAGCCATGTTATTGGTCGACATCATCGCCCAGCAGGGGTTCCCCGCAGGCGTTGTCAACCTGGTGAGCGGCGATGCCGCCGCCATCGGCGATGCCTTGATGGACGCCCCGGCGGTGCGCAAAGTGCATTTTGTGGGCAGTACTCGCGTAGGCAAAATATTACTCGATAAAGCTTCGCGCACCAATACCCGCCTGTCGCTCGAACTCGGTGGCAATGCCCCTGTGCTCATTTTTCCGGGCGTCGACATCGAAAAAGTCGCCGCCGCATCGGTTGCCGCCAAATTTCGCAACTGCGGACAAGTGTGCGTGTCGCCGCAACGCTTTTTAGTACATCAGGATATTTACAAACCATTTAGCGAGGCGGTAGCCCGCTTTGCATCCCAGTACAAGGTAGGAAACGGACTCGAAGAGGGGGTGCAAGTGGGGCCACTCATCAACAGAAAGCAACAGCAACATGTAGCGGCATTAGTGGAGACTGCCGTTGCCGGAGGCGCCGGAGTGCTTGCCGGTGGAGCCGTGCCCGACTGGCTTCCCCAAGGCTATTTTTACCGGCCTACAGTGCTGGGGGGCATTGACGAAGCATCGCCCGTCTTTTCGCAAGAGGCCTTCGGGCCGGTAATGCAACTCACGCAGTTCGACAGTTTCGACAAGGCCATCGCCCTGGCCAACGCTACGGAGTACGGCCTGGCAGCTTATGTATGGACCAACGATCTTAACACCGCCATCCACGCCGGGGAAGCCCTCGAATTCGGCATTGTAGGCATCAATGAATGGACGCCCCACGCTACCGAAGCGCCTTTCGGCGGCTGGAAACAAAGCGGACAGGGTTCTGAACTCGGCCATGACGGTATTTTTGAATACATGGAAAAGAAACTCATCAGCATCGGCGGATTATGACGGCAGACTTCGGCATATGGTCGCTGGTACCGCCACTCGTGGTAATCCTGCTGGCAATCCTCACCAAACGCTCAATGGAACCATTGGTGGCCGGTTGTGTGGTGGGATATCTGATGATAGATTACAGGCAGTTTCCCGACAACATCCTGCAATCGCTGATCAAAGCCATGCAAGACGAAAGCCTGGTGTGGGTAATCCTCGTATGCGGCATGTACGGCGCATTGATCCACCTCCTGATACAGTCGGGTGGCGCCCTGGCCTTCGGCAATTACATGCTGAGGTACATCAACACCCGCCGCAAATCGCTGTTGGCAGCCTGGGTGATGGGCATCGTTATTTTTATCGACGATTACCTCAATGCGCTGGTCGTAGGCGCTACTATGAGAAAAATTACCGATCATTTTAAAGTGCCGAGAGAATTGCTCGCTTATGTCGTTAATTCCACTTCGGCGCCTGTATGCGTATTGATACCGATTTCTACCTGGTCTATTTATATTGGAAAATTAATTGAAGACCAACAACTGGTGGGTAAAGGCGAGGGGTTTTATGGATTTGCCAGAACCATACCCTATAATTTTTATGCGTGGTTTGCTGTCATCGGCGTTTTATTCGTAATTTTTGGCGTCATTCCCATCATGCGCCGGATGAAAAAAGCGGTTCGACGCGCTGAGGAAACAGGTGTTTTATCGCCGCCCGGCTCCGAAGAACTTAGTCAGACACACGAAATTCCCGCAGACATCGGAAAATCAACGCCGGCCTATTTTTTTATTCCGCTTATTGTATTAATTGGCGCTACTATCGCTTTGGATATTGATGCGTTAAAAGGGGTTTTTGTAGCTGTGCTTTTTACTATTATTTATTTTTGGTTTAAAAAAGTATTGCCTTATAACCATCTTTTTGAAAGCATTTTTGAGGGATTTAAAAGCATGTTATTTGCATTGGCCATTTTAGTAGTTTCCTATGTTTTGAAAAATATTGGCGACGAAATGGGTATGACGCAATACGTGATTGAAAGTCTGCAAGGCGTGGTATCAAAATCATATTTACCCGCACTTGTATTTATTTCGCTGGGCGCCATTGCATTTGCTACCGGCTCATCCTGGGGCATTTACGCCATCGCCATTCCAATGGTAACTCCGGTAGCCATTGCCCTCGACGCCAATGTATGGGCCACACTGGGCGCAGTGGTCAGCGCCGGTACCCTGGGCGCTCATGCTTGTTTTTATTCCGATGCTACGATTTTAACCGCTACCGGCACAGAGTGTAATAATATCGAACATGCATTTACGCAGTTGCCCTATGCTTTGATGGCGGCCGGGCTGGCACTGATTTGTTATTTAGTTTGTGGGATTATAAGTTTATAAGTTTATAGGTTTATGAGTTTATCTATAAGCCCATAAAC
>JRYG01008677.1_pt1 | contig 10245 bp, 6 predicted proteins | sample 235341 | NCBI WGS metagenome assembly JRYG01 (sample SAMN03074218, study PRJNA261478) | activated sludge metagenome | biome: Wastewater Treatment Plant; feature: Wastewater; material: Activated sludge; isolation source: activated biomass of a wastewater treatment plant treating hydrocarbon... ... | reverse complement strand
CATGCGCGGCTGTTTCGGCGGCTGCACCTTCTGTTCGATCACCGAGCACGAGGGCCGCATCATCCAGTCCCGTTCGGAAGCTTCGATGCTGCGCGAGATCGAGGACATCCGCGACCGGACGCCGGGCTTCACCGGGGTCATTTCCGACCTCGGTGGACCCACCGCCAACATGTACCGCCTGGCCTGCAAATCGCGGGAGATCGAACGGAGTTGCCGCAAGTTGTCCTGCGTCTACCCGGACATCTGTTCCAACCTGAACACCGATCATTCGTCGCTGGTTCGGCTATACCGCAAGGCGCGGGAACTGCCGGGCGTCAAGAAAATCCTGATCGCCTCCGGCGTGCGTTACGATCTGGCGCTTCGCGATCCCGCCTACGTGCGCGAACTGGTGACGCATCACGTCGGCGGCTATCTCAAGATCGCTCCCGAGCACACCGAAACCGGCCCACTCGCCAGGATGATGAAGCCGGGCATCGGCGCCTACGACAAGTTCAAGGAACTGTTCGAGAAGTACTCGAAGGAAGCCGGCAAGGAGCAATACCTGATCCCCTACTTCATCGCCGCCCATCCCGGCACCAGCGACGAGGACATGCTGAATCTCGCGCTATGGTTGAAACGCAATGGTTTCCGCGCCGATCAGGTGCAGGCGTTCCTGCCCAGCCCGATGGCGCTGGCCACCGCCATGTACCACAGCGGTCGCAATCCGCTGCATGGCATCCACCGCGACCGAGGCGAAATCGTCACCTCGCCCAAGGGCTTGAAACAGCGCCGGTTGCACAAGGCGTTTCTACGCTACCACGATCCCGAAAACTGGCCGCTGCTGCGCGAGGCGCTCCGACGCATGGGCCGCGCGGATTTAATCGGCAACGGCAAGCGGCATCTGATTCCGCTCTGGCAGCCGCCCGGCACCGGATTCGGCGGCGAAGGCGCCCGCACCGGCCGCAAGCATGGACCACAAACCTTCCTGACCCGGCATACCGGCCTGCCACCGCAAAGCGACAGTTCCAAACCCTTCATTCCCTCTTTGAAAAAGGTGGGAAACAGGAGGGATTTCTCCAAGCCAGCCGCACCGGACCGCCGGCCAGCGCGGACCTTCACCCAGGGCAGTCCCTGCGGCGCCGGCAAGCGGCGCGGCGGACGCTGAGAAAAACCATCATGCGCGAAATGCAAGACCTGCTGGACGTGATGGCGCGGTTGCGCGATCCCGACCACGGCTGTCCGTGGGACCGGCAGCAGACCTGCGCCACCATCGTGCCCCATACCATCGAGGAAGCTTACGAGGTGGCCGACGCCATCGCCCGCCAGGACTGGGCGGAACTCCGGGACGAACTGGGCGATTTGCTGTTTCAGGTGGTGTTCCAAGCCCAAATCGCCCGCGAGGAGCGCCGCTTCGATTTCGCCGACGTGGCGCGCGGCATCGTCGAGAAGATGACCCGCCGTCATCCGCACGTGTTCGGCGATGAAAAATATGCCGACGCCGCCGAGCAGACCGCCGCCTGGGAACGGATCAAGGCCGCCGAAAAAACCGAATCGCTCGCCGGCGTGCTGGACGGAATCCCACTGGCGCTGCCGGCGCTGACGCGAGCGGTCAAGCTGCAAAAGAAAGCCAGCAAGGTCGGCTTCGACTGGGGAGCGGTGGAACCGATCCTGGCCAAGATTCAGGAGGAAATCGCCGAAATCCACCACGAAATCGCCAGTGCCGCGCCGCCGGAGCGGTTGGCCGACGAACTGGGCGACGTGCTGTTCGCCGTCGCCAATCTGGCCCGTCATCTCCAGCTCGACCCGGAAGCGGCGCTGCGCGGGACCAACGCCAAGTTCGAGCGGCGGTTCCGGCGGATCGAAGCCTGGCTGGCGGAGCAGGGACGCACGCCGGCGGAATCGACGCTGGCGGAGATGGATGCGCTGTGGGAGCGGGCCAAGGCCGAGGCGCGCGGCTGAACCCGAAGCGCGGATTGCCAAACTCGCGCCTATCCCGTTACTCTATCCGTCAAGACGGTTCCCCCAGCGGGATTAAAAGGGAACGCGGCAACACCGGATCGACCGGTCGAATCCGCGGCTGTCCCCGCAACTGTGAGCGGCGAGCCGGCGTTCGTACAAGGCCACTGGGCAACTGGGAAGGCCGAACGCCCGGCGCAGACCCGCCAGCCAGGAGACCTGCCGTCCCAAGCGTCGCCTGGCCGTCGAACGGGATTTTTCGACGGGACGGTCCTCCGTTTTGGCGATGCGGGAAACCGAGCGTTCGCCAGCGGCGGACCGTGCCTTCCCGGCACTTTTCCGCCTCCTCTTTCCAAGCCGGTTCGACCGACCGGCGAGCGCGCGTGTTCCAGCGGACGGTGAGCCGGCCCCAATGCGGCCCGCTCGACAATAAAATCAGCATCTGGAAACGCGGTCGCCATGAATGCCCGTCGTATTACCGCCTATCGCTTCATCCAACCGTTCGTCGCGCTCGGCCTGCTGGCCGGTTTCGGCGATGTCGCGCCGGCCCAGGAAGAACTGCCGGAACTGGTGGTCACCGCCACCCGCGTGCCGATTCCCGCCGAACAGTCCGGCAGCGCGATCACCGTCGTCACCGGGCAAGACCTGGAACAGCGGCAGATTCGGGTAGTGGCCGACGCCCTGCGCGACGTGCCCGGCGCGGCGGTCAGCCGCAGCGGCGGCCCCGGCGCCCTCACCGAAGTTTACTTGCGCGGCGCCGAATCCAATCAAACCCTGGTGCTGGTCGATGGGGTGGAAGTCAACCATCCCGACGGCGGCGCCTTCGATTTCAACAGCCTGCTGGATTTGGAGGTCGAACGCATCGAGGTGCTGCGCGGTCCGCAGAGCGTGCTGTGGGGCAGTTCCGCCATCGGCGGCGTGATCAACATCGTCACCCGCCGCGCCGAGCGGCCGTTGCAGGCCAGCGCCCGCCTCGAAGCGGGCAGCTTCGCTACCTGGCAGGCCGCCGGCAGCGTGGGCGGACGCGGCGAGCGCTACGACGCCCTGTTGAGCGGCGCCTGGTTCGACACCGACGGCTGGTCCGCCGGCAGCGATTGGCGCGGCAACGGCGAGGACGATGGAACCACTATCGGTTCCCTCCAGTTCAAGGGCAGCGTCCACCCCCGCGACGACCTGGAATTGAGCCTGATCGAACGTTACACTCACAATCGTTCGGATTTCGACGCTTTCGTGGGCGGCGACCGGCGTCCGGTGCTCGACAGCGACGACCGGGCCGACAACCGGCAAAACCTGCTGCGCCTGCAAGGCCGGCTGAGCCTGTTCGGCGGCGCCTGGGAGCATCTGCTCGGCGCCGCCCGCTACGATCTGGACAGCAAAACCGAAAACGCCGGGGTCGAAACCTTCGACAGCACCAGCCATTCCAACCAGATCGACTACCAGAGCAATTATTTCCTGAGCGCCCTCGGCACGGAGCACACGCTGACGTTTCTGGTCAAGGACAAGCAGGATGAGGCGCGCAACACCTATTTCGCCAGCAATTCGATCCGCAACACCGGCGTCGCCCTTCATTATGGATTCGGTCTGGAGGAGCGGTTGTTCCTGACCGCCGGCGCGCGCCACGATTTCAACGACCGCTTCGACGACGCCGATACCTACCGACTGACCACCGCCTACCTGTGGCCGGATCTCGGCGCCCGCCTGCACGCCAGCTACGGCACGGCGGTCAAAAACCCGACCCTGACCGAACTGTTCGGTTTCTCCGGCGATTTCCAGGGCAATCCCGATTTGCGACCGGAAGAAAGTCGCGGCTTCGACATCGGTTGGGAACAGGTGTTGTTCGACCGGCGGCTGCGGCTGGATGTCACCGGCTTCGACAATCGCATCGACAACATCATCGTCGGCGCCGGGCGTACCGTGGTCAACCTGCCGGGCGAAAGCCGCGCCCGTGGCGTCGAAGCCAGCGCCAGCGCCGAGTTGACCCCGGATTTGAGCGGAACCCTGGCCTATACCTACACCGACGCCCAGGATTCCCAGGATCGGGACCTGCCGCGCCGACCGCGTCACCTCGCCAGTCTCAACCTGAACTACCGCGCCAGCGACCGCGTCAACCTCGATCTGGTGGTGCGCCATAGCGGTTCCGTCACCGATACCGCCTTCGATCCGGAGACTTTCGCCGCCTACCCCGTGAAGCTCGATGGCTACACCCTGGTCAATCTGGCCGCCCGCTATCAGGTGGACGACCGCTGGCAGGTGTACGGGCGGATCGAAAACCTGTTCGACGAACGCTACGAAGCCGTGCTCGGTTACGGCGGCGTCGAGCGCGGGATTTATCTCGGCGCCCGCTACCAGTTCTGAAAGCGTGGCGGCGATGGGCGGGAATGCGTGGCTGACGCGCCTGATGGCGCTGACGCTGGTGTTGCCGCCGGCGCTGACGCTGGCGTTGCCCCGCGCGGCCTCGCTGACCCTCTGCGCCGATCAATATCTGCTGGGGCTGGCCGATCCCGCGCAAATCGTCGCCGTTTCCGCCGAGGCCGCCGATCCGCGCCACTCGTTGTTCGCCACCGCCGCCCGTTATCCGACCACGCGCGGCGGCGGCGAGGAACTGGTGGCGTTGCGGGCCGAAGTGGTGCTGACCGACCGCTGGATGCCGTTGCGGACCACGGAACGGTTGGGACGTTTCGGCATTCGGGTGATTCAAATCCCGCTACCCGAAAATTGGGACGATATCGCCGCGACCACGCGCGCCATCGCCGCCGAACTCGGGCGTCCCGAACAGGGCGAGGCGCGGGTGGCCGAGATGCGGGCGCGGCTGGAACGGCTGGCCGCTCGCCGCCATGCCGCTCGCCCGCCGCTGGCCGCCTATTTTCTCCCCGACGGCGGCAGCGCCGGCGGCGACACCTTCATCGACGCCGTATTACAGGCGGCGGGCACGCGCAATCTGGCGGCGGAACTGGGTCTGAACGGCTGGGGAACCTTCAAGCTGGAGCAACTGGCGCTCGCCGCGCCGGAGCTGATCGTCATGGGGTTTTTCGATCAGGGCGGCGACACCTTGCGCATGGCGTTCGCCCGGCATCCGGTGTTTCGCCGTCTGCTGGAACGGTTGCCGGCAATCGCCGTGCCGGACCGTTACTGGCTGTGCAGCGGCTGGTTTCTGGCCGAGGCCGCCGAATACATCGCCGAGCGCCTGCCGGCGATGGCGGGCGGACGATGATCCCGGCGCCGGCTGACGATATCCGGCGTTACCGGCGCATCAATGCCGCGCTGGCGGCGCTGCTGGCGGGGTTGACCGTCGCTGGACTGCTGCTGGGAAGCCTGCCGATGAGTCCGTGGCAAACGCTGGCGAATCTGGTCGGCGGTGATGAACGGCTGGCGGTAATCGTGCTGGAAATCCGCTTGCCGCGCGTGCTGCTGAGCCTCCTGGTCGGCGCTTCGCTGGGTCTGAGCGGCGCCGCCCTGCAAGGGCTGCTGCGCAACCCCCTGGCCGAACCGGGAATTCTCGGCGTTTCGGCCAGCGCCGGACTGGGCGCGGTGCTGGCCCTGTATTTCGGGCTGGCGCAGATCGCGACCTGGGCGTTGCCGGTTTGCGCGCTGCTCGGCGCGTTGCTGGCTACCCTGATCCTGGCGCTGCTGGCGGCCCGCGATTCGAGTCCGTTGTCCCTGATTTTGGCGGGGGTGGCGGTATCGAGTCTGGCGGTGGCGCTGACTTCGCTGGCCTTGAATCTGGCCCCTAACCCGCTGGCCTTGAGCGAGATGGTGTTATGGCTGCTCGGTTCGCTGCGCGACCGGGGCTTGTCCGATGTCGCGCTGGCCGCGCCGTTCATGGCGGTCGGCTGGGCGCTGCTGCTGAGCGCCGGACGGGAACTGGACGCGCTGACCCTGGGTGAGGACGCCGCTCGCAGCTTGGGCGTCGGGCTGGGCTGGCTGCGGACGCGGGTCATCGGCGGTACGGCGCTAACGGTGGGCGCGGCCACGGCGGTGACGGGGTCCGTCGGCTTCGTCGGCCTGATCGCGCCGCATCTGCTGCGACCCTGGCTCGGCTATCAGCCCGGCCGGGTGCTGTTGCCCGGCGCGCTGGCCGGCGCGGCGCTGCTGGCGGCGGCTGATCTGGCGGTGCGGTTGCTCCCGACCCGGCAGGAATTGATGCTGGGGGTGGTCACCGCGCTGCTGGGCGTGCCGTTCTTCGTCCACCTGCTGCTCCGCGCCCGGCGGACGCTGTCATGATCCTGCTGGAAGCCGACCGCATCGGTGTCGCCCTGGCCGGGCGGAGGGTGGTGCACGGGGTTTCGCTGCGCGCCGCCGCAGGCCAGTTGTTGGCGCTGCTCGGCCCGAACGGCGCGGGCAAGACTACCCTGCTGGCGGCACTGGCCGGGTTGCGGCCGTTTCACGGCAGCGTGCGGTTTCAGGGACGGTCGCTGGCGAGCCTGAGCCGGCGGGAAAAGGCGCGCGCCCTGGCCTATCTGCCCCAAGGCCAAACCGTTCACTGGCCGCTGACCGTGCGCCGCCTGGTCGAACTGGGACGGCTGCCGCATCTGGCGCCCTGGCAACCGCCCGCCGCCACCGACCGACTGGCGGTCGAGTCAGCCCTGCAACGCGCCGGTATCGCGGAACTGGCCGAGCGGCCGTTCGACACCTTGTCGGGCGGCGAGCGGGCGCGAACCCTGCTGGCGCGGGTGCTGGCGGTGGAAGCGCCGCTGGTGCTGGCCGACGAGCCGGTGGCTTCGCTCGACCCGTACCACCAACTGCGGGTGATGGAGTTGCTGCGCGACTATGCCGATGGTGGCGCGGCGGTGATCGTCGTACTGCACGATCTGACCCTGGCCGCGCGGTTCTGCGATGAACTGTTGCTGCTGCGGGAGGGCGTACTCGTCGCGCGAGGATCCGCCGAATCCGTGTTGTCGGCCCATCATCTGGCCGGTGCGTACCGGGTGACGGCGCTGCGCGGCGAGCACGAGGGCCAGCGCTACGTGCTGCCGTGGCGGCGGCAAACGGCGAAACGGGACGAATCGCCATGAACGCCGACGGTGCGCGACGCGATACCGAAACGGCCCGGCTGGCGGTCGCGGCGCTGTTGTCGGTGTTGGCGCATCTCGGTTTCGCCTGTTTACCCGTCGCCTGGCGACCGGTTTTCAGTCCGTCCACCGTCATGCGGGTGACCCTGGCCGCTCCAATACGGGTCGATCCGGCGTTTCGGTCACCGGGATCCGCCGAACCCGTTGCGTCCGAATCCGCGCCACCATCCGAACCCACCGCGCCACCCGATTTCGCTCCCGTGCCGGAATCAATCCGGTCCGCGCCAAAGCCCAAAAGCAAGCCGGCGGCGCTCAAGCGCCAGGAAGCCGCCATTCAATCGCGCCCCCGGCCCGCGCCGAAACCGGCCAAGCCGGCCCAACCACCGCGCGTCGTGGCAAAAGCAGCCGGCACAGAGCCGACTTCCCGCCCGGAACGCATCCGCCCGGCGTTGGCGATGGCCGCGCCATCCGCGCCGGATTGGTCCGTCGCAACCACCGGTGGCGGAAAAATCCCGGTCGGGGACGATGGGAGAACCCCGGTCGGCGGTTCCGGCAACACGACAGCCGTCGCATCCGCTTCGTCAGCGGCGGCGCCTATCGAAACCGGTTTGCGGCCGCTGCCCGGCAATCCGCTGCCGCGTTATCCGCCGCAGGCTCGCCAGCGCGGTATCGAGGGACGGGTGCTCTTACGGTTGACGGTCAACGCCGCGGGCAGGGTGGAAATGGTCAGCGTCGCGCGAAGCAGCGGTAACGAGCTGCTGGACGAAGAGGCGCGGCGGACGGTATCGCGCTGGCGCTTTCACCCGCCGCAACGGCGAGATCCAGCGATCGTAGCGCAAGTGCCGATTGTGTTCCGGCTGCGGGATTGAACCATGCCACCGGCGGTGGGTCGAGGTCATGGAGGATTCAGGTCAGCGCCGGCAGCATCCGACACAGCCATTCGCGCTGATCGGCCCCCAACGGTCGAGTCTCGACCCGGCCGTTGACGGTCAGTTCCAGTTCTTGTATCTCCGGGCGACCGTAAAGCACCGGGGTGAAGGTCACCGTATCCCGCGGATAAGCGCCGGTCTCGACAATCGCCACCCGTAAGCGTTGACCTTCGATCTCCGCCGTGACCCGGGCAATGCCGTAGCCGCCATTCTGATAGCGCCGGGTTTCCCGGTCATCCACGCAATAGTCATACGCCACGGGCCGCTCGCGACAGAACAGATGCAGCTCGACGGCGCTCAAGTCCATGAAACCGTTGCGCAGCGGTCCGTTGTAGTAGGGCAGCGCCGCGCCGTCGCGGACGAACAGCGGCAGTTCGTCCAAAGCGGCGGCGTACATCACCACCCGGCCGCCTTCCACCCACTCGCCCCGGTTCAGGTCGAACCACCAACCCGGCGGCAGGCGTACCGGCCGCTCCTGCATTTTCACGCCGGCGCGGACGATCTCCGACCCCTCGCCGTCGCCGTACAGGATCGGCGCGACCAGCAGCGCGTCGCCGACCAGATATTGATCGTCCAGATCGACGTATTCCGGGCCGGAATAGTGATAGAGCAACGGGCGGATCACCGGATCGCCGTCTCGCCAGTGGGCAAAGAAACACTGGTACAGATACGTCAGCAACCGGTAGCGGGTACGGATGACGCCACGCATGGCGGCCAGCGGTTCCGGTCCGAATTGCCACGGCTCCTGTTGCCGGGAATGCAGCATGGAGTGATTGCGGAAGAACGGGAACAGGCAGCAGGCCTGATGCCAGCGCACCAGCAATTCGGCGCTGGTGTCGTCCATGAAACCGCCCACGTCGGGGCCGTTGAAGGCCACTCCCGACAGGCTCAGATTCAGCGAGCACGGCAGCGCCATCCGCAGATGCTTCCAGTTGCTGGCGTTGTCGCCGGTCCACACCGCGCTGTAGCGCTGGGTCCCGGCGCAGGCGCTGCGGGTCAGCAGGAAGGGCCGCCCGTCGGGATCGAGCCGATCGCAGGCTTGCCGGCTGGCCATGGCCATGAAATGGGCGTACTGGTTGTGATAGCGGTCGTGCGGGATCGCGCCGTGCTGGAAACGCATTTCCTCGGTGCGGCTGTAGCCGGTGGCGGGGTCGTTCATGTCCAGCCACGCGCCGTCCACCGCGCTGTCGCGCAGGAACTCCGCCAGCCAGCCGGCCCACCAGTCGCGGACGGTTTCCAGGGTAAAGTCGGGAAACACCGTGTCGCCCGGCCAGACCTTGCCGACGTAATCGCGACCGCTGGCGGTCCGGCAAAACACGCCCTGTTCCCGGCCACTGTCATAGACCGCGTAACCCGGTTCGTGCTTGACGCCGGGATCGACGATGGTCACCGTGCGGATGCCGGCGGTCTTGAGTTCGCGGTTCAGCCCGGCGGGATCGGGAAAATCCGCCCGGTCCCAGGTGAACAGCCGGTAGCCGTCCATGTAGTCGATGTCGTACCACAAGGCGCTGACCGGAATATCGACGGCGGCGAATTGCGCGGCCAGTTCCCGGAATTCCGCCTCCCGCTGATAGCCCCAGCGGCATTGGTGATAGCCCAGCGCCCACAGCGGCGGCAGCGGCGCCCGCCCGGTCAGCGCGGCGTAGCGCCGGACCACCTCCGGCAGGGTGGGACCGGCCAGGCAATAAATATCGGTGTTGCCGCCGAACGCCTGATACCAGAACTGTCCCGGCTGACTCTTGCCGGCGTCCATCACCACCCGACCGGGGTTGTCGAAGAACAGCCCCAGAAACCGTTCGCCAATCTTGAGAATGGCCAGCGGAATGGCGACGTAGGAAGGATCGTAATCGTCGCGGGCGTAGGTGTGGCGAAACACGGCCACCACATCCACGGTCAGGAAGTCGGCGCTGTCGCCGAGCTTGTTGAGGCGCCGGGTGCGCTCACCGAAACCGTAGCAGCCGTCCACGCCGGTCAGGGCGAAGTTCAGCAACAGATTTTCGCCGCAGCCGCCGATGCCGTCGGCGACAGTCGCCAGCGAGACGCCGGCCAGCTCCAACCGCAAGCGGGCGACCTCCAGGTCGACCCGACCGGTGGCCGTCGCGAACGCCACCGCTTCCCCGGTTCGCCGCGGCGTCACGGCTTGCCCGGTTCGATAGTCCGGCAGCACCGCATCCGAGTGCTGTCGCGGATCGGCGACGTGGGCATTCTCGAACCGCAATCGCAGGCAACCGTCAGTGATTGCGGCGCAGGTGATCCGCAATCGAACGCCAGAGCCGGTCAATTCGACGGCATCGCCGTCGACTGCCAATCGATTGGGGTAATCGAAATTGAATGGATGGATTTTCTGATCGAAGAACATGGCGTGGTCGCTC
>JRYG01009040.1_pt1 | contig 10253 bp, 20 predicted proteins | sample 235341 | NCBI WGS metagenome assembly JRYG01 (sample SAMN03074218, study PRJNA261478) | activated sludge metagenome | biome: Wastewater Treatment Plant; feature: Wastewater; material: Activated sludge; isolation source: activated biomass of a wastewater treatment plant treating hydrocarbon... ... | reverse complement strand
TGCGTTCACCGCTGGTGCATCCTGCTCTGTGATGGGCGCTCATTCGTCCCAATCAGCCCGAACCCTGCAATCGTTGTTCCGGTGCCAACCAGCTCGATCCCGACCGATCCGCTTGTCCACGTCGGATCAGTTGCGGCCAGAATCTCAACCCCGTTGACCTTTAGCGCGATCCTGTTACCTACCGCTGACACGCTAAAGATGCTGTTCGGTGGAGGCGTCGGCCCGATGCTTCCGGTTGCCAGATTGACGATTGAAGTTCCACCGCTTACCAAGTTGATGATCGATATATTCGTGTTCGGGTCAAAGCTACATTCGTACGAATTGAGCGTTGCACCGAATCCTGATACGCGCATATCCAGCAGCACGCGACCAGTAATCCAGATAACTCCCAGCTCTTGATCCCCGGGGAGCGGCGATGCGTTCCATAGCGCAGACGACAAAGCGACGCCTGATACGCACCTGCCGTTCTGGATGACCGGGGATGGCTCCCCGGTCCACATTCCCCCGGTCCATTGCGCTCCCAGGTCGGGGGCGTCGGGACGCGCGAATCGGTCGAGCACACGGAACCTGCGCGTGCTGATGCCTGGCTTCACCGCGCCTTCTCCTATCCCTCGGCCGTCCGGTCGGCCCACACTGTGGGCTCCACGATCTGCGGGTCGGCCCAAGATGTGATCTGCACCGGGGCAGGCGCCGGCCAATCCCGATCCTCAACCTCCATCAGCGTGCCCGAGAGACGGCCGCGCACCGACGGGGACGAACCGGCCGAGCTGATCGTCACCACGACACGTTCCCCGGCCCGGATGACGAACGGCGTCGCGTTGGGTTCCAAAACGCTCCCGGGGGCCGGGCTCACGATCATGTCCCAACCGATCAGGGCTTCCGGGATGCTGGGGGAATCCACGTAGGCCGCGGCGACCATCCCGGCCGGCTGGGATGTCACGTCGGTAGCCGCGACGGCGATCATGTGAACGTGAAGCTCAAACCCGAGCGGCACCGGATCGAAGGTGAGGGTGCCGGCCCCGCCGGACAACGTTGCGTCATCGCTGTAGCGCGCGTGTCCGCGCTGGTGGTGGACCTTTTCCGTTCCGGACTTTGCCACGGGTCGGCTCTCCTATACCAATGAGTTGATGGGCACCTTCCAGCCTTCCAGCGTCCCATATAGCGCGACTCCCGCAATGAACGCTAGGCCGGTCGGGTTGATCCTGATGATGTTACCGGCGGCGCCGCCGCCGACAATCAACGGTCCGTCCACCGGGGTATGGACCAGTGTTGCGGCACCAGACGCAACGCACGTAGCCGATTGCGTACTGATGACAGTTGATGCGCCCGCCCCGCTGATCGCGGTCGATAGCTCGATGTCGTAATTCAACTGAGAGAACCCGCCCGCGGCACCCTGTAGGACAACGGTGAACATGATCCGCCGGAGCACGAACAGTTCACCGACCGCCAATGTGTAGAGAACCTGTCGAGTGCCGACGACCATACCGGCGATCGTGAATGCTTGCCTGACCTGCAAGCTCGGTTCGGGCGGCTCCGTCGTGTAGGGGAAGCTCACCCGCGGTTCGGTCCACGGCTGGACCTGCGCGAGCGGCCAGACCCGCACGACGGCCAGGGAGGACAGGGGCTCGACGCCGACCGTCACGGCTTGCAGCACTACGGACGTGTCCCCGAGATTGATGGTCTGCGAGCTGCGCGCCGGCACGATCGCCACGGTGTCTTTTGCGGCCCCTGCTGGCCGCTTGACGGACACGGGGACCGGCAGGGGGTTCTCCACTAGCAGAGCGTTCGTGAAGGCCCCGAGAGGCTGTGTGACGGCCCCCACGCTGAAACCGTTCGCGTCGGCCAGGGTGACGCGGAAGGCGTCCAGGTTGGAACCGCTGTAGCCGGTGACCGAATCGAACCCCTGGGCGTTGACCCCGGGGATGATCTGCGGCGCCACTTCGTCGTCGGAGAACACCGACGAAATCAGGTCCGCGGGGCCGGCGACGGCGGCGGTCCAGCGGTAGCTGATCGTGCTCGCCTGTAGCGGCAGGATCGCCGTTGAGCGCGGCGGCACGACGTACTTCGCGGACCCCGGATCGGTGCCGGGGGCCGTCCCTCCCTCGACGATGAACAGGCGCCATGACGTGTTATTGGTCACCTGGACCGAGCTGCGGCCCGACACGCCGGCCCCGGTCTGTAGCGACCTGGTGGGCGCCGCGACGGTCGGGGTCCAATGGTCCTGGTAGATCACGGCCACCTAGCCGACCGCCTTCCGGATCGTGTCCGCGGCCATCGTCCGGAACACGACGACCAGGCCGAGCCCCATCATCAGCACCCCACCGATGACGTACAGGATTCGGAGTCCGATGGATTGTAGGAAACCGATGATCCGACCAGGAACGTCGAGCGCCCCGCCGATCGCGTCCCTCACGGCTCCCACCACGCGCTCCCCGATCTGTGGAGTGTGCGAGGGGGTGGGGATGCCGGTCCTGGTGCCGCTGATGATCGACGCGCCGGCCCCCGTGCCGTACTTGGGGCCGAGCAACGCAATGTAGTTGCGTGTCTCGGTGGGGATCGGTCGGCCGGCTTTCAAGGCGTCCGCGACGCGCGGCCCCCCGTTGTATGCGGCGAGCGCCAGATCCCATCGGCCGTACTTGTCGTACTCCGAGCGCATCAGGCGCGCAGCTCCGTACAGGGCTTGCTCCGGGTTCCATGGGTCAACGCCCATCGACCGGGCCGTAGCCGGCATGAACTGCGCGATCCCCTGCGCGCCGGCCGGCGAGCCGGCGCGAGGGTTGAATCCGGATTCCTGCTGAATCTGCGCGACGAACCCGGCTTCCGGGATGCCCGCGGCGCGAGCTGCGGCGATCGCCACACCGACGTAGTGAGCTTTGCTCTGATCGGCCGGCGTCGCCGCGGGCGCCCCCGTGCGCGTGCTCACCGGGCACACTCGCACTGATAGGAGTTGCACCCGCGGCACGCGCTCCCGTGCATGCTCCATTCGCGCAGCGCGATCAGCGCGCCGGCCGACGCGGCGGCGAGCACCAGGGGCGCGATCTGGCCGGCGAGCACCGACAGGGACACCCCGAGGAACACGGCGACGCCGGCTCCCTGCTGGTAGCGGCGACGGTCCGCGGGATTCGGCCCCTGGTAGGCCGGCGGGATGAGCTGGCCGAGCACGGCCGGCGTGAGGCTGACGGCCGTCAGGGTGGCGACCGTGGGATCGAGGATCGCCATCAGATCACCACCGCGACATAGCCGAGCCCGCCCCCGCGCTTGCGGGACTCCCATCGGACGGCGACGCCGGGGTAGCGGTCACGGATCAGCTTGTCGATCGTGGCTTTCACCGGCTCGCTTTGGCCGGTCCAGAGGATCGTCCCCTTCGCCGGCCCGGGGGTCGGCGGCGGGGCGGTCGGGGTCGGCACCGGGGCCGGCGCCGGGATCGACACGGGGGCCGGCGCCGGCACCGACGACGGGAGCGCGGCGACGACAGCCTGACCGATTTCGTCGGCCGTGGGGCCGGCCGGCTGGGATGCCAGACCGGCACCGACACCGATCGCCACGGCGTCGGAAATCTCACCGGCCGAGGGGAACCCGACTTCGGTCGGGGACACGTCCGCGCCGGCCGTGTAGCCGACCCCGGAGCCCGTGCTGATCGCGCCGCGGCTGTCGTAGATCGGGAACGGGTCCGACGCCGGCACGGCGCCCGATCCGTACCCCTGCGTTGCCGTGGTCTGGCCGGCCGCGGCCGGCGCGCCGTCCATCGTCGCCGGGGCGGCGTCGCCGGAGCTGCGGCGCCGCCACCAGAGGACGACGACACCGACTCCGCCGACACCGACGCCCCACGCCCACGCGGGGAGCGGCCCGACGCGCTGCTGGAAATCGAGAGGCATCAGCTCACACCCAATCCGATTCCAGGCCGGCGATCGGCGCGGAGTAGAGAGCTTCCGCGGTCGTCGCGGACGCCGGCCGCGGGATGTTGGTCCGGACCGTCACGGGCTCGGTCGTGCGGCCCGAGGGGACCGCGGCCCGCGCGTTGCGCCACCCGAACGTCGCGCGGCCCATGAACGGGAGCGAATCCGCCCACCACCATTGCGCGAGCGTGAAGCCGATCCGCGCGCGGCTCTGGCGGGTCGGTGTCGCGGAACGGACGATCTGTTCCTGGACGTTGGGCATCCGGGTATCCACCACCAGGTCGTCGCGCACCTGGTCGGAGAAGTCACGCCCCGAGTTCCCGATGTTGCCGGGAAGCCGGGCGTTGCGGTTGTCGCTGTAGGAAGCGGGGTCCTGATTGAGCCCGGCCATGGTCGAAACCTCCCGGAGCCCTAGCGGCCCATCGCGGAACGGAGGGAACCGCTGAAGGCGTTCCCGACGGCCGTGACGATCCGGGCCGTGTTGGGGCTGGCAACCAGGACGGTTGCGAGCGCCACACCGACGATCGCGCCGGCAACGTTGAACACTCGATCGAGACTCATGATGTCCTTCCCTAGAGGCCGAGTAGACGGCGGGGATCGAAGGGGGGAGTGACGGCCGCGTGGAGGTGCGGGACGCCGTTGGCCGACCCCGAGAGGCCGACAAGCTGGCCGGCGCGGACGCGCTGGCCGGCGGTGACTAGCAGCACCGAAAGGTGCGCGAGATACCAGCTCTGGCCGTTGCCGTCGATGGTGAGCCGGAGCCCGGCCATCCGCGGGTCGGAGCTGGACAGGGGGCCGATCCGGGAGTTCACCACTCCGGCGATCGGAGCGAACACGGGGGTTCCCACGGGAACCCCGATGTCCACGGCGTTGTCGGACTGCCAGTTGTCCGGGTCGGCGGTCCACGAATGGGTTCCCACTCCCGGGGTGCCGATCAGGCTTCCCCGGACGGCGAGCGGGAACACGACAGACCCCGATGACGCGGCAGGCCGCGCATTCGGGTCTGTGACGCCGAGAGACGCCCCCGGGGATGGGAGCGGGGCCGTAGCGCCGGCCGACCCCGGCGCCGCGGCCACGGGCGCCGCAACGGGCTTTGCATCCGCCGGGGTGATCGGTCCCCGGTTCGTTACCGCCTTGACGACGACGCCGGCTGCTTTCTCGCCGGTTGCGGCGTTCAGGACGGAGCCGGCCAGGACCAGGCCGGCGAACCCCGCCCCGAGCTGCGGCGACACGGCGGCGAGCGCGGACGTTCCCACGAACACCAGACCGAGCGCCAGATACCGCCGCGGCTCGGGTGCCTTGCCGTTTGCAAGGCCCCCGAGGGTGACCGCGGCCCCGGCACCGACCATCGACAGGATGACCACCTCCCGTGCGCGTGCAGGGGTCAAGAGAACGCTCCCCGGATTTGGTCCGCGGGACTGACGTTCTTGACCCCGGCGTACACCAGGAGATAGCCGCCCATGATGAGAATCAGCGCCAGAGGAAGCACGGGATCAGTTCTCCCGCGCCGACGTGCCGCCGGGGATCAGCATCCCGAGCCCGCCACCGATGACGGCGGCGACCAGGGTCTGGTCCACCGACGCGACCGCGGCGACGACCAGGGCGCCGAGCGCGAGCCCGGCGCCGATGATGTTCCGGACGACCATGGTCAGCGGTTGAGGACGCGGGAAACCAGCGGCAGGCCGATGCCGATGGCGGCGGCGCCGATGACGAATGAGGTCCAGTTGATGCGCATGGGGCTATGCCCTCCCGATTGCGATGGTCGAACGGAAGCCGGCCACTTGCAGGCCGGCCAGGATGCCCACGGCGCCGAGGATCATCAGCGCGAGGACCAGGGGCGCGCCTTCCGTGGTGCGCGCCACCTTCACACCGACCGGGTTCTGGCCGACCATCCGGTCGGCCGCACCCGCGACGGTCTGCTGGGACGTGAGCTGCGGCGAGCCCACCAGCATGTTTGCTCCGGCCACGATCGCCCTCCTACTGGTCCGCGATCGGCTCGGTGAGGGAGCCGGGGCGGAAGCCCGTCGCGGTGTCGGCGTAGCGCGTCGCGGGGTCGGTTTCGACCGGCGCAACGTCGTTGACCAGGATGTCCACCGAGCCGGCGGCGGCGAAGTTGCCGATGATGTCCAGGCGCGTGCTCTGGACGGTCGGCAGGTACGCGGCCGGCGAGCCGTCGCCGGCCTTGCCGAGCACCGAGTTGTCGAAGTTGTAGACGATCACGCCGGCCGGGAAGTTGGTCCCGCCCTGCTGCGACTCGATCAGCTCGTACTGCTTGGTGGTGCGGTAGCCGCCGGGCTCGGAGAACAGGTCCCGGGCGTCCAGGCTGATCCGGATCGGGTCCGGCACCTGAGAGGCGACCGGCACGCCGGAGCTGTTCCGGCAGATGATGACCAGGTTCCGGATCAGGTTCCCGACGCGCTGGACGTTGATCGTGTTCTGGCCGGAGCTGATGGTGCGGGTCTGCGCGGTCCAGAACTGCGTCGTCCCGTGGCGCGGGGGGACGGTCGCCTGCGGCCGGCCCATCGGGTCGGACGGCGCCGGCTGGGTCCAGGCCTCGAGGACGGCGCGGACGCGGATCGTGGTCGGGCTGGTCGTCGGGTTCGTGCTGAACGGCGACGACGCGCCCGCGTTGACCTTGATCGCGTACCGGAGCTTGTACGTGCTCGCGGCGTTCTGGTTCGCCAGGGAGCCGAGCGCGTTGTGGTGGCTGATCTCGACCGGCACGCGGACGTAGAAGGTGCCGTTGATCGTGCCGACGTAGTTCGGATCGTCGCGCGGGTCCTGACGGTAGGCGTAGCCGCCGACCAGGTTCGCCAGGAAAAGCTGCTCGCCGGAGAGGGGGCCGACGATGGGCGCGCCGTTGACGTCCATCAGCGTCACCTGGTCAAGCCAGTTGAACGGGTACAGGTAGCCGAGGACACCGGCGCCGATGGTGCCGCCGCTGATGTCCACCCGGAGCCAGACGTGCCGGAGGAAGCCATAGGCGGGGATGTCGATCGGGCCGACCTGGACGGGGTTCGCGGCCGACGTGGTGATCGTGCGATCGTCGATCACCTCGGTGTGCTCGTTCGCGGCGGCGAAGAACGGGATGAGCGGCATCGCGGCCGGCGCGGCGGGAGCGGAAGGCATTACGTGAGTCTCCTTACGGATGGGGGAAGGGGATCAGCGGAACAGGAACGCGAGCGCCCGGGACGGTGCGCCGTCCGGGTCCATCTTGGTCTGAGCGATGCGCACGCCGGCCATCACCAGGACCAGGGTTGCGCCGAACTTCACAACGTCGATCGCCTGCAAGGCGGTTACCTCCGGTAGCGGGTGCGACAGAGCGCCCCGGTTCGCGTGTTGACGTACAGGCATTCCCACGTCCCGAGCCCGGGAAGGGCGCGCCTTACTTCGCCGGCCGCGCCGCCGGCAATCTCGGCGATGCGGTCGCAATTCCTCCGGTCGGTTTCCCGCCAAAGGAACAGGTGAGAGGACTGGTCGTATGCGGCCAGCGGAATGAACGCCGGCCGTTGAGCTGCGGCCATGATCGACACCCCGAGCGATCGGCCCTGCTGCCAAAGCAGCTCGACCGGCCGCGCGAGCCGAAGATGCTGTGTGATGTACCGCAGCTCGTCGAGGTCAACGCACCATCCGCCCTGGTCGTAGATGTGCGCCAGAAACGAATAGAACGCGCGCTGCTGGCCGGCTTCATCGGATGCCCGCTTGATGCTCGGCCAGAAGATGACGCGCGGGTACAGGGGCTCACGTCCGGAGCTGGGCACCGGCCACTTGTCGGTGCGGTGAAACCGCTTGCTCCGGATCAGGCGCTCTAGCGTCGCGTCGCGCGGTTTGGTCGCGGCGACGACGACATAGGCGCGCCGCTCGGACAAACCGAGTAGCAACGTCGATTTCCCGCATCCGGTCGGTCCGAGCGCGAGGACGTGTTCGCCCTGTCGCCAATCCACGGCCGGCACCAGCTCCGGCCAATCCACGAACGGGATGTCCAGGGCGTAGCCGCTTGTCTGGACGATCCGGGCCGTCAGAGCTGGTGAGGCCGTCGCCATCAGAGGATGCCGGCGCCGTTCATGCCGGCCGGCGCCGCCGGCTCGGCCGGCGCGTCGATCGTGGAGCCCGGGAAAAGCAGCGCCATCAGGCGCGGGGGCAACAGGCCGTAGCTCGCCAGGATCGGGAGCGCGAGGCCGGCCGTTGCGAGGATGACTTCCCCGTAGACGCCCCCGGCGTTCAGACCCTCGATGGCACGCCGGACACGGGGGTTCTCGGCGGCGAGCTTCCCCCACGCATCCGCGAACGCATCCGCGGCGTCCTTGCTTCCGTCCATCGTCACAAGCGGCTTGTTGCCGATCAGGACACGCGCCGGCACCTCATGCCCGGCGGCGGCGAACAGACCGCCGATGGTCGAGAGAATCTGACGGATGGAGCCCGACACGCGGGTAGCGGTCGCGGACGCGCTGGACCCGCGCGGCTTGCGCGGCGCCTTGTCGGCCTTCCCCGGCGCCGACGCCGGGGGCGGGGACGTGTCCCCGGCGTCGGCCTTCCGGCGCCGGCCGCGGGTGCGCGGGTTCTCCGCAGCGGGCGCATCATCGGCCGCGGGCGGGCCGATTTCGTCGAGCGTGGGCATTTCGGGTTTCGTGGTCATGCTCGTTTCCTCCGATGGTCGGATCGGGGTTTGCCGTTACCTACCGCCGGCCGATCCGGCGGTGGAACCAGTGCGTGGGGGTCGGGGGTTCGTCGGGCTCGATGTCGTCGGACAGATCGAGGATCGGGGCGCCGTCGTCCACCACCAGGTCGTCGTCGTCGATGTCTCCGTCGTCGTCGGCGTCCAGAACGTCCGCGATCACGTCGGCGGCGGCGTCCTCGGCTTCCTCGGCGGCTTCCTCTGCGGCGTCGGCCGATGCTTCCGCGGCCATGACCGCGACCGCGGCGGCGGCTTGTGCTTCCGCGGCGGCGTCGCCGGCAACGTTCGCGGCTACGGCGTCGTCGATCACCTCTGCGGCCACTGATGCCGCACTCTCGGCGGCGTCCGCGGCGCGCTCGGCGTCGTCGCGGGCTTCCTCGGCAACGGCTTGCGCGTAGCCGACGTGCGCCGAAACGGCCGATAGCCGGCGCTCGATTTCGTCGATTCGTTCCTCAATCCCCATGACGTTTGTCCCGTGAGCTCGGGGGCCGAATGTCCCTACTGGCGAGCGAAGGTATCAGATCGAGATTACGTCCGTCGATACTGGGCAAGCCGCGCACTACACAACGAACCGAAAGGGGCGCCCCCATGGGTGCATTCGACAGGGACAAGCAGGCGGGACTCCGGGCCGATCTGGCGCTCGGTGAGGGCAAGCCGTTCGTGCTGTGGGCCGTCGAGGACGACGGGGAGGTCATCGAAACGCGGATCGGGGATGCCCCGGTGATCCACTTCGCGGCGTCGCCACTGAGCAACACGAACCGGCCCGGCCGGCCGATCTGGGTCAACACGGTTGCGAGCGCGATCGTCGAGAAGCTGGGCAAGGTCGAGGACGGCGAGCTTCCCGCGGTCTGCATGCTGTCCCGCGTGGACGTGACGCGCGAGGAGGACGGCCGCACGGTCCGCGCTCTGGTCCTCCAGTACGTCGAGGACTGGACCGGCCCGGTGGTCCCCGTGGACGCGCGGAAGTAGCGAACCATGGACCCGCTCCCATCGGACCAGGCGCGCCTGACGATTGACGCGCTACTCGATCGGTTCCGGCTGATCGAGGTTCAGCGGGACGCGGCAAAGCGGGAGGTTGCCGAGCTGCGCGAGGAAAACGCGCAGCTCCGGCGACAGCTCGGGGTGATCCCCGGACAGACCGCGATGCCGACGCGACGGATCGCGCCGGCCGTGCCCGACGACGACGGGGGACCGCCCCCGCACAACATCGACTAGGGCCGGCGACCCATGGACAAATCCACCGACTGGCGCCCCCCGTGCGGGGGCGCATTCCTGCGCTTGCAGACCACCGACACGAACCCCGCGACCGGGGCGCCGTTGCCGCGACCGTGGCACCGGCTCACCTGTTCCTGCGGATGGGCGTCGGCATGGCAGATCGAGCGCGAGCGCGCCGCCGATGCCGGCGCGCGTCACTGGCAAACCCCGGGAAGGGAGGAAGCATGACCCGCACCATTCGGCGGATGCTGACGTTCCGCACCGAGCACGAACGCGGCCGGTTTTGGTCGTCGGCGTTGCTCTACATGATCGCCGCGTTCTTGCTGGTCTGCGCGCATCAGGCGCGCGGTGCCGGCAACGTGCAGGGGGGGCCGGACACGCCCCCCGCGCGCGTCGCATTCCCGCCGGCCCCCGCGATCGGCGGGGCCGACCGCATGACCGCGGCCGAGCTGCGCACGCTGCGCGCG
>JRYG01021958.1_pt1 | contig 10257 bp, 10 predicted proteins | sample 235341 | NCBI WGS metagenome assembly JRYG01 (sample SAMN03074218, study PRJNA261478) | activated sludge metagenome | biome: Wastewater Treatment Plant; feature: Wastewater; material: Activated sludge; isolation source: activated biomass of a wastewater treatment plant treating hydrocarbon... ... | reverse complement strand
TACATTAAGCACTCCCTGATTTTCTACCTGTGCAGGAAATCCGAGAGGTGAGGTTCCGGTTTGTGTTAAGGCTCCTGAGGACAATGTTATGCCGATAGATGAAACCGCATGAGTACAGTTTGGCGCTTTGCGCAGCCAGGCAGTTATTTTATAAATTTCTCCGGCTTGCAAAGGCTGAATTAATGGTGCCTGAAGATATTCACGATAGTTACTTAGAGAATTGGAATAGGCCGTAAACCCTGCATAGCTGTTTCCGTTATGAGCCGGAACACTTCCTCCGAAATTTTCAGGTACATTAACCGATTGGCAGTTGCCAACCGGATTAGCACAGGATTTAAACAAATCGCCTGATGCATTTAAGGTATCCCACGGAGCAGCTAGATATAACTGGCCGGGCTGATATGGACATGCAGCCGTTGACTCGAAACCTCCGTTTGGTACAAGGTTCTGAGCCATTACATTTCCCGTAACAATTGCAAACAATGCGGTTCGGATAAGGCATTTCATGGCAGCTGTTCTTACGTAATATGCCTATGTAAGGTTTTAATCTAAAATGTTAAATCAATAAACAGAACCGGTGTTTCGGGCAGGTTCCCTTAAGGGCACCAAGGATGCTCTCAGGCATTCAGGCTTATATCTTAGGTTCTCTTATTAAAATTTACTTTATGGCTATGGGTACGCGCAGTCTTTCAAGGATTTAATGCTTATATCAAAAAGATTAAAGCTGTTAAAAACAGCTTTCAATCTGCCTATTTTTGAGGCTGCTAATCCCTATTTTCGCACCGCTTAACCTTTAAGAAAGACCATTTTTTCATGAAAGTTCTTGTATGTATCAGCAGTGTGCCCGACACTACTACCAAAATCAATTTTACTCCCGATAATAAAAGTTTCGTAACCCAGGGCGTGCAGTTTATCATCAATCCGTATGATGAAATTGCGCTAACCCGCGCATTGGAATTAACCGAAAAGGATGGAGGAACTGTTACCGTTATCAATGTTGGCGATGCTACAACCGAGCCGGTCATCCGCAAAGCATTAGCGGTAGGAGCGACCGATGCCGTAAGAGTAAATGCTGCTCCTCGCGATGCGTTTTTTGTTGCTAAACAAATAGCAGCGTATGCCTCAAAGCATAATTTTGATTTAATTCTCTGTGGTCGTGAATCCATTGATTACAATGGTGCTCAGGTTCCTGCCATGGTTGCCGAAATGCTGGGAATCCCTTCGGTAAGCGTTTGCAAAAAATTGGATATCACAGGCAGTACAGCCATTGCCGAGCGCGAAATTGAAGGCGGAAAAGAAATTGTAGAGTGTCCGCTTCCTTTAGTAGTCAGCGCCAGCGAAGGAATGGCCGAGCCCCGTATTCCCAACATGCGCGGCATCATGAGCGCACGCACCAAACCGCTTGCAGTTATTGAGCCGGTTGAAACGCCTAAAAATATTGAAGTAGTTAATTACGATAAACCCAAACCACGCAGCGAAGTAAAACTGATTCCTCCTGATAAAGTGGAAGAACTGGTTGACCTGCTGCATACACAGGCCCGTGTGATTTGACAATAGATATTTAAAACCGAATTAAAAAAGATTCACCATGTCAGTACTTGTATTTTTAGAACATGCCGGAGGGAAGATCAAGAAATCATCTTTCGAAGCCCTCACCTATGGAAATGACCTTGCCGGTTTAATGGGAATGCCATGTATTGCCGTTGCCGCAGGAAATATAACCACCGAAGCGCTTCAGGAAGCAGGCGCTTATGGTGCTTCAAAAGTAATATACCTGAACAACGAAAAACTTAAAATTTTTAATGTTCAGGCTTATGCCTCGGCACTGGCATCGGTTGCCAGTGAACAGAATGCACGGGTAGTGATTATGTCGGCATCTTTTTCGGCTAAAGGCATGGCACCCAGGTTAGCCATTAAACTTAACGCTGCATTGGCTGATAGCGTTATTTCATTACCCGATGTAAGCTCCGGTTTCAAAGTACGTAAGGGAGCTTTCAGCGGAAAGGCATTTGCCGATTTGTCTTTGACAAGCGATGTAAAAGTACTCACCCTTTCGCCTAACTCTTATAAGATCGTAAAGAAGGATGGCGTTGCTGCAGTTGAAGAGAATAATTATNNAGGGCCTGAGAATTGGGGAATGATAGAAGAATTAGCCAATGTACTCGGAGCTGCCACGGCCTGCAGTAAACCGGTTTCAGATGCCGGATGGAGGCCTCACAGCGAGCATGTCGGACAAACCGGAATAGCCATAAGCCCCAACCTGTATATTGCGGTCGGCATATCAGGCGCTATTCAGCATCTGGCAGGAGTAAGCTCTTCAAAAACCATTGTGGTGATTAACAAAGATGCCGAAGCCCCTTTCTTTAAAGCTGCCGATTACGGAATAGTGGGCGATGCTTTTGAAGTGGTTCCTAAACTTACCGAAGCCATAAAGAAATTCAAAGCAGCTCATTGATTCAACTTTTAAAATAATTTTACCTTTACCCGACCTATGAAAAAGAAAAGGCTCGAATTGCTTAACCTCACATTAAGCCAGTCGCAGTCGGGCGCATATACCCTTGTTCTCGGAGAGGCAGACGGCAAACGAAGGCTGCCCATAATCATCGGAAATTTTGAAGCCCAGGCCATCATCATCGAACTTGAAAACATGACTCCCAACAGGCCATTAACCCATGACCTGTTTAAAAACTTCGCCATGGCTTTCGAAATAAACATTGATGAAGTAGTAATTTACAAATTGCATGAAGGCATTTTCTTTTCCAAATTAGTTTGCAGTAATCAGGAAAAGCAAATTGAAATTGATGCACGTACTTCCGATGCCGTGGCAATGGCGGTAAGGTTTAATTGCCCCATCTATACTTACGAAGCCATTCTTGCACAGGCCGGAGTATTGTTTGAAGAAGAAAGTGCAACGGCCGAATCAAAACCTTCTAAAGAAAAAAAATCAGGTGCAAGGCAATCAAAAGAAAAAGATATTTCGTCCCTCTCTACCGATGAATTGCAGGAAATGCTGCAGCGAGCTATTGAAGAGGAAGCTTATGAAAAAGCCTCTCAAATCAGGGATGAACTGAACAAACGTAAAAAATCTTCCTGAACCCTTTATGCCAGCAAAGAGAATCCTTACGCTTATTTCTTTGCTTTTCTTATGGGCTTCCTGCTCCCAAAAGCAGGAGATACCTCTCTCTGAAAAAATAGTACGCCACTGGAAGTATGTTTCTGTAACGGATAAAGCGGGAAGAATATTCCGTAAAGTAGGTAATAACGATTACCTTCTGCTTGAAAAAAGAAATGAAAGCAACCGTTTCAAATACGATTTACACCTGGAAGGCATCCATGCATCCGGAAACTGGGATCTAAAAGATTCTGTTCTTGAACTGACTTATGATGTCGAGCCATTCAACGTCACGGCAGATTCATCCGTAATTGAAGTGGAAAACAATAAAGCAGTGCTTGCCGTTTACAAAGACGGCAAACGCACGGCTGTTTACCGCGATAATCAACTGCTTCCTGAAAGAAAAAAAAGAAGTTTCCACATCACCGAGTGTACGGAAAACCGACTTGTTTTTACCGAGAACGGAATAGTCTTCACCTTCAGTTACACGCCTCCGGTAGTTGAAGGAAGTATAACATTTNNTAATAAGGTGAACTGGAATCTTGTTGTTTCCGGAATTCTTATGCAAGTCGTATTCGCTTTTCTGATTCTTAAAGTTGAGGTAGTGAAAAATGTTTTTGAAGCCATGGGTAATTTCTTTGTGCTGATTCTGGATTTTACCAAGGCCGGCTCCTCTTTTGTATTCGGAAATTTAGTAAGCAACCCTCAGTCGCTGGGTTTTGTTTTTGCTTTTCAGATTCTCCCGACCATTCTGTTTTTCTCTGCGCTCACCAGCCTTTTGTTTTATCTCGGTGTGTTGCAGAAAGTGGTTTATGCATTTGCATGGCTGATGAGTAAAACCATGCGCATGTCGGGCGCTGAAAGTTTATCGGCTGCCGGAAATATATTTTTAGGTCAAACAGAATCACCTCTGCTTATTCGTCCTTACCTTGAACGGATGAACCGCTCCGAAATTCTTTGTGTCATGTGCGGAGGGATGGCTACCATAGCCGGTGGAGTCATGGCAGCTTATATCGGTTTTCTTGGAGGCGATGACCCGGTTATGCGATTGTTTTATGCCAAACACTTACTGGCAGCGTCCATCATGTCGGCTCCTGCGGCTATTGTTGCATCCAAAATTCTACTGCCGCAAACCGAAGAAATTGACCGTAGTCTGCATGTCAGCAAGGAAAGAATAGGAGGGAACTTCCTTGAAGCATTAGCCAACGGCACAACCGATGGATTACGTCTTGCAGTTAATGTTGGCGCCATGCTCATTGTATTCATTGCCATGATTGCCATGGTAAATTACATGCTTAAAGAATGGATAGGTTCATGGACAGGTTTGAATGATGCCATTGCGGCTATGACCAAAGGCAGGTATGAAGTTTTCTCTCTCCAATTTCTTTTAGGATATATCGGTGCGCCATTAGCCTGGCTGATGGGAACCTGCAAAGAAGATATGGTTTTAGTTGGTCAATTATTGGGTGAAAAAACAATTCTAAATGAGTTCGTGGCTTATACTTCATTGGGAAGTTTAAAAACAGCCGGTGCTTTTGCAGAGCAGAAATCGGTCATTATTGCTACATACATACTTTGCGGGTTTGCCAACTTTGCTTCCATTGGCATTCAGATTGGCGGCATCGGGGCTCTTGCTCCTGATCAGAAACCTGTGCTTGCCCGGCTTGGCTTTAAAGCATTAATTGGCGGAACGGCCGCCTCGCTTTTTACGGCTGTGATTGTAGGGGCGATTATTTGAATTTTATTTCTGGAATTACGAAAGCACCGAGTTGCCAAACAGCGAATCCACAAATTCCTTTTTGTCAAAAAGCTGAAGGTCTTCTTTCTTTTCGCCAACCCCGATATATTTTACCGGAATCTGAAACTGGTCCGAAAGGCCAATCACTACTCCGCCTTTGGCTGTTCCGTCAAGNNAAGCTCATTCATCAGGTTGATTTTATTGTGCAGGCGGCCTGCCGTATCAATAATGATCACATCGGCTCCCTGAGCTACGCCTGATTTTACCGTATCATAAGCTACTGAGGCAGGGTCAGCACCCATGCCTTGTGAAATTATCGGAACATCAGCCCTTTTGCTCCAAACAATTAATTGATCAACCGCAGCAGCCCGGAAAGTATCCGCTGCACCAAGCAACACTTTCTTTCCTTCTTTTTTTAACTGATAAGCAAGCTTTCCGATGGTTGTTGTTTTTCCAACACCGTTTACTCCTACTACCATTATGACGTAAGGTTTAACCGAAGTATTAAAAGGGTTTTGGAGTTTGCTGTTTGATTCCTGTTCGGCCATCAGGTTCATTACTTCTTCCTTAAGCAGCGTTTGCAATCCTTCCATGCCGAAGTATTTCTCTTTGGCCACGCGTTTTTGAAGCCGGTCAATAATTTTCAAAGTAGTATTTACCCCAACATCAGAGCTCAGTAATACTTCTTCGAGGTTATCAAGCACTTCATCATCAACAGTAGATTTACCGGCAATGGCTTTGGCTAACCGCGAAAAAAAACCGGTGCGTGTTTTTTCAAGTCCTTTATCGAGGCTTTCTTTTTTTTCTTTTGAAAACAATCCGAAAAATGCCATGGTTCAAATAGTTTAAAATAAAAGAGCTTCCTTCCGGCAGGGAAAGAAGCTCATTTTGTATCGAAAACTCAATTATTTCTGATTGAGATAATCTTTGATATGGTCGTTATGAACCACTTCTTCTTTGAAAGAGTAAGAGCCGGTGGCTTCATTTTTCACCATTTTAATGACCTTGGAAAACTCTTTTCCTTTTCCGGTTTTAAGGGTTGCAACTACCTTTTTTGCCATGATTCAACAAATTTTAAGGGTTATTTAATTTCTTTATGAACAGTTCTTTTTTTCAGGATGGGATTGTATTTTTTAAGTTCCAGCCTGTCAGTTGTATTTTTTTTGTTTTTGGTGGTAATATACCGCGAAGTGCCGGGCAAGCCACTGGCTTTATGCTCTGTACATTCGAGGATAACCTGAACCCTGTTGCCTTTCTTAGCCATGATTTTTAGAAATTTTGAAAACGGAGCGCAAATATAGTTTTCAGGCTCAAAATAGCAACCTGTAGGCCTGCTTAATTTTTATGAAGCTCATTAAAAAGGCTTTCCTGAGCCATTAAAGCCTCAATTTCTTCGGTGGTTTTTGGTACACATCCGGAGAGATTTACGGGCTCATTTTCAGTAATTAAAATATCATCTTCAATACGGATTCCGATATCCCACCATTTCGGGTCGCATGGCGAGCCTCTTTTAATGTAGATGCCCGGTTCTACAGTAATGATGCTGTTTGGTTGCAGCGGTCCATAGGTGCCCGGGTCGTGAACGTCAAGGCCAAGATAATGAGAGGTACCGTGCATAAAATACTTGCGTACTTCGTCTGCTTCCTTAATGATACCAAGTTTTACCAGGCCTTCGGCTATGAGTTTAGTAGCCACTTTATGCGGCTCATAAAATGAGTTTCCGGGCTTGCAGGCCGCTATACCGGCCTCCTGAGCTTTTAGAACCAAATCATAAAGCTGTTTCTGTTCTTTAGAAAATTTTCCATTGATAGGGAAGGAGCGGGTTACATCAGCCGTGTAACCATGGTATTCAGCGCCCATATCCATAACTACCATGTCGCCATCCACCAGTTTTTTACGGTTGGTTTCATAATGCAAAACGCAGGAGTTATGCCCTCCGCCTACAATGGAAGGATAGCCGGCATATTCAGCCCCTCCGTAATACCAGAAATACTCATTAATGGCTTGCAGTTGATGTTCTGTCATTCCTGGTTTAGCCGCTTTAATCACTTCAACAAAACCCCTGCAAGTCAAACCAATAGCTTTTTTCATTAATCCTATTTCTTCAGGAGTTTTTACCTCCCGCAACATCGAATTTATTTTAACCGTTCCTGCCCTGTCAACCCTGCCTGATAGAGCTGATGTCTGTTCTTTAAACCGGGCTGCCAGCCATCCTATACTGCCTTTTTCCTGAGAATTGTAGTTGATATCGGCAGCAGTTTTAAAGTAGATTTTTTCGNNGCGGTTAATAAGAACCTGTTTAATGCCCGAAGATCGGGTAACTTCTTCGGACGAAGGTATTTTACCGGTCCAGGTTTCAATTATTTCATTGCTTTCCCTGATAAAAATAAATTCATCGGCAGTAATGCCATGGAGGGTTTGCGGCTCTTTAAAAAGAAGGAGAAGGGCATGAGGATGGCGGTAGCCGGTGTGGTAATAAAAATCAGGATCCTGATGGTATTTGTAATCTACATCGTTGGAGCGGTTGCGTACAGGGGCGGCAATGAAAACAGCGGCAGAGTGGTCAGCCATTTTTTCTCTGAAAAGTTTTCTTCTTTCGGTATGAAAGGATGACGGCAAAAGATCGGTATCATACAGGTTTTCAGAATCATCAATAGTTCTTTTCTGAATGGTTTCCTGCGAAAAGAGAAATAATGGTATGAAAAGGAGGATACAAAAAAATATCCCGGCATGGAATGATTTCCGTGCCGGGAGGATATTAGTTGATGGGTTCTTCAAATCAGAGGTTGCCTTTTTTTATCGCATCAATAATGGTTTTGGTGATGCCTTTTTTATTGATGGTACGAATGGCCGAAGTGGATACTTTAAGGGTTACCCATTCTCCGGTTTCGGGCAGGTAAAACTTCTTTTTCTGAAGGTTGGGCTGAAATCTGCGTTTTGTCTTCTTATTGGAGAAGGAAACATTGTTGCCAACCATGGATTTCTTGCCGGTGATATCGCAAATACGTGACATGTGATTAACTTTTAGAGTGATGTTAAAATGGGGGCGCAAATATGAAATTTTCCATCCTTAAAGCAAAATAATCCGGAGAAATGTAACCTGAATACACATAAAACAGTATTAAAGCGGCAAACCAGAGATATGAAATACAAAAAATCAGGTTCTTATATAAGGCAAAGCCCTCGCGTACGTTTCCGTTTAACACGTACAGCCGTTGCCTTAAGCTTATTGGCACTTTTCGGAGGCGGAGGTTTATTTCTTTACCTCAATACAGGAAATGTACAAACTTCAAAAGCCGCAGAGGCAGAAGTGATTATTGTTACAGACCCTCAGGCCGAAACCGGGCTGGAAGTAGCCAATGCCCAGCGTGTTTCCGTATCAGACCGGTATGCCGGCCGCTCATCACATAATGACAACTCCGTATTTGTTCGAAGCCTAAAATAAATCAATGCAAACACTTTTCTCCATACACCATGATAAGACTTTTCTCACCATTAAGCTTCGCAGCGTATTGCTTTATTCTGTTATCACTTGATGCCGCAGCCATCACCAAAACTACGGTTACCTCAGGCAATTGGGGTACGGCATCTGTTTGGTCGCCTTCGGGAGTTCCGGCTTCAGGCGATGATGTGGTTATTTCATCAGGCCATACAATAAATGTTAACAATAACTATCAAATCAATCATGTTACGGTTAACACCGGTGGAACATTAACATTTACCGCAGGTCGTATATTGACGATGACCGGCCATTTAACCGTAAACGGAACGGTAACTATGGCAGGCGGTAACTTTACCTTTACGGCAGGCCGTAATTTTATCATTGGATCAAGCGGTTCTTTTACCTGGGATCCGGGTACCAATACGGCTGCTGGCGCAACGCTTTTTACCAATGGCATAGAAAATTTTGCAGCCACTTCCACGCTGATAATTAAAAAATGGTACAATTTCAGTGTTCCGCTGGGATCGGTGGTAAGCAGCAACTTCGGAAACCTTGAGCTGAATTCCCTTAATTCACCTTTTATCTATGAATGGAATCAGAATAACTGGTTTCAGACAAGGCTGATTCTTGGTGAACTATCGGTTGACCAGGGATGGATTTTACTGGATATATCCTCCTCCATCACTTCAACAACCATTGGAAAAATAAAATTGAAAAGCACCAACTCCTATCTTGATCTGCATGGCGGTACTCATAATTCTTCTTTTACCGTTAACACTTCAGCCATCAATATTCAGAGCGGAATGATGACCGGCATTTATAACGGTAACGGAAATGTTACCCTGAATGTAAACGGTGACTTTACTAACAGCGCAACTTTTTACGGTATTTATAATTCGGGCGCTGCCGGAGTAGGCAACGGAAACTTTACCATGTTTGTTACCGGCAACTTTACTCAGACAGCAGGCGATTTCAGAGGTAATTATAACCTCAGCACTTTTCAGGCAGGTATAACTTACATAAGGGTTGGCAGCCTCAATTTTTCGGGTGGAATATGGATGGGCCAGTATGCATGTCATGTGGCCGGCCAGGCCTGTACATTGATAATTGATGGCGACCTTAACATTAATTTTACTGCTTCATCAAACATTTTCAGGGGGGTAGGACTTTCAATTTTATCTTCGACATTCAATACCCCTTCGTTTGGCTTTCAAGTGGGCGGTAAGCTAACGATCTCCGGTAATGCATCAGCCCAGTGGATTTCGAATGCAGCTACCGGAACGGAAACCACCACTATTGCCGAGTCAACTTCCATTTCGGGCGGAACCATCAGTTTTAACTTTGGATCAACAGGCATTGCCCATCAAACCAACATTACCTTTAACGGGCCTGTTTCGGTAAGCGGTGGCAACACGTTTCTTTCGGCTTTCGGTAATTCTTCATTTGCCGATTTTATGCAGAGCCTTACTATTACCAGCGGAACCCTTTCCTTGAAAGGCGGCAATGGACCAATGACTGCCACGATTAACGGCAATTTTTTACAAAGCGGAGGATCACTGTTTCTTTACAATAATACTTCGGTTCACAGTACACAGTCTACTGTAATGAATGTATTCGGAACTTTTGCCCAGAGTGGCGGAACCCTTGTTTTCAATAATAACACAAGCGCTTCTTCGGCCACACATACTCTGAATCTGAATGGCACGGATTATTCCATATCCGGAACTGGGCTCATGACTCATGCCAATGCCGGTACAGGTTCGGTTTTCGGCAGCTTGAATTTTAACAGAAACGGAACTATTTCTTTTTCACGTTCCGGATCGCACAGCATTCAGCAAGTAAAACAACAGGTTAAAAACGGCTGCACGTTAAATGTTAACGCTGGAAGCATTCAGGTAGCTTCCCATAGCTCGGCTTCGCATCAAAACCTATTCAGAATCGAAACCGGGGGAACAGTCAACCTTT
>JRYG01010879.1_pt1 | contig 10258 bp, 6 predicted proteins | sample 235341 | NCBI WGS metagenome assembly JRYG01 (sample SAMN03074218, study PRJNA261478) | activated sludge metagenome | biome: Wastewater Treatment Plant; feature: Wastewater; material: Activated sludge; isolation source: activated biomass of a wastewater treatment plant treating hydrocarbon... ... | reverse complement strand
TCAGAATAGACTGCGGATCATTCTCTTGGGCGGCTACGTTGACTGTGGCGTAGTTGGGGTTTACCTTGAGCCAGGGGGCGCCGGTAGTGAAGCCGCCATTGGGGCTGTTATCCCATTGCATAGGTGTTCGGCCGTTGTCGCGCGACGAAATCTTCATTCCTTCCAGGAAGCGCTTCAGGTCGCCGCCTTTGGCTTTCACCTGTGCGTAATTGGTCAGCAATTCGATATCGTTATAGTCTTCCACGCGGTCGAATTTGATATTGCTCATGCCAATTTCATCGCCAAAATAATAAAACGCCGTACCGCGCATGCTGAGGATAAAGGTAGTGAGCATTTTCGACGACAGGTCGCGGAATTCGGGGCTATCGTTGCCCCAGCGGGTGAGCATGCGGGGTTGATCGTGGTTGGCGAGGTAGATGGTGCCCCAGCCTTTTTTGGCGAAAGCATCGGTCCACTTGGCGTAAATTTTCTTCCACTGCACAAAATCGTAGCCATTGGGGTCGGGCATTTTGTATTCATTGGGCAAATAACCGAAATCGATTGCTTCGAAATAATAAGCCATATTTAGCTCCTTGCGGGCGGGGTCTACAAATTTCATCACGCGTTCCACATCGCCCATCGCCTCGGCCACTGTTGCGATGTTGTATTTACCCAGCACTTCGCGGTGCATTTCCTGCATATAGTCGTGCAGGCGGGGTCCGCTAGCATAATACATTCCCCATTGGCCGTTGTATTCGGCGGGTAGGGGAGGGAAGGTTGTATCTTTAGAAATAAAGGCAATAGCATCCAGGCGGAAGCCGTCGATCCCCTTGTCGAGCCAAAAGCGCATCATTTTATAAATCTCCTGGCGCAACTGCGGGTTTTCCCAGTTGAGGTCGGGTTGGCCGTCGGCGAAATAGTGGAGGTAATACGAATTGGTAGCCTTGTTGTATTCCCAGGCGTCGCCTTTTTCGTCAAAAACGCTCCAGCGGTAAGGCGGCTTGCCTTTTTCAGCGGGCCACCAGTGGAAGTAATTGTAATAAGGGCTATTGCGCGAGCTGCGGGCGGATTTAAACCACGCATGTTGGTCGCTGCAGTGGTTAACCACGAGATCCATGAAGACCTTGATGCCCCGGTCGTGCATACCTTTGAGCAGGGCGTCGAAGTCTTCCATCGTGCCGAATTCCTTCATAATATTTTGGTAGTCGGAGATATCATAGCCGTTGTCTTTATTGGGTGAAGCGTAAATGGGGTTGAGCCACACCATATCGATGCCCAGGCTTTTTACGTAATCGAGCCGGGAGATAATGCCTTTCAGGTCGCCGATGCCGTCGCCGTTGCTATCCTGGAAGCTGCGGGGATAAATCTGGTACACGACGGCTTCTTTCCACCATTGTTTATCGAGGGAATCAGTGCCTGGCGCTTGTTGTGTGGTTTTGCCTTCCGGCGAATTACAGGCAGTATATAACAACAAAACGCTGATAGCGCCGATGAGGAGACAGCGAATGAATTGCATGTGTTGGGTGTTTTTGTTTTGGGTAAAAATAAGATAGATGTTTGATGCTGCAATATAATGTATGAGCATAATAAGACCGGCCAATCTCGCATTTGCCGGTAGCTAAATGCAGATTGGCCGGTTGTTTATGAAAGTTGGGGATATATTTATATAAAAATTGCTTTTCGGTTGTGCGATGTAGGAAACGAAGTATTCAGACGCACACTCACGCCCTCACCGGCTGCGGCTCCTGTTGGCTCAGGAAAGCGGCGATTGCCTCCTGGGCTTTGCTGAAGCCGTGAGCCACACGGCGTTCGAACAACGCGGGGTTCATGGCCAGCGTATCGCCGAGCATACCGGGATCGGGCTGTATGATCATCGTTTCGAAGCGGCGGAAGGGCCGGGCGTGGCGCTGGCCGTTCTGGTAATTATAATCCATGAGTCGGACGCCGCGTTCTTCAGCCTGGGCAACCAGTTCGTTGATTTTGAGGAACATGGCGAGGTCGTTGTCAAAGATTTCGGTGATAGCGATATCGTTGAGGGCGCGCAGGGCGATACCTGCCAAGTTGCTCTGGCTATAATCTGCTTGATCGACGCCGCTGTTGCAGTTCACGATAATCACGCGGTAAACTACGTCGGGTTCGTTGTCATTTAGTATAGCATCCACCACATCGCCCAGCGGCGACACGTTGCGTATGCCGCCGTCTACTGAATTGACGGCTGCGCGGCCTGCAAAGCCGATATTGGGTACGGGGGCCCACACCACGGGCATTGCCGTAGAGGCGAGCACGCCGTTGACAAAATCCTCATTGCTGGTAAAGTCGCTGTGCAATACCGAGTGGTACTGACCGTCGTCAAGTGAAACGAAGCCGCAGAAATACTGCCGGCCATTGATAGCATTTTTATCGAGAATACTGCGAAGTTTATCGCGAAGGGGCGTATTGTCGGCCAGACCGCGCAGGGCATTTTTGCCTTTGAGCAGTGGCGATAGCGCCTCTTTGATGCGATCTGAAATAAATTTTTGCCGTTTCTTGCTACCCATAAATGCGAGCTTGACCATATCGTCAATGCCGATTTTGGGAAGTTTGAAATCGCTGACCTGGTTTTTTAGTTGTTCCAGGTCGAATTTGAATTGGGGTTCATCGCTGCCCGAGTCGGCGTCGATAAAGGGCGATGTAAAAATCTCCTTAGGACCGTTGGCTGCCACGCGCTGCCAGAAGTCGTTGAGGGCATCGAGGCGTTGCATGGCCAGCAGGGCGCCGTTGAGAGAGCCCACCGACACGCCGGCGACGATATCGAAATTCATCTGCCCATCGGGGAAAAGCCTGTCAGCCGATTGCGACAGCGCGTTGATTGCCCCCAGCTGGAAGGCGCCTTTAAATCCGCCCCCGCTCAGTACGATTGCATGTTTCACTTTCATGGTAAGAGGTTTTTTGGCTGCAGAACAGGTTTCTTTTGGCCGTTTGTACCTCTTTATACCTGAAAGGATAAAATATTACAATCGATATTACGCATCTACTTTAGCGTACTTGGCGTTGGCCTCGATAAAAGCGCGGCGCGGCGGCACCTCGTCGCCCATGAGCATAGAAAAGATGCGGTCGGCCTCGCGGGCGTCGTCGATAGATACAATATGAAGGATGCGGGTATCGGGGTTCATCGTGGTTTCCCACAATTGTTCGGCGTTCATTTCGCCGAGACCCTTATAGCGTTGTACTTTGACATTAGCGTCGTTGCCGCCTTTGGAGTATGCCTCGACGGCTTCGCGGCGCTCCTGGTCGGTCCAGCAATAGCGGAAATCCTTGCCTTTGCGCACCTGGTAGAGCGGCGGGGCGGCGATATACACGTGGCCTTTTTCCACGAGCGGGCGCATATAGCGGAAGAAGAAAGTCAGGATCAGCGTAGTAATGTGGCTGCCGTCGACGTCGGCGTCGCACATAATCACGATTTTGTGGTAGCGCAGTTTTTCGAGATTGAGGATGCGTTCGCCCTCTTCGTCTTCTTCGATGCGCACGCCGAGCGCGGTGAAAATATTTTTGATTTCCTCGTTTTCGTAGATCTTATGTTCGAGGGCTTTTTCGACATTAAGGATTTTACCGCGCAGGGGCAGGATAGCCTGGATATTGCGGTCGCGGCCCTGTTTGGCGGTACCGCCTGCCGAGTCGCCCTCTACGAGGAAAATTTCGCTTTCCTCCGGGTTTTTCGACGAGCAGTCGGCCAATTTGCCGGGCAGGCCGCCGCCGGTGAGCACGCCTTTGCGCTGCACCATTTCGCGGGCTTTGCGGGCTGCTTCGCGGGCGGTTGCGGCCAGGATCACCTTATCCATAATGCGTTTGGCCTCGTTGGGATTTTCCTCGAGGAAATGGCCCAGGGCTTCGCCCACGGCGCGCGACACGATGCCGAGCACTTCCGAGTTGCCGAGTTCGCCTTTGGTTTGGCCTTTAAATTGCGGTTCGGGGACCTTCACCGACACGATGGCGGTGAGGCCTTCGCGGAAATCTTCGCCCGAAGGCATAAATTTCAGCTTTTTGAAAAATCCGTTGTCTTTGCCGTATTGGCGAAATTCGCGGGTAACGGCCATGCGGAAGCCGTTGACGTGCGTACCGCCCTCGCGGGTATTGATATTATTGACAAACGAATAAATATTCTCGGTGTAGGAAGTATTGTACTGGAGCGCCACTTCCACCTCTACATCGTCTTCGCGGGTAGTGAGGTGTATAGGCTGTTCGGTGAGCGGTGTGCGGGAGTCGTCGAGGTATTTGAGGAATTCGCGCAGGCCGCCGGAAGAGTGAAATTCCTCCTGTTTGAAGGCGCCTTTTTCGTCTTTTTCGCGCTCGTCAATCAGCACCAGGCGCAGTCCGCGGTTGAGGTACGATAATTCGCGCATGCGATTGGCGAGGATATCGTATTTGTAGTCGAGCGTTTCAAAAATTTCGGGGTCGGGGTGGAAAGTGATCGTCGTGCCGGTCTCGTTGGAGTCGCCGATAATCTTGACATCGCCCTGGGGTTTGCCCTGGCTGTATTCCTGTACCCAAACCTTACCCTCGCGGCGCACTTCGGCGCGCAGGTGGTCGGAAAGGGCGTTGACGCAGGAAACGCCCACGCCGTGCAAGCCGCCGGAGACTTTGTAGGTGTTTTTGTCGAATTTACCGCCGGCGTGCAGCACGGTCATAACGACTTCGAGCGCCGATTTTTTGAGTTTTTTGTGCATACCCGTAGGGATACCGCGGCCGTTGTCGGTTACGGTCACCGTATTGCCGGGCAAAACACGCAACACGATATCGGTACAATGGCCGGCCAGGTATTCGTCGACGGAGTTGTCGATAACTTCCCAAACCAGGTGGTGCAAGCCCTTGGAATCGGTGCTTCCGATATACATCCCCGGGCGTTTTCTAACGGCTTCAAGCCCCTCTAATGCCTGAATATTACTGGCATTATAATCGCCCGTTTCAACAGGCGTTTGGTCCAATTCTTGATTCAATTCCATGCGGCAAAGATAGGAAATTAAAACCGGTTATTATAATGGTAATGGGTAATAGGCAGCAGTTTCCGAATTATGCCTTTTTGCAGCGCGTCGTACTATTCACGCAAAAAAACGAGTTCTTCGTCGCCGTCCGATAATTTAACCATAACAGACAACTCGCCCTGGTTTTTGTCGTGTTGTTTAAATTTGGAAACGTGATCTACGCCTTGTAAAATTTCCGAACTGATAGCGCCGAAATGGGTGGGAAAAGGCCGGCCTTCAACACAAGCCGGCGTGGTAGCAATAGGGCGACCAAATTGGCTGACCAGCAGTCGGGCAAATTCATCTTGTGTCAGCCGCATTGCTACGCTGCCATCGGGATAAAGCGCCTCCTGCGGCACTCGACGAGCCTGCTCCAGTAATATGGTAAGCGGGCGGGTATGGTAAACCAGCAGCGTTTCTACGCGCGGATGTAGCTGCTCCACATAACTTTTTATCATACCGATAGAGTTGACGATCAACTCAATGGGATAAGTGTTTTTTTGCTGGTACAGTTGCAATAATTTCCTGATGGCAAGGGGGTTGAGCGCGTCGCAGCCAACGCTCCAAGTAGTGTCAGTGGGGAACAGAATAAGTCCGCCCTGACTCAGTGTGAGCAGCGCGTTTGCGGTGTCGTAGTTTTGTGTCATAATGGCTGCCTGGTTGGTAAAAGTGGTCGTCATATACCTGGGATTTGCTCAGCGTAGAAAGCGCAGTTGCCGCCCTCCCGCGGCTGCGGCGCTTCATAGTGCTCCATATGTAGTGAATAAATAACAAAGCCAAAACGATTTGGTTAAACACTTTATCATTGAGGATACCCCTGCAAAGTGTCTGATAAACTGCGAATCTGCGTTACCCGCTTTTGGCAGGAATAAGGATTTCACTACCTTTACGAGTAGCACGGATAAACAACTTATAAAAACGTCAGGGTTGAAAAAAAAATTACACTACATCGTTATTTTAGTTGCAAGTTGCCTGTTAGCCCTGCCGGCACAGGCCGCGCACATTATCGGCGGGGAGATCACCTATCAATGCCTGGGGTATACCAACGGCGATACGAGTTCGAATTCGCGGACGTACGTATTCACCATGCGGATTTATCGCGACTGCCAGGGTAGCGGCGCCAATTTCGACTCGGCGCCGGGCGGATCGTTTACGGCTTCGGTGACGATATACCGGGGTAGTTCAACCACGCCATTTCTCACCTTGTACCTCCAGGCGCCCACCAGTTCGTTTATCAACCCTAACCCCGGCAACCCATGTTTGATTGTACCTCAAAATGTTTGCGTTCAGGAAGGGGTTTACGTTTTTCCGGCTGTTGATCTGCCTATTTCCAGCGAGAGCTACTTTATTTCCTATCAACGCTGCTGCCGCAATATTACTATTACCAATATTTTAAACCCCGACGATTCCGGCGCTACTTATACCATAGAACTCACGCCGGCGGCTCAGTTGGCAGGCAATAACAGCCCTGTTTTTACCAATTACCCCCCCATTGTATTGTGTGCAGGGCAGTCTTTTAGTATCAGTAGCGCGGCAGTAGATGCAGAAGGTGATTTGCTGGTATACGAATTGTGTACGCCGTTGTTGGGCGGCGGTCTGAATTTCAACAACCCGCTGGCACTCAACGGCCTGGCCCCCGACCCCGATAATCCGCCTCCTTATGCCGGGGTGAATTTCCTGGCGCCGGCCTATACGGCCCAAAATCCGTTGGGCGCCGCTTCTGATTTTGATATTGGCACTTATTCCGGGTTGATGACCGGTATGCCCGCTTTTCAGGGGCAATTTGTGGTAGGTATCTGCGTGTCGGAATACCGCAACGGCATCTTGTTGAGCACCGTGCGTCGCGATTTTCAGTTTAATGTGACCAGTTGCACGCCCACTGTAGTAGCCGACGTATCGGAAGATAGCCTGGCCAATGATGTTTTTTTGTTTAATACTTGTGGCGAAACGACGCTGAGTTTTATCAATCAAAGTTATCAGTCTCAGTTTATCGATGTTTTTTATTGGGAATTTGACATCAACGGCGAAACGGAAATCATAGATACCTGGAATGCCACGGTCACTTTCCCCGGCCCCGGAGAATACGAAGGCAGCCTGGTACTCAATCCTGATTCCGATTGCGGCGATACGGCCACGATCCGTGTTTCGATTTATCCGGGGCTGGATACGGATTTTGAATTTGCATATGACACTTGCAGGGCGGGGCCGGTACAATTTACGCCGTTGCCCGTCACTGACGGACAGGAAGTTATCGATTGGAGATGGACGTTCGGCGACGGCAATGCCTCCCTGACGGTTGCCCCGCAGCATATTTATGACGATCCCGGCGGGCGTATCGCTACGCTCAAAATTACCGACGCCAACCGGTGTACGGCTACTGCCAGCCGATTGGTGCCCTATTTTCCAGTGCCGGCGCTGCTTATTGTTTCGCCCAGCGAAACCGAAAGTTGCGCGCCCGCCAGGGTGCGGTTCAATAATCTCTCATATCCTGTTGACGAGACGTATGAGGTACGCTGGGATTTTGGCGACGGCGCCACGAGTAGCGATATCGATGCGGTGCATACTTACGAGGCTGCCGGCGTATATGACGTTGGGCTGTCTGTTATTTCGCCGATCGGTTGCCAGACTGATACCATTTTCCCCGCGCTCATCACGGTAACCCCGGCGCCCATAGCCGATTTTGATTTTTCACCTGAAGCGCCCGACTTTTTTAATCCGCAGGTGCAATTTAACGACCAATCTGTCGACGCCTGGCGCTGGTATTGGGATTTTGGCGTGCCAGGGGCTTATGCTACGATACCCAACCCTTCTTATGTTTATGCCGATACCGGTTTGTATGAGGTAACCCTGGTGGTCACCCATGTCAGCGGCTGTCAGGATTCGACCAGCCGGATAGTAGATATCAAACCCGTCAATACTTTTCATTTACCTAATGCTTTCACCCCCAACGACGACGCTGTCAACGATATTTATAAACCGGAAGGTTTTTTGCCGGGTATTAAGCAATACAATATTCGCATTTGGAACCGCTGGGGGGAAATGGTTTTTGAGTCGTCGAACCTTGATACGGGTTGGAACGGTCGAAAAAACAACACGGGCGGGCCGGCGCCGCCCGGCGTTTACTTGTGTGAAGTGCGGATTACGGGGCCGCGCGGCGAAATATCGACCTACAAATCGGAAGTAGTGCTGATCAGGTAGTAATTGCCTTGATTGCTTTTTCTACCAATTCGTCGTCGGCCAGATTGGGCATCGTAATGCGCAGGGCCGGCTCTGCCTCCATGGCGCGTTGGGCAGCGTGTATGGCGCCCTCGTTGCGGGCCCAACTGCGGCGGGCGATGCCGTTGTTGACATCCCAGAACAGCATTGATTCCAGTCGACGGCGCGCCTCGGGGCTGCCGTCGAGTACCATGCCGAAGCCGCCGTTGATCACTTCGCCCCAGCCTACGCCGCCGCCGTTGTGCAGGCTGACCCAGGTAGCTCCCCGGAATGAGTCGCCGATGACGTTGTGCACCGCCATGTCGGCGGTAAACCTGGATCCGTCGTAAATATTGGCAGTTTCGCGGAACGGCGAGTCGGTGCCCGATACGTCGTGGTGATCGCGGCCTAATACCACCGGGGCCGAGATTTCACCGCGGGCAATGGCTTCGTTGAAAGCCTGGGCAATGCGGATGCGACCCACTGCATCGGCATAAAGGATGCGGGATTTGGAGCCCACCACCGGGATATTCATCTCTGCCGATTGTATCCACATCAGGTTGTCGCGCAATTGCCCTTCGATATCGGGAGGGGATGCTGCCAGCATGGCTTGAAGTACTTCGCCGGCAATGCGGTCGGTAGTGCGCAGGTCGGCCAGGTCGCCGGAGGCGCACACCCAGCGGAAGGGGCCGAAGCCGTAGTCGAAACACATGGGCCCCATAATATCTTCTACATAAGAGGGGTATTTGTACAAACCTTCCTCCTGATTGCGCCATATATCGGCGCCGGCGTGACCGGCTTCGAGCAGGAAGGCATTGCCATAGTCCCAAAAATACATACCGCGAGCTGTCATGGCATTAATAGCCGCAACATGGCGGCGCAGGGTATGTCGCACGGCGTCCATAAAGGTCGCTTTGTCGCGCACGAGCAGGGCTTTAGCTTCCGCAAAAGTATAACCTGCCGGGCAATAGCCCATATCGTCGATATTGTGCAGTGAAGTTTGGTCGGAGCCGAGTTCTATGTGTGTTCCTGCTTCGACAAATTTTTCCCATAGATCGACTACGTTGCCGGCATAGACCAGGGCGACGGCCGTGCCGTTGCGGCGGCACTCCTCGATGCGGGCGAGCAGTTTATCGAGGTCGTGAAACACATTTTCGGCCTGGATATAGCCGTCGGTCAGGCNNCTACTTCGGCGACCACGCCCACCGCCCCGGCGATCACGGAGGCCACGGTTTGCGCCCCCGACATGCCGCCGAGCCCCGAGGTGACGAATACCTTGCCCCGCAGGTTGTCGTCGCCCAGGCCTTTCAGGCGCCCGGCATTGAGCAGTGTTATGGTGGTGCCGTGGACAATGCCCTGCGGGCCGATATACATAAACGAACCCGCCGTCATCTGTCCGTATTGGGTGACGCCCAGGGCGTTGTATTTGTTCCAGTCTTCTTTTTTAGAGTAGTTGGGTATCATCATGCCGTTGGTCACTACTACCCGTGGCGCTTCGGGGTGCGAGGGGAACAAGCCGAGCGGGTGGCCCGAGTACATTACCAGCGTTTGCTCGTCGGTCATCTCGGCCAGGTATTTCATCACCAGCCGGTATTGGGCCCAGTTTTGGAAAACAGCCCCGTTGCCGCCGTAGGTGATCAGTTCGTGGGGGTGTTTGGCCACCTTCGGGTCGAGGTTGTTTTGTATCATCAGCATGATGGCCGCGGCTTGCTTCGACCGGTGGGGGTACTCGTGGATGGGCCGGGCGTACATGGGGTAGTTGGGGCGAAACCGGTGCATGTAGATGCGGCCGTACGCCGCCAGCTCGGCGGCAAATTCGGGCGCCAGCACGGCGTGATGCTCAGCAGGGAAATACCGCAAGGCGTTGCGCAAGGCCAGCACTTTTTCTTTTTCGCTTAATACGCCGGCGATGACCCGCACGGGGGCATGGCTTACGCTGTTGTCATAGGGCTTTGGCGCCGGCAATAACGAGGGAATGCCTTCGAGAATGGCGCGTTGGAAATCCGTTGTGGGGACAAGCGTTTTTGTCATGTATACGATTTATTGCGCAAAGATAAGGCTTTGGGTGAAAGGTTATGAGGGGTTAT
>JRYG01003889.1_pt1 | contig 10276 bp, 7 predicted proteins | sample 235341 | NCBI WGS metagenome assembly JRYG01 (sample SAMN03074218, study PRJNA261478) | activated sludge metagenome | biome: Wastewater Treatment Plant; feature: Wastewater; material: Activated sludge; isolation source: activated biomass of a wastewater treatment plant treating hydrocarbon... ... | reverse complement strand
ATTAAGTGATAAGGACTATAAGGGAAATTTTCTTGATAGAGGAGAAAAACTGAGTGAAAAAGTTGTTGGCAATCTAATCAAAGCAATCAGTCGAGAATACGAAGGCTTGATTCTTGACTGGGATATTGTAGGCGGCGCCAAACTAAAGGAAGAATCATTTACCGATGCTTTAAATATTGATAAATTTTATAGCGAGCATAGCAATCCTATACTCAATGAATTGAGGTATCGAGAATACTACGAAAAGCACAGGGAATACTTCCTGGATCGCTTCCGCTACAGCAAGCAAGTCCCCCTCGACCTTCGAGCCCAATACCGGCAAATCGCTATCATCCACATTCTGCTCGATTCATACGCACACAACATCAGCGCACACAGCCTGACCGCATTGGAATGGTGGTTCCGGCAGCGAGCCGATTTACTCAGACCAAAGCAAAATGCAGATGGCAGCTCCCCTGATCAAGGTAATAAAAACGGCCAGCCCCATGTCGCGCTTCTGGAAAAAGAAAATTTATCCATTCCTTTGGACAATGAAATCCACCCGCTGCTGCGCTTTTTATTGGATAAAGGAGCCTTTTGGACCGGCCTGACACGCGACAATAGCTTCGGCGGTCGGATTATCAGCCTTTATAATGTATTGTGGAGAGACTTCATCAATAACCCGCTTTATCTTGGAACCATAGCATTTACCGAAGGTATTGTAAAAATAAATATCAATATTACGCTGCTCAAACCCGTGGGGCATGAAGAAAATGTGAAGTTTAAAAAAGAAGTGATACTGGATGGCAATTTCGCCAAAATCGACTTAACGCAGTTTGTCAAAGCAAAAAACGAAAAAGAACGCAAATACTTCAGCCATTTTGTCGAGGAAGGCGATCATTTTCACGCGATCAAGGAAAAACTGAGAGACTATAAAGCCTTTTTCCCCGGTGGAATTGTTGGCCAACACGCATTTTTTACTATCCTTGAGACTGAGCTCCGCAATGTGAAACACCATACTCCCCAGGAATTAGACCGAATCAGAAAGGAAGGATTGACGCTGAATATTTCTATTGAGGATTATGAGGTAGCCCCTGTGGAAGGCGCCAAACAAGTTCAATACTTTAAAATTGGCGTATGGCTCAAACACCCTATTCCTGTCAATAAAGATTTAATGTTGTTGCGACCGGTCAGGTTGTACCGGGATATTATCGAAGAAGAATCATTTTTACCTATACTGGGTGGCACTACGCAGGATAAGGTTTGTGCCGCTATGCTGTTTAATAACTCTTTTGCCAGCGTCGAAAATCAGACCACCCCAAGGGATAAGCGTTTTTACCCCTGGATTAAAGCCGCCGGCAGCCCAACTATTGAATTTCGAGAAGGAGATACCCTATTTGACTATGAGTTATCGGCCAGGAGAATGTTTGACGATGAATTTGCTTCTTCCCGTCAATATTTTGACAACCATTTCCCGCCTTTTGAGGGTTATTTCAAGAAGTTTTTCAATGTTTGGAAAGGAGAATTTATTTACGATGTAAATGATGCCGAGGAATTCGAAAAATCATTCGAATCAGAAAATATATCCCGCTTTAAATTCATTCGTACCCCGGAAATAGACAATAAACTCTTTCGGCAGGTCAGAGAACAAGGCATCATCCGCATTATTCACCAACCCACCAAAGACCATGCAGCAGCCTACCACCAGTGGCTGAACCGCTGGCTGGCGATAGACAAAACGCCAGGTGGGGCCGGACTGCTCGAGCTGAGTATTGAAAGTAACGTAGCCGCGCAATTGGCTTGCGATAACGGCAGTATTTCATTTAGAAGTGAAAGCCGAAAAGACTTGCTGCCGGATGTTACGCCAATGCAGGAAATCAACCTGGTTCACCGCCCCGAGCAGCACGACCAGTCTGGCAACAAAGCGGTGCGCTATCGCAACCACGGCATCATGATGACGCGGTTTATGCAGGGTAAAAAGCTCAACGAGGTGCAATCCATGGATGCCGAACTGGCTGCCGAGCTGCTCGAAGTGTTGGGCACGTCGGTCTGCATTTTTGATAATCGCGTGGCTGCGCGTTTCAAGCAACTCGACAGCGATATTTTTGCCGAGCAACTCCGCTGTGTGATCCACGAAGAAGACCATGATAAATGGGAGTCGGAAAAACAGCAAGATTTCTTCCGCTATAATTTCCTGGTCGTGCATTTGTCGTTTATCGAATCGTTCAAAGACGAAAACGGCGAAAAGAAATACGACGAACGCGATGTCAAAAACTTTATCGATCAGGAAATCTTGAACGGACGAGAAATTCCCGACAATTTTATACTGGTGGTTACAACCGGCCGCGGTCGAACCAACTGGTGGGAAAAACTTCGGAATCTTGCCAGAGGCGGCGTCAAACCGGGCGAAACACCACCGCCGGCCTATACTTCATTCGTCACTTTCCGTCCGGTGGAATCGCTTACGGCGGCCATTGAAAATGCGTTGACGATCAGCGATGATGTTGAATTGAAATACCGCCTGGTAAAAGTACTGTTCGGCTCCTAAAACAAGACCTATGCAAACCCTGCAAAACGCCGTTATGATCATCCTGTGGCACTGGAAGGCCCTGAAAGAAACAGAAGGTTTATCCGACAATATCGCCATAGAAAATGCGCCGGATTGCTCTATTGTGCGGATTGACGATAGCGGCAATAAGCAGCATATTGCTGATAATATTAAAAAACAACTCGATGCTGCGCTGAAAAATAAAGCAAAAGTGCTGCTGCTGATGCACAATAATTCGCTCGACAGGGAGCATTTCCGAGCGCTCGAACAGGATTACAAAACGGTGAAGATTGACTACTTCGGCGGCGGCAAAGATTACATTTATTACAACCCGGCTACCGATACCGGCTTGCTCAATCAATTCGACGATTTTATTCAGAATGCATTGCTGAAGTGGAAGGATCCAGAAACGGGGGAGAACAAACGAGAGGTGAAAAATCTGGTTATTCAATCAGAAAAATCTCCAGGCGGATTTATGATTCCGTATAAATATTTTCACGCCGTTTGGCAATATTATAACTATCAGCCTAAGAGAACGGCTTTTGAGCTCAAAGAGAAACTGTTTATTTATTTGGTGGGAAATCAATTTGGCGAGACGGAAAAACGGGCGCTTCCCGTTTTATTGCAACAGGATCGATCAACTCTCGACGCGTTGTTGTCTTCATTTTTAGATGCCGATTTGAATACGAATCGCATCAATGAGATGTACGGCAAAGGCGAAATTGCAACAGTTTATAAAACGCTGTGTGATTTTATTAAATCGACGGCAGTAGGCAGCCAGGATTACCTGAAGCAACTGCGCAGCCATTTCTCCAACCTCCTTTTGGCCATGCCCGAAAAAATCTATGGCTGATTTTCGCATAACATATTGGTCGGCAGCAGAAAGCGCCGCCGTTTTTTTGGGCCGGCAATTGCAGCAGCGGGGATTGTCGTGGCAACCCTTTGAATTGGGAGCTGCGGTTGATTGCGACGTATTTATATTGCTCAGTCCGGTATGGTGTAACAACCATTTTATCTCCTGCGACAATACCTGGAAAAAATATTTTGAGATCAACAGCCCCGATGTACGTTTCATCAGTGCCGGCTTTGCTGAATTAACGCACAAAAACTACATCGACCTGCTCAACCTTCCGTCCGATTTTTCTGTTTTTTTTTTTAATGCCAAAAGGGCAGGGGAGGAGTGGAAAGCGGCGGATACCGGCGGATTGGACATGTCTAAAAAGCTGCGCAACTTCTTTGAAGGGCACGGCCATGACAGTATCCGGCAGATTTTTACCCCGATTTACAGAATTTTGCGTATTATTAGCGATGAAATCAGGCAGGGAACGGCTTATGAAGAATTGTACAGCGAATTAATAGCGCCCAACTACCTGCCGCAAAAGTGGCGAATATTTCAGAATCGCTTCTCCAACTACTATCCGTTCTTTGCCTGTTTGCCTTTTTATCCCGACTTTCAGCAACTCAAATTATTGGCGGATAGCATTGACGGTTATTTTGAAGATAAATGTCAGCAAGAAACACTATGGAAATCGCTAAAGGTAGAACCTAATATACAAGTCATACAAACCCTGTTATCTAATGCCGAACGATACGTTTAAAAGAAACTACAAAGTACTCATTATCGATGACGACCCTGAATTTCACCAACAAATTCGCTTCGCCTTCCGGCGCAATTTCGAATTTGAAGGCGTTGTCAGTTTCTCTGAGGTAGAAAAAAAAGTTCAGGCCAATCCAACTTTCGACCTCATTCTGCTTGACTTGTTGCTTGATAAAAATAGCGATGATAAAATAGGGTTTAATCTCATTCCAACTTTACAGCGTTGGCTTCCTGCTACGCCAATTGTGGTGGTAACCAATGAACCCAGTGTATACAACGGGGTGGAAGCTATGAAAAGGGGAGCTGCCGATTTCTTGTACAAGGGGCAATACGATTTCGATTATTGGAATGCTACTTTCGCTAAAGTCCTTGAAAAAACCGACCTGAAAGTCGAAAACAAAAAACTCAAAAAAGAGCTTCAGGAATACCAATACGACAACCCGCCTGAAATACCGCTCATCGGCAAATCGGCCGGCATGGAGCGCCTGCGCAGGATATTAAAAATCGTGGCGAACGAAAAAGGCACTACCGTACTGATTACCGGAGAGACGGGTGTAGGAAAAGGCGTTGCCGCCCGGTTCCTGCACTACAATAGTCCGACCCGCCGCGAACATCCTTTTGAGGAAATTCACATCAGCAATATTTCCAAATCGCTGTTGGAAAGCCAGTTATTCGGCGCTAAAAAAGGCTCATTCACCGATGCCAAAGAAGATACCAAAGGCCGGCTTCACCTGGCAGATAAGGGCATAGTTTTCCTCGATGAAATCGGAGAACTCGACCTCGAAAACCAGGTCAAATTGCTCCAATTTCTGCAATCCAAAACTATCCGCCCTATGGGCGCCACCAAAGATATCGTGTTGGATGTGCAAATCCTGGCGGCGACCAACAAAGATTTGCGCGCCGAAATAGCCCGGGGCAATTTCCGCGAAGACCTCTACCAGCGGCTCAACGTATTCCCTGTTGAAATTCCGCCCCTGCGCGACAGGCGCGAGGATATCCCTGTACTGATGCAGTATTTTTTGAAACTTGACGACGTCGAGTTGCTTGACCAAGTTATGGAACAGCGGGTCAAGCGCTTTTTTGTAGATGAATATGACTGGGTAGGCAACGTTCGCGAACTCGAAAACACCCTCCAATACGGCATGCTGCAGCGAATAGTGGAGGAGACCGACAAAATTACCTGGCAGTGCTTGCCGGAAGATATGCGTAATTTTCATAAACGCGGATTATCTGTAGCTGAACCACAAATTGACAATACTACGCCCTCTTCAAATTCTAACACTGCCGGTTTTGATTTCAAAAAGCGCCAGGACTACGATATGCTGGAAGCCATAGAGAAGGCGCTCAACGATAAAAACGGCGTAAAACAGGATGCTGCCAAACAGTTAGGCCTGAAATCTGACGACTTGAGATATAGAGTTAAATCAATCAGTGAAAAATATCCCGACCTCATGGATTATTTTCCGCGTATTTGCGCAGCATATAAATTGTAATAATGTAGCCGCCTAAAACCTGATTGTTATGCCCGAACAAACGCTTTATCTGACGACCTATACCTATAACAGCAGTGAAAATAAATTTGAATATATATCGCTTACTGGTAAACAGCATGATACAGAAGAAGAAAATCGTATATGGCATAATTTACTACCTGCCATAAGGGCTTCTCCCATATTGAGCTCGCAAGCAATCCAAATACACGAGGGCGAATCCGCATTGGATTTGTCCATACCGCAAATTATTTTGCTGTTTATTCAAAGCAAAGATCTGGCTAATCCCCGTTTTTTTGATGCTTTGGCAAAGGGCGGCGGTTTGAAGTTAAGACCTTACGTAAAGCCTTCAAAGCGGCACAAAAAAAACGAAAGCACAATATATCATCCTGTCATCACGATCGGTTATCCTGATATTACCTATTTGTATTCTGAAGAAAAAGAATCGCGGGGGCAGCATGAATGGAATAAATTGATATACGAGTGTATAGAGCTGGATAAGCGTTTTAAGGTGCTTGATTCCAGTATATGGCATCGGTATGTGCCGGTTGATCCGTTTGATGGAACTTTTTCTTCGGTATTTGAAGAAGTTATAGCTGATGTAATAGATTATCACCGGCAAGGGCTTTATTTTACCAATGCATCGGTTATTTCACTGGAGTTTCAGATGCGTATGTTACTTCATTCCTACGTTGCCAGATTTGGCAATAAAGGGCACTCGGAAGTAGTAACGCCGTTTAAATTCCATTCCGAGCGACAAATGGCGAGAAAAGTAAAAAAAGAGATTGACTTTTTATTAGAAGAATGGGGTCATGACAGGCATAATTTATTGAGTACGCTAAAATGGAGGTTTCTAGTGGTAGACGATCAGGCTAATGTGCAATTGTCATTTATTGAAGAGCACTATGCCGAGTTATATCCGGATTTGATTAAATCTAACCTAATTAAGAAACCACTGGCTAATTTATATCATCAGTACGGTTTGCCGGTTGACGGTCATATCAAAATACATGTTAAAGAGCTAGACCCTGATTGGAACATAATTAGCGATTCAGCAGAAAAAATTTCCAATTATACTTTTGATATTATTTTCCTTGATTATTTACTTGGGTATGATTCCATCTCAAAAGAAAGGGAATACGGGCATGAATTTTTATTAGAACTACTCAAAGATAACCGCCTGGATTATCCGGTTTATAAACGCGACTTTTCTGGTAAATACTGGATTTTTCCAATTTCTTCCTACCCGCATGCGCTGACTGATAAATTGATTCAGCTTGGAATTAATTACCTACATGAAATTTGGTATATCGCACACGGGGCAGACCCCGTTTCAGTTCCGCATCTATACGCCTATAATCTTTTCAGGTTTATCAAGCAGAAGGTGGGAAAGTTTTTTTTATATCCGAATGCCTTGAAGAGATTGATCAATCAAATTCCAACCGATCACAATCTTGACAGTACCCTATGGATGGATATATTACGCGAAATCATTAAAAACGGCAGATCCAGACTTAATTTGCTCAACAGGGAAAAGGTAGATGCAAATTCTTCCTTGTTTGTACGCCAAATGAAGCGTTTTGTGAAAGAATATGGAAACAGTGTACTTACCCCAATGTTTGAAGATATTGAGAAATTACTCGAAATGCTGAATGAGGGAACGGCAAGAAGGAATGAATATGAAATACGAGAAAAAATTCAGGAATTATTAGATAATTACGAAGAATACTCAGAAGCATTGAGACCGCTTCAATCCAGAGTCAATAGGATACTCAATTTTAACCACGATAAGGCTATTCAAATAATTAATGACGCTATCCAGAATGAAAACAATACGCTTTCATTATCCGGGCTTAATTTAAAAAGTTTGCCCGATTTATTGGGAAAACCAGAGGCCGGCTATTTTGAGCGTATAGAATTAAATGGCAATTTCCTTTCCAGTTTGCCTTCCTTTTTTATTAACCTGAAAAATCTCGAATCACTCGATTTGAGTAACAATGCTTTTGAAGAATTTCCATCCGTACTTGTTAAAATGAATAAATTGATTGAACTTAACTTCAATGGGAATAAATTAGAACTTCAACCCAATAAAGCCAATAGTCACAAGGATATCGAAAGAATGAAAGAATATGCGGATAAGGCGAGCACTCGCAAGCAAATTTCATTGTTAAACGAGGGTAAGTCGCTGATTAATTCAGGTGCAGTTGGAATGGGAATAGATAAAATGAAATCGAAAATACCGGGCAGCTACGAAAATGAGCTAGCTTTTTACTCCGCACAATACCATAAATTGATGAATGAAAAAGATCTTGGGCTTGTCGATGACTTTGTAAGACAATTTGAAGATATTAAATCGGCCTTAATAAGACTCATAGATAAGATCATTAACGAGCTTGAAAATCCGTAATTTTTCCGTATCCACCCGAATTTTTCTCACGCTTTTTCGGATAAAATCGAATTAATAATAATTGTTATTTGTTTTAATAAGCTGAATGTTAGCTTATTGAATATATTTTTATTTGTCATTTTTTAGTGGCATGATTTTCACTTTATTCTTTACAACAACAACAACGAAAATCATGACACCGCATCAAACACTTTCCATCGACAACCTAAGCTCCACGCGGGGGCTCAAACGCTACGGCACTAAAGCCGGCTTCCTACTAGTGACAAGGCACTTCTTTTTATTCGCTTTATCATTTATTGCTCATTTCAAAAATTAATTGCCATGACTGGTATTTTTATCGTACTCCTGGTTTTGATCTTATTGGCCATTGCGGCATTCTCCGGCAACGATCGCCGATATCGCAGAAGGGACGACTATTATCGCTATGATGATTACGATCCCTATTATCCGCAACAGCGGCTACCGATGGGCTATCCGCCCCCGTATCCACAGCAGCGGCCCTTCATGGAGCCTATCTGGGGAAACGGCTATCCTCCGCATCGCGAAACTTCCGGGCTTCAATCGCTACTAGGTTTTGTACTGGTGATGGTTGTAGGCTTGCTGGGTTATCTGGCCTTTTCGAATAGCGGCGCCGGCGGCGCCCGGGGCCGCCCGGATGGCAGAACGGAAGCGAGAAGCATGAAAACTATGAATGTGGCTACTTCCACCGAGCCTGCAACCAGAAGTGTTTTCCCGAGAGAGCAGACTGCGCTGCCAACGTCAAGCGATAACCCGAAGCCTTCCAGGGTTTATACGGTCGACCTGCCCGACACCCCCGCCGGCGGCTATGTCAACGAATACGACGAACCCGTACTATCGTCGCCGCCGGCCGGCAACTTTTACATCCAGACCGGGTCGTTTTCGCAATTGTCCGGCGCCAGGACGGAACTGGACCGTCTAGCTCGCCTGCTTGGAAAACCGCTTCTGATCCATTTGGACCAGACCAACGGCTGGACGGAATTCAAGCTACTAGTCGGCCCATTTGCCAGTCGCGATGCCGCCTCGCAGTACAAAAAGCGCAATTTGTCGCAAGAACACTTTGTAAAAGAACTATCCGAATCGGAACTAAACCAAATGAACTAGCAATTTACTGATATTATCCCTGGCCGGCTTGTCTTTGTGATGGGCCGGCTTTTTTTATTAAAATCCCCCTCTCCCGGAACTAATTCCCACAACACATTGATTATCTATACATACCTCTACATCAAGCTCCAACATCGATAGCCTCCAATCCCGCTGGACTGCCAAATGAATGCAACGGGCTCCAACACCGGGATACATCAAACATACAGATCGAAAAATGTGCGGAAGCGCCGGAATATTTCCGGGACTTTCCGGAATTGCTTGTGTTGCGTTTATTTTTATTAAAAAATTATTATATCTGTTAATAATTGACAAGCAATTTATTAATGAAAATAATCATTTTGCACCTGCCGGTTTTGAAATTTTGCACGGTTTTGGAGCATGAATACAGTATACAAAACATACATCTGGTTAACGAGAAAAAAAACACACTTATGTTACTTACAGCAGCATTTATCTGGTTCATCATCGCGGCGTTTCTCTTTGAGGTGACGCGTTCGGATCGGGGCGATCAGGGCGCGGCTGTGCAACAAAATCCTCAGCGCGGGCCCGCGAATTTTTACCCGCAGGGACCGGTTATCTCCCCTGACGGCCACTACTACTGGGATCCTGTACGCAATCGTTGGATACGACTACAATCGAATATTTGGGGCAATTTGCTGATCGGAATGATTACCACGCTTATCGTTGCATTGTGCGCTTATTACTGGTACACGCTGTTGTAATGTTTCCTGCATGGACGGGCGATCAATAACTTATTCTTCACCTGGTTTAATGTAATCCATTATGAGTAGCCATACTAACCCAACCATCCCATTTTACCCGCCGCAGCTGATCATTTCGCCGGATGGGCGCTTTTACTGGGATTATGAAAAGCGCAGATGGGTGCGCCTTCCTTCCGACGGCAATTCGTTCTGGTACTTCCTGCTGGGCGTTTTGCTGGCTGCCGGCATAGCCTACATCGCTTTTGTGCTGTAATGACTGAATCCTGTGTTTGTTTCGCCAATAAACAGGGCTGGTGTTTTTCACCGGCCCTATTTACTTTTAAGGTATCTATTTAGGTTGACCGTGTTATTCGCGAATTGCGAACCCGCACCCCTAACCCCTAGAGAGGAACCCCACCCACAACCTGG
>JRYG01008489.1_pt1 | contig 10311 bp, 6 predicted proteins | sample 235341 | NCBI WGS metagenome assembly JRYG01 (sample SAMN03074218, study PRJNA261478) | activated sludge metagenome | biome: Wastewater Treatment Plant; feature: Wastewater; material: Activated sludge; isolation source: activated biomass of a wastewater treatment plant treating hydrocarbon... ... | reverse complement strand
TGCGAGAAACGTATGCGGCCTCAAAAATGCAAACTCAACGGAATTCAAAGAGTCACGCCACAATGTTATAGACATCATGGAGTATCAGAAATCCGTGAAGATCAAAGGCGGTTCAATGAGGCTCGGTTCTTATCCGTGCATAATCGAAAAACATTCTCTCGCATACAGGTGCTACAAGAAGGAGTTTGTGAATGAAAGGCACAGGCACAGGTATGAGGTGAATAACAACTACAGGAAGATCTTATCTGAGAAAGGCATGGTCCTCAGCGGACTATCGCCTGACAGCACTCTTGTGGAGATGATAGAACTTCCGAAGTCTATGCATCCGTTCTTCATAGCTTCCCAGTTCCATCCCGAATTCAAGTCAAGAGTTATCGAACCGCATCCTGTTTTCAGAGAGTTCGTCAGTGCCTGCAAGGGAAGCTGACAAGCATTTATGATCCGGCGGTTCCCTTGCTGATCACTTTCAGCACATCTGAAACGGCAGGACCCAGTCCGTCAGATTCTTTGAATCCGTAATCATGCCCGTCTTTAGATGCATTCACCGTTTCAAATGACCAGAGAAGAACACCCGCCGCTCCGTTAACGAAGTGTTTTTTTACTTCGCTCTTTAAAATCAGTTTCCTGGCATCACCGAATTTTTTCTTTATCCCAATCTCCCCCACGTAAACCGGCTTACCGAGTGACCTCGCCACAGCATAATCAATTTCATTATAGAGTCTCCAGAGATTTCTTACAGTGAGCGGGAATGAAAATGTCTTGCCGATGCTCCTTATCAGCTTAATGTCAATGAGATCGCTGAGTGAGTTGAATATCATATCGAGCTTGCTGAAGAGTTGAGACATGCCTTTGCCGGAATTGAGCCTGAAATATAGGTCCGCCCGTTCAAGCAAAGTTGCACTGAAGCTGTAATCATGTATAGAGACGAGGTCAAGTGAAGAGACTGAATGGAGCTTTTTGAATCTGCCGTGATCAAACCGTGAAAGCTCTCCGCCGAATCTGTCACCTATTCCACCGATAGTGCCGATTGAAACAAGCCGTGACTCGTCGTATTTTTTTATGGTTTCCGCACTCCGGACAGTGAAATCATACAATGCATCAAAACTGTCAACTGCCGGTTCGTTGAAAAGCTCTAAAAGTAGTATCTCATTACAGTCCGCGAAGTTGCTTGCAACAGAAACAGCATGCGGAAGGTACTCCTTCGTATATCCGCTTCTGAACCAGTCATCATTCACTCTGAATCCCTGCAGATACTCATTCATATCTGCAAGTACCGGTATAAGCTTCAATTCAAGACGTTCCGCAGTACGGCAGATCTCATTCAGCTTTTCTGCAGGCATGGAAGAAAATGCCCAGAACCTTACAACGGTAAAGCCTTCTGAAGCCGCATTTTCCAGCATCATCTGAGTTCTTTCGGAATCAACGTATGCAAGCTCATACATGTTTGCCCCGACAAACCTGAATGGCCTGTCCCCATAGCAGAGCCGGCCGTTTGTAACATGCGGTTTCGTGATCATGAACTGACAACGTAATTTCAATTGAGACGTATTGCAACATAGAAAATGCCGAACACGAATTAATGCATGGACTTTGCGCTTGTGCCTTTTCAATTTGCGGGAAACAAAATCGAATGAAAGCGGTAGAAACAAAACTTCTTCTCCCCGGAGAAAGCACGTGCTTACCGGGAGAAGAGTACGGCTATACTGCAGATAATGAATATGCCCTAAGCATCAGCTCATCAGGCGGTGAGTTTTCATTTGCATTGAAGCCGGTCCGACTTCCGGCGCCGAAGACCAAGAGATGGACAGAAAGTGATGAGGATGAGTTGAGGATGGGAAAGATGCTCGCCGGTATGCTTTCTTTCCGGGCTGTGTCGGAAGGAAGGACCGCGGCAATTGTGATAGTGGAAAGGAGGAAATGGAACAACTCAGTGTATGTGGAAAAACTTCATGTCAGCAAATCATTCAGAAACCGCGGCATTGGCAGAGAACTGATAAGGGCAGTTGAGACTTCAGCGGTATCGCAAGGCGCGGAGAAGATATGCCTCGAAACACAGAATACGAATCCGGCTGCCGTCAACTTCTACCTCAGATGCGGCTTTAAGATCACCGGACTTGACACCGCCCTGTACTCTGGTCATGAGTGCAGGGGAGAGACCGCCGTTTTTATGACAAAGCAATTGAAATGAGCCCGATAAGATGAGATCACGGTCAATTGCTAACTCAATGCTAATGCCGGTATTAGTAAATACTCTTTGATTTGATATTTTAATAACTTCGAGTCTTTCAAAATCACTCACAGCCTGTTGCAGCCAAGAGGTTTAAGCGCCGAAGAAGTAAGAGAGCGGGTTTCAAAGGGACTTCAGAACAAGATCTCCAAACCGAAGACAAAGACTGCCGGTGAGATCATTGTCGAGAATCTCTTCTCCGTATTCAACCTTGTCATCTTTGCCATCATAATCTTCCTCCTTTATTTCTACTATGTTTACCGTGACGAAAGACTTCTGCTTGACAGTGTAGGAGTGCTTATCATTGCCGTGATCAACACCCTGCTTGCGATCGTCCAGGAGCTGAAGGCAAAGCGGGCGCTTGACAAAGTTAACCTGCTGCTTAAGAGAAAGGTAAAAGTTGTGAGGGACGGCGCTGAGTCGGAGATCGAGCCCTATGAAATTGTGAAGGACGATATTCTAAAGCTTACACGAGGCGATCAGGTGGTTGTTGACGGCATTGTGCAATTTACTAGTCATCTCGAGATAGATGAATCACTTCTGACAGGTGAGTCGAATCCCATTCTCAAGAAGGTGGGGCAGGAAGTTCTTTCGGGAAGCTTCTGCCTCTCCGGAAGCGGTTACTACAAAGCTGACAAGATCGGAATGGAAAGCTACGCTTCACAGGTGACAATGCAGGCGAAGAAGTACAAGTTCGATCTGACACCTCTGCAGAAGAAGATCAACCTTATTGTAAAGGCGCTGTTCGGCGTGGCTATAGCTCTTGTGATTCTTTCGGTTGCACTGAACAGGGACGGTATGAATCCTGACTTCGTCAGAAAGATCTCCACAATAGTCATGTCGCTTGTGCCGCAGGGACTTGTGCTTATGTCAACGGTCACATTTGCAGTGGGCGTTTACAGGATCAGCAAGCTCGGCGCAATTATTCAGAGACTGAATGCGATAGAGTCATTTTCCAATGTTCAGGTTGTCTGCATGGACAAGACAGGCACTTTGACTCAGAACAAGCTTACTTTGAGGAGCATCATACCTGCAAACGGCGTGTCTCCCGAAAGAGCAAATGCAATTGCCGGAACCTATGCAAGCCTTACTAGCGACAAGAATGCGACGGCAACTGCGATATCGGAACTTCCGCCTGAAAGCGGATACACATTGACAGATGAGTTTCCGTTCAGTTCAGAAAGAAAATTCAGCATGATTGAAGCCTTAAGTCCGCAGGGCAATAAGGAAGTTCTGGTACTCGGCGGTTATGACATTCTTATCGGCAATATTTCCGGACCGGCCAATCCCTACATAAGAGAAAAGTTTGAAGAAGAGAAGCTGGTGTATTACAGAAATCTTCTGCTGTGCAAGGTTCGGAACATTCAAAGCCTTAAGGAAGCTGCGGAGAAGCTGAGCGGGATCGAGCTGGAACCTGTATGCATCATCTCAATTACAGACAAGATCAGGGATGATGTCTTTGATGCGATCAGGCTTTTCACTGACAACGGGATAAAGCTGAAGATCCTTTCAGGAGATTCCGCGAAGGCAGTTCAGGAAGTAGCATCGGAAATTGGCTGGAAGATCGCCGATGATGAACTTGTTTCGGGTGATGAAATAGAGAGGTCAGGGGAGAAAGAACTAATGCATCTGGTAAATGAGAAGACGATCTTTGCCCGGCTGAAACCCGAGCATAAGCTCAGGATAATCAAGGCGCTTAAGTCGCAGAAGATCTATACTGCAATGATCGGCGACGGAGTGAACGACCTGCCCGCGATCAAGGAATCCAACATGGGCATTGCGATGGAGGAAGGGAGCGCAATTACGAAGGAAGTTGCAGACATAGTTCTGCTGCAAAACAAATTCTCATTGCTTCCGAAGATCTTTGATGAAGGCAATCTCATTGTCAATTCGGTGATGTCGGTCGGCAAACTTTTCATCACGAAGAACTTTTTTGTCATCTATATTACGCTGATGTCAATTCTGTTCCTTCTGGAATTTCCGCTTACGCCCAGAAGAGTGTCGCTAATAAATGTTTTCGGGATTGGCCTTCCGGCATTCATGATCACGCTAAAGAACTCAAACCGTTCTAGGGCTCCCGACTTCACAAAGGAACTCTTTTCATTTGTCATACTGTCAGCGGCAGTGATCGTGGCGGCAGGCTATGCGGGAGTTTACATTGCGCAGAAGTTTTACCAGGTCACAGAAAGCGACCTGCAGATGACAATGCTTACCATAATGATCATTACAAACATCGCCAACTATTTCTCCATAGTGCTTACAAAGGAAGAGTCGGCAAACAGGCTGATGTATGTGATCTACGGGTTCATGATCCTGCTACTGTATATTTTCCTCGCGGCAACAAGCATACAAACCGGAATAATCGGTCTTGCAAAAACCTTTTATGAGATCGAGTTTGTCAGGCCTCAACTCTGGCCTGTAATAATGCTGCTGAGCATTGTCAGTTCGGTGGTGTTGGTGTTTCTTCAAAAGCTGAGGGTAAGAATAATCTCAAAAAGACCGTAGGTTATAATGAAGAAGAAGCGAATTGCGTTGCATACAAAGATAGTTATCGGCCTTATACTGGGCGTAATATTCGGCTCTATATTCCACGTGAGCCCGAGCAAGATCCTGATCACGGCAGACGGCAGTCAGGCTGTAATCGAAAACTGGGCATCGCTGGAGTTTAAGAGAGCTGACTCAACGCTAATAGTATTCGACTCGAAGTCACAAATAACTGCCATCAAGCACTTTGCCAAGCTAAAAGACAAGAGTTCGATTGTGATGGAGGCCATTTATCCCGATGGCAGGAGGGAGACTTTCAGCAAAGTCTCAGAGATGAGAAGGGAGAAGACGATTGGCGTGATGTTCAAGCCGCTTGGAGATATCTTCATAAGACTGCTCAACATGATAGCTGTTCCGCTTGTCCTTGCTTCACTCATTGTGGGTGCCGCATCGCTGACTGATATCAGGCACATTGCAAAAATCGGAGGCAAGACGATCGGATTCTATGCCCTGACGGCAGTGATGGCAATAACGATCGGGCTTGTGCTGGCGAACATAATCCAGCCAGGACAGCAAATGACGGAAGAGACAAAGCAGAGGCTGATGCAGACATATCAGGATGATGCCTCTTCAAAGATTGAGCAGAACATATCCCTTAACATTGTGGACTTTCTCGTTAATATGGTTCCGAAAAATCCTTTCAAAGCAATTGCCGACGGGGACTTCCTGCAGATAGTATTCTTCGCGATTATGGCAGGTGTATTCCTTTCCCAGATACACTCCGAACGTACAAAGGCAGTGATCGGGTTCTTTGACGGCCTTAGCGGCGCAATGATACTGATGGTGGAGAAGGTGATGCTGATTGCTCCGTATGCCGTGTTCACACTGATTTCAGCAACTGTGGCCGAGTTCGGGTTCAGCATTTTGCAGACATTGCTCCTCTATTCTGTTACTGTTGTACTTGGACTGACCATACTTACATTTGTTGAATATCCACTGCTTCTCAAGATCTTTACCAAAGTGAATGTTGTAAGGTTCTTCAGGGTGCAAAGGCCGGTTATCGCCGTCGCATTCTCCACAAGTTCCTCCGCGGCAACATTACCCGTGACAATGGACATTTGCGAGAAGAAGCTTGGGGTGCCAAACAAGATTGCAAGCTTCGTTCTTCCGCTTGGTACCACAGTCAATATGGACGGTACCGCCCTGTATCAGGCCGTCGCGGCCATGTTCATTGCTCAGGTTTACGGATTTGATCTGAACATAACGCAACAGCTCACGATTGTTCTTACGGCAGCGCTTGCGGCAATTGGAACTGCTCCCGTTCCCGGCGTAGGGCTTATAATGCTGATAATTGTATTGAAGTCAGTGGGTGTACCGGAAGAGGGGATCGCGCTCATTATCGGGGTTGACCGCCTTCTTGACATGTGCAGAACAGTACCAAACGTAATTGCCGATTCTCTTGCCTGCGTAGTGATTGCAAACAGCGAAGGTGAACTCGGCGAGATAAAGGAAGATTCCGGGAATTTTAACTGAGGCAAATTCAGTTGTCCGGTTGTTAATAAAATCAAATCATGAGAAAATTATCACAAGCACTCTTATTACTGCTGGCCACGTCAATCCTGGCGCCGGCATGTTCCAAAGAAAAGGAAACTTCAGGCACAATCAAAACCAAAGAGATCAGGAGTGAAATGAACAGTTCGAGTGGCAAGAACATACATGACCTTTCGGTAAAGACAATGGAAGGTGAAGACAAGAAACTGTCGGATTACTCCGGCAAGGTTCTTATGATAGTTAATGTTGCCTCAAAGTGCGGATACACCAAGCAGTACGCACCGCTTGAGGAGATATACAAAAAGTATGCCGACAAAGGATTTGTTGTACTTGGATTTCCCTGCAACGACTTCGGCGGTCAGGAGCCCGGCACAAATGACGAGATCAGGACATTCTGCGAGAGCAAATTTGATGTGACATTTCCGTTGTTTGACAAGATCAAGGTCCTTGGAGATGATAAGAGCCCTTTTTACGAAAGGCTTACTGAGAATTCTGATCCCCCCGGGGATATCGGCTGGAACTTTGAGAAGTTCATCATTTCGAAAAGCGGAGATATAGTGGCAAGGTTCAAAAGCAAGACAGAGCCCGATTCACCGGAAGTTGTTTCTCTCATAGAGACTGAGCTAAGCAAGTAACACAAAGGCTGTCTGCAGAAGAGATTTGCAGACAGCCTTTTGATTATCCAGCGTAAAAGCTAAATGCCTCAACGGATCATCGAAGGATCACGAGTTTTTCTGTTTGGGTTTCGGAACCAGAGCCGTCAGAAGTGACAAGCTTGTACAGATAAGTACCGTTTGCAACCACATCCCCGTCGCNNTGCTACAATTTCCTTTATGAGTCTTCCACCAACGGTGTAGATGCGTATCTTTACGTTATCAGGATTGTCTGAACCTGCCAATGTAAACATGAAGCTGGTCTCACCTTTCATCGGATTCGGATAGTTGTAAAGATCGATAACTCCGAAGTTATCAGAAACTAAGACTTCAAAATACGCCGTATCCGCGTCGAATTCGTCCTGCCTCACGATCACAGCAAGTTCGTGTCTTCCGTTTTCAAGAACAGGCCTGAATATATATTTGCCGCCGGGATTCTGAGCCAGAGCTTCGGGACCGGAATCCTTTTCCGACTTTCTCGCAATGACCGGATTGCTTACATCATACGGCAATTGCCTGCCGTTGAGAATTACCGAGACACGCCCTGTGTCATAGCCGATCGCAGCATCACCGCCTTCAAGTTCGGATTCAACCCGGAGTTCCGGATTCTTGCTCACATAGTCACCTGTCCGCAGAACGGACCCGTCGCTGTAAACGGTGATGTTGACAGGCTTGTAAAGCCTTGCACTGTATAAGGGAATGACAATGTCGTTATTGAATGTGTAGAACTCGTTATGCTTGTCGTAAAGTCTCAACTGAACTATGGCATTCATACTGTCTCTGTAATAAGGGATCTGAAATTTCTTCGACAGTATTGCCGATGCTCCGGGAGTGAGAGCATACTGTGTGGTATCAGAGTAAATGAGATTCGGAACACTTGCCGATTTTTTATATACATTGACAATGTAGCCGCTGATGTCTGCATAACCAACGTTGTGAATATTGGTTGTAAACTTCAGCTCGTCTCCTACCTTATATGTTGATTGCAGGGTAAGGTTATTGATATCCCAGGCAAACTCGGATGCCGGTATGTAGTCCACAGATATCTGATTAAGCACAGGTGCGGCGTTTCCGGTAACTGTGTCAAGATTAAGCTTTGCAACCAGATTCAATCTCGGATAGCGGATTGAATTCACAAAACTGAGATCTGCAAAATCGTTTGAAGTCACATCTGAAAAGAGGAGATACTGCTGATTGTCTGCCGCGTCTATTCCGTACACATCAAACTTGACACTGCTGTTGGGCGCAAGTGTCTGAGACCAGGAGAAATTGTTCCATTGCCGCGCAGGACCGACTATGTTGTTGATGATTGCGGATNNTGAAACTCACATCCAAAACGCTGTTTGACACACCCCAGTGGTCACAGCTTACGCAATGCGGTGCTGGCCTGCAGCATGGATCAAACATCTCAGAGGCCTGTGATTGCGAGGCTCCCAGCCATCCGATGAGACTCCACGTGTGGAAATAAGACATGAGTCCAATAGAATCGCAGTATATGCTTCCGAAAGTGCGGAGCTTTGTCTTTGCATTAGTGCTGAGGTACTGACCGCCTGCAAAATATGCAGCATTCAAAAGCATCAGGTAATGCGTTGAATCGTATGTGTTCAGGAAGTTGACCAGCGAATCCGATGAGCTGGCAGTGTTCATCTTCAGATTCTTGAATTCAAGTATTGAACCCGTCAGCTTCTTTACTTTCAGAAGATTCAGTCCTGTGTTCTTGCCGCCGTCAATATAAACGTTTCTGTTTCCGATGCTGAAGTAGGAAGCTTCTTCTGCGTTACTGCCGTATGATCTGATAAAGAGCGTTGCAGGCACTGATGACAGTGTAACACCTGAACCGTTAAATGTTGCATTCGTCATGTCTCCCTGAGGGAATTGTGCGCTCTTCGACTTCTCAATCTGAACACTCTCCGGAACACTCTCGTGACTGCCGCTCTTGCTTGCAGAGCTGTATGCGGGTAACTTGTAGATGAAATGCTGAACTCCCGACCATCCGGTGCTGTCGCCATTGATCACCGCATTTGTTCTCCAGTAGTGAAGCGTGCTGTTGCTTCTTACAGGCACAATTGATCTGAACGAAGTGGCCACTCCGGTTACTGAAGTCGTGTTGAATGTTTTCAGTGCAGGGGAGTTGAACGAAGAATTCGTGTCAACCTGGACTATGAGTTTAATGCTGTTTCCCGAGCTTGCCACTCTCGGATTCAGCCCTGTAAATGTAACGCTGTCTGTATTTATCACTGCATTGGCAACCGGCTTCAGCGGTACGAATGCCTTGTTCTTTACCGGAAGATTTACGGTTATCGAGTTGTTTGACTTGTCTTCAAGAGGAGTCCAGTTATCCTGATCAAGCGTCACCTGTACATCGTACGAGGCAAGAGAGTCAATCTGAAAAGTGTAGCTTAAAGTGTCGAGGAATGCAAAATTCCTTATGACCTCATCATGTGATTTGTAATTCAAATCGTCCTTCTTCAGCTGAAAGCGGACCTTTGTGGAATCGGAAAACAATCCCAGGTTCTTTGGGAAAATGGTCAGTGTAACATATTCGCCTACAGTCGGAAAACTGTTTGATATGGCATAATCGGAATTCGTGACGGCGTATTCAGGTCTCTTGGGAAGCTTAAGCTCTGCGGCGGGATCGCCAAGGAGCGAATAGCAGTTAAGCGTATGCCTTACGTTGAATGAGATCGAATCCCTGCTCATGACCTTGTGGGCATACTGCGTGATCTTTCCTGTGCGTCTGTTTGTATCATTCCTCAATGATGTTGTGATGTAAGATCCGAAATCATTTCCGTTCTGCGCGTAGCTCCAGCCCGTTGTGCCGACAAAGCCGATCGAACCCTTTCCCGGCAGATATGTGAACTGTTCGCCAAAACCTCTGTAGTTGGCAATTGCGTTCTCTCCGGTAAAACATGTCAGACTCAAAACAAGCGGAAGTCTTGTTTCATTCGATAGAGCATTTGCATCATCAAGAGTGATCTCCCAGTCATGGCTTCCCGCATGTCCCCGGTAGTTTGCGAATGTTGCGCCGCGGTTAAATGAATTGATCGTTGAATCCTTCACATTGTAAGACAGGTAACCGGACGAATCAGTCCTGTAAACCTTCACGGCATCTCCGGAGATCGGCGCAGGATTTATGAACGAAACTATGTCAACATTGGATTTGGTCTGATGAGAAATCTGCTCTGTCAGAGTTCCTCCTCCGGTCATGTATATGAAGTTCTTTACCCAGGGCTCTACCGGCTGAGCTTCGTAAGTTATGATCTTGTCAACCACGTTCTGTGCTTCCGAAGTTGTGTAAACAGGGATCCTTCCAATTGCAACCATGTCGTAATAGCAGAATGTGCCTATATTGAAATTCGCATAGTAACCGTCTGAGGGAGGGTAACCGTAAACGGG
>JRYG01021226.1_pt1 | contig 10315 bp, 5 predicted proteins | sample 235341 | NCBI WGS metagenome assembly JRYG01 (sample SAMN03074218, study PRJNA261478) | activated sludge metagenome | biome: Wastewater Treatment Plant; feature: Wastewater; material: Activated sludge; isolation source: activated biomass of a wastewater treatment plant treating hydrocarbon... ... | reverse complement strand
AGCAGGGCGCCGCCGACGCCGGTGGTCGTCCAGAGCGCGACGCCGGCGACGATCAGCAGGATCGCCGGGATGAAGCCGACCAGGAAGACGATGCCCCCGATCGCGATCGTGCCGGCGATCTGCTCGCCCCAGCGGCTCTTGACCAGGTGGGCGCAGCGCTTGATCGTCTGGATCGGCCCGGTCCCCTCGAGGGCGATTACCGGTACCGCGAGGAAGGTGAGGATTCCCCACGCTGCTCCGGCGAGGCCACCGATGATCGCGCCGGCGATGCCGAACCTTTCCTGAATCGCCCGGATGATGGTCATGACCACTGTGGCCACGAAGGCCCAGCCGGCGATCGCGCCCATCCGGCTCGAGGCGAGGCTCATGCCCTCACCAAAGGTTGGCGACTCGCCGAGCATCTGCCGATCCGCGTTGTGGGCCAGGCCGACCGCGAAGTAGTAGGTGACGAAGGCAGCCAGATAGGTGCCGACGGCAGCCATGATGATTCCGGGAACGGTGGTCCCCTCCTGGGCCAGGTAGAGCCCGGGCCCGATCAGCACCACCGTCAGCAGGAGGGCGATGATCCCTCCGAAAAGGGGAAACTTGACGAGTCCCGGCGAGTCCGACAGAACCTGCCAGCTCTTCTTGGTCAGCTGCCAGCCTGCCTTGATTCTCCTCATGGGAAGAATCTACTCCTTCGCGGCAGCCGTGATTCCGGGCACCTGGTAGATGCCTCTCTCCTCGAAGTAGGCCCACTCTTCCTTGCCCAGCTCGGTCGAGGGCGGATCGGCGTACACCCACTCGCGCATGATCCGGTGCCAGTTCCGCTTCGCCCCGAGGCGGCCGAGCACCGCCAGGACGCCGATCTCCATCCGCCGGCCCATCAACTCGTCGGCGGGAATCGATTCGCGGCGCATCAGGTCGAAGTACTCGGAGCGGGGATCGTGGGTCACCTCGATCACCTTCATCACCCGGTTTGCGTCGATCGTGATCTCGCGGTCTTCCATGTACCAGCCGCCGATCTCCTTGACGTGGTTCATCAGCTGCTCGGCGTCGAGCTTCGACGGCTTCTTGATGAAGCCGAGGTCGTGGAGGGCGTCCCGCAGTCCTTCAGGGTCGTTCCGAACGGCTGCGTCCACGGCCAGCTGTTCGAGCTCGATCTGTTCCTTGTCGAGCTTCTTGGTCATGCCGAAGTCGAGGAAGGCGACGCGGCCGTCCTTCATCAGCAGGTAGTTGCCCGGGTGGGGATCGGCGTTGAAGTGCTGCAGGTGGTACACCGATCCGAAGCTGCCCCGGAAGAGGATCTCGCCGAAGCGGCTGCGCTCGTCGTCATCGAGCTCGAGTATGTCGTCGAAGCCGATCCCCTCGACGAACTCGGTGACCAGCACCCGGCGACGTGACAGTCGCGTGATCACGTCGGGCACGTAGATGAACGGGTGATCACGATAGGCACGGGCGAACGAGCGCTGGTTCTGGGCCTCGTACTCGTAGTCGAGTTCCTCGAGCACCCTTTCACGCAGCTCGCGGGTTACCTCGCGGGCGTCGAGCCCCGGCGCGAGGGCCCTGGCCATCCGGACCAGCATTCCGGCGTTCTTCAGGTCCGCCTCGAGCGCCTCTGCGATTCCCGGGTACTGGATCTTGACGGCAACCTCGCGGCCATCGATCAGCCTGCCCCTGTGGACCTGGCCGATCGAAGCGGCGGCAAAGGCTTCATGTTCGATCGAGTCAAAAAGCTGTTCAACCGGCTCGCCGTCGTACTCCTCGTGGAGAACCTGGGATACCTCCTCCCAGGGCATCGCCGGGGCATCGTTTCGAAGCTTTGCCAGCGCCTCCTGGTAGGTCTCGCGGTACTCCTCCGGAATGAAGTCGGTGTCGATGAAGGAGGCGAACTGGCCGATCTTCATCGCAGCGCCCTTCATCTGGCCGAGCGTCTCGACCATCTTGGCGGCGGTTTCGGCATGCCGCTCGTCCAGCTTTTCCTGGTTCGGTTCACCGCCCCGCAGCAGGCCTGAAGCCTTGGTTCCGGCATATTTGGCGCCCTGCGCACCCAGTGCGGTACCCAGCTTGGCGGAGCGCCTGAGCCGCCCCTTGGGAATCTTGGAATCATCCGCCATGCCTCAAGCGTACGGGTTTCCCTATTCTCTTCTGTCCAATGTCTTCAGAACGCGCAACTCTCACCGCTACTCCCCGTACCGAATTCGGCACTCGCATTTCCCGTCGCCTCCGCCGCGACGGCAAGGTCCCCGGTGTCGTCTACGCAGACGGCAACGAGGCGATCTCCTTCCAGGTCGAAAGCCGCGACGCCAGGATCATCCTGAGCGAGGGGCACGCGCTGTTCGATCTCCAGATCGAGGGCTCGGATGCGGTTCCGGTGGTCATCAAGGAGCAGCAGCACCACCCGGTGCGCGGTGACCTCCAGCACCTCGACCTCCAGCAGGTCGACCTCAAGCAGGCGATTCAGGCCGAGGTCGCGGTCGAACTGACCGGTGAGGACGTCAGCCCTGGCGTCAAGCAGGGCGGCGTGCTCGAGCATGTCACCCGCGAAGTCACGGTCGAGGCGCTGCCCACAGACATCCCCGACTCCATTTCGCTCGACGTATCCGAGATGGAGATCAACGACACGCTTACGCTCGAGAACCTGGTTGCTCCGGACGGCGTCGAGCTGATCGCTGACGAGCCTTCCGAGGTCACGCTGGTCACGCTCTCGCCGCCACGCGTCGAGGCCGAGCCGGAGACCGACCTCGAGGCCGAGCCGGAAGTGGTCGGCGAGGGCGAAGAAGGCGAGTCGGAAGCCGAAGGTGGCGACTCGGGCGAAGACTCCTCCGACGAGGAGTAGGCCCTGTCTTTCCTGCGTCGCTCCGGCCCGGACGACGGGTCCGATGCCCCGATCCTGATCGTCGGGCTCGGCAACCCGGGCCGCGAGTACGAACGCAGCCGCCACAACGCCGGCTTCATGGTGGCGGCCCGCCTCGCCGAGCGGTGGGACCTTCCGCGGGCGAAGGAGAAGTTCAATGCCCGGATTACCGAGGGCAGGATCAGCCCCGGGGGGCCGCGAGTGGTGCTGATGACCCCGCTCACATACATGAACGAGTCCGGCAAGTCGGCCGGTCCCGCCCGAGGCTCACGGAAGATCCCGCTCGGCCGGGTGATCGCCGTCTATGACGAGATCGACCTCCCGTTCGGCGAAATCCGCACGCGGCTGGGCGGCGGGGCCGCCGGCCACAACGGCGTCAAGAGCCTGAAGCAGGGCTTTGGGTCGCCTGATTTCTGGCGAGTCCGGATCGGCGTCGACCGTCCCGATTCGACCGACCCGCAAAGGGTCGCCGCCTACGTGCTGGGAAAGTTTTCCGAGCCCCGCGAACGGGTCGCCGGCCTGATTGACGATGCTGCGCGCGAAACAGAGAGACTTGTCGAGAGAATCGCCGCCGGAGAAGCCGGCGATGACCAGGAAAACTGAGGAGACCATGAGCCTTACGACCTATGAAGTTGACGACCGGGGCGTTGCCCTGATCCAGCTGGATCGCCCCAAGGCGATGAACGCGATCAACACCGAGATGCTGGCCGAACTGATCGAGCACATCGCGGTTGCCCGTGGTGACGACGAGGTGAAGGTTCTCGTCTTCTCCTCGACCGATTACATGGCCTTCTCGGCCGGCGCGGACATCAAGGAAGACATCGACGACGAGGCGAAGGTCAACAAGATGCAGCTCTTCGCCGACCTCTACGACGCGGTGGTCCAGTTCCCCAAGCCGACCATCGCGGCCTGCCACGGCTACACGGTCGGGGGAGGCGCAGAGATCGCGGTCGCCTGTGACATCCGGATCGGCGGCTCGAACCTTCAGATGCGCTTCCCCGGCGCCGCCCTCGGCGTGCCGGTCGGCCCGGCCCGCCTGGTCACGCTTTGCGGCCTGGCTCACGCCAAGTATCTGCTGCTCTCGTCGAACACGGTGAAGATCGACGAGGCGCTCCGGATCGGACTGGTCAACCAGGCCGCCCCGGGTGCCGCGACCGAGAACACGGCGCTGGAGCTGGCCGGCCGAATCGCCGCCCACGACCCCGAAGGCGTAGCCCGCCTGAAGCGGATGCTCCACGAATGGGACGACATCGAAGGCCGCTCCCGGACAGAAGGCCAAGGCCAGGTCGAGTGGCAAAGATCAGGACCCGGCCTCCATTAGTTCGTTCGAGGGACGGGTCCTGATCTGGTCCAGATGCTCTCGGGCCCGGGCCTCCATTAGGCACCAGCCTTTTCGGCTCAGCCGTGGCGGTCCAGGAGCGGTTTCAGATCCAGCTCCCGGGCGGTTTCAAGTCCTGACCTGCGTAGTTCGACTCTCCGGTCCTCCCCGTCCGGGTCTCCCAGCCTCTCCTGCGCTTCTGCCAGGGCGAGCTCGGCACGGGCGAGGAACGGGCGGGCGCTCATCGACTCGCAGGTCAGGATCGCGCCTTCGAGTGCCGCGGCGGCCTCCTCGTCGCGATCCAGCAGCAGCAGCATCTCGCCGCGGAGCAGGCTGTTGGGCCCGAAGGTGGGTGCACCGGGGCCGAAGATCGTCCAGGCATCGTCTTTGCCGTCAAGCAGGCCGGTGATGACCTCCGCCAGGGCCCGGTTTTCCATCGCTGAAGCCAAGAGCACACCGACCCCGCAGAAGACCGGCTTGAGCAGGTCCATGCGGGTGATCGAAACGACACTTCGCAGATCGACAGTCCCGATCTGCGCTTCCGCGCGTTCCCGGTCTCCGGCCTGCCAGTAACCGAGGGCGAGTCCGACCTCCCAGGCCGGCCAGGTTTCCCATGAAGCAGCCACCTTCGCTTCCAACTCGAGGAAATCGACGACCTCTCCGAGCCTGCCTCGCTGGGCGAAGTCCATGTAGTGCATCGCGTCGGTCATCGCGACCCGGGCCGAGGAGGGGATGTCCTCTGCCAGGGCCTTCCGGGTGAGCCGCTCGCCTTCCTCCCAACGACCCTCGAGGAAGTACCGGGCGGCCTGAAGCGAGTTGCTGGTATTGCGGACCTGCGGGAGAGTCTCGCTCAGTTCCGTGAGCCGCGTGATGTCAGCCAACGACTCGGGGCCCTTGCCGGCACAGGTCAGCATCACGGCCCGCAGGGCCAGTGCCTCGGCGAGATCCTCGCGGTCCTCCGACTCCTCGGCGATCCTCACGGCGCGGTCAGCCGCATCAAGACGGTAACCCGCCGACTTGCTCTGGAGCAGGAAGAACTGCAGTGAGACCGTTACCCGGAAATAGGTGGCGTCGTCGAGTTCGTCGGCCATGGCAATCGCCCGGGCGCTCATCGCGTCGGCATCGTCGTCGGGGTCCCCACTGAAGAACTTGAGGTGTGCGAGGTTGGCCAGGGTCTCGGCCTGCAATGGACTGACCTCGTCTGGCAGCAGCTCCAGCGCTTCGGTAAGCAGCGAGATCGGGGTGTCGCGGACGTTCTCGAAGGTCTCCCAGCTGCTCCAGCTCGACCCGTTGGCTGCCCTTGCGAACAGCTCCGAGCGTCCGGACTCGCGGGCCGCTTCGGCGGCCGTGACGAAGGTGAGGCCGGACTGGGGAAGCCGGCCCATGCGCCACTCGGCGCCGGCCTTGCTCAAGAGCAGCTCGGCGAGCAGGCCGTGGTCAACGGGCTCATCGGCCCGGCAGGTAGCGATCGCGCCTTCGTAGAAGCCGACCGCCTCGTCGTAGGCGAGCCTTTCCTCGGCCTGACGGGCGGCCAGCGTCGCGTAGTGGACCGCCCGGTCTGCCTCGGATGGTCCGGCCTGGCTGAAGTGCCAGGCGAGGATCGGGAGGTTGCGCGAGCGTTGCCCGGCGGTCTGGCTGCGTTGCTCGATTGCCTCGCCGATCTGGCGGTGCACGGTCGCCCGCCTGGTCAGGCTCAGGCTTTCGCCGAGCGTGCTCCTGACCAGCGCATGAACGAACGAGTAGCGGCCAGGCACGGCCGGAGACTCGTCGAGCAGGCCGGCCGAAACCGACGCGTCGAGCAACTCGATCAGGCGGTCCTCCTCCTCAGAGGTGGTCCGGGCGATGATTTCGAGGCTGAAGTCCCGGCCGGCCAGGGCGGCTCTCGCCAGCACCTCGGGACTGCCGTCAGGCAGGCGCGAAACCCTCTGGGTGATCACCTCCCTGATCTCGGGCGGGACTTCTCCGGGTCCCGCGGCACCCGACTCCTCGAGGTTCCGCACGAGTTGCTCGATGAAGAAGGGATTGCCACCGGTCTGGTCTCTGATCACCGGGGCGAGGCTCTCGTCAAGGCGGCCGGCGATCAGCCTCCCGACGTCCTTCTCGTCGAGCGCATCGACCGGGATCCGGGTGGTCGGCAGCCGGCGCTGCAGCTGGCTGAGCGTCTCGGGAAGGTGGCTGTCCGGCGGGAGTTCGGTGTCCCGGTATATGCCCAGCGCGAGGATGCCGAGGGGAGGGTTGTCACCGGCCAGGCTGGCCAGCAGCCTCAGGGTAGACCGGTCGGCCCAGTGAAGGTCATCGAGCACAATCAGCATCGGCTGCCGGGAGGAGAATCGTCCGATCATCCTCATCACCGCTCCGAAGAGCGCCTGCCGCTCCGACTCGAGGTCGGAGGTGGGGCCGGGAGCCGGCAGGTCCATGCGGCGGCCGAGTTCCGGCAGCAGCCGCGCAAGGGTGGGTCCGTCGCCACCCACGATCTTTCCAGGGTCGATGTCAACGGCCTGTCGGACGGCTGACCTCAGCAGCCCGGACCAGATGCTGAACGGGCGCACTTCGTCCGGTTCCGCCCGTCCGTAGAGGGTGACCACGTCGTCCCGGCTGGCCGCCAGTTCGGCCGCGAGCCGGGTCTTGCCGACCCCGCCCTCGCCGGCCAGCAGGGCGATCCGGAGTTCGCCGGCGGTGGCCAGCTCGAGCTCCTCCCTGAGACTTCCCAGGATCCTGTCCCGGCCGACCAGCCGGCGATCCTCGATTCTCGGGTCGATTTCGCGCCCGATCGACCTGGCGGTCGGCCGGGGACGCGACCTCTTTCCGGCAGCCGGGGTCCCGGCCTGCTTCCCGGCCCGACCCGAACCCTCATGGGCCCTAAGCAGCCGGTCGTGGATCGCGCTCAAGGCCGGCGAAGGGAAGGAACCGAGTTCATCTCTCAGCAGAACCCTGAGCTCCTCGTAGGATCGCATCGCCTCGGCGACGTTGCCCTGGGCCTCGAGCACCTCGATCAGAGCCGCCCTGGCCGACTCACGGAAGGGCGAGGCCTCGACCGCGCTCCGGGCGGCCCTTTCGGCTTTCGATTGTTCCGCAGGTCCGAGCCTTGCCCCGATTCGCGCGACCGCTTCGAGCGACTTGAGCCTCAGCTCGTCGAAGTAGGCCCTGTGTTCATCGATCCAGCGGGCATCCAGCCCCGGCAGCAGGCCCCCTTCGAGTATCGAGGCGGCCTCGAGGGCGTCCTGCCAGGCGGCACCCAGGACTTCGGGGCCGACGTCAGCTCCGGCGTCCTGGGCTGCGGCGAGTTTCTCCTGGGCGACCTCGCAATCCACCTGCGCCTGGTCTCCGAGGTTGAGGGTGAGTTCGGTGCGGCCCTCGAGCCGGTTCTGGCCCAGGGCCTTCCGCAGCCGGGAAAGCGGAGGTGCCAGAAGCGACTCCCCGCCGGTCGGCAGTCCTTCGTCGGCCCAGAGGGCCTCGACCAGCTCGTCACGGCGCACGGGCCGGGAGCGGTTCAGAAGCAGGTAGGCGAAGATCAGTCGACCCTGGCGGCCGGGAAGCTTTCCTTCCAGCTGCTCACCGTCCCAGGTCACGGTCAGCCTGCCGCAAACCGTTATCTCGGGATTTGCCACTTCGGGGGATTCAATCAGGGCGGCGAGGCGGGCGAACCGACGGCTCAGGAACGCAGATGGCGCCTGAGGACTGCCTGCATGTCAAGCCTTCGCGCCACCTCTTCACCATCATGGGCGAGTCGCAGCCGGCGCTCCTGGCCGTCAGGGTCGCCCAGCTCTTCGAAAGCGACGGCGAGGGCCAGCCTGGTCCTGGCGAGGTAGGGGACTGAATCCATCGCTTCGCAGGTGACGAGCGCACGCTCGAGTGAGGTGGCAGCCTGCCGGTGGTCCCCGACCATGAGGTGAAGCTCGCCGAGATGCATGTCAACCGGACCGAGGGTTGACCCGATCCGGCCAATCATGATCCACTCGCCGCTGTAAGGGGAGAGCAGCTCGATCAGTTTCGCTGCACCCTGGCGGTCGTCGAGTTCGCCGGCCAGCATGTTCCCGACCGCGCAGAACGGAAGCAGCGTGTTGTTGAAGTCCTTCGTGTTGTCGAGGCCGTCGTAGCCCATCTCCGCGATCTGCTCGCGAACCTCGTCGGTCTGACCCGCCTGCACCTTGGCGAGCAGCAGGCCGAGCCGCCAGGTCGGCCACATCTCCCACCCCTTGGCGCCCGCCTCGAACATTTCGAGCCTCCCGAGATGTTCGGCCAGTGCCCCCTGCTGGGCCCGCACCATGAACCGCAGGGCGTCTTCAAGCAGGAGCGAGGCTCCGCGGGGGATCCCTTCCTCCTGGAGTTCCCGGACCAGCTCTTCGCCATCCTGCCAGTCGCCGGTCAGGAACCAGGAGGTTGCCCGCATCGCCTTCGAGATCACCCTGATCTGGGGGAGCGTCTCGCTCATTGCGAAGTGGCGGCTTCGGTCGGCCTCGGCTTCTGCGCCCCGGCCCAGGTTGAGCAGGGAGAGTGAACGGGAAACCAGCGCCTGTCCGATCAGTTCCTTGTCGTCGAGCTTCTCGCCGAGTTCGAGCATGCGTTCGGAAGCCGGGAGGCGCTGCTCCAGGTTGGGGGGTTCCCAACGGCGGAAGGCGGTCGCCTGGATCACCCCGAACTCGGCCTCCTCGTCGTCGCAGCGGCTGATCATCTCGATCGCCTGCCCGGCCAGTTCCCGGGCCTCGGCCGCCTGGCCGCTGCCGTAGTAGAGACCGTGGGCGAGCATCGCCATCAACTCGGCCCGCAGCGGGCTGTCCGTCGGGGGAAGGCTGCCGAGCGCCTGCCGCATCAGCATCAGCTGCTCCGCCATGTCGGCATCGAAGGCGTCCCAGCCGCCCCACCGGCTGCCGATCGCGGCCTGGGCTGCCAGCTCCGGCAGGCCGGATTCCCGTGCCGCCTTCGCCGCCGCGAGGAAGGTGTCACCCGAGTCCTGGAGTGCCCCGTTCTTCCATTTCGCGTTCGCCTGGCTGAGCAGCAGCCTTGCGAGAAGTCCCTGGTCAACCGGTTCGTCCGCCCTCGCAGAATTGATTGCCGCCTCGTAGAAGGAGACGGCTTCGTCGTAGGCGAGCCGGCCTTCCGCCTGTTCCGCCGCCTGGACCGACCAGTGAATGGCGCGGTCCGCCTCGGCCGGACCTGCCTGACTGAAATGCCAGGCCTTCTCGCCGACCCGGCTTTCCGGCCGGCCACTGGTCCGGCGCTCGATCGCCTCACCGATGTCCCGGTGGATCCTCGCCTTGCGGGTCAGGCCGAGTTCGTCCTCGAGCGTGCTCCTGAGCAGGGCGTGAACGAAGGAGAACCTTCCTGGCACGCTCGGCGACTCGTCCAGCAGGCCGGCGGCCACCGCAGCGTCGAGCAGATCGATCACCGTGTCTTCATCCTCGCTGGTGGTCGCCAGCAGGATCGTGAGATCGAAGTCCCTGCCGATCACCGCGGCCCGCTTCAGCAGGTCGGCGCCACCCTCCGGCAGCCGGTTGACCCGCTGGGCGATCAGTTCACGAACCTCGGCGGGGGCGTTGCCCGGATCGACGTCCCCGCTTTCTTCGAAGTGCCTGAGCAGCTGCTCGAGCAGGAAGGGGTTGCCGCCGGTCTGGTCGGTGAGGGTGGGTGCGAGCGACTTGTCGACCCGGTCGCCGATCAGGGTTTCGACCTCGTTCGGCTCGAGCGCCTCGACCTGCAGCTTGAGCGTCGGCAGGCGGCGCTGGAGGTTGGTCAGGGTTTCGGGCAGCAGGCTGTCATCCGGCAGTTCGGTGTCCCGGTAGATACCCAGCGCCAGGACGCCCCCGGGCGGGTTGTCGCCGGCCAGGCTTGCCAGCAGCATCAGGGTCGAGCGGTCGGCCCAGTGCAGGTCGTCCAGAACGATCAGCATCGGCTTGCGCGCTGTCAACCGGCCGATCATCCGCATCACCGCTCCGAAAAGGGCCCTGCGTTCGGACTCGAGATCGCCGGCGGGTCCGGGAGCGGGCAGCTCGAGGCTCCGGACGAGTTCAGGCAGGATCCGGGCGAGGGTGGGCCCGTCGGCGCCGACGATCTCGGCCGGGGAGATGTCACCGGCCTGGCGCATCGCGGAGCGAAGCAGGCCCGACCAGATCCGGAAGGGCCGGATCTCTCCCGGTTCGGAGCGTCCGTAGAGAACGGTCACG
>JRYG01000125.1_pt1 | contig 10408 bp, 12 predicted proteins | sample 235341 | NCBI WGS metagenome assembly JRYG01 (sample SAMN03074218, study PRJNA261478) | activated sludge metagenome | biome: Wastewater Treatment Plant; feature: Wastewater; material: Activated sludge; isolation source: activated biomass of a wastewater treatment plant treating hydrocarbon... ... | reverse complement strand
CGCCACCACCACGCCCAAGCAACGGGCCTACCTCCAGCACTCGTCGCGCCCGGTAGCCGAGCTGGCGGTGGAATTGGGGGTGAGCGAAACCACCATTCGTCGCTGGCGAGTGCGGGACACGGTCCAGGACCACCCGCACACGCCGCGCCGGCTGGCCACGATGCTGACGCCGCTGCAAGAGTACGTCGTGGTCGAACTGCGCAAGCTGTTGTTGCTGCCACTGGACGACCTGCTGGTGGTGGCCCGCGAGTTCGTTTGCCCCGCGCTGTCGCGCTCGGCGCTGGATCGCTGCCTGCGCCGCCACGGCGTCGCCCGCCTAGCCGACCTGCTGCCCGAGGCGGAGGGGAAACCGCCGCTGCCCAAGACCTTTCAGGATTACGAGCCGGGCTTCGTGCCCGTGGATGTGAAGTATTTGCCGAAGATGCCGGACGAGGCCGAGCGCCGCTGCCTGTTCGCGGCCATCGACCGGGCCAGCCGCTGGGTGTCTTTCGAGATCCAACCGGACAAAACCGCCGCCACCGCCGCCGGCTTCCTGGAGCGCCTCCGGGCCAAGGCCCCGTTTCGCCTCCGCACCGTCCTCACTGATAGCGGCCAGGCGTTCACCGACCGCTTTGGCGCCACCGGCGAGCGCCAGCCCACCGGCCAGCACGCCTTCGATCAAACCTGCGCCCAACACGGCATCGACCACCGGTTGATCAAACCCAAACACCCACAAACCAACGGCATGATCGAGCGCCGCAATGGTCGCGTCGCCGAGGTGTTGAAAACCACAACGTTCGCCTCCGCCCGTCACCTGGAAACCACCTTGCAACGCTATCTCCATCTCTATAATCACCACATCCCACAAAAGAATCTCGGGCATGTCACTCCAATCGCCAAATTGAAGGACTACTACCAGCTGAAATCCACACTCTTCAAAATAGACCTATTAATCATCCGAGACTTGACAAATGGTGACAGGTGCTCTGACAAAGGAGAACTAAAAATCGTCATAAATTTCGAAAAAAAAAGCCTTGACATATGAAGTCCACTTCAGTTGAACCATACAGCACGGAAGGAGCAGTGCAGTGTATTTTCCAATTGCGAGCCATGAAAGGCGGTGAAAAACCTTTTATGACTCCCCTAATAATATAGCCGGAAATAGCTGGAGGATGATTATGAATCAGTACATAGATGTTCTCTCCCCAATGATCAGTGACGTTTCGGAGCGGTGGCTCGCCAACCGCTGTTTCGGTGAGGCCGAAACCATCAGTGATCGCGCACATGACGTGACCTACGGCGATCAACGTGGCGCTGGGAATGCCGGGTGCGACACCGGTGGTTCTGACGGTGGCGGCGGCAACTGCGGATCCGGTTGCGACTCGGGGGGGTGCGGCTGCTATTGACGATATCAGGCCGGGCGACCCGTTATTGTCGCCCGACCCCAGCGCCAGTAACAGCGGCGTCCACATTCTTATGCGTTTTAAACAGTCGAAACAACCGGGTGCGTTCGGGCAGGTGGGGAAACAGCGGTTGGTAATCTTGTGTCAACCAGCGATAGAACGCGCGATTATCCACCTCCTGCAAAGCGTGCAAGACTCCCAGGGTCACCACTTCGCTGGGCCCACCGCCTGCGAATTCTTGGTAAGGCGTACATCTGATCGTCGATCCGACAAAACAGGTCCGCAATAAAGTCGATCATGGTCATGGCCGCGCTCCTCATTACCGTCAACCGTCGAACGCTACGAGGCTGACATGAGGGCGGCCGTGACCGCTTCAACCTAAAAAACTAGTACCAAAGGTTAGGGAAGATATTCGTTGCGTTGAATCCCCGCTGCTGAGAATCTAATAGTATCTAATTGATAAATTACATATTTCTGTCCCAACCAGCTAACCATACAGATTGAGAGAGCACTATGCAAACCCGAGGTGAACCTAGCGTACCGAGTGGCGTACTCTCACGTCACACTGCAGTTACAGTCATACGTTCTGAAACTGGTAAAGCGCTTATCATCATACCAAACCGTAGTTTCTTGCTTGACCCAGCGGATGAGGTTGTCAATGACATTTTGGATTCTTTGGATGCAAACAAAACCATTGATCCAGAGCGAATCGGAGCTTCTAGTAGCGAGAAAGCAAAGCAACTCCTAGCGTGGCTCCATAATGAGAAAATCTTGACTCGTGAACGAGCTTCTACATCTGATAGTTTTTCCTCAATAGTTGCGTTCCTTGGCAGTAAGGATTCCACAACTCCATATCGTGTGTATATCGAAGGCGAGGGCCACCTCGCGACCCAAGTTCGAGAGTTGGTGTCAATATCTGGCATACCTGTCGTAACAACGAGCCAGGATGCCATCTGGATCGTCGCCGAAGATCAAGAAGATCAGCATAAGCTGCTTGAGGCCAATCGACGTTTAGTTAATAACGGCGCGAAAGGTTTTTTTGTTTCGGTCTCGGGTGCGTGCATGCGCCTTGGACCGACAATTATTGCTCGTCAGACAGCATGTTTTGAGTGCTTCCACAAACGTGCGTTCGCTTCCGTTGCTCGGCCAGAGATCTGGAACCTCCTGCAGCGGGCAAATTCCGAATTAACGGCAGACAATACATCTAGCCCAGCGTTAATCTGTATAGCTGCTGGCTTAGCAGCTGTGCAAGCCATTAAGCTTGCTTGGGGTGTGAGGTCTGATATAGGGATCAATCAAATTATCGAAGTGAGCGCACTTGATTTTACTTTTACTCGCGCACCTGTATTAAAGCTACCACGATGCGAGGTCTGTGGTAAATCGGATTTGGCTCGTCAAACTTACGCATTAACCCCAAACACCTATAAACACAGAGATCAGTAACACATAGATCGGTTGAACGGTTGACAAGTAAATCATGTCAAAAATCCGCTCCATAATCAAGCAACTCGTGCATCCTCTGTGTGGTGTTGTTCGTAATCTTAGTATTGTCGAGTTGCCGCCAGGCATTCCTCCAATCTTCATTTTCCGAGGCGAGCTGGCTGCCCCCTTCCACTTTACTCGTGGTGGTAGGGCTATTCGAACATCATCCGAGTTTCCTCGGATCACAGGTGTTGGAGTAACCAAAGAAGGCGCTCTCTGGTCTTTCGTCGGCGAGGCAGTAGAGCGCTACGCTGCCTCAACATTCACTGAAGATCGAACGATCTGGAGCAATTACGAGTCAATCAGCCAACGCGCAATCGATCCTCGGCTTTGGATCGGGTACACGCCTGAGCAGTACAGTGCGAAGCTCCCGCTTCTGCCATTTGATCCAAAAGCCGAAATACGTTGGGTTGAGGGAATCTCACTCCTAGATGGCACTTCCGTCCTAGTCCCGGCGAGCTGTGTCTGGCTTCGGATCAAAGACATGGTACCGAGCGAACAATTCATTCAACCGGTTTCAACCGGCCTCGCGGCGGGAACATCGTTGGCGCAGGCTGCGGTTTCGGGCCTCTTTGAACTCCTTGAAAGAGATGCCTTCGCGAACTACTGGATGCTGGGCGTTGCGCCACCACAATTGCCAATCTCCTCTCTGGCCGACGACCAACTGCCGGAAGTCGTCTCTCAGTTATTTGAGGGGAATTCATTGAACATCACCTTATATGACATCAGAGTCGACGTAGATATTCCCTGTGTCCTCGCTAAGGCATCTCTTCCAGGACCTAACCAAGGCTTCGCGCTTGGCGCAAGTGCAGCACCCGACTATACAACTGCAGCCATCAAAGCCACAATCGAGGCTTTCCACATTTTCTTATCGATGCAAACGACAAAGCGCAATAATCCCGAACCCTTATCTCTATCTGAGATACGTAGCTTCATAGATCACGGTCGATACTATTACGAGCACCCCGCGGAGGCTGAGTTCTTCTTCAACAACCCCAATGTCTCAACAACAACAGATGCCCACAACTCCGAACTCTCGACTGCTGCGCATTTGGGACATCGGCATCTTCTTGGCAATCTTGTACAACGGATAACAGAACGAGGTTTTGATCCAATTTTGGTTGACCTAACCCTACCCGACATTGATGTGCTTGGGTTGAAGGTTGTTCGGTGCCTTATTCCTGGCCTCCAACCTATCACTGCCGGTTACAACTTGACTCCTCATGACCTTCGCCGCGTAATGAAAGTTAGCAGTACATTAAAGCTCGCTAGCAATCATTCTCTAAATTTCGCTCCTCACCCATTCGCGTGAAGCCATCATGCGCCCCTATATCGATACGCTAGTAACTAACCCCGTGATTGAGTCAATTGAAATTTTTCATGAGACTACAAAACTATTCCCCGAGAATATTCAAGATTTCTATCGCTGTGTTGCTTGGTACAGTTCGACCCTCAGTGGACACTACCAAGTAGCGAACGCTTACAAGCAGTACACTGACTCTCGCAAGATATACTTGCCGAAAAGCACCAAGCCGACCACTGGTATCGATGATGTGCTCTCCCGCAGAAGAAGCGTAAGGAATTTCACTTATTTTCAGGTTAGCACACAATTGCTTGCTAACGTTCTTAATGGATCTCTCGGGACAACTCAAGTTTCCACATCGACTCTTTCGGAAGATATCAAATTCGAGTACCGCCCTTACCCAGCTGCTGGAGGAATCTTTTCAATTGAGCACTACGTTTTTTTGCTGAGTGCGGACGAACTTGAAATGGGAATATATCATTACGAGCCACGTAGCCGATGCCTGACATGGATTAAACCCATCATAGATATCAATCAGCTTCATTTAGCAACTACCCTACCGTATTCGATGCTTACAAATGCTGCTTTCATAATTTTACAAACATCTGTCTTTTCAAGAGTTGTTAACAAGTATAGAGAGCGTGGCTATCGTTTCTCCTTAATTGAAGTCGGTCTTGCCACCCAAACGATCTGTCTCGTCTCTCAGTCCCACGGTCTAGGGACGCTCGTTTGGGGTGGGTTCCGCGAAATGTTAATCGATCAGATGCTAGGGCTGGATACCACTGAAGAAACTGGGATAAACCTTATCGTCGTGGGGTTGCCTGCCGATGATGAGAAGGATGTCTAACATGGCCTCTATTCATGCACGAGAGAAACAAAAAAAACTTTTCGAGATAATTGCCGACTACACCCCGATCCGAGGTCGCAAAATCCCTCTTGCGGACGAAGTTCGGCAGGCTTTCATGGAAGTCCCTCGGCACAAATTCGTCCGACAATTTCGCCTAGTTGGGGAGAGTGACCATATTACCCCTAGGTCCGTTGATGACATCGGAGCCCTTGATCTTATTTATTCGAATCAGCCCCTGATGTACGTCGACAGCGCAGGTCGCACTCTGCCGGCATCGAACTCTGAGCCAGCTTTCATATTGCACCTTCTTGCGATGCTCGATCTTCGATCGGGGCAAAGGGTTCTTGAGATCGGTTGTGGAACTGGTTGGCTTCTGTCAATAATAGCCCATCTTATCGGAAGAACAGGAGAAGTCATTGGTATTGAGATCTTAGACACTCTCGCCGAGCAAGCAAGAAACAACATCCAAGCTGTGGACTCCTCAAACATCACAGTCATTTGCGGCAACGGCGCATCTGCAAATTTCGATCTAGGTAAATTTGATCGAGTTATATTTACAGCATCAACCTATGAAATCCCTGACTATTTATTCGATATCACGAAACAGGACGGTTTACTGCTAGTTCCGCTTCGCAATCGTGGCCCTGCGGAAGAAGCCGTGCTTCTAAGGCGCATACCAACGGGCTTTGAATCTCAAGAGGTTCGGCTTTGTAAATTCGTCCCTTTGATTTCAAACTGGAGTATGACCGATCCGTCCGGAGTAAAACCCCTTCCTGAAAATGGGTTTTGGCCATCCATCATCCAAGATAGGCGTAGAAAGAAGGCATTCCATTTCTCGCCCGGCGACGTAAAGACACAGCTATATCGAACACTCCCGTTCACGGCTTTCTTGTCCAGGACAGAACCACAGTTCAGGGTCTTTTCACTTTCACCCTCCGCAGGAATGGGAGGGCTTGAGCGTGCCATCTTCGGCGATCCCATCACCATTGCTCTTGCCTTGGGTCGGGAGGAGTTCAGATCAGCAACCCTATGGCATCAAGGCGAGTTGTGGGAATTAGGCGAAAACAGCACAGCTACACAAGATTTTGAACGAGCCTTTGATGATTGGAACGCGAGGGGAAAGCCGACGGGTGCTGAATTCAAGTTGGCGGTCAGTCGGCAAGATAAGGGGCAAAATTTTCTAGCCTCGAACAATCAATGGCATGAGATTCGGGGTAATCACTTATTTACATGGACCATAGCTTGATAATGATGATACAGACTACTGGAGCGCATGGGACTAAGGGGAGTGCCATTGTATTTTGTGGCGTCTCGAAAACATACAGAGGCAAGTTTGCTCTGCAGCAGATCAGTTTTGAGGTCGCACGCGGCGAAGTTTTTGGTGTCGTTGGATCGAATGGTGCAGGAAAAACTACTCTGGTCGCGCTAGCTCTCGGACTCATCACACCAAGTACCGGACAGGTTCGCGTTCTTGGTAACGATCCAGCCCGGAACCGCAAGCAGATTGCCTCACGGGTTGGAATTTTATCACCGTTTTTCGAACTTCCTAGGGACCTGACTGCTCGTCAAGTTCTCCGGGTCTATGCAGCCTACTATGCAGTCCCTCAGCGATCCGCTGCAATCGCAAGACTTGCTGAAGAACTACGCCTGAACGAGCTGCTCGACCGCAAGATAGCGACTTACTCCATAGGCGAGCGGGTCAGGCTGGCTCTGGCTAAAGTGCTTATTCATACCCCAGAGGTAATACTCTTCGATGAGCCAACGGCAGGCTTGGATCTTAGAACCTCCGAATGGCTGCGAAACTATATTAAACAACTCAGCTTGGGGCGGGACACAACTTTCATAATCACTTCTCACATCATTCATGATGTTGAACTACTCTGCTCCCGTATTGGTATCATGGAACGAGCGATACTTGTCACCATTGGTACTGTCGACGAGATAAAACGGATGTATGGGACAGCAACGCTCAAAGAGGCACTTCTCCGTGTTGCTGCAGCCTAAATCCGGCTTCCTGGCCTTCTTTGATAGACTAGAGGGCGTTTTACTGCGCCATTGGTTCCCCATCTCTCGATCACCGATTAAAATTGCGGAGATGATCTTTTGGCCTCTAATGAATGTCGTATTGTGGGGCCTAGTCGGGCTTTCGGTATTCGCAATGAATTTCTCCATTGGCTCAGACTATGTTACAAGCCTCATCGTCTGCGTTATCCTATGGGAGACGTTTTTTCGATCACTCAATTCGATCTTCTCCTCCTTTCTTGAAGAAGTATGGGCTTGCAACATAGTCTATCTTTTTGCGTCCCCAGTCGTAATCAAAGAGTGGGTTGTGGGGTCTTCAGCAGTCGCCGCAGCGAGAGGTTTGATCGCATTCGCAACCGCTTGGCTTGGGGCGACCGCCCTGTTTAGTCAGGATCTCACACCGCGGATTGCGCCCTTCTTTGCAACAATACCGATTCTCATCATGCTTGGCCTCGCTTTCGGGCTGGCGATAATCTCAGCTATGATACGATGGGGCGTTAGTAAGCAGGGTCTGATCTGGATGCTGCTCGCTCTACTCGGGCCTATGTCATGTATCTACTATCCAGCGCAGGTTTTTCCCTCGCCTCTTCGAGACGTTGCACTGGCACTTCCAACAACACAGATTTTTGAGTTTATCCGTGATTCAATTCATACAGATAAATTGGAGTGGTATAGCTTGGCAATGCCCACTTTATCGGCTTGTGCAATTTTCATATGCAGCCTACTTTTGCTGAGAAATTCTCTCAATTTCGCCAGGAGAGATGGATCGATCTTGCGCCATTTCCAGTAATGAAGTAAGTACCTGAACAATATGCTTGCGATGACCTATCAGGGTAAGCAAGGCCCTGCTGACGCAAGAAACCGGAAAATTTTCGTCGAGGTATTTAGTGCATGAACATTAAGGTTGCAGGGCTTATTATTGTATTCGCTCTTTTATATTCTGTTTATGGCCTAACAGCACAAGAGGAAGTGAAACCCGAGATGCAAGAGGGCGCAAGCGCACTCGATTCACTTAGCCCTGCTGAACTCCCCGATAGCCTGCAATATGCTCCAAAACTAGGCAGTGAATACGCTCGTTATGAAGGGATTTGGCGGGGTCAGTGGGAAGGAACTTTGGATGCGTATCTTGTAATTACTCAAATCTCCAATGAGAAAGTAAAGGCTTACTATGCTTGGGGTACAAACCTTATTGTACGTAATCGGGGAGGGAAAGAGGTTGCGGGTGTCATTCAGAATGGCACGTTAATATTCCCTATGCAGAATGGTTACTCCTTAGTATTCTCATCAGAAGACGGAATACATCTATCAGGGATATCTTACAGCCCTAGAACAATAAAACCTTCAAGGATTCTAATGTCTAGACTAAGTCATCCTTCTGGTGGTGACGCAAGATTACCATGACGGGTGTCAATCTTCGTTAAATCACAGTAGCGAGTATCTCGTGTGTAGTTGTTGATCTCATCTCAAAACCCAATTTTGGATAGCCACTTTGGGTATGCATGACTTGGCTCATCATAGGACGCAGCCAAGAATGACAAAGCCGATGTAATTTAGCTATATGTCGGGCCCCGAGAGATTCTATTGACACTCGGAGCCTGTCATTTGCTAGAACTGCGGCTGTTTCTGAACGACTTGATCGTCGCTTACGCGGGAGGCCCTAATGCAGATTCGACTCCACGCCAACGCCACCACCACGCCCAAGCAGCGGGCCTATATCCAAGCCTCGACCCGGCCGGTGGCGAAACTGGCCGAGGAATTGGGAGTGAGCGAGACCTCGATCCGCCGTTGGCGGGTACGGGGAACGGTCCAGGACCGTCCGCACACGCCGCACCGCTTGGCGACAACCCTGAACCCGATGCAAGAATTCGTGGTGGTGGAGTTGCGCAAGCTGCTGTTGCTGCCGTTGGACGACTTGCTGGTGGTGGCCCGCGCGTTCGTCTGCCCAGACTTGTCCCGCTCGGCGCTGGATCGCTGCCTGCGCCGTCACGGGGTGGCCGCCCGGCTGGCCGACCTGCTGCCGGAGGTTGAGGGGAAACCGCCCCTGCCCAAGACCTTCAAGAATGACGAACCGGGGTTGGTGCAGGTAGACATCAAGTACCTGCCGCGGATGCCCGATGAAACTGAACACCGCTATCTGATCGTGGCCATCGACCGGGCCAGCCGCTGGGTCTACTACGAGATCCAGCCGGATAAAACGGGGGACACGGCCGCCGGGTTCCTGGAACGCCTCCGGGCCAAAGCCCCGTTTCGCCTCCGCACCGTCCTCACTGAATACGGCAAGGCGTTCACCGACCGCTTTGGCGCCACCGGCGCGCGCGAACCGACCGGCCAACACCGCTTCGACCACGTCTGTGCCGCCCACGGCATCGACCACCGCCTCATCAAACCCCGCCACCCCCAAACCAACGGGATGATTGAACGCTTCAACGGCCGCATTGCCGAGGTGTTGAAAACCACCACGTTCGCCTCGGCCCGTCAGTTGGAAACCACCTTGCAACGGTATCTCCACCTCTATAATCACTATATCCCGCAAAAGAATCTTGGGCATGTCGCCCCAATCACCAAATTGAAGGACTACTACCGGACCAAACCCGCACTCTTTCAAAAAAGACCTATTAATCTTCCGGGACCCGACAGTTCCTCAATCTGCCTCGGTTCGAATGCGCCGATGACCAGCCGCCGCCAGGTCTGACTGGCGCGGGCCAGGGCGGCGAACATCAGTTTCAGGACGGCGCGCTCGCCGAAGGCGTGGGGGATGGTCTTGGTCCGGCGGCGTTCTTCACCGAACAGCCGCTCCAGAAGGTTGGTGGTCCGGATGGCCTTGCGGTGGGCGATGGGCAGGCGCTTGGCCACCCCATCCAGGAACAGGTAGAGGACTGGTTGCCCCGCCAGATCGCGACTGGTAAAGGCCAAGTAGTCGTCCCACTTCACCTCGCTGGCCCATGCGGCCATCCCCGTCACTTGCGGTATGGCATGCTCCACGATCCTTTCGGCCGTCTTGAGCCGGCCCAGGCGGTTGCCGTTGCGGTATCCCGCCGATTCGCCCCGCTCGTGATAGCCCCGCCACAGCACGCCGGTCAACTCGGCCTCCAGCGCCTCATCGACGATCAGTCACACCGCATTGCGCAGCAGCGCGCTCTTGTCAAAGTCGCCACTCAATACGTCGGCAATCTGTTTGCGGGTCCGGTCGCGCGCCGGTACTCTAGCCATCATGGAATGTTCGTCTTGGGTTTGGAATCCGAACGTATCAACGTTCAGACCCGAAGGATGCATCCCGCTCCATCATTTTGGACCCGGTGGGAAAACCTAAGCCCTGTCTCATCGCAGTGAGGATTTGCCATGCCCGATAAGCCGGAAACTCTGAAAACCGTG
>JRYG01009174.1_pt1 | contig 10426 bp, 13 predicted proteins | sample 235341 | NCBI WGS metagenome assembly JRYG01 (sample SAMN03074218, study PRJNA261478) | activated sludge metagenome | biome: Wastewater Treatment Plant; feature: Wastewater; material: Activated sludge; isolation source: activated biomass of a wastewater treatment plant treating hydrocarbon... ... | reverse complement strand
AATTTACCGAAATCATCCTCGCTTAAATTTCCGGTTCTAATATTAAAGGCATCCACGCCGCTGGCTTCAGCGAGCATACGATCTACGAGTTGTTCCTTGCTCATTTCCAGACTGAAAAATAAGACTGATTTTTTGCTCTGCGAAGCGACGTTATAGGCGACATTTGAGACAAATGTTGATTTACCCATAGCTGGTCGAGCGGCTAAAATGATCAGATCTGACTTTTGCAATCCGGCCGTTTTGGCATCGAGATCACGATAGCCGGTCGAGATACCGCGCAAGCTACCTTTATTTCGGTGAAGCTCTTCGATACGATCAAAGCTTTCAGTCAAGATATTTTCGAGCGATATAAGGTCTTGTTTTAAATTAGCGTCGCTGACAGAAAATAGATCGGCTTCGGCTTGTTCTAGAAGCTCTTGCACCGACTTTTCTTCATCATAACTCAGTTCCGCAATGGCGCTACTGGCTTTAATGAGGCGCCGACGGACTGCCTTAGTGCGTACAATGTCAGCATACGCTTCAGCGTGAGCCGCCGTCGGTACGTAATTAGTAATTTCAGTCAGATAGCTCGATCCACCAATGTCTTTTAAGCGTTTATGCCCCTTCAGATCATCTGTGACAGTCAGTAAATCCACTGGTTTATGATGCTCATACAACCGCAGCATGGTCTCAAAGATATGGCCGTGACGTTTGTCATAGAAATCATCAGCACGTACTTTGTCACTAATATCACTCATGACTTCGCCGTCAATCAAGATAGCACCCAATAAACTCATCTCAGCGTCGATGCTTTGTGGGGCAAGTTTTGCGTTTTCAGATGGCGTGTTTGACATAAACCTCTTCTCCTCCACCCATAATAGCAGCAACGGCGCGTGCCTGTTCATTTTTCGGTGGTCTTTTTCCGCTGGTGATGCTGACCGGTATACTCTCGCCATACAGCGAACGGGTGATTTCACTTAGTGCCGTACGATACGGTTCCGACTCAACTTTCTTTTGATGCAAGCCATAAGCAAAATGTATGAGTAGCGTACCATTTTCTACCGTAGCATCACTGCGTTTAATGATACTATAGAGTGCCATATTCGATGATCGCACCGCCTCTAAAATAGCCGGCCAGTCGATGGCATGCGTACTTTTTAAAGATGCTTTTTTAGAGGTGCTGCTCGATGGTTTCTTTTTCTTTTTTGGCTGTGGTGGCGAAGCCTCTGGGGCTACTTCATAGATTTTTTGTGTGGCGGCCAGAGCGACGTTTTTTGCGGGTTTTATATCTGCTGGTTGCGGTGATGATTGCTCTCTATGAGACGCTTTTGCGAGCGTTACAAGTAACTTTATGAAGGGATCAACACTTCTTTGAACATCCAGAAGTCCGTCCACTAATTCGACAAGTTCTGGTTTTTCGGGCAGATGAGTCAGAGTATGTTGCATCAATTGTTCTGCTACGATTGTTGCTGAGATGCCAGACTCTTGGATCTTTTTCAGATCCGTTGCAATTTTTGAGACGTTTTGTTCATCAATAGCGTGAGCTATGTCTGTAATCAACGTTTGCGGAGCAAGACCGAGATTTTCTTCGACAGTCTGTTTGGTAATTGTACCTGACGAAGCGCTATGTTTTAACTGATCGAGCAAACTAATAGCATCGCGAAAACTACCCTGTGCGCGCATGGCGATGAGCTCTAGCGCTTGATCGTCTATCTTGATTGACTCTTTTTTGGCTATCATGCGTAAATGAGTCAGCATATCAGTGGTTGCAATCGGGCGAAAATGAAATCGTTGAGTACGGCTGAGGATGGTCTCAGGTATTTTGTGGACTTCTGTTGTCGCTAAAATGAACACCACGTGAGCTGGCGGTTCCTCGAGGGTTTTTAACAGGGCATTAAAAGCTGGCTTTGAAAGCATATGCACTTCATCAATAATGTAGATTTTTTTAGTAGCTGACACAGGCGCTATAGAGACTTTTTCTCGCAGATCACGTATGTCTTCGACGCTGTTGTTGCTAGCGGCATCAATCTCGATAATATCTAGGTGTGGTTTTCCATCATAGGTCAGTCGATTGATATCATGTGCGAGGATGCGAGCCACCGACGTTTTGCCGACGCCGCGCGGTCCAGTAAAGAGATACGCATGTGAGGTTTTATCTTGACTGAGGGCAGCTTGTAATAAGTCAGTAATATGTGACTGACCGACCACCTCACTAAGCCGCTTTGAGCGATATTTTCGATATAATGCCTCTGCCAACGTTCTCCCCTTTGGCTCTATTATAGCAGAGGATCAGTCGTTAAAATTCAATTTCGAGCTTCTCTTTGAGGGCGTAGACGACAGCCAGATAGCCGAGTTGCTTACGACTGTCTGGGTCTCCGAGCATAGCTTTCATCGTCTCTTTGCGCGCAGACGGGGTGGTTATTACCTGATTATTTATATAGCTTCTCACCTGAGAAATAAGCTTTCGCGAGGTGTCTGGGCAATTTTGCTGAAGATAGAGTAGAAGTGACTCTACCGGAATCATAAAAATATCAGTCTCTTCTCCGCGATTCAGTCGTGCTTGATAGTCTTCAAACTCCTGGCTACTTTCCCACAGACCAGCTTTCATTAAGCTATACACAGTGAGATTAATTTTTGCGGGATTTAAACCTAGTGCTGCGGGAAGCGTATTAACTATCTTCGGCACATGTAGCTTTAAGTGATGCAGATAGCGTAAAGTAGCTAAAGTCCGCTGCAGTGGATGAGCGGTCTCCTTCTGAGAAAAAGCTTCCTGGCTGACTCCGAGCGTCTCAAAAAACAAAAAACGTCGCTGAATAATATGTTGACGCAAGGCTGGGTCATAGTCAGAGCGCATATCCGGAGTATCTTGATCTACCAGGTCATTCAGATAGATAGCTGTTTCTTCGGTGTATTCGACTCCAAAGGCTTTTAATAGCTCGCTATCTTGATCAGATAGAGGTCCATAGAGAGCAGTCACATACATATTCCAGCGCTGCACGGTCCTCTAGGGACGCATGACTAATATGTTCAGACACAGCTTGGTGTGTCAAATCAGTTAGTTCACGAGACATAATAATATATTATATCAAAAAATCGTATAAAAATCAAGTGTCAGGAGACTGTGACTGAATCTACAGTGCAGCTTCGACAGCCGCCCATGTGGCTTCGGGATTGTCCTCGGGGACTATCACACTGACTTGGTCGCCAACATTGGCTTTAAAATAGGTTACGCTGGCTAGCAGTACGCGGTATTCGTGACCATTGACTTCGACAAAGTACCCCCCATCATGCTGGATCAGCGTGCCGATCACTTGCTTACGGGCGACAGGACCGATCTGTTTGTAGAGAAATCCACCACTATCGGTAATAGTGAGTTTTAGAATATCGCCTTCGACGAGTTTCGATTTGCTCGAATAATTGGCTGGCACTGGGTAGGTTTTACCATCTGGTCCTATCATACTTTGGCCATCAAATACTCCCTCAATAACTTTGCCGGCTATTTCTTCCATCTTGGCATGAGGAACGACCGATTCATCATCACCAATAATACTCACTAATAATTCTTTAGCGGCAGCTAGATTTGTCTCTGCTTCCTGTAATAAACTTTTCAGGCGTTTGGCCTGTTTCTCTGGTAATTCTGACATTTTTCTCGCATATTCCTATCTGTTTTTGACTTAACTTATACTGCTCGCAGAATACCACCGACGATATACTTTTGTCAAGCATTTTCTTTTCCACAGTAAAAACGGAGGTATACAGAAAAATGTTGTAAATTTATTTAGATTTTTTATTGTCTTGTGTAACTTTACGTAGATGAATTACTAACCTTTTTAGCTCATTCCACATTTCTGAAAGCTGTTTTTCGTTACCGTTTGACCACTCTAGATCAGCGGCTAAATCNNGTCGTAATCGCATATTAATTCACCAACTATATAAGCCGATAGAGTTTCTCGTGACTCTGATTTTTCGAGAGCCAGTATTTTTTCAAGCTTTCTTAATAAATGATTTAAATTATCCATGCTATGCGCTATTTTACCATGAAAGATGCCCCCGACTATCGTCGGGGGCTGTGCTCCTTTCATCTAGTGGTTAATCCGCCATTCCGAGATCAGCTCATTGCCTTTTTGATCAACAACAATGTGGTAATGCTCTCGTTTGTTGTGTTTGTCAGCAATAATAATATCAGTGACAATACAATTATGACGTCTGTCATGTCCAGATTTAACTATGACTTTGAAATCGCCGTCTTCATACTGAACCTGACGTGGTGTCGTGAACGAAATGGCGTATTGGTCCATTGCATGTCGAGCTACAGCAAGCGTTATAGATTCGCGTCGATTCTCAGTGAAATTCTGCGTACCATGTGGGTCGAACGGATCACGTTTATACGTGACTTTTCCGCTCTTGTCCATGACATAGTGTCCATGTCCGGGTCCATTTGGTTTGCCAACTCCACCGAAGTATAGATTGACATTACCGTCTGCATCCTTTGACACGTACACTTTATTACGGTACTGCATGGGTACACCAGCTTTTTCAGCAAAAGAACGCTTATCTTTGTCGCGTTGCTTGGTCTGAGCTTTCAGAATGTCAAGACGCGAATGAAACGCCTTTTTCGCTCTGTCAAACTCTGACTTTGCTTGTTGAAAATCGTCGCGGGCGCGAAGATGATCAACTTTCGCTGAATCATAGCGTCGCTTAACTTCGTCAAAACGCAACTTTGCTTGTTGAAATTGCTGCTTTGCTGGCTCATGCGCCATCTTTGCAGAACGAATTTCCTCAACTAGTCGACGTCGTTCAGCAACACATTGCTGTGACTGAGCTTTGTATCTATGTCCTTCGTCAGCGTAGCGACGAGCTGATGCACCGTCTCTTCGATCGTGTGCCGAAGATGCATTATCGAAAGCGCGCTTCATGTTCTGAAATGCGCTCTCTTGTTGCGCGTTCAAGCTATCAATACGCGGTCCGTTTGATGAGCGAATTTGCTGATAGCGTTGCCACGATACTTGCTGTGCGTCGTAAGCACGCTGCTTGTCCTGATGAGCGCGATCCATTTCGGCTTTAATCTGCTCACGCTTATTCCAAGCTCTATCCTGGGTTTGCCAGGATTGCTGCTTGCGCTCGAAAGCTCGGTCTTGCTCTGCTTTCAAACGTTCGAGTTCGGCGTCGATCGCCACGATGATATCACCTACTTATGTAAAGGAACAGGAACATACTTTTCAATATGTTAAAAGTAATTATATAATATAAATGAATTTAAATAAAATAAACCACCTCAGTGATAAAAAGAGGTGGTTTATTTTATTGAGTTGTCGCAGTATTAGACGAGTTCAACAGTTGCGCCGGCGTCTTCGAGGGTTTTCTTTGCGGCTTCAGCTTCTTCTTTTGAAGCTTTTTCTTTGACAGGAGCTGGAGCTCCGTCGACGATTGCTTTTGCCTCACCAAGACCAAGTCCGGTAATTTCTTTGACCGCTTTGATAACTGCTACCTTCTGTGCACCAGCGTCTTTGAGCTGTACAGTGAATTCACTTTTCTCATCAGCTGCTGCTGCTGCACCTGCATCGCCACCACCGGCTGCTGGACCAGCGACTGCTACAGCGGCTGCTGCAGGCTCGATACCATATTCATCTTTTAAAATTGTTTTTAGTTCATTGACTTCTAAAACAGTAAGTTTAGTCAAGCTTTCTGCGAGTTTTTTTACATCTGCCATACTATTTTCTCCTTTAAATTTAATTGATCTATGCTGCTTTGGCTTCTATGCCATCGAGTAATGCGTGCAAGTTTCCAGCTAGCGCATTGGTAGTGTCGTGTACTGGTGAGAGCAACTGAGCCACCACTTCTGCAATAAGTTGTGGTTTGCTGGGAAGATTTGCAAGCGAGGTGACTTCGTCTGCACTCAGTAGCGTACCTTCACCAGAAAACGCTCCGGCAAATTGTAGCTCTGGGTGAGCTTTTGCAAAATCTTTAAAGACTTGTGCTGGCGCGACTTCATCATCGTCGCTCATAGCGTACACCAATTGTCCCGTAAGACTATCGGTATCAATGTCTTTGTAGGTAGCATTTTGCGTTAAAGCCACACGAACAAGACGATTTTTCATGACCTTCACTGACACGCCAGCTTCCCGCGCTTTAGCACGGAGCTCTTGCATGTGGCTAACACTTAAGCCGTTATAGTGTGCAAAAACAGTCATTTTAGCATCTTTGATTGACTCAGAAAATGCAGCGATTTGCGATTGTTTCGTTTCTTTTGAAATTGCCATTAAAAAATAGCTCCCTATAGTTTAAATTGATCGACCTCATTACCTAGCGTCAAGAGATGTACTCCTTTGGTAGCATATTAAGAACACTTGGTTCCGCTACTGTCATTAGGGTAATGCTACAGATTAGTATACCGCAATTGATGACTAAAAACAATAGCATTGATGATATGTCCTATATATGATATAATAGTAGATTGTTATGATGACCAAAGTGTCTAAAAGATACGAACCAATTTGTGTAAAATGCTGGGACACACAACCCCAAAAAGGAATGAGTGATTATGATGAGGCGCGCGAGATTGCGCTGAGTCAAGCCGATCACTATTTTTCTTATGGAGAAAACGATCATCTGCGGGATAAGGTTTTTAGCGCACTAATGGCATCTATCACTAAACAAGCCCTTAAAACTTCCGGCGCTTTAGATGTTCCATCCAATGTATCTCCCAATATTTTATATGGCGTTCCTTGCTTTCAAGAGGCCCTTGCGGTTATTCACGAGCATGGATCAGCTATCCCTTCCTTAGAGGTAGCGCGTTTGACTCATGTCGGCAATCATCAAGGAGTGACAGATACCCACAGCGAAATTGATCGGCTATATACGTCATATCATGGTGAAAAAGAAGAACTTGATGAACCACCACGATATAAAATACGTAGTCTAGATACTGCTGGCGTCGTCTTAGAGCGAAAACAAAATCGCTATAAATATTTTGGTGGAGCAGTGATAGTCACGGCGGGAACATCATTGCTGCTCGATACCGCAAACAAGCAACTAAATCGTGATGTTCGAGTGCAGTTTGACAGAGTACGGCGTCAGTGTAAAGCTGCTGGTGGATTCGATAATGGCTATAGCCGCCGTCTCGATGAAGAAGCTTCGCTCTGTATCGAAGAACAGCCTGTCGACCCCCGTCGAGGCGCTTTATTACTATCGACGATATACTATGCCTGGAAAAATGACTAGCACGCGTTATCTAGAGTAACGGCTGAATCGTCTTGACTATCTCTTCGTGAACGTGTGATATCATTTGACTCGCATCTATGAACTGAAAGGAATGCTGTTGTGCGACTTTTATGTAGCCATTTTTAACTGCTTGTTGAAAAGCCTCATCACGCGACTCAAAGGTATCTGGTTTTTCCAAATCGCCTCGCTGATCAATCCGATTGAAGCGTTCGCTTTCATCAGCTAAATTTAGGAGAACTGTCTTATCAGGTTTAAGATACAATGGATCGGTAAATTCTCGTGTAATTTGTTCGATTTTATCAGGATCAAGACCTTCGCCATAGCCTTGATATGCTACTGTTGATATCCAATTTCGCGCGGCCAACACCCATGCCCCACGACCGAGTGCTGGGGCAATTTTTTGGCGATAAATTTCGCGTCGTGCAGCGGTAAAAAGCAATAGATTTGTCGTGGCATCTCGTTGGAGCTCTCCATTCTTAATGATGGCGCGGAGTTCATCGGCAATTGGTACACCAGCAGGTTCATGAATTTCTTCGGTATCAATATGATGCTCATTGTTGAGATAATCTCGGAGCATGTCAACTTGGGTCGACTTGCCAGTGCCATCATGACCTTCAATAACAATGTACTTACCTCTCATGCCTCTCAATTGTAGCATGGTATAGTAAGATTATGAAAAGCATCGTTGTGGCAATGGATAGAAATAACGCGATCGGGGCTGACAATAGCTTATTGTGGGGACGAGATTTACCCGCTGATTTAGCTCACTTTAAATCACTGACGATGGGCGGCTCAATTATTATGGGGCGTCATACATTTGAGAGTATTGGTCGTCCTTTGCCTGGTCGTGAAAATATCGTCGTATCGCGTTCTTTGAGGGCTGTGGCAGGAATCTGTGTGGCGCGAAGCTTACAGCAGGCGTACGACACCGCAAATCGGGATAAAATATTTGTTATTGGTGGCGGCCAAATCTATGCGCAAGCAATGCGGGATATGGATGCTCTGCATGTCACACAGGTTGATGCACAGTTTCCGCGGGCAACCGTATTTTTCCCAGAAATAGATAACCAGCAGTGGACGGTCTTCAATCGAGAACACCATACAGCTGATACATATAATAAGTATGATTATGAATTTGTCGAATATCGACCTACACAGCAATCGGCGCCTTAATGGCTGGATGGGGATTGTAGCCTTCGAGTCGAATATCGTCAAAGGTAAAATCATCAATATTTTTGATCGACTGATTCAATACGAGTCGGGGTAGCGCACGAGGTGTACGAGCCAGTTGTTCGTCAACTTGCTCTAAATGATTGAGGTACAGGTGTGTATCAATTGTTGTATGGACAAATTCACCCGGTTTTTTATCGGTTACCTGTGCGACCATGCTCAGTAAGAGAGCGTAACTTGCGATATTGAATGGAACACCTAAGAAGGTATCAGCACTCCGCTGATTTAAATGAAGATCGAGGTGATCGCCACGTACATTAAATTGAAACATTGTGTGGCAGGGTGGCAAGCCACCAGCTTTTGCAATCGCGTCTATCTCAGCCACATTCCAGGCACTGACAATATTGCGCCGGCTATCAGGATTTTTCTTAATCGTATCAATCGAATTGGCAATTTGATCTATCGTACCGCCTTCGCCATCTGGCCATTTTCGCCACTGCACACCGTAGACTGGACCGAGATCACCCCACTTTTCAGCAAAAGCGTGATCAGAAGCTATCTTACCGATAAACTCACTCATTTGGGCGCGCCATTCTTCGCTATTGACTTCTGGGATAGGTAAGTTGTTTTTTTCAAGGTATGCTTTAAATGGCCATTCGTCCCAAATATGAACGTTATTTTGAGCCAGATATTCGATATTTCCGGTGCCTTTTAGAAACCACAAGAGCTCGTGAACGACGCTATTAAAGAAAAGTTTCTTTGTTGTTACGGCTGGAAAACCATCCTCAAGATTATAGCGAACTTGACGACCAAAGACACTCTTTGTGCCCGTGCCCGTGCGGTCACTTTTTACCTCACCATTATCTCTAATATCACGTAAAAGATCTAAGTATTGCTTCATAATGCTAGCTCCTTTGGCTTCATTCTTTTATCTTTATAGGCTTTTGGGAGCATTTGCTCGGGACTCCAATTTTTGACGAGTGATTCAAAATCATCTGAACTTTCAGCGTGATATTTACCACTGAGATTATGGTACTCACCTTTGACTTCACCGGTGTGTTGAAAAACGATTTGAGCAATCCGTTCTCCGATCGGCAGAATCATCGTATGGCGTTGATTTAAATTATAAATTTCCATTGTCCAGCGGTTGATATAGCCAGGATCGCCCCAGCCTGCATCAAAACACACAGAAATACCATTCCGCCCCCACGTGCTGCGCGATTGCATACTAGTGGTGCCTGGCGGTTTTATGCCAATAAATTCGTGAGTATGACCAAGTACTCGCTCACCAGGTTCGAGCTCAATCACTGGATGATCAGCCGGAATATTTTTAATTAACTCCCGACCACGTTTTTGTGCCCATTGCTTATGGGGGATTGCTTTTTGCGGTGCGCCAAAATAATGTTCAACCTCTTCTTTATCAAACGGATTATAGACATCGGTGCGAGTGCGACGATCGGTGCGATAATACCATTCACCAAGCGTCACATCGACACTACTACCATTGATATGATCAGGTTGAAAGGGATGAAATACAATATGACCACGCTTCACTGCGTCAACAATTTCGGTATTGCTGTATACTCCCATATTTATTGACAATTATATCATAGAGTTATGATGAAGCAGTTCTACTGACGTAGCTTTTTATCACCGCAAGCCCGAACCCATCATCTATTGTTTCTGGCGTAAAAGTTTCAATCGCTGTATACACGTCATTGATATAATGAGCACTTCTTTCAGTCAGTACACCTGATTTTCTCAGCTTTGTACATTGTTCGACAGCCCGCCATAAGCCTCGTATTGTTTGGGGGTCATAGTAATGTATAGCCTCAGAAATCTCTGGTACATGTTCTTCCCTACAATCAATCTCCATATAGTCCTCTCTTACGTTGTAACCAATATTATATACACGGATCGAGGGCCAGGTAAAGTCATTATTTATAAGAGGTGATCAAGATTCTACTGTAATCCACTTTGATCAACTTTTATACCTGGACCTTGTGAAGTTGCGAGACTAATAGTGTGAATGTAAGCGCCTTTGAGAGTCGTTGGC
>JRYG01005069.1_pt1 | contig 10450 bp, 3 predicted proteins | sample 235341 | NCBI WGS metagenome assembly JRYG01 (sample SAMN03074218, study PRJNA261478) | activated sludge metagenome | biome: Wastewater Treatment Plant; feature: Wastewater; material: Activated sludge; isolation source: activated biomass of a wastewater treatment plant treating hydrocarbon... ... | reverse complement strand
GGTTTCATACCTATTCGGCGCGTGGCGCATACCGGATTTCTACCACCGACCCCAACCGCATCGGCGGTATTCTGAATGTCAACTATCCCAATTCCGATCAGGTAAAATTCCATATTTCTACGCTGTTTACCATTCCCAACCCCCAATTTCAGGGCTGCAACAGCACGCCGCGGCTGCTACAGCCGCCCATAGACATGGGCTGCGTGGGCCGCGTTTTCACACACAACCCTAATGCTTTTGACCCCGACGGCGACAGCCTGTCGTATCACTTCATCGTGCCCTTGCAAGACGACGGCATCCCTGTGCCCAACTACCAGTTCCCCAACCAAATCAACCCCGGCCCCAATAATACGCTGACAATAGACGAACGAACCGGCGATATCGTATGGGATTCGCCAACCCAGGCGGGAGAATACAACCTTGCGATTATCATTGTAGAATATCGCAATGGCATACCCATCGATACCCTGGTGCGCGATATGCAGATACTCGTTGAAGAATGCGAAAACCAGCCGCCCATCGTAGCTACTCCGTTTGATGAAATATGCGTTGTGGCCGGCGAATTGATCACTTTCGAAGTTTCCGCCTCTGCGCCATTGGTAGAAACCACCCAGAGAGTCCGGCTCACCGCGCTCGGCGGCCCCTTTGAAGTGGCGGTCAGCCCCGCTACGTTTACCCCCAATACCAATACCTTTGAAGACGACCCTGTGATTAAAACCTTCCAGTGGCAAACCGCCTGCGAACATATATCCGACCAGTTTTATTCGGTGGTCTTTAAAGCTGTAGATAACTACTTTGGCGATTCCTCCGGTCTGGCAACGCTCAAAAGCCTGCGCATAAAAGTGGTGGGGCCGCCGCCGCAGGACGTTCAGGCCCAGCCTGCTTCAGGGCAAGTAACGGTTACCTGGGGTAAACCCTATTTCTGTGAGAATACCCTCGACAATTATTTCCGCGGCTTTACCGTTTGGCGCAGGGAGGGCAGCAATAATTTCCCCATAGACGAATGTATTCCTGGGTTGGAAGGCCGGGGCTATACCAAACTCACCAATGTTCCCATTCAGCAGGTGCAAAATGACAGGTATTTCTACCTCGATTCCAATTTAGAGCGGGGGCGTACTTACTGTTACCGCATCCTGGCCGAATTCGCCAAAACGACTCCGGGCGGGCAATACACCTACAACCGGGTGGAAAGCCTGCCTTCGGCAGAAATCTGCGTACAACTCAGTCGCGACCTGCCCCTGATCACCCTTGTCGACGTATTGCAAACCGACGCCGCCAACGGCCAAATGCGCGTCTGCTGGTCGAAACCGCTTCTACCCGACCTCGACACGCTGCTCAACCCCGGCCCCTACCGCTACGAGGTGCTGCGCGCCCCCGGCCAAACCGACAACGAAGCCGATTTTCAACCCATCGGAGTAACATTTGACAGCCCGACTTTCGCCGCCGCCAACGATACCTGCTTTGTCGACTCAGGCCTCAATACGGCAGGCAGCGCCTACAGCTACCTCGTCAATTTTTATATCCAGGGCGGCGCTACCCTGCTCGGCGCTACCAATACCGCCTCTTCCATATTCCTCAATATTTCGCCTACCGATAATGCCAATGCCCTGTCGTGGACCGAAGTAGTGCCCTGGAATAATGAGGATTATGTCGTCTATCGCCGGAATACATCTGGTAGCTTTGATTCTATAGCTACCGTCTCCCAACCCGGTTATCTCGACACCGGTCTGGTAAACGGCATTTCTTATTGTTATAAAATAAAAAGCCGGGGTTCTTACGGCGTTACCGGCATTGTAGACCCTATCGAGAATTTCTCCCAGGAAAATTGCGCAAGCCCGCTCGACAACGTAGCGCCTTGCCCCCCCACCCTGGAAGTCGACAACCTGTGCGATGAAATCGTCAACTGCGACGACGAAGAATCGCTGGTCAATACGCTGCGCTGGGTTAACCCTATGTCGATTTGCGCTACTACCGATGACGTTGTGGGGTACAATGTCTATTACGCCCCCGTGCAAGGCGCCGATTTCGAAAAAATTGCATTTATCGACGATTCACGAATTACCAGTTTTGAACACAAACCCGAGTTCGGCATCGCCGGGTGTTATGCCGTAACGGCGCTAGATACCTTTGCCAACCAAAGCGCGTTCAGCAACGTGGTTTGTGTGGATAATTGCCCGGTGTATATTTTACCCAACGCTTTCACCCCCAACGGCGACGAACAAAACGACCTGTTTGTGCCCGTTTCTTCCTGTTTTATTGAAAGCGTTGAATTTGAAGTATTTAATCGCTGGGGGCAATTAGTATTTACTACCAACAACCCCGAGCTGAACTGGAACGGCAACAATGCACGAGGCGAAGCGCTCGCCCCGGGAACTTATTTTTACACCTGCCGCGTGCTTGAGCGACGCGTAAGCGGCGTTAGCGCCAATCCGAACTTGCTAAGCGGCTATATTGAATTGATCAGATAACTTATGTTTACCGGTATTATTGAAGCTATGGGCGAAGTGGCCCAATTGCGCCGCGAGGGCGGAAACGTGCATTTTACGTTTAAATCGCCCGTTTCCAACGAGTTGAAAATCGACCAAAGCCTGGCCCACAACGGCGTTTGTCTCACGGTTGTGGAAAAAGGCGTGGGCACGCATACTGTTACGGCTATTGCCGAGACCTTGCTGCGTTCTAACCTCGGCGACCTGAAAACGGGCGACAAGGTCAACCTCGAACGGGCAATGCGCTCCGACGGCCGCCTCGACGGCCATATCGTGCAGGGCCACGTTGATACAACCGCCGTTTGTACCGGCGTGGAGGAAGCCGACGGCAGTTGGTATTATCACTTCCGCTACCAGCCCAGCCCCGAACACCTGCTGGTCGATAAAGGCTCGGTGTGCATCAACGGCGTGAGCCTTACCGTGGTTAATCCTCACGACGATGTATTTTCAGTTGCCATTATCCCGTATACCTACGAAAACACTAATTTTCAGGACATCCAAACCGGTACCCGCGTCAATATTGAATTTGATGTGATAGGAAAATACATCGCCAGGTACGCGGCATTGTACGGCATTACCAACCTTTAAGCGCTAGTGATCTGTCTATCAGATAAAACCAGCGTTATGAAAAAATGCCTGCTCTTAGCGGCAATGGCGGTTGCATCTTTGCACGCCGTTGCGCAAACCTTTACGGAAATCCGCAATATCAACTGCGGCGATACGGCTTACATTGAAAACCTTGGTTATCCCACCTGGAATCCGCCCCAACTAGTCGAATTGCCCAACTACGGCCACGCTGCTCTCTTAGGCGATTTCATCGCTCCAAACCTGCTCCAATATACGGCGCCTCCTTTTTTTGACGGCGCCGACACCGTGGTGATCGAATGCGCGTACGCTACGCAAATTACTTGCGATACAGGGGTTTATGTGTTTAATATAACCTGCTCCCAGGTAATATCGCCCGTCTTCGCAACTATCGTACCCTGTAATGACTCCGTATACATAGGCAACCTGAGCGGCTGGTGGGCGCCGCAAATCCAGGATCAGGCACAACACGGCCATGCCCGGATAGTACTGGAGCCTACTGACGGCGCAGGGGTAGCCTATAGGCCCGACCCCGGTTTCGAAGGCCTGGATGCGGTAACGGTATCGCTGACCGGAGGTACCCAAACCTGGCTATATCTGTTTCAGGTGTATTGCGACCTTACATCAAGTACCAGCGAGTTGACGGAAGTCGCTCCTCTTGCATTTCCGAACCCGGCCGGCGATCACCTCTTTATCCGGCATAATACCGCCATACCATACTGGTTTTTGAGCGACCTGCGCGGTGTTAAATACCCTGTCTCATTGCAACACGGAGAAGGAGACATTGCCGAAATTGATTTATCGGCATGGCCTGCCGGCATGTACCTGCTTGTCGGGGCCAATGATAAGGGCGCCCTATGGACTATTCCTGTGGTGAAAAAATAAATTGGCACAAAAAAAACAGTGGCCTACAAGTAATCTCCTTGTAAACCACTGCTTTTACATAGTAGTCCCCTTTAATCTATTTGTTGTGATGGGTATAGTTCCCCGTCCATCACAACAAATAGGCATATACAAATGTCGATAATGACGGCCGAAAATGGGTTTGCCTGTGTTGCAAAAAGGTTCGTATATGTGCCAATTAACCGGCTGAAGTCGATTTTATCTCGCTGGGCGACAAACCGAAGCGCTCTTTGAAGGAAGTTGAAAAGTGTTTGGAGTTGACATAACCGACGCGCCAGGCGATTTCTCCTACATTGCCCTCGCCTGCCTTCAGCAATTGCATAGCCCTGTCGAGGCGGTAATTTCGGAGAAGCTCGCTTACCGACTGTCCGGTAATAGCAGTAAGTTTTCTATGCAGTTGCGAACGGCTGAGCGTCATTTGCCGAGCCAAATCTTCCGCGCTGAGTTGTTCGTTGTCGAGTTCTTCTTCCAAAATATCGTACAAGCGCTTTATAAACTGTTGATCCAAGGGGTTTATCGCCGGGCTGCCTTGTTCCGGCGCAGGCATAGCATCAGTGGAGGTTGACGCGCCGAATTTTTTCTGCAAACGGCGGCGGCTTTCCAGCAGATTGTCAATCCAGGCGATCAACTCTTCGGTATTGAACGGTTTGTTCAAATAAGCGTCGGCGCCATGCTGTAACCCCGCCAGGCGGTTTTCCAACGCGGTTTTTGCGGTAAGCAATATGATTGGGATATGACTGGTAACGATATCTTGCTTTAATACATCCAGCAACCCGATGCCGTCAAGTTGGGGCATGACGAGGTCGGAAACAATAATATCGGGGATTTTTTCACGGGCCGTCTCCACCGCCTCGGCGCCATCCGAAGCTGTCAGGACTTCGTATTTATCCGAGAGTGTTTGTTGTAAAAATACCCGCAACTCTTCGTTATCTTCAGCAAGTAATACCAGCGCGCGCCCTTGCGAGAATTGCGGGGATTGAAAAGACGATGCGACGGGCTCGTCGGACGGCACATAATGCACAATCTCCTGTCTTGGTTCGGCAGCAGGGGCTTTCCCGGCGCTTGCCGCGCGCAAGGGTATCCACAAATGAAAAGTAGCTCCTTTGCCCCATTCGCTTTCTGCGGTAATCCTTCCGCCCATAAGTTCCGTCAACTCGCGGCACAAAGCCAGCCCAATGCCTGTGCCTGCCTGCAGCTCCTGCCTGCTCTCGTCGGCAGATTGGTAAAAGCGCTCAAAGATATGGGGTAAATCGCCTGCACTGATGCCCTGCCCCGTATCGCTGACCTTCAGGTATAGATATCCATTAGTCGGCAAGCCGGACTTTCCGGGCTCCCCGGCTTTCACCTCACAGGCAACGGTGATGTTGCCCCCTGCGGGCGTAAATTTCAGCGCATTTGACAGCAGGTTGGAAATGATCTTCTCCAGCTTGTCCTGGTCAAATTCTCCCATGACCATATCGCCGGCTGCCGAATAAGTCAACGACAAGCCCTTGTTTTGTATCGCCGGCTCAAAAGATTGAACAACAGCCCGCACAACATCGCCTGCGCGCATCAGGCGGTATTCCGCTTTCATGGCCCCGCTTTCCAGTTTGGCCAGGTCGAGTAACTGATTGACCAGAGCAAGCAGTTTTCGACTGTTCCTTTCGGCCAAACGTACTTTAGACAGCAAGCCCTCTTGTTTGGGGTTGTTTAATATTTGCCGCAAAGGCTCCAAAATTAAAGTAATCGGCGTGCGAAATTCGTGCGTTATATTGGAGAAAAAATTGGATTTCATCTGCTCCACTTCCTTCACGCGTTCCAATTCCCGTTGTTCATAAGCAACCTGCGCGGTCAACCGGATATTCCGTATTTGGGCCCGGTATAAGTACAGAACAATCAATACTACAGTCAAGGTATAAGCAAAATAAGCCATTGTTGAAGCCCACCAGGGCGGATGAATAACGATTTCCATCTCGCTAGGCTGCTTACTCCATACGCCGGCACTGTTGCTTCCCATCACCCTGAACCTGTAGCTCCCGGGAGATAGATGAGTATAATGGGCTTTATGCCCTTCTTTAGAAGTAATCCATTCTTTTTCAATAGGCAACAACTGATACTTGTATTGATTTTTTTGGGGGTCGGTAAAATCCATTGCGGCAAATTCAAATGACAGGTTGTTATCACTGTGTTGTAATGTCAATTGGGTTACATACTCTATAGCGGTATTGGTAGCCGCGTCAAACCAAAGCGGCTTGTTATTGATCTCCAGCCCAACAATAAAGACATTGGGAACTTTAGACAAGAATTTTAATCGCCCGGGTTGAAAATGGTTCATCCCGTCTACGCCTCCAAAAAACAATTCTCCGCCAGGGGCTTTAAAAAAAGCCTGGGTATTAAATTCGTTACTCTGCAATCCGTCGCCTGCGGTATAGTTCGTGATACCGCTTACATGACTATTTTGGAGGAAAACCTGGCAGAGTCCACGGTTGGTGCTACACCACAAACTGCCTTCTTCATCTGGAAGTATGCCGTATACAACATTATTGGGCAGCCCTTCCTCCGTAGTGATGTACGAAAATTCGTCATTGAGTATATCCAGGCGATTGATGCCCCCGCCCTTGGTGCCAATCCAGAGAATTCGGCCGGGCGCTTTGGGGTCGGGCAGCAGGCAAATTACCGAGTTATTGCTAAGCGAGCGTTTGCCCGACGTCTCTGTTTTGTATAATTTAAAATCGAGCCGATCGCCGTTGCGAATGCACCGCACAAGTCCCAATTGGGTACCTGCCCAAATATTGCCCTTGCCGTCTTCCGCTAAAGCATACACCAGCACAGAGAGGGCATCTTTACCAAATAGTGCGCCGAGATTATAGGAAATGGCCTTCCCGGTTGCAGTATCCAGGCGCAATAATTGCCCGGATACGCCTGACACCCAAACCGTTCCGTCTTTTGCATACATCAGCCTGGCATGAGCGTAGCGCTCCAGTTCAATGGGATAAACGGCAATCAGCGTTTTGTCGGATCGATAATGGCGTAATTCTGTGACATTGATATCTTTCTCCCTCAATCCGCTTAATAACCAAAAATTGCCATTGGGCTCAAACACCATATCGTTTTGCTGAGGCAGAGCGTCGGGAAAGGCTAAAGTTGTTGACAATTGCCTGGTAATGAGATCATAATTATAGATTTTATTAAAAATTTTCACGTAGGTGTCTTTATTGCGGCTTTGCCACATCCCCCAGATACTTTCGCCTTTCAGACAAGCATTAAACAGCGCCTTTCTGGGCGTCACAATCCGCAATCCATAGCCGGAGGTTCCTATCCAGATATTGCCCTGATCGTCGGGCAACATTGCATTCGAAAACTTGTCAACATGATAATCTGGTTCTCCTATTTGGAAATACGAAGAAGACGCAAATTTCCAGAGCCCCGTATCAAATAAAACCCAAATTTGCCCCTTGTTATCAATTTTCAGGCAGGTGCTGATGTCGGAGACAAATTCCCTGGGAAATGATGAGCTCACAAACCTGCCGTTTTTGTAGAAAAACACGGCGCTTTTATTGACGCCCCATATGGTTCCATCGCCTGTAACTTCAAGATCGACCGCCCCTTTGCCTATAGACTCAGGCATTGGCAATTGCTTGACGAAAAGGCTGCGAGTGTTAACTTCGTATAAGGTGTGCGAAGAGCCAACCAATATGCGATTGGCGCCGATCACACAAATGGCTTGAAACTCTTCCGAAACCCCTTTGCCGATTGTATCCTGCACAGGAAAGTGTAGCGGCCTGATGGTTGTCAATACTCCCAAATCGGGGCGATTGGGCAAGGATTTCGACCACTGACCGGGTATGGTTAACTTAAAAACGCCGCCGCCCCTGTTTACTATCCAAATATGACCGTCTTTATCTTCCTCTATTTGCCTGATGTCGTATAATGCCTGGCTGCCCCTTTTTAGCGCAATAGGCATGGTGAAATGGTAAAACCGGGAAGACCTTCGGTCGAACAAGTGCAAACCCTGACTCTCGGTACCTACCCATAGCCATCCCCTGCTATCTTCAAAAAGCGCTGTGATGCTATTATCAGCCAATGAGTAACTATTTGCCGGATCGTTATTCCAGCTCCTGAAGCGATAGCCATCGTAGCGGTTGAGTCCGTCTTTGGTACCTACCCAAATGAAGCCGTCTTTTGTTTGCAGTATATCAAAAATCATACCTTGCGACAGGCCGTCGTCAATGGTAAGTCGGTTAATGGCTATATTATTATTTTGCGCGCTTAGCACAGATAAGCTGCAGCAACAGGCAACAATCAGGCTAAAACCGTATTTTTTCATCGATCCTGGCTATCTTTTACACAAAACTAATAAATGCGACTATTTATAAAAAAAAACAGAGCGATATGCAAGTTAATAACTTTGCATACCGCTCAAAAAAATTAGTAGTTCCCCTTAAAAAATTTCTTCTTTGAGGCAGGTTCAGAACCGCTCCGAGTTAGTTATTGTGTTTATTGACAGATTGTTTGGCGTATAATGCGGATCAAAAGACCCAAAATGAATGGTAATATGAATTACAGCGCAAATTTATGAATAAGCTCAATTGGTTTTTGTATTGTTGTTATGTTTTCCCAAAAACTACACTTCCGTATAGTTTTCAAAAAAACGCATCGAAATATACGCTAGCAATCAAGTTTTGCGGGAACTTTATCCTGTCATAATGAAGCGCTTATCCTTTATATTAACATTGGCGGCAATGCGGCTGCTAACCCTGCCTGCCGTATCCCAACCCGGCGGTTGCGAAATTCGTTATCTCGGTTTTCGAGAAGGACTTCCCGACCGCCATGTTACAGCCGTTTGCCATGACTATAAAGGCATCGTATGGCTAGGCACCAAAAGCGGCCTGTATCGATACGACGGCTATGCTTTCTCTTTTTTTGATGGCAATAGCGCCGACCAGGGCGAAATATTAGGCAATAACTGGATAATGCAGCTATTCGAGGATGCCAGCCGCCATTTGTGGATACGTTCAACCCAGGGCCTCGCCGTGTTGTCGCCCGACCTCCGGCAAAGCGCTTTTTTAAAGGGATATTGTTTTCTCGCCCAAAGTGATGATAATACGATTTTTGTCAGTATTAACAGGCAGGTTTTCAAGCTGAAAGCCATCTATATCAATAATTCCCTGACCATAGTAAAAACGCCGCTGCCAGTTGCCGGCGATATGATCTTCAAAGCGTCAGGGCTGAATGGATTATGGGTTTATGAAACGTCTTCCGGCAAAATGACGTTTTGGCAACATGATTCGAATGTTCAAAAGCGATACCAAATTCCTGTAGAAGACGACATGGATTTCCTCAATTACGGCAATGGCGTCTTTGTGGCATACGCTACCGGAGCCCCCTTTTATTTTGACTCGCCTTCTCAATCTTTCCTTCCCTTTCCCCACACCGACAAAGGAGAATTGACCAATCCCTTTGTTTTAAAAACCAGACTCAATGAGTTTATCGGCAAACACGACCCGCTATTGCCCACCGATCTGTCTTCACAAATACAGTTACCCACCTGCGTCGAACCCGACCGCCACGGTCACCTCTGGGTGGGTACAACTTTCGGCCTTTTTGTAATTGCGCAACGCAACACCCAGTTCAGGCACCTACCCCCCCTCATAGGAAAAGCTACCCGCGCCATTTACGGCAATGAACGCAACCTTTTCGTCTCCGCTTCCGACCGTTTGTACCGGTTTGATAATAAATCCGGGCAACTGGTTGACACCTCCGGCAAAATACCGGCCAGCCGGGTTATGTTACCTTTAGGGCCCGATTCATTATTATTGGCAGGCGAATATAACGACTTGTTCATCGTTGATTGTCAAAACTTTAAAAAACCTTCCGAGTTACTCAAAGATCAAACCAGGCACCACTTCTCCAGCCTCATTGCCACCGACGGTCGTTTGTGGCTGGGCGGCAGAGACCCCGACGTATGGCGGTTCCACCCCGGCAGAAGCACAAAAAGGGACCTGGCATTTTACGGTATGAAACAAGAAGCCATGGCAATGGTGCAAGACGCACAGGGCAATATCTGGGCGGGCGGCTACGACGAATTATACCAAATCAAGGGTTCTACCCTATCGCAGAATTTTTTGGCCGACCAGCCGCCGGGCTGTATCGTTTTCTGCGCCTACGCGCAAGGCAATCTGCTCTGGCTCGGCACCCGGGGCAGAGGGCTTTTCTGCTTCAACATGACTGCCGGGAAAATCGTTCGCAAATTCACTACCGCCGACGGCCTGCCCAACAATATCATTAACTGCATTCTGCCCGACGACAATCGCAAATTGTGGCTGAGTACCAACCAGGGGTTGAGCCTCTTTGACCCCCAAAAAGGAGAATTCCTCAACTTCTCTTCCGCCGACGGCCTGCTCAACGAGGAATTCAACGCCGCTTCCGCCTGGCGAGATACCGCTACAGGTATGATTTACTTTGGCGGACTCAACGGCGTTACGTTTTTTCAACCC
>JRYG01009819.1_pt1 | contig 10488 bp, 9 predicted proteins | sample 235341 | NCBI WGS metagenome assembly JRYG01 (sample SAMN03074218, study PRJNA261478) | activated sludge metagenome | biome: Wastewater Treatment Plant; feature: Wastewater; material: Activated sludge; isolation source: activated biomass of a wastewater treatment plant treating hydrocarbon... ... | reverse complement strand
TCGGGGCTGAGGCAGTAATCCTCGGCCGGGCCTGGGCCTGGTCGGTAGCCGCGGCGGGTGAAGGCGGGGTCAGTCACATGCTGTCGACGCTGCGCTCTGACATCGATGTCGCCCTGGCGCTGACCGGCAGCAACTCGGTCAGCGAACTGGATTCCTCCTGCCTGGCGTGAGAGCCGTCGCTGTCAGGCACGTCCTTTTCGAGGACCTGGGCCTGATCGAACCCGTCCTGCTTGACCGTGGATTCGATGTGTCCCACGTGGAAGCCGGGATCGATTCCCTCGCCGGTCCAATCGAGGAAGCCGATTTGCTGGTCGTTCTCGGCGGTCCGATCGGGGTCGGGGACGCGGAGGCCTTCCCGTTCCTCGGCGAGGAGATTTCCGCGCTTCGGAATCGGCTCGGATCAGCTCGTCCCACACTCGGAATCTGCCTCGGAGCCCAGTTGATGGCGGCGGCCATGGGGGCGGAGGTCAGGCCGACCGGTCGCAACGAGATCGGCTTCGGGGAGGTCCAACTAAGCCCGGCCGGGCGCCGGTCGCCCCTCGGCCATCTGGAAGGAGTCCCTGTGTTCCACTGGCACGGTGATGAGTTCGGGATTCCGGAAGGATGTGAACTCCTTGCTTCGACCGAAGGCTTCCCGAACCAGGCGTTCTCCCGCGGCAGGGAAGTGCTGGGCCTTCAGTTCCACATCGAAACCGACCTCAGGTACCTGGAACGCTGGCTGATCGGCCACTCGGGTGAACTCGCTTCGGCGGGTATCGCACCCGAAGCGATCCGCGAGCAGGCAATCAGCGTCGGCGCAAGTCTGAGAACGGCCGCCTGCCGGGTGCTGGACTCCTGGTTGGCGCAACTGCCTGGCGGATGAAGCGGCTGGAGCAAAGGAACCTTCCTGGCTTTCCGGTCAGGGCGTAACCGGCCTGGAACCGGTCCTTCAGCCGTCCAGGGCGAACCGGGCGGCCGGGAGTACAAGCGGAACCTGGATCGTCCGGCCTGCCTTTCGCGCCGAGTAGGTCCGGGCGGCTGCGCCGAAACCGAGCTTCACGGTGAACCTGCCGCGGCGGTCGTGCTTCACCTGCCGGTTGGTCGCGGCTCCTCCGCAGAGGGGAACGGTCCGAAGGGTGAAGCTGCCCTTCCTCCTCACACCCGGCAGCCGGCCCTTGACCAGATCGGTTTCAGGCAGCGCCTTCTGGCTGGTGATCGTGACCCCGGGCTTCGACCTCAGGGAACCGGACCTGGCCTCGCCCACCGCAAGTCGGTAGGAGGTCTTGCGTCTGGCCTTTCCGGACCCGGTGGCGTTGACGGTGGCCCGCACCGTGCCGTCATCGGCTATCCGGGACGAACCGACCTGCTTTCCATTGCGCAGAACCTTGACCCTCTGTCCGGCCCGGGAGGGGTCGGCGGCGCCGAGGATGCGTACCTTTTTCCCGCGGGGCTCGGCCGATGCGAGGACGATGCCAGGGGCGACGCAGCCTGGCCCGACCTCGTAATCGACGGTGGCGGTGGCGGTCAGCCCAAGCTGGTTTGTCACGGTCGCGGTCAGGGTGTGGGCCCCGGGCACGTCGGTCGGCAACCGGGCTCCATTGGCGACCGGCCTCTCACCGCCGGGACCCTGATCGGTTGCCTGGCAGGAAACGACCGGCGAGCCGCCGCCGTCACAAGTGAAGTCCGCTGATGCGGCGGCGCTGAAGATCAGCCTGGATCCTCCCGCCGGTGAATTGATCGAGACTGATGGTTGGGTACCTTCCAACTCTGCGATCGCCGCCGGTATGTTCGGCAACGGACCGATCCGGGTCGTGTCACTTTCCGGTTGGGGAGTACCGGTTGCCCGAAGCAGGGAGACGATCTGGTCGGCGGTCATCGGGGGCTGGCCGGTCGCCTTCAGGTAGGACAGAACCGAGACGACCGCGCTGGTGACTATCGGGCCGGCACCGGAGGTGCCGCCGAAGTTGCTTGTGTAGCGGACGTTCACCGATCCGTTCTGGAGGTTGCCGTCGCCCCCGGTCGTGACGATGTTGTTGCCGTACCCCTGCAGGTCCATCCGATCCCCGTTTGAAGAGAACCAGAGTGGCGAGCGGGTAACCGAATCACCGGCACCGACCAAGATCGCGTCCGAATCCCTGACGCTGCGGTCGAAGCGGCCGAGCATTTCCGGACTGTCGAGGTCGTATCCGCCATTGCCACCGGTTTCAACGACGATGATCCCCAGGTTGCTCAGTTGCCTGATCGCATCGAAAACCGACTGGTCCCACTCGGCAGGCACGAAGTCCGAGCTTCCCGGGCCCGGACCGTCGGCCTGCTGCTCGATCAGAACCACATCACCGGCGGTGAGCCGGCTTGCCAGGAAGGTCAGGGCTCCGGCCGGGTTGTAGCCGAAGCCGGGGGACATGGTCGGGGAAATGCCTTTCATCGTCGCCTCGGGCACAGCTCCGGTCACCCCGAAACCGTTGTCGTCGGCGACCAGGATTCCGAAGACCGCAGTTCCGTGCTCGTCGCCGAAGGCGGTGTACTGGATGTACTCGCCCTCGCCGATGTCGGTCGAGGGGGGCAACTGCAGGTCTTCGTGACTTGCCGTCCAGTAGTACTCGAGGTCGACCACCGTCACCCCGGAACCCCGGATGCGGGGGTCGGTGGATGAGTACTCGGAGCCGATCCCGGTCGGGGCGAAGTCAAGGTGAAGCTGGCTCGACGAGAAGTCCTGGGTTACCGGCGGCGGGACCGGTTCCGGTGCGCGGGCTGCGTAATCGACCAGGGGCGACGAGTGGAGGGTTTCCAGTGCCTGACCCGTAGAGGCGGAGGGCACCGAAAGCTGGTACCAGTTGGCCATGTTCGCCGAGCCCTCACCGGAAGTCTCTCTTGCCTGACGGGCGATTTCCGTGGCCTCGGACTGGGTCAGGCCGTGGACCAGGGGTTCGATCTCCTCCGCACCGATTCCGGCCAGCAACGCGGTGACCTCATCGAGTTCTTCCCCGGATCCGGCCCGGAGTTTCGTCTCTGCCCCCCGGACAAGCGTCTCGCCTTTGAAGCGGACCTCGAGGACTTCATGAGGTCCGGTTGCTTCAACCGGGCCGGTCAGAGCAGTGAGCGCCAGCGCAGCAAGGAGCAACACCCCGCCGGTTACTCCCCCGAGTCTTGTGCCTGGCATCGACCTCATGCTCCCATACTGAGGGCCATACGCCAAAAAACCTGCATGCGAGGATGCGCCAATGGCCGGACCGCCGACCGTCATTCTCCACTGGCTGCCGCTGGGAGCGGGCGGGACGGTGGTTCGCCTCAGCGGCCGCCTCTGGGAGGTGATGGCGGCTCACCGTGATCGACGCCGGCCGGCACCGCTCTTTCATTCAGCCCTGGAGCTGGACGGTCCTGCGGGTGCCGCGGTGATCGAGATCGCACCGGTAGTCAACTCCTTGCCCGCCGAGCACGGGGTCGTTTCCGAAGGACCTGTCGGGGCCGCCTGGGCCGGTCGCTTTCGGGTCTTTCGTTACGAACTTCGCTGCTGGGGGCAGGGCCGCATCCCCGATCTCGAGTTCGAGACCGGTGACCCCGTGATCCTCAGCGATGACCCTGCGGTCGCTTCGCACATAGTCGACCTCACCTCGCAGGTGCCGATGCTGGTCTGGGGCCGGGACGAACTGCGGATGGGCGAGATGTGGAACTCGAACTCGGTGATCGCCTGGCTGCTTGCCGGTGCCGGCCTCGAACTCGACGGGGTGGCCCCGCCTGACGGAGGGATCGCACCGGGGTGGCAGCCCGGGATCGAGGCGGTACGGCTAGCGCCGCCTCGAGGAATTTCCTGAAGGGTCGCCGCGGTCCGGCAGCGCCCAGGCTCAGTCGGCGATCTTGACGACCAGCTTGCCCTTGTTCTCGCCCTTGAACAGCATGTTGAGGGCGTGGGGGAGCTGTTCGAAGCCCTCGACCACGGTCTGCTCGGACGTGAGTTTCCCTTCGGCAACCCAGCCGGAGAGGTCCCTGATCGCCTCACCGAAGCGGGCGTAGTAGTCGAGGATGATGAATCCCTGAAGCTTGACCCGGTTGATCAGCAGCTTGTGGAAGTTGGTCAGCTCGGGGGGCCGTTCGGTTGCGTTGTAGCCGGAGATCAGGCCGCAGAGCGCAACCCGGGCGTTGATGTTGAGGCGACCGAAGACCTGGTTCATGATCTCGCCGCCGACGTTCTCGAAGTCGACGTCGATGCCGTTCGGCGTGGCTTCCTTGAGCTGGGACTTCCAGTCGTCCGCCTTGTAGTCGACGGCGGCGTCGAAGCCGAGTTCGTCGATGATCCAGGCGCACTTCTCGGGCCCACCGGCAATGCCGACTACCCGGGCACCCTTGAGTTTCGCGAGCTGGCCGGCAACCGACCCCACCGCACCGGCGGCAGCCGAGACAACCACCGTCTCGCCTTCCTTCGGCTCGCCGATCTCGAGCATCCCGAAGTAGGCGGTGCAGCCGGTCATCCCGAGCATCCCGAGCAGGCTGGCCGGCGGCGCGTCCTTGGCGCTGTCCGGGACCACCATCAGCGGATTCGCGTCGCTGGCGACGGTGTAGTCCTGCCAGCCGGTCAACCCGTTGACCAGGGAGCCGACCGGATAGTTGGCGTGGTTGGAGGCGATCACTTCGCCGAGGCCGAGCGCCCGCATTGTCTCGCCGATCTGCACGGGCGGCAGGTAGGTGGGCTCTTCGCCGATCCAGGTCCGGTTGGTCGGGTCGATCGAGATCCACTTGACCCTGACGAGGGCTTCGCCTTCGCCGATCTCGGGGACCGCACCGGTCTCGAGACTGAAAGTGTTTTCGTCGATCAGCCCCTGGGGCCGCTCGGCCAACGCGAAACGACGGTTCTCCTCGCTCATTACCGGAAAGTAGCACCTGTTCCCCTTATAGTGGCCGTGGAGATGGGAGAGGCCACGGGGAGAACGCGGCGGGATTTGCTGATCGACGGCTCGAAGCTGGCGGCTGCGGTTGCGGCCGGGAGCGGCCTCGCGTCCGGGGTCGGCCTCGGCACCGCCCAGGCTCTCGCCGACCCGCGCAGCAAGCTCCGGCGGCCCGGATTCAACCTCGCTTTCAAGTCGCTGGAGGAAGAGACCTTTTTGCCGCGGATCGATGTCGAGGGCAGGCTGCCCCGGTGGCTGGACGGGACCCTGCTCCGCAACGGTCCTGCCCTTTTCGAGATCGGCGAGGAGAAGTTCAACCACTGGTTCGACGGACTGGCGATGCTTCACGCCTTCTCCTTCCGGGGTGGCAAGGCCAGCTACCGCAACCGTTTCCTACGCTCCAGCCAGTACTGGGCGTGGAAGCGCGAGGGCAGAATCAAGTTCTCGGAGCTGGCGACCGACCCGGCCCCCGATCCCTGCCGGCAGATCTTCTCCGGGGTCTCGACCCTGCCTGTGCTCGGTCGTATCCCGAACGCGAACGTCTCGATCGAGAAGCTCGCCGGGGAGTTCCGGGCACACACCGAGATCCCGATCCCGGTCAGGTTCAACGGCAGGTACCTGAACACGATGGGCATCGAGGACGGCCAGGACATGCAGGGGCGCCTCGGTACGGCACATCCACACTTCGACCCCGAGACCCGGGAGCGGTTCACCTACGAGGTTGAACTGGTGCCACCCAGCGGGTTGCGGGTTATCTCCGAGAAGGGCGGTCGCCGACGTGAACTCGCGTTCATTCCGCAGGCGATGCCGGGCTATCTGCATTCCTTCGGGCTGACCCGGCGCTTTGTGGTGATCGTCTCTCAGCCCTACAACTTCAACCTCGCGAAGTTCCTGAGTCCCGATCGGGGCCCGATCATCACCAACTACGAGTGGCAGCCGCAGGAGCCGACCCGGATCATCCTGATCGACCGGAAGCGCGGCGGGGTCGCGAGAACGGTGGAAACCGACGCATTCTTCGCCTTCCACCACATCAACGCCTACGAGCAGGACGGCAAGGTGATCATGGACGTCTGCGCCCACAAGGACGCCGGAGTGATCGATGCCCTCTATCTGAAGAAGATCAGGAACGGCAGCCGCGTTCCCCAGGCGAAGTACCGTCGGTTCGAGATCAGGCTCTCGAACGGCAAGATGACGCAGCGTGACCTGATCGACGCGTACATCGAGTTGCCGCAGAAGAACTACGACCGGGTCAACGGCAAGCATTACCGCTACGCCTACGGGGTCGGCCTCAGGAAGGGTTCGAGCGGGTTCATCGACCAGCTGGTCAAGGCCGACGTGAAGAAGGGCGAGTCGAAACTCTGGCGGGAGCGGGGCGTGTATCCGNNTGCCGAGGCCTGGAGCGAAGTCGGAGGACGTCGGCGTGATCCTCTCGGTGGCCCTCGATGGTCTGAGACGCCGCTCGTCCATGATCGTGCTCGACGCCCGCAGCATGGAAGAGGTGGCGCGGGCCTGGGTGCCGCATCACATTCCGTTCGGCTTCCACGGGCTGTACGCACGCGGCGCCTGAATCAACGCGAGGTTGGAGACTCCACTCGACGCCTTGTGCTTACCAGCTGTGACCGACGAAGACCGGTTCCGGTCCAAGTGAAACGCCGAAGACTTCCTCGACGCGACCGGCGATCAGACGGGCGAAGGCGACGAGTTCGCTCGTCGTTCCACCGCCCCGGTTGACGATCGCCAGGGTGTGGTTGCGGGAGAGTCCGATCGGTCCTTCGCCGAATCCGCGCTCGAACCCTGACCTTTCGATCAGCCAGGCCGCCGAGGTCTTCGCAAGTCCCTCCGGTGCCGGGTAGCAGGGAGGGAGGTCTTCCGGGCCGAGCAGTTCCTCGGCCCGGGCCGTCAGTTCGGCCATCTCGGTCAAGCCGAGCAGGGGATTTGTGAAGAACGAACCGGCGCTGACCGATTCAGGGTCGTCGGGATCGATCACCATGCTCTTCGACCGCCGCAATTCGAGGACGGTCTCCCTGGCGACCGGCAGGGGAACCCGTTCCCCCACTTGCACGCCGAGTGCGCCCGCCAGCTGGTCGTACGCCACCGGGGCCGACACGTTCGAAGGATCGAGGATGAACTCGACCGCGAGGACCAGGAAGCGCGACTTTCCCTTGAAGCGACTGGAGCGATAGCCGAAGCCACAGTCCTGGCCGGGCAGGGTCACCACCTCGCCGCTTTCCCGGTCGAGCACGAGCAGGGAGGCGATGGTGGATGCGACCTCCTGCCCGTAGGCGCCCACGTTCTGGATCGGCGTCGCGCCCACTGACCCGGGGATGCCCGAGAGGCACTCGATCCCGGCCAACCCCGAATCGACGCTCCGGGCCACGAGCCGGTCCCAGTCCTCGCCCGCCGCCACGGTCAGTGAGATCCGGCCGTCCTCCAGTTCCCGTTCCTCGATGCCTTTGGTGCGGATCCAGATCGTGGTTCCGGGCACGCCCTGATCGGCGATCACCACATTGGATCCACCGGCGAGAAAGAAGAGCGGCTCACCGTCGGCGTCGGCCGACTGGACGATGCGTATGAGCTCCGCGGTGTCATCCACCTTGACCAGCCTCTCGGCCGGACCACCCAGCTTCAGGGTGGTCAGGGGGGCAAGCTCGATTCTGTTTCCTGCTTCGGCCACTGCCCCGATGCTTCCAGAAAAAAAGGGGCCGCGTCAGCGGCCCCTTGGTTTCCGTCTCTCTGCCGGACAGCTCAGGCGGCAGGGGTGACCACGATCTCCAGTTCCCTGAAGACCTTGCCCGATGCCGTGTACTTGATTGTCGCTTCGGTCACTTCGACGCCCGCGGCGAGGTCGGCGACCGAACAGTTGCCCGCACAGTCATCCTCGTCATGCCCGGTGCCATCATCGTCACCATGGCTCTCGTGATCGCGGCCTTCGTCCCGGCCGTGGCCGCTGTCGTCGTCGCTCTCGTCGTCATCGTCGCCACCGCGGAAGCTGGCCGCGTCGCCGGAGCCCTGGTCCGGGGTTCCGTCGTCGTCCGTGCCCGGGTCTGTCGAGCCACCGCCGGTGCCGTCGGATTCGCACTTGACTTCCGTGCTGTCGTCAACGGTCCCCGTGATTTCGCCGCCCGCGTAGAGGGTGAGGCTCAACTCGCCGGTCTCCGGGTCGAAGGAGGAGATGACTCCGGCCTTCTCCTTGAGGTCGGTGACGCCATCGTCGTCACTGTCCCGGTCACGCGGACTCGTGCCGGAAAGCCACTCGCCCCGGTTGCGGAGCCCGTCGCGGTCCTGGTCGAGCTTGCGCTGGTCCTTCTTCAGCGACAGCTTGTGGGAACGCTCCCAGCGGTCCGGGATCCGGTCCCGGTTGCTGTCCTTGGCTGACGCGATGCCCGGAATGGCGATAACGAACAGTGCCAGCAGGGCGGCTGCGATCACGCCCACTCTTTCTCTCCTGCGTACTTTCATGCTTCCCCTTTCGAGTGCTTTCAGGAACTACTGACCCGATGACCCGAGGGCGCGGGAAAAGTCACGCGAGGTTCGGAAAACTTCAGTCGTCGAAGTCAGACTCTTCGTGGCCGGAGTCATCCGAGCCGCCGCCGGAGCCTCCCGAAGAGCCCGAGCCGGATCCTGATTCGGAACCACCCGAGCCTCCGGAGCCACCCGAACCACCCGAGGGGCCGGAACCGTGGGAGCCGCCGTCCGAACCTCCGGAACCGGATCCACCCGTTCCCGAAGACCCGCCGGACCCGGATGAGCCATGCTCGTCGAAGTCGTCGTCCGGTCCGTCGTCGCGCGGTGGCCTCCCGCTCGGGGTGCGGCCGGAGTCGTCACCTCCGGGGCGGGAGTGGTCATCGTCCCGCCCGCCGGAGCCGGAATGGTCATCACCGCCTTCGCGACCGCCGTGGCCGGAGTCGTCTCCACGACCCGGGCGCGAACCCGTGGAGGGACCGCTGCCTGAATCATCGTCGCGGCCCCCGGAATGCCCTTGACCCGAAATCTCCGAGTTTTCCTTCGAGTCGTCATTGCCCGACCTGTCGCCGGAGCGCCCGCCGTCCGGACCATCGCCCTTGCGACCGGCCGAATCGTCGGCACCGGAGCGAGAACCGTCATCCGTTGACGAGGGGTCGGAAGCCAGCGCGGCGGGAGTTCCGTCCGGGCCGTTGTCACTGGCCACGGTCTGTGCTGAAGCCTCAGGAACCCCGTCGTTGCCGCTCTTGTGTTTCTCGACTGCGATCCCGCCGGCGATCGAGCCACCGGCCACCACCGCGACCACGGCGAGCTTTGCTGCGCCGCCGCCACCCAGCCCTCCGAGCAGCCCGGTCGCCGTCGCACCGCCGCCGGCCGCGCCGGTCGCGACCACCCCCGAGCCCTCGGCGAGCCAGGCGATCAGCGGCAGCGGGATCATGGCGCCGAAAGCGTTCCTCAGCGACAGGCGCGCCCTGTAGATCAGCTGTTTGGTCGCGCCGGTACTGAGTTCCAGTTCGGCTGCGATTTCCTCATGAGAAAACCCGCTCAGCTCATGGTCGACCAATGCCCGACGCTGTGCCTCGGGCAGGTCCGCGACCGCGGCGAGGACTGCGGCGAAGCGTTCCCGCTGTTCGACCAGCTGGTCCGGCGTGCTGCCGGACCCGGATGAGTCAGTCAGGTCCGAGTGGCGATGCTTGCGGTTGTCACGGATGTCATTCAGGGCCGTGTTGCGAACCAGCGTGTACAGCCAGGGACGGGGATCGATGTCGCGATCGGCCTTGAGCGAGCGATGGGCCTTGACCAGCGATTCCTGGACTACGTCCTCGGCCCGGTCCATTCCCGCGATCGATCCCGCGTAACCGACGAGGGCGCCGCGGTACCGCCGAACCAGTTCGTCGAAGGCCGGCTCGACGTCACGACGAAACAGCTTCAGAAGCCGTTCGTCCGACTGCAGCCGGAGCGTGCCCCGGGCCAGGGCCGGAACCTTTTCCCCTTTGTGTGCTGGCATCTGTCCCCTCAGGTTACGCCGATTCCGCGACGCGGATGGCTGATCGGACCTTCAACCCGAGCCGGGAGGAAAAGTCACGCGATAATCAGGTCGTGGTCGTCTCAACCGTTTCCAGGCAGTTGCTGAGAGCCCGGGATCTCGCAGACTCGCGGTTCCCGGAGCCGCTCGGGGTCGACGACATGGCGCGCGCCGCGAGTCTCTCGAGAAGCCATTTCAGCGAGAAGTTCAAACAGGCCTTCGGCGTTTCGCCGCATGCCTACCTTCTGACGAGGAGGCTCGAGAGGGCGGCCTCCATGCTGCGAAACACCGATTACCAGGTGGCCTACATCTGTCTCTCTGTGGGGCTGAGCAGCGTCGGCTCGTTCACCACCAGCTTCAAGCGGGCCTACGGGGTGACCCCCACCGAGTACCGGAGGCAGCACCCTCCCGCAGTCTCGCTCGCAATGGTTCCAGGTTGCGTCGCCCGCTTCTACGGGCGTCCGCCACACCGGACGTTTCGAGAAGACAGCTAAAGGCCGCCAGCCTACGATCGCCTCAACGCCAATCCGAAGAGAGGAAGAAGCATGATCGATTTCAAGTACGGACAACTCTGGGTGCGGGACCAGCAGGAGGCGCTCGATTTCTGGGCCGCAAAGGTCGGACTTGAGGTCAAGGTCGACG
>JRYG01003999.1_pt1 | contig 10505 bp, 8 predicted proteins | sample 235341 | NCBI WGS metagenome assembly JRYG01 (sample SAMN03074218, study PRJNA261478) | activated sludge metagenome | biome: Wastewater Treatment Plant; feature: Wastewater; material: Activated sludge; isolation source: activated biomass of a wastewater treatment plant treating hydrocarbon... ... | reverse complement strand
CGGTGGCAGGTGTCGCACTGGGCCGAGGTGGGCACGTGGGCGGCCGGCTTGGCCTGGGCGTTCCAGATGGTGAAGGCGCCGTTGTGGCAGGTGGAACAGTTGCCGGCGGCCGCCGGCCCGCTCATGTTGGCGTGCATGGCCGAGATGCCCGTGGAAACCGGGGCGAAGGCCAGCCCGGGGGCATGGCAGGCGTCGCAGGAAGCGGTGGTGGGAATGTGGTTGGTGGGTTTGCCCGTTGCCCGGGTGCCGTTGTGGCAGGTGGCGCAACTGCCCGGTGTCACCAGGGCGTGGCTGTAGCCCGCCGGCAGCCAGGCCGCCGTCTTGTGGCAGGAATCGCAGGAGGCGCTGGTGACCGGGTGGGTGAGCGGCTTGCCCGGCGCCGCCCCGCCGTTGTGGCAGGTGTTGCAGGCGCCCTGGGTCACCCCCTGGTCGGCCCGATGGCGGAAATTGGCCGGCGTCCAGGCGGTGGTGAAGTGGCAGGAGTCGCAGGCGGCCGTGGTCTGCACGTGGGTCGCCGGCTTGCCCGGCGCCCGGCCGCCGGGGCGGTGGCAGGTGGCGCAGTCCCGCGGGGTCCCGCGGAAGGTGGCCTGGGTGTGGCAGGACTCGCAGCGTTCCCGCAGGTGGGCGCCGTCGAGGGTGAAGCCGGTGGTGGCATGGTTGAAATTGGGGGTGCCCGCCCCCTGGGCTGCGGCGGGAACGGCGGCGGCCATGGCGAGGACGAAGGCGAGCGCCGGCCATAGCCGCGCCCCCAATCCCGCCAGGATCTTGCCGAAATTTTCCAAAGCCTCCCCTTCGTTCCGTCCTTGTCCGTCCTTGTGCCAGCGACGTGTGAAAATATCCCACGCAGCCAAGATTCTATCCAAGCGCCGGGAAAATGCCAGCGTTTTTTGATTCAGGACAAATTTCCTCGCCGCCTGCCGTCAGCGGCGCACTTTCTTCCAGTTGGCGGTGACGTGGCAGCGCTCGCACTGGGCACTGAAGCCGCCGTCGTGGACGTCGTCCTTGGCGTGGCAGGCGACGCAGGCGCGACCGGGCTTGCTCTGGGCACCCAGGGTTTCCTTGTGGCAGTCGTAGCAATCCACCTTCTTGTGGGCGCCGTCGAGGGGATAGCGGGTCTTGTCGTGGTCGAAGTCCCAGGTCTTCCAGGTGCCGGTGTAGTGGCACGACTCGCATTTCGCGCCGAAGCGGCCCTTGTGCTTGTCGTCCTTCTCGTGGCAGCCGTTGCAGGCCATCGGCGCATCCTTGTAGGCGGGCGTCTGGTGGCACTTCTTGCATTCCACCTTGGCGTGGCTGCCGGTCAGGGGATAGCGGGACTTGTTGTGGTCGTAGGGGACGCCGGTCCACTTCTTTTCGTCGTGGCAGGTCTCGCACTTGTTGCCGAGCTGGCCCTTGTGCTTGTCGTCCTTCTTGTGACAGGCGATACAGGCCGTCTCCAGCTTGCTCTTGTAGATCGGCCCCTTCTCCGGCAGGTGGCAGGTGTCGCACTTGGGGTCGGCATGCTTGCCCTTCAGCGGATACTTGGTTTCCTTGTCGTGGTTGAAGAAGCTCTTCTTCCATTCCCTGGCGTCGTGGCAGGTCTCGCACTTGTCGCCGTAGCGGCCCTTGTGGCCCTTCTCGTCGTCGTTCTTGCGGTGGCAGGCGACGCAGGCGGTGTCCACCTTGAGCTTGGCGTTGGGCCCCGACACGCCACCCTTGTGGCAGGTGTCGCACTTGGCGTCCTTGTGCTTGTCGCGTAGCGGGAACTTCGTGTCGTCGTGGTCGAAGCTGGAGTTCTTCCAGCCCTTTTCGTTGTGGCAGGTCTCGCACTTTTCGCCGAGGCCGCCACGGTGGCCCTTTTCCTGGTCGTCCTTCTTGTGGCAGTCGTTGCACAGCTTCGGCGCCTGGCGGTACTTGAGCTTGGGCTGGTGGCAACTCTCGCACTTGGCCTCCCGGTGGGCGCCGAGGAGCTTGAAGTCGGTGCGGCCGTGATCGAACTTCTTCTTGTCCACGGGGGCGATGGCGGCGCGGCGCCCCTTGTGGTCGGTGTGGCAGTTGCGGCAGGTGGTGTCCTCCAGGCGGCCGTGCAGCCTCGATTTGGCGCGGACGTCGGCGGCCACGTCCTTGTGGCAGTCGAGGCAGAGGCGGATCTGGGCCGCCTTGTCGAAGCGCTGGTGGCAGTTGTTGCAGTCGTGCTCGTACTTGGCGTGGCCCTCGATGACCTCCCCCGGCATCAGGGCCTTCTCGATGGCCTGCCCCCACGCCGCGCAGGCGAAGGCCAGCAGCGCCAGGGCCAGCCAGCGGCGGAGCCCCTCAATACATGTGGACGGCGACGACATGGACGATGCCGCTGATGACCAGCAGGTAGAGAAAGGGGATATGGACCACGTGCCAGAGGGAGAACAGGCGCTCCCAGCCGGCGAGCTGGGCGGTCTTGATGACCGCTTCCAGGAAATTGTCCACCTGGTCCCGGGCCAGGCGGTAGTTGAGGAGCAACTGCTTGCGGGGAATGTTCTTTTCCCGCCCCAGGCGCTGCAGGGCCCGCTTGGCGTCGTGGCGGATTTCCCGCGCCAGGATGCGGCTGCGCCAGCGCAGCGTGAGGAAGCGGCGGATGCGGGGCAGGAGGCCATCGAGGGGAACCGTCGCCTGCTTGTAGAAGGCGTAGAGGCGGGGCTCCATGTCGGGCTGCAGAGAGAACACCGAGCCCAGGTTGTCGATGCTGGCCCTGAGGTCCGCCTGGGCTTCCCGCAGGCTCAGGTGGTGCCCGTACAGCCCCCGGTGCACGTGGCGGTAGAGGAAGCGCCCCACCAGGCCGCTGCAGGCGACGAGCAGCATGGCGTAGAGGGCGACGGTGCCGTTCATGGAACCGGTGCGGAAGGTGGAGTGGAAAAGCACCAGGAGCGGCCCGCAGATGCCGGCGATCATGTGGTAGCGGAACCAGTGCTCCATGCGCCCCAGCCGTTCCAGGGCACGAAAGCGCTTGCGCAGGGGATAGACGAGCAGGCTGACCATGAGGAGGCCGCCGACCAGGCCGAGGTTGTAGCCGAAATCGGAACCGGGCTCGTAGAGGTCGCCGGTGGCCACCAGCCAGGCCAGCCCGCCGAGCAGGATCACCAGCACCAGGATGGCCACCCGCCACGTGCCCCGCAACACGCTTTCGGTGGGGGTCTTGGCGTGCCCTTCCATGGAGATGACGGTCAGGGGACCGATTGCGCTCATGCCTGCCATGCTTGCCTGCTAATATGGGTTTCCGATGGGTTCTTGCGGTCGGCTAGGGCCGCGCCGGATTGTGCGGTAAAATTTCCCGCGCCGAGAGGATAACAAAACCCACTCCGGCGGCATAGGCCCGCCTGCCAGTATTCCGCGGGCCCGCCGAAACGCCCGACCCCGACCGATGCCGATGTCCGACTGGTTCTACTATCTCGTCCCCGCCCTCTTCGCCCTGGTGGCGGTGCAACTGCACCTGCGCTGGGTGCGGGCCCGCACCCGCCGCCACCTGGAAATCCTGAAGGAAGCCCAGGCCGCCGGCCTCACCGAGCCGGCGACCCTGCACCCGGTGGTGGACCTCTCGGTGTGCATGGGTTCCGGCGCCTGCGCCCGGGCCTGCCCGGAAAAGGCCCTGGGCGTCATCAACGGCAAGGGTGTGCTCATCAACCCTTCCCACTGCATCGGCCACGGCGCCTGCGCCCCGGCCTGCCCCGTCGGCGCCATCAAGCTCGTCTTCGGCACCGCCAAGCGGGGAGTGGAAATCCCGGCGGTCAATCCGGAGTTCGAGACCAACGTGCCCGGCATCTTCATCGCCGGCGAACTGGGGGGCATGGGGCTCATCCGCAACGCCATCCGCCAGGGCACCCAGGCCATCGCCACCATCGCCAGACGCCCCCGCGGCAAGGCGGACTACGACGTAGTCATCGTTGGCGCCGGCCCCGCCGGCATCGCCTCCGCCCTCGCCGCCAAGGAGGCCAACCTCAAATACGTGGTGGTCGAGCAGGAAGACTCCCTGGGCGGCACCACCTACCACTACCCCCGCAACAAGCTGGTCATGACCGTGCCCATGAAGCTCCCCACCATCGGCGAAATCAAGGTCCGCGAGGTGAGCAAGGAGCAGCTCATGGAAATCTGGCAGGGCGTGCTCGACAAGGCCACCCCCAACATCCGCTTCAGCGAACGCATGGAGGAAATCGTCCGCGAGGAAAGCGGCTTCACCGTGCGCACCAACCGCGGCAGCTACCGCACCGCCAGCATCCTGCTCGCCATCGGCCGCCGGGGAACGCCCCGCAAACTGGGCGTCGCCGGCGAGGAACTGCCCAAGGTGGTATACCGCCTCGCCGACCCGGCCCAGTACGCCGGCCGCCACGTCCTGGTGGTGGGCGGCGGCGACAGCGCCCTGGAAGCCGCCCTCGACGTGGCCGACCAGCCCGGCACCACGGTCACCCTCTCCTACCGCGGCAAGGCCTTCGACCGGGTCAAGCCCAGGAACCGCAGCCGCCTCGACGCCGCCGTGGGCGACGGCCGCATCCGCCTGATCCTCGAATCGACGGTGCGGGATATCAGCGAAGGCGGCGTCGCCCTCAAGACCGGCGACGGGAGCCTCGAACTGGACAACGACGCCATCATCGTCTGCGCCGGCGGCGAATTGCCGACCCCCATGCTGAAGAAGCTCGGCATCCAGGTGGACGCCCACTATGGCACCTGAGCGCCACCCCTTGGTCATGACCGGGCTGCTCCTGGCCGCCGCCCTGCTGCTGCCCACTCCCCTGCCCGCCCAGGCCCGCACCCCGGGCGAAGTGGAGGTCGGCAGCCAATTGCGGGACGCCCCCCTGCGCGCCCTGGCGGGGGAAGGCAAACGGCTCGCCGACTACCGCGGCAAACCCCTGATCATCAACGTCTGGGCCAGTTGGTGCGGCCCCTGCCGGGCCGAGATGGGCGCCCTGGAACGCCTGGCCCGGCGCTTCGGCGGCCGGGAATTCAACGTCATCGGCATCTCCACCGACGACGACGGCCGCGCCGCCGCCGCTTTCCTGCGCCAGGCGGGCGTCACCTTCCCCAACTACCTGGACGACCGGCAGCTCCTGGAAAACATGCTCGGCGCCGACCGCATCCCCCTCACCCTCCTCATCGCCCCCGACGGGCGCGTCCTGCGCAAGGTGGGCGGTTCAAGGGCCTGGGACAGCCCGGAGGCGGTGCGCTTCATCGGGGCGGTATTCGGCTTGAAGCTTCCGGACTGATGCCTGGACGACGGCCAGGGCAGTAATCGCAGCGGGTTGGGGTTGGATGCAAGACCCTGGCCCTGAATGCCAAACGATTGACCTCATGGAGATGGACCTTACAATCCCCATCGCTACCGCTTTCCCACCGGTTCACTCCAACGAGGTGTATCTGCCCGCACCGGTATCGGCGGACAAACAATGCTCGTCCGGCCACACAAATGCATCCCTCGGTCACCCAATTCATCGCCATCGCTAACCGTTACGCTGCAGTCGGATTACAGGCCGCACAAGCCTTGAGTGCCCAGCAGCAGAATCTTGAACTTGATCGGGTGCTAAGCCGATCAAGGCTTCAAACAAGCGAGGGGACTTCGGAGTCAATGGCAGCAATCGCGCAACTCCTGGCATTGACGGGCGTACATCAGGCAGCCTTTGAAAAAATTGTGGTTTCGGCATCTTCTGAGCTGTCATCAGCCGTAGCAGAAATCCCCGAGCCGCTTCAAAGTGAATTCAAGCGCGGCATATTGCAGAGTATCAACTGGCAACTAACTGCTCAAAGAGCCTTTTACGAAGGGCGGCTCCGTTGGGCAACCGCTGCCGCGAACTTATGCGAGCTGATCGAGTCCCGCCGAAACAACCTGATCTTTGGCGAGCAAGGGGTTGAGTTCCAAAGCGATGACGACGTCGAAGAGTTCAACCGATTACTCGCCGCTATCGAGGAAGTACACCAATCGGAGGTTGCAGCACTTCAAGAGCGCGCATCCCGATTTGAAGCCTCGTCCGCGATACTTAGAGGCATAGAAAGACCATAAGCGCTCCTTGGGAAGACCAGGGCCAAGTCTTGCAATCCTACAACTGATACTCCGCCCCACCCCCCAGCATGGCCATGTCCACCACCTTGCGCGACAGGTGGGGGGCGAAGAGTGATATGAAATCGTAGTCGTAGCGGCGCAGGTAGGTGCCGCGGCGCAGCGCCAGGCGGGTGGTGTTGGATTCGAAGAGGTGGCTGGCGTCCAGGGCCACCAGGCCGATGTCCCGCAGGGGGTCGAAGGCCAGGGCGGAGACGATGCCCAGGCCGAGGCCGAGGCTGACGTAGGTCTTGATGACATCGGCGTCGAGGGCGGTGAGGGCGATGTTGGGGGTGAGCCCCACGCGCTCGAAGGCCCGGTTGATGCGGGAGCGCCCGGTGAAGGCGGTGTCGTAGGTGATCAGCGGCCATTGCGCCAGGGCCGGCAGGGTGAGGGGCCGGTTGGCGAGGGCATGGCCTTCGGGAACGATGACGCAGTGGCTCCATTGCCGCACCGGCAGGGTGACCAGTTGCTCGTACTGGTCCAGGGCTTCGGTGGCGATGCCCAGGTCCGCCTCGCCGGACACCACCCATTCGGCGATCTGGGTGGGGCTGCCTTGGTGCATTTCCAGCCGGACATCCGGATGCTGGGCGACGAAGTCGCGGACGACCACCGGCAGGGCGTAGCGGGCCTGGGTGTGGGTGGCGGCCAGCACCAGGCGGCCGCTGCCGCCGCCGGCAAACTCCTCGCCGGCCCGCTTGAGGTTCTCTGCCTCCCGCAGGATGCGCCCGGCGATGTCGAGGACGACCCGGCCCGGCTCGGTGATGCCGGTGAAGCGCTTGCCGCTGCGCTCGAAGATGACGATGCCCAGTTCCTCCTCCAATTGCTTGACCTGCTTGGAGATCCCCGGCTGGGAGGTGTAGAGCGCCTCTGCCGCCTCCGAGACGTTGAGGCCGCGGCGTTCGATTTCGACGATGTAGCGCAGTTGCTGGAGTTTCATGGGGCAGGACTTAGGATCGATGATTTGGGATTAGGGAAAAGCCGTCGGTGCCTGGAGCGGCGATGGGTCGCAATATCCCGATTCCCAAACCCTAATAGCTAGAAGTTATTTCAATCTAACCCAATATTCTTTTTGTTTCAAACGCGCCGCTGCTAGGATGCAAAGCGTTTCCTATTGCGGCGCACCATGGACATTCTCTACACCCTTTCCGGCTTTGCCGTCGGCGCCATCGTCGGCCTCACCGGCGTCGGCGGCGGCTCGCTGATGACGCCGCTGCTGGTGCTGCTGTTCGGCGTCCATCCGGCCACCGCCGTGGGTACCGACCTGCTCTACGCCGCCATCACCAAGGCCGGCGGCACCGTGGCCCACGGGCGCAAGGGCCACATCGAGTGGAAGATCACCGGACGCCTTGCTCTCGGCAGCATTCCCGCCGCCGCCATCACCATCTTCGTGCTTTCGCAATTGCCCAAGGGCAGCAACGCCATCGGCGCCGTGGTTGCCAACGGCCTCGGCTTCGCCCTGCTGCTCACCGCCTGCGCCATCCTCTTCGGCAAGCGCCTGCGGGAGTACGCTTCCACCCACGAGGAAACCAAGTTCCGCCAGTGCTGCCTCCCCGGCGTCACCGTCCTGGTGGGCGCCGTCCTCGGCGTGCTGGTCACCATTTCCTCCGTCGGCGCAGGCGCCCTGGGCGTCGCCGCCCTCTACTTCCTCTACCCCAAACTTTCCCCGGTACGCATTGTCGGATCGGATGTGGCCCATGCGGTGCCCCTCACCCTGGTGGCCGGCCTCGGCCACTGGCTGCTGGGCGGCGTCGATTGGGCCCTGCTCGGCAGCCTGCTGCTGGGCTCCCTGCCCGGCATCTGGATCGGCACCCACGTTTCGGCCAAGGTGCCCGAGCATATTTTGCGTAAACTGCTGGCCTCGATGCTCGTCATCATCGGCGGCAAGCTGGTTTTTGCCTGACCGTTCCCCAACGGAGTTTTCATGTACCAATACGACAATATCGACCGCCAGTTCCTGCAGGAGCGCGTCGCCCAGTTCCAGGACCAGGTGCGCCGCTGGAAGTCCGGTGAGCTCACCAACGACGAGTTCCGCCCCCTGCGGCTGCAGAACGGCCTCTACGTCCAGCGCCACGCGCCGATGTTCCGCATCGCCGTCCCCTACGGCATGCTCTCCAGCGCCCAGCTGCGCAAGCTGGCCTTCGTCGCCCGCCCCTACGACAAGGGCTACGGCCACTTCACCACCCGCCAGAACATGCAGTTCAACTGGCCGAAGATCGAGGATTGCCCGGATATCCTCGCCCACCTGGCCGAGGTGGACATGCACGCCATCCAGACCTCCGGCAACGACATCCGCAATATCACGACGGACCAGTTCGCCGGGGTGGCCGCCGACGAGATCGTCGATCCCCGTCCCTACGCTGAAATCCTCCGCCAGTGGAGCACCTTCCACCCGGAATTCGCCTACCTGCCGCGCAAGTTCAAGATCGCCATTTCCGGCAGCCTTGAGGACCGCGCCCTGACCTGGTTCCACGACATTGGCCTCCACCTGCAAGTGAAGGATGGCGAGATCGGCTTCCGCGTGCTGGCCGGCGGCGGTCTGGGCCGCACCCCCATCCGCGGCGAGGTGGTGCGGGAATTCCTGCCCTGGCAGCACATCCTCACCTACTGCGAGGCCATCCTGCGGGTCTATAACCGCTTTGGCCGCCGCGACAACCCCTTCAAGGCCCGCATCAAGATCCTGGTGCAGGCGCTGGGCATCGAGGAATTCCGCCGCCAGGTGGATGAGGAATGGGCGTTCAGGAAGGACGGCCCGGACACCCTCACCCAGGCTGAATTCGACCGCATTGCCGCCCACTTCGTGCCGCCGGCCTACGAAACCCTGCCTGCCGACGACCTCGGTTTCGCCCAGCACAAGCAGGACGACAAGGCCTTCGCCCGCTGGGTCGAGCGCTGCGTCCATCCCCACAGGGTGGCCGGCTACGCCGCCGTTACCTTGTCGCTGAAGAAGCACGGCCAGAACCCCGGCGACATCACCGCCGAGCAGATGGAGGCCGTCGCCGACCTGGCCGACCGCTACAGCTTCGGCGAGGCCCGCGTCTCCCACGAGCAGAACGTGGTGCTGGGCGACGTCAGGAAGGCCGACCTCTACGCGGTCTGGCAGGCCGCCCGCGAACAGGGCCTGGTGACGCCCAACATCGGGCTTCTCACCGACATCATCTGCTGCCCCGGCGGCGACCTCTGCGACCTGGCAAACGCCAAGTCCACCCCCATCGCCAAGGCCATCCAGGCCCGTTTCGACGACCTGGACTACGTTTTCGACCTGGGCGAGATCGACCTCAACATCTCCGGCTGCATGAACGCCTGCGGCCACCACCACGTGGGTCACATCGGCATCCTCGGCGTGGACAAGAACGACGCCGAGTTCTACCAAGTCACCCTGGGTGGCCGCCAGGGCAACGACGCCAAGCTGGGCAAGGTCATCGGCCCCTCCTTCTCGGCGGAGGAAATGCCCGACGTGGTCTCGAAGATCATCCAGGTCTATGTCGAGAACCGCCACGCCGACGAGTGCTTCCTCGACACCTTCGACCGCATCGGCGTCGATCCCTTCAAGAACCGCGTCTATGAAGGCCGCGCCCACGGCAAGGCCAAGGCAAACGAAAGGAAGGTGGCGTAAATGGCCCGCCTGATCAAGAACGGCGCCGTCATCGACGACGGCTGGACCACCCTCGCCCTGGCCGAGGGCGAAACGCCGGAAGTCGTCGCCCTGCCCGCCGGCCCCGTGCTCTTCCCGCTGCCCGTCTGGAAGGCCCGCCAGGACGAGATTCTCGCCCGTGGCGAACCGGTCGGCCTCTTCCTGCAGGACGACGACAGGGTGGAAGACGTGGCCGCCGACCTCGCCCACTTTGCCGTGGTGGCGGTCAATTTCCCCAAGTTCGTCAATGGCCGCGGCTATTCCACCGCCGCCCTGCTGCGCCAGCGCTACGCCTATAAGGGCGAAGTGCGGGCCGTCGGCGACGTGCTCCACGACCAGCTCTACTTCATGGCTCGCGTCGGCTTCGACGCCTTCGCCCTGCGCGACGACAAGAGCGCCGAATACGCCCTGGCCGCCGGTTTCAACACCTTCAGCGAACGCTACCAGGCCTCCACCGACCAGCCCCTGCCCGCCTTCCGCCGCCGCGCCGCCTGAACACGATGACGCCCAACATGCTCAACCTGACGGCAGAGCTCACTGCCGCTGTCGCCACCAAGGCCGAGAAGGCCCGGGCCCTGCTCGCCACCATCGCCGCCGACTGGTCCCCCGCCGCCTTCGCCAACAGCCTGGGCGCCGAGGACATGGTGCTGACCGACCTCATCGTCAAATCGGGCCTGCCCATCGAAATTTTCAGCCTAGACACCGGCCGCCTGCCGCTGGAAACCTACGACCTCATGGCCCAGGTGCAGAAACACTACGACCTGAAGCTCATGGTCTATTTCCCGCAAAGCGAGGGCGTCGAGAATTTCGTCCGCGCCAACGGCATCAACGCCTTCTACG
>JRYG01001630.1_pt1 | contig 10507 bp, 9 predicted proteins | sample 235341 | NCBI WGS metagenome assembly JRYG01 (sample SAMN03074218, study PRJNA261478) | activated sludge metagenome | biome: Wastewater Treatment Plant; feature: Wastewater; material: Activated sludge; isolation source: activated biomass of a wastewater treatment plant treating hydrocarbon... ... | reverse complement strand
CCGGTGGAGCGCCATATTTGCCGCCGCGATATTGCCTTCATGTCGCCGACCACGGCGGTGGCACTCGATTTTCGCTGCGCCGGACCCGGTTACGCCACCGCGCCCTACAACGGCTTCACGGTGCTGCGGCCCAAATTCGATCGCTGGTTGGCCGCTCAGGCGGAAGCGGCGGGCGCTTTTTTGCTGACCTCGGCGGTCGTCGATGATGTGTTACGGGAAAAGGGCCACATCGTCGGGGTGCGGGTACGCCGCGAGCAGGGTGAGATTTACGGCAAGGTGGTGATCGCTTGCGATGGGGTCAATTCCTTCCTGGCGAAGAAAGCGGGTCTGCAACGCGAGTTTCACCCACACGAACTGTCGCTGGGGGTCAAGGAAGTGATCGGGCTGGACCCGGCGGTGATCGAGGATCGTTTCCACCTCACCGGCAATGATGGGATCGCCTTTGAATACCTGGGGGCGATTACCGAAGACGTTCACGGCGGCGCCTTTCTGTACACCAACCGCGATTCGCTGTCGCTGGGGCTGATCGGCCAAATTTCATCACTGGTGGAGCGGCGCAAGCGGCCCTATGAACTGCTGGAACGCTTCAAGGCCCATCCGGCGGTCGCGCCGCTGGTGCGTGGCGGCAAACTGCGTGAGTACTCGGCGCACCTGATTCCCGAAAGCGGTTGGGCGATGAAACCGAAGCTGTACACCGACGGGATGTTGGTGGCCGGCGACGCCGCCGGGTTCTGTCTGGCGGCCGGACTGTATCTGGAAGGCATGAATTACGCGATGCAGTCCGGGCTGGCGGCGGCGGAAACGGCGATTGCCGCCTGCCAGCGGGGAAATTTCTCGGCGCGCACTCTGGCGGTCTATCAAAAGCATTTGAAGCAGCGCCATGTTTCCACCGATTTTCGCGCCTACCGCCATGCGCCGTCTTTCGTCAACGGGCCGCGTCTGCAAAACCTTTATCCGGAGATGGTCGCGCAGGGTATGGAACAAATCTTTCGGGTGGACGGCGCGCCCAAGCGAAAAATTCTGCCGCTGGCCTACCGGATGATCCGCCAGTCTTCGATCAAGCCGGGGCAGTTGCTCCGCGATGTCTATCAGGTGGCGAGGGCTTATCTATGGTGATGACCACCCATGAAGAGAAGATGCGCACGGTGCGCTTCCGGGTGGCGGCGACGCCGCATATCGTGGTGAACTCGGAAATCTGCCGCAACGAATGCTCGGTCCATGCCTGCGTCTATGTCTGCCCGGCCAATCTGTTCGTCCCGCTGGACGACGGCGGCATCCTGTTCAACTACGAACAATGCTTCGAGTGCGGCACCTGCTATATCGCCTGCAACCAGGAGGGAGCCATTCGCTGGACCTACCCGGACGGCGGTTATGGCGTTACCTTCCGGGAATCGTGAAGGATCGACTCATGCGCATCGCGGTTTGTCTCAAATACGTCCCCGATCCCAGCACCATCGAGGTCGATCCGTTGACCGGGTTGATCGACGCCGGTCGCGTGCTGTACATGATGAACCCCGCCGATGAAAGCGCGCTGGAACTGGCGCTGCGGCTGCGGCCGCCCGATGGAACCGTGACCGTGCTGAGCGTGGGACCGGTCGAGGCGGATCGCCTGTTGCAAGATGCGCTGGCGGCGGGCGCCGATGCGGCGGTGCGCGTGTGGGATGACGCGCTGGGCAGCCTCAAACCCATCGTGACCACGATACTGCTGGCGGCGGCGTTGCGGGTCAACGAACTCCCCGACCTCGTGTTGTGCGGCGGACACAGCGTGGATCGCGGATCGGGCACGGTGCCCGCGCTGCTGGCCGAGCATCTGGATTGGCCGGTCGTCACCGATGTCACCCGCTTCGAGATGCAGTCGGGGCGGATGCACGTGCAACGGCGGCTGGCGCGCGGGGCACGGGCCGAGAGCGAAGTCGTTTTGCCGGCGATTCTGGGATTGGAAACCGGGCTGGTGCATCTGCGCCAGGCCAGTCTGCCCAGCCTGATGCGGGTCAAACACACGCCGATTCCGCTGTACGGGCTGGAGGAGTTGGGGCTGTCGCCGCAGGATTTGCACTTTCCGGCGATGACCCTGCACGAAGTGATGCCGCCACGTCCACGGGCGCAAGTCATGTTTACACCCGATTCCTCCGCTTCCATCCAAGACCGGGTCGCCCAAATCATGTCCGCCGGCGTAGCCGGCAAGGCAGGAAAAATTCTGGAGAGCGGCACACCGGAGCAACAGGCCGACGCCATCATCGAATTTCTGCGCCGGCACGGTTTTCTGGAACAGCCGACGTGAGCGCGAAGCGGTTGGCCGAACTGAGCTGGCCGGAGGTGGCGCAAGCGGTCGCCGCCGGCGTCACGACGGTGATTCTGCCGCTGGGCGCGACCGAGCAGCACGGCCCGCATCTGCCCCTGGGCACTGACACCTGCCGGGCGGCGGCGCTGGCCGGGCGCCTGGCGGAACGATCGCCGGTACTGGTCGCGCCCGTGATCCCGGTCGGCTGTTCCGACGAGCATGGCGGTTTCGCCGGCCTGTTGAGTCTGGAGGCCGAAACGCTGGCGGCGGTCATCGTGGATTGCGCCCGGCGCATGGCCGCTTGGGGCGTGCGGCGGTTGGTGGTGCTGTCGGCGCACGGCGGCAACGGGCGGGCGCTGGCCTTGGCGGAAGAGCGGCTGCAGCGGGAAATGCCGGATCTGGCGCTGTGGATTCCCGGCGCCATGACAGTCTGCGGTGAAGCGGTGCTGGCAATAGCGGCAGAGGCAGGTATTTCGTTGATAGCGCTCGGCTTGCACGCCGGCGAATGGGAAACCTCGGAGCTGTTGTATCTGCAACCGGAACAGGTGCGTATGGATCGAGCCGTGCCCGGTTATACCGGGGACATGGACGCGGCGCTGGTCCGACTGGTGGCGTCGGGCACGCGGACGCTGACGCCGACCGGCGTGGTGGGCGATCCCCGACCGGCGAACGCGGACCGAGGCGAGCGTTATTTGGCGGCGCAGGCCGCGTGTTACGAAGCGGCGTTGCGGCAATGGCTCATCCAAACCGACAAAGCGTGAAACTGAAGCTGCAGGGCGCTCCCGACGACCTCATCACGGTATCGCCGCTCGCTTCGCCGCTCGTCCGGCCGGCGCGCTATGCCTTGCAACCCAATCTGTCTGTCGTGGCCGACGCCCGAGGCGGGCTGCTACTGTGCTCGCGACCGCTGCTGGCGCTACGCTTGAATCGGCAGGCCACGGCCTTGCTCGGCGCGCTGCGGCAACCCCGCAGCATCGCCGAACTGGCGACCCAGGTTCACGGAATGACGCCGGCGGCGATCACCGCGTTCCTGGACAGCCTGGTGCGCCGTCGGCTGTTGACCTGGCACCCGGCGGAGCCGACGGATTGGCCGGGGGTTTCCATCATCGTTCCGGCGCGCGGTCGCGCCGCGGCCACGCGCCGCTGCGTGCAGTCCCTGTTGGCGCTGGATTATCCCGCCGACCGCCGTGAAATCATCGTGGTGGACGACGCCTCCGAGCCGCCGCTGGCGCCGGCCCTGCGCGACCTGCCGATCCAACTCCTGCGCCAGGACCGCAACATCGGCCAGTCCGCTGCGCGAAATCTGGCGGCGGCGGCGGCGAAGGGCGCGGTGCTGGCGTTCATCGATAACGACTGCGTGGCGGAACCCGACTGGTTGCGGACCCTGCTGCCCTATCTGAATGAACCGGCGGTGGCCATGGTGGGTGGCCGGGTCGCGGCTCCACCGGCGCGGGGCGTGGTCGCCGCGTTCGAGGCGGTGCGCTCGCCGTTGGACATGGGCGCGGTCGCCACGGAAGTGACGCCGAGCGCCGCCGTGTCCTACCTGCCGACCTGTAATCTGCTGGTGCGGCGCGAGGCGCTGCTGGCGCACGGCGGTTTCGATGCGACGCTGCGGGTCGGCGAGGATGTGGATTTCATGTGGCGCGCCCTGCGGAGTGGGAATCGCGCCCGGTATGTCCCCGCTGGCCGAGTGGTGCACGAGCATCGCGTGCGCTGGAGCGACTGGCTGCGGCGCCGCGCCGACTACGGCTCCTCCGAGGCGGATTTGCAACGACGCCATCCCGAGGGTCGGCGGCTGATGCACCTGCCCCGCGTCGGCCTGTTGCTGCTGCTGACGGTGGCGTTGACGCCCGGATTCGGTTTAACGGGGCTGTGGCCGGGCGTGATCGCCATGATCCTGTTGGGCGTGGAACTCATCGGGAAACGCCGCTGGCTGCGGCGGGTTGGGATAGCGCTATCCGTCGGTCGGCTCGCCGTCGCGCTGGGCCGGGAACACACGGCGGCTCTCTATCATCTGAGCGCCAATGCCGTTCGCTATTACAGCCTGCCGCTGCTCGCCATGGGTGGGGTGCGACCGCATTGGCTACCCGCGATCCTCCTGTTGCTGACCGTCGCGCCGCTGGTGGATCACCGGCGGTTGCGACCCCGACTCTCGCCGCCGGTTTTCGTCGGCCTTTATTGGCTGGAGCTGACCGCGTATCAACTTGGGCTCTGGCGCGGCTGTCGACAACGACGCACCTTGCGTCCGCTGCTGCCGCGCCTGATCTGGCGGAGATAATCAGCATGGGTATCCCCGTCATGTTCTACCGTTGTAACGTCCCTGTCGATTGTCAACCTGAAGGAGATCATCCCGATGCCGATTCCTGTCGAACAACGCCCGGAAACGCCTTCCGTCCACGTTCCGCCAGTCGTGGCGGTCACCCCCATCGCGGAGGCGACGGCCCGACCTTCCGAGCCAGCGGTCGAGCCGCCGGAAGTTACTGAAGAGCTGCTGATCGAAGAGGTCAGCATCGACGGCATGTGCGGTGTTTATTGAGGCCAGCGCCGGCTGGTCCTGGCGGGGACCCGTCGCTCGCGCGGGTCCCCGCGAACCTTATCGATGGCGCGGACGCGGGCTGAACCTGGAGACGCGGGGCAATGGGCAAACTGGACGGGAAGGTAGCGTTTATTACCGGCGCGGCGCGCGGCCAGGGCCGGGCGCACGCGGTGTTGATGGCGCGCGAGGGGGCCGACATCGCGGCCCTGGACATCTGTCACGATCTCCCTTATCCGCGCTATTCGCTGGCGGCGCGCGACGACCTGGCGGAAACGGCCCGACAGGTGCGGGCCTGCGGCCGTCACGCCCTGGAACTGGTGGCCGATGTGCGCGACAGCGCGGCGATGGCCGCCGCCGTCGCCGACACCGTCGCCGCCTTCGGGCACATCGATATCCTGATCTGCAATGCCGGCATCGCCGACATGGCACTGACCTGGGACATCACCGAGGAGTGGTGGGACATGATGATCGATGTCAATCTCAAGGGCTACTGGCTGGCGGTGAAATACGTCGTCCCGCAAATGCTGGCCCGCAAGACCGGCGGCAGCATCGTCATGACATCCTCCGTGGCCGGATTGCGCGGCGAACCCGGCATGGCCCACTATTGCGCCTCGAAATGGGGGGTCATCGGGCTGGCCAACTCGCTGGCGCAAGAACTGGCGCCCCACAACATTACCGTCAATACGCTGCACCCCACCGCCGTCAATACCGACATCATCGCCGGCATGGCCAAGGCCGCCGGCATGGCCACCGAGGATCTCGTCGAATTCATCCGCCACGGCAACGCGCTGCCGGTCAAGATGATCGAAGCGGAGGATGTCGCCAATGCCGCGCTCTGGCTGGTTTCGGAGGAAGCGCGCTATGTGACCGGGCAAAAACTCAATATCGACGCGGGCAGGATGCTCAAATGAGCGCGACAGTCGAGCTTGCGGCCTGTTACCGGCTGGCACCGGGGGTGGCTATCCGCCCGGAACGTTTCGGCGGCCTGGTCTACCGTTACGACAACCGCCGCCTCTATTTCCTGCGTTCCCATCAGGTCGCCGAGTTCGTGAGCACGCTGGACGGCAGCGGTTCATTGCGGGAAAAGCTGGATGAGTTCCAGGCTTCCCGGACGATGCCGCGGTCAGACCGCGAGGCGCTGGTTAAAACGGTCGCTCACCTGGAGCGATTGGGCATTCTGACGCACGAGACCTGAATCGAGGCTTCGCGCCACTCACGTGGTCGAACCCTCGGCTTACGGTATCGGATATTCGCGCGGTTGAATGCCGTGCTTGCGCAGCTTGCGATACAGGGTATTGCGACTGAAACCCAGGTGGGTGGCGGCGTTGGTGATATTCCAGTCGTGATGGTCCAACACGTGCAGCAGCGCTTCCCGCTCGGCCTGGGCGAGACCGCCAACGGCATTCGACGCCGCCGCGCCGCGGCTCGGAGCGCGTTGCGCCGGGCCGCGCGGCGACAGTCCCGTGATTTCCGCCGGCAAGTCCTCCAGCCGGATGATCCGATCCTCGCACAGCGCCGCGGCGGCACGCAGCACGTTGCGAAGCTGGCGGATATTGCCGGGCCAGGAATACGCATCCAGCGCCGCGAAGGCATCCTCGGCGATGCGGATGTCCGCGTCGTCGCTTTCCGCCGCCAGTACGTGGCGAATCAGCAGGGGCCGGTCGCCGCGTTCGCGCAGGGCGGGCAGTTTCAATTCCAGACCATTCAACCGGTAATACAGGTCTTCCCGAAACGCCCCGGCCGCGATCCGCTCCCGCAAATCGCGGTGGGTGGCGCTGATCAAATACACGTCCACTGGCACCGGCGTATCGCTGCCGAGCGGCAGCACTTCCTTTTCCTCCAACACTCGCAGCAACCGGGTTTGCAAGGGCGGCGGCATATCACCGATTTCGTCCAGGAACAAGGTGCCGCCGTGGGCTTGCAGAATCTTGCCGCGCCGGCCCTCCTGACGCGCGCCGGTGAACGCGCCGTATTTATAGCCGAACAACTCGCTTTCGATCAGGGTTTCCGGGATCGAGGCGCAGTTCACCGCGACGAAGGGTTTAGCGGCCCGGGCGCTGGCCTCGTGAATGGCCCTGGTGAAGGCTTCCTTGCCGGTGCCGGTTTCGCCCGTCAACAGGATGTTGACCCGCTTGTTCATGACCCGTCGGGCGCAATGGACATTGTACGTCATCAGCGGGTCCTTGCCCGACAACCCGTCCAGCGTCTTCATCGGCAGCGGTTCGGCCTCGATGGCGCCCAGGTTCACCCGCGCACTGGATCGGCGCTGTTCAGCCCCATGCAACAGGACAAAAAACTGATCCTTGACGGTATCGCGAACCGGTTTCAGCATGGCGGGCTGACCGCGGTCGCGTCCCAGCAGCGTATCCAGAGAGGTGGCGAACAGCGCGTCAATCCGCTGGCCGACCATGCGCTGGCGCGGTTGCTGGAGCTGATCCGCCGCGTTCTGATTGGCGGCCAGAATGCGGCCGCTGTCATCGAACGCCAGCAAGCCCTCCCTGCCCTGGCCCAGGAATTCAGGCTGGTGATGGAAGCGCAATACCGATTGCTTGCGAAACATCCGCAGGAAAAAACAGTGCTCGATCATTCTGGCGCTCAAGTCCGCCAACGCGAGGGTATGCAGCTGGCTTTGCCGGGAGCCCTGGCATTTGACCGAGGAGATGTCCAGCACCGCCAGCAACTGGTTATGAGGATCGAAGATGGGCGCGGCCGAACAGGTCAGCCCGATGTATCGACTGCGGAAATGTTCGTCGCTGTGAACGGTCAAGGCTTGTCGTTCGATCAGGGCGGTGCCGATGCCATTGGTCCCTTCGTTTTCCTCGCTCCAGATCGCGCCCAGCCATAAACCGATCCGCTCGAACGGCTTGCCCAGGTTGGCATCGCCGGTCCAGTTGATAATCACGCCATCGCGGTCGGTCAGGATAATGGCAAAGCCTGAATCGGCGATCCGCTGATAAAGACTTTTGATTTCGATCCGGGCGATGTCCAGCAAATCATCCAGCCGTTCCTGATGCTCGCGCAAACGAATCTGCTCGAGTACCTGGGTCTGGTGAGAGTGAACGGGATCGAGGCCGTAATTGTTGACGCAGCGCAGCCAGGAACGGGCAATCCGCGCCTCTGGCGAACGGCAGGGCCGGGTTCCCTGCACCACGGATTGAATATGCGCGGCGTGCGCGGTAGTTTCCTGTGGCATGGCTTCTCCTCACACAGTCGGTTTCTCCATGTAAGAGCCAGAACATCACCGTTCATCGAACGGGGCGTCGCTTGCGTTCGACGAACGCTTCGCGGGTACCTGCGAAAAGCCTGGCGATTCGCGGGGTCAACAGGAGCTTGAAACGGGACTTGACCTGCGCGACGGGACGTTTTCGCGACAGACAAATTAGATTGCGGAATCCTGCAGGGGTGCGGAAACGGCTGACAAAGTCAGCGCTTCGATTGATCCATATCCCGATACCAGTAATAGCTTTTCCAGAATGGCTTTTCAAGGATGCGCTCGGGGCACTCGCACCATATACAATGACCGCCGCGACCGCTCCGACAGGCGTTGACGCGACTCGTCACCGGCATCCAAATGATCTGGAAATCCGAATCAACATGACCTGCCAACGGAAAAGCCGTTTTGCATTGCCCCGACCCTGCCTGCCGCTCGCCCTCCTGCTCGGGCTGGGTCTGGCCGGCCCGCTGGTCGCCGACGACTTCGACGGCCCGCGCCGGCGCCTGAGCGCGGAAATCGCCGCGCTGGCCAAGGAAACCGCCGGCGAGACCGGCCGTCGGGAATTCGCCGCGCCGGTGCTGGCGGCCATCGCCCGCGTGCCGCGACATCGCTTCGTGCCCGAGGATCAGACCCCTTACGCCTACGACAACCGGCCCTTGCCGATTGGCCACGGCCAGACCATTTCCCAGCCGTATATCGTGGCCCTGATGACGGACCTCATCGACCCCCGACCGGGACAGATCGTGCTGGAAATCGGCACCGGGTCCGGCTACCAGGCAGCGGTGCTGGCCGAACTGGTCGGGCGGGTTTACACCATCGAGATCATCGAACCCCTGGCGCGCCGGGCCGCCGAGCAGATCAAGGCGCTGGGTTACGCCAACGTCCAGACCCGGGTGGGCGACGGCTATTACGGCTGGGAAGAGGCGGCGCCGTTCGACGCCATCGTGGTGACCGCCGCCGCCAGCCACATTCCCCCGCCCCTGATCCGCCAGCTCAAGCCCGGCGGGCGCATGGTGATTCCAGTGGGCGCGCATTTTCTCGCCCAATATCTCCTGCTGGTGGAAAAGCGGGCGGACGGCGCCGTCACCACCCGGCAGATTCTGCCGGTGCGGTTCGTGCCGCTGACCGGCGGCGACCGCTGATCCGGTCGTGGCTCGCACCCTCCACCGCGCCCGCTCCGCAATCGAATGGAATCGCGCAACCCGCCCTATCCCGCCATCGCTCTGCTTTCGGCCGCCGCGCTGAGCTATGAAATCCTGCTCATGCGGCTGTTTTCGATCATCCAGTGGCATCATTTCGCCTACATGATGATCAGCGTGGCGTTGCTGGGTTACGGCGCGGCGGGCGCGGCCGTAACGCTGGCCCAGCATCTCTTGCTAGCGCGCTTTAGTCGCGTCTTCGCCACTGCTGCCGGCCTGTTTGGCCTGACGGCGCTGCTGGCCTTCCTCGCCGCCCAGGCCGTCGGCTTCAACGCCCTGGAGATTGTCTGGGACCCCCGGCAGTGGGCGCGGCTGGCGCTGATCTACCTGTTGCTGATCGTGCCCTTCTTCTGCGCCGCCACCGCCATCTGCCTGAGCTTCAGCCGCTTCCCCGCTCAGATCCCGCGCCTGTACGCGGCCGACATCACCGGCGCGGCGGCGGGCGGGCTGGGCAGCGTCGGCCTGCTGCTGGCGCTGCGGCCCGAAGCGGCTCTGCGCGGGATCGCCGTGGCCGGCTTGGCCGCCGGGGCGTTGGCCGCCTGGCGGGGCGGTTGGCGACGGGCCGCGCCCGGCTTTGCACTGGCGGCGCTCGGCGCCGTCGCGCTGCCGGCAAGCTGGACCGCTTTGCAGTCCTCGCCCTACAAGGAACTGGCGCAAACCCTGCACGTTACGGGCGCGCGGGTGGTGGCCGAGGTATCCAGCCCGCTCGGGGTGGTGACGGCGGTCGAAAACCCCACCGTCCCCTTCCGCCACGCGCCGGGCCTGAGCCTCATGGCCAGCGCCGAACCGCCGCCGCAAATCGCCCTGTTCACCGATGGCGACGGCCTGACTGCCATCAACCGCTTCGACGGTCGCCGGGAGCCGCTGGCCTGGCTGGACTTTCTGACCTCGGCCCTGCCCTACCATCTGCTGGAGCGGCCCGAAGCGCTGATCCTGGGCGCGGGCGGCGGAACCGATGTGCTACAGGCGCTGGCGCTCGGCGCCCGGACCGTGGACGCCGTCGAACTCAACCCACAGGTAGCGGCGCTGGTGCAGGAGCGGTTCGGCGGCTTCTCCGGTCGTCCTTACAGCCTGCCGGGCGTGCGGCTGCACATCGGCGAGGCGCGCGGTTTCGTCGAGGCCAGCCCCGCCCGGTTCGATCTGATCCAGGTCGCCTTGCTGGATGCGTTCTCGACGGCGGCGGCGGGCCTGCACGGCCTGGCCGAGAGTTATCTCTACACGGTGGAGGCGCTCCGGGCCTACCTGGACCATCTGCGGCCCGGCGGTCTGCTGGCGAT
>JRYG01006800.1_pt1 | contig 10509 bp, 7 predicted proteins | sample 235341 | NCBI WGS metagenome assembly JRYG01 (sample SAMN03074218, study PRJNA261478) | activated sludge metagenome | biome: Wastewater Treatment Plant; feature: Wastewater; material: Activated sludge; isolation source: activated biomass of a wastewater treatment plant treating hydrocarbon... ... | reverse complement strand
GAGCCAGACCCGCATGGAGGCTTCGGTACCGGAACTCCGGGCGGCGGTGGGCGGGCCGGACCTCAACTTGGCCGACATCGAACCGGTGTTGGAGGGGCTGTCCGGCACCTGCTACTACCTGAGCAGCGACCGCAACCGCTACCGCTTCGGGCTGCGGCCGAATCTCAACCAGATGCTGGTGAGCCGGCGCGGCGCGGTGAAGGAATCGGACATCGAGGAGCGGGTCCGGAAGACCACGATGGAACTCTTTCAAGCGGGGCCGAAACTGCTAGATCGCCGCTATTTCCCGACCCGGAGCAACGACGTACCCGACCGGCCCCAGTTGACGCTGGTCGTGCTCGGCTTGGACCGCCCGGCGCGGGGCGAGGATACACCGGCCCTCATGGAAAAGATCGTGCGGGAAAGCGCCTCCGCCGGCCGTACCTTCAAATCGGCCTTGATCTTCGTGGCGCCGGATGGCGAGGTACGCATCGCCGAAGCGGCCCGCCATCTGCTGGCCTGGGAGGACATCGAGGCGGATGAGGACGCCGCGCGGCAACTGGAGGAAACGCAACGGCGGGCGCTCGCCCAGAGCATCGGCCGGGCCAGGGCCGACCTCAAGGAGGCGGTCTGGCGGGCCTACCGGCATGTGTTCCTGCTCGGCAAGGACAACGCACTCAAAGAGATCGACTTGGGGCAGATCACGTCCAGCATGGCGCCCACGCTTTGCGATCTCATCGTCAACAGCCTGGTGAAGGACGACGAAATCACGCAGTCGGTCGGCGCCAGCAAGCTGCTGCGCCTCTGGCCGCCGGCGATCATCGAATGGCCGACGAAAGCGATCCGGAATGCCTTTTTTGCCTCACCGGCCCTGCCGCGCCTCCTGGAACCGGATTCCATCAAGCGCACGATTGCCGACGGGGTGACGGCGGGAACTCTTGGCTATGCCAGTCGCGATACGGAGGGACGCCTGAAGTTGGAACGGTTCGAGGAAACGCTCGCGGAAATGGAAGTCGAGATCAGCGACGACCTCTACGTGCTACGCCGTGACGACGCACTCAAACTCAAGGAACCACCGCGACTCGCCAAACTCGTCATTCACCCGCCCGCCGTGAACATCGGCCCCCACGACCAGGTCACGTTCAAGGTCAGCGGAGTGGACCAGTACGGACAGCCGTATGCTGTCACGGCGGCTGTATGGACGGCGACGGGCGGCACCGTCGATTTGGACGGCGTGTTCGCAGCCGGCGACCAGCCGGGCCTCTATCCCCTGACCGTCCAGGCGGGCGGCATCCAGGCCGAGGCGCAGGTGCGGATCGCGGCGACCGCGCCCAGCGGCACAATAGGAGATGGGGAGAAGAAGGGATATGAGAAGGGGACGGGGACCCCCGGCAAAAAGACGATCCGGTGGACGGGGGAAGTGCCGGCCCGCAAGTGGTCCACGTTCTACATGAAAGTAATCGCCCGGCTGGCCGCCATCCCGGACCTGAATCTGCGAGTGAGCATCGAAGCGCCGGCCGACGAGGAGCAGGCCGCGAGCAAGATCGAGGAGGTCAAAAGCGCGCTGCGGGAATTGGGACTCAATGAGAATGTTGACTCCTGATGTTTCTTCCAACCCGCCATCAGACCATGGCCGGCTAGGTCATGGGTAACCTTCGCGTCCAAAAAGTCTTCGGTGACATTATGCTCGATTTGGTGTATCAGGAGTTCTAACAGCAGCGAGCTACGGCAAATTCAGCGGAAAAAGACTCTCATAACCAGAACCTGCCTAGATGCCCTCTTCCATTCCCTCCTTCACCGCGCATTTACCGGTGAGTTGTGACTATTGCATTTTCCTATTATTGTGAAACGTTATATGGCTCAATCGTAAACTTTCGGATAAAGCGGTAATTCATTATGGCAAAACTCTTTTTCTCTTATGCACACAAGGACGAAGCAATGCGGGATGAGCTGGAAATCCACCTTTCCATGCTCAGACGCCAGGGAATAATAGAAACGTGGCATGACCGAAGAATTGGGGCAGGGAAAGAATTAAGCAAAGAAATCGACAGGAATCTCGAAGAATCGGATGTCATCCTTTTGCTGGTAAGTCCGTATTTTCTCGCTTCCGATTATTGCTACGACATCGAAATGACACGCGCCTTGGAAAGGCACGAGAAGAAGGAGGCAAGGGTGATACCGGTCATTCTTCACCCGTGCGACTGGCAAGATGCTTCTTTTGGTAAACTCCTAGCGACACCAAAGGATGGAAAACCAGTTTCCAAATATCCGAATCAACACGATGCCTTTCTGGAAATCGTGAACGCCATCAAAGCCGCTGTTAAGGACATCGGCCAAACAACCGGCAAACAAACGAAACAATCGACGGCAAACAACCGGGGAGAACAGCAATCCGTCTCAAAACCACGATCCAGCAATCTTCGCATTAAGAAGGATTTCTCCGACCGGGAAAAGGATGAGTTTTTGGAGGAATCCTACGAGTATATCGCCAACCACTTTGAAGGTTCATTGGAGGAACTGCAAAACCGGAACAGCCCGATAAAGACGAAGTTCAAACGTATAGATACCAATCACTTTACTGCGACGATCTACAAGAATGATAAAGTCGCGAGTCAATGCAGGATATGGCTTGCGGGAAGGAGAGGTTTTGTCAACGGAATCGCTTACTCTTCAAATGCTTCATCTGGTGACAATAGTTTCAACGAATCAATGTCAGTCGAAGAGGATGGCTACATGCTTTTTTTGAAGCCCATGGGAATGACTTTCTACGGGCAAAGAGGTGGCGAAAATGAACTCCTCTCCCAACAAGGGGCAGCCGAGTATTTTTGGGATATTCTCATCCGAACGCTTCAATAAATTATGAATAGTATGGTCTGCCAGAAATATCGAACAGATTTTAATCATTTTCAGGAATCTCTCTATGCTGAAGAGAATAAAATTCATTCATAACATTGGCTGCTTTAAAATTTGCGATTCTGCAAATATTCAATTTGAGAAAATTACATTGATATTTGGGAGAAACACCTACGGCAAATCTACCTTGAGCGACTTATTATCCAGTATTGAATCTGGGGATTGTTCACGAATTAAAACAAGAAAAACTATCCCAACTGATAATCGTCCTCAGAAAGCCGAGCTAGCTTTCCAAGCAGATGGAAAAAACAATGAAACTTCCATTTCATTGCACAATAATAGTTGGCAGAGCTCCTTGCCTGAGGGCTTAAGTCTTCATATTTTTGATGACGGATTTTACCACAATAACCTTTTTTCTGGGAGATTGTTTACTCGGGCCACAAAGGAAAAATTTAGCTCTTTTATCCTTGGTACTCAAGGCGTAACAAAAGCAAAAGATATAGCAGAAAAGAATAAACGCAAAGATGAGGCCACACGAGAACGTAACAGATTACAAAAAGCTGCATTTAATGATATTGAGAATATTAATGATTTTCTTAAATTTACTCCAAAAGAATCTATCGGTGAACTTGAAGAAAAAATCGACTCTTTGCGGCAAAATTACAGCGATCTAGATAAACAGATAAAAAACGCCGATAGGATACTATCTCGTGAAAATTTAACAAATCTTGCTTGGGAAACTGGTTTTTCAAAATCTTTAGAATCCCTCAACAAGACCCTCCAAACATCACTTAAAAATTACCATGAGGAAGCGCGGCTGAAATTGACTAAACATATTCAAATCAACTTTATTAATGCACAGAATGCTGAAAGATGGATTCAACAAGGATTGAATGATAATAATGGAAAAAATTGTCAATTTTGCGGACAAGTCCTTAGCGAAGAAGCTTTACGGTTGTTGGAAATATATCGTGAAAGTTTCGATACCTCATACCAAAGGCATGATGATCAAATAAAACAGGAACTGAGAGAAAACTCCTCATTACTCATCAAGGATCAGATCAATCCCCTAAAGATTTCCATAGAATCCAACAAAAGCAAGTTATTTGCCTATCCGGAATTGGTTGAAAATGCCGAATATTTAAGCATTAAAGAGAATATTGATCGGCTATCTCATGAATTGGACAATATTTTTGATGTGTGGAAACAGTATCACCCAAAATTTCAAGAAGAACTCGATGCCATTATCAAACAAAAACAATTATCACCCCACAAAGCGGTTGAAGAGATTCATCCAAGCCAACTTATCGAGAGTAGTCAAAAAATAGATAGCTTTGCTCTTCAATACAACGAGTATGTACATCAAACAAATAAAATTTTTGCAGAATTTAAACAGTCTGTTCGCGACGACTTGATTACCAAAAGACTTACCGAGATAAAGCACGCTGATAAGGAGGCAGCTCGAAAAAAGAGGAGGCTAGAATTAGCCAATCAGTGTGATGATTATATTCGACTTGACTCAACAATAAAGTTATTAAGCAACGATATCAATCGTCTCCAACAAGAATTAAGAAACGAGCAAAGCGCTTATATTCAAGAATTCTTTGATCGGATAAACAAGTACTTTAATATTTTTGGGAGCCAGAATTTTAAGCTTGAGAAGGGCGAGGATAATACAGGACATACGCCAATTTACTACCTAAAAGTTAAATTTTATGGTATAGATGTTTCTGAAAAAGATTTGGATCAAATATTTAGCGAGTCTGATCGTCGAGCATTGGCTCTTTCCATTTTTTGGTCAAGACTAACTGGATTGACACAAGGACAAAGGAGAAACGCAATAATAGTACTGGATGATCCGATGACATCATTCGATAATCATCGCATGACGGCAGTCCATCAAGAAATTATTAAAATTTCTGAAATATCGAGACAGGTTATAGTATTGAGTCATTTTGAATATGGAATTTCATGCTTTCTGAAAACGTATAAAGATGAAAGAAAAATGAAACTTTTATCCATTGTGAAGAAAAGCGATACTTCAATATTAAAACCTTCTGATATCGAAACCTTCATAAAAAATGAACATGAAAAAGCAAGAGAAAAAATTTTTAAATTCATATCTGGAGGAACAAATGATCATAGCGCAAACGAGCTGAGAGTATTTTTTGAAAATGAAGTAGGTTACCGTTTTGCCAAACAAATAGCTCTTCACAACATTAATGAAAGAAAGTTTTCCGACCGAATAGACCGGCTAAATAAGGTTGGGGCTATTAGTTTTGAAACAGCTCAAGAAGCACACAATTGGCGAGAAACGCTTAATCCATTACATCACACATGGACAGATAATGATATTGAAGATCGTAGAAGTACCGCAGAGAGGTTAATGAATTTTATCTATCATAAGCTGCTCCCCCTTTAATATTAGTGTCCGAACTGCCGTGGAGGCCGGTTGGTTGAACGGCAAGGGCGGTACGGGCCATTCCTTGGATGCACGAATTACATGAAAGGATGTCGCTATACTGAAAAATCAACGTCAAAACCAACTCTTTTGCGCGGCCAGCAGCGAGCTACGCGAGAATAGCGGCAACGCACATCAGCGCCCATTCGTCATCCGCAGCAAGGCTTCAATGCCCAGTTCCAAATCGCTTTTGGCGAGAACCCGCTCGATGGTGCCCTGCTGGAGTTCCTCGGCGAGTTCGAGAATAGCGTTCAGAACCACACGCAGGCGTTCAAGCTGCCCTTCCAGCCGGTCCAGTTCGCGGCATTGCGCGTCTGTGGGGCGTTCGTTGCGCCAGCGGGCGAGTTGCTCGGCGAACACCCCGAGAAAATCCCGCTGTTCGGTGTGCAGCTTGATGCTGCGTTCCACAGTCGCGTCGTCGAGCACGTGGGGCCGGTCGCGCACCGCCAGCAAGGTTGCATGGTGTTCTTGGCCGTCCGCCAGTTCGCCGTCGATGAGCGAGGCGATCAGCGGAAGTGCGGTGAGTGGTTGCCAGTGGGGCGTGGGATTGTCGGCCAAGTAAAATCTCCTTAATCCTTCTTAATATTATGAGGTCAGGACGGTTCGATGCTCGACAAGCTCATCAGCGGTGGCCAGACCGGCGTCGACCGGGCGGCCCTGGATGTCGGGCTGGCCTTGGGCCTGCCGGTCGGCGGCTGGTGTCCGCAGGGCCGGCGCGCCGAGGACGGGCGGATTCCCGACCGCTACCCAACTAATAGGAGGCCATGTTATGAAAGGCAGGTTCGCATTCAAAGAAGGCTATTCTTACCACATGCCGGTTCACTTCCGGGGGATGCCCGCCGGCAAGGCCACGGACCCGCTCTATGGCGACGTCTTCGTTCTTAGTGCTGACCTCACCACCGACCTGGACGCGCTGGCGCCGTTCGTGCCCCAGGATTTCGAGATTCTGGAGCCGGTCGTCAACGTGATGTACAACAACTGCCGGGAAGTGGAGTGGATGTCGCACGGCGAGTACCGCATCCTGCAGTTCGGCGTGCCCGTCCGTTACCTGGGCAACGACGAGGGACTGACGGGCCTCTATCCGCTGGTGCTCTGGGAAGACAAGACCGATCCGATCCTTTCCGGACGGGAAGACACCGGGATGCCCAAGCTCTTCGCGGAGATCTCCATCGCGCGGCGCTGGGAAGACCACTGGTTTGTACGGGCCAGCTACGAAAGGACCACCTTTGTGAAGCTGGACTTCTGGGATCGGGCTGCGGCCGGCGCCGACGAGATCGCCGCCCGAAACCAGGCCACCCGCCGGGTCAACGCCTTTGGCTGGCGCTACCTCCCCCATGTCAGCGGCGGCGGCGCGGCGCTGAGTCATGCGGTGCTCTATCCCTCCGAAGCCCAGGTGGACGAACTGTGGCATGGGGAAGCCAAGCTCACCTGGACGGAATATGACGGGTGCGAGAACATCATCCAGGCCCCCATCATTCTGGGACTGTCCGCGCTGCCGATCCTCGGAGTCGGGAACGCGATCCGCAGCCGGGGCCGGGTCATCCTGGTCAACTCCGAAGCGAGAGCTTTGCCGTAACCGATAGCGAACCAGAGGTGGCGGATTATGAAAGAGTTTTATGCTGACAAAGTCGCAGTGGTGACGGGCGGGGCGTCGGGCATCGGCCTGGCCCTCGCAGAGACGATGCTCGCCTACGGGGCGCAGAAAGTCGCCCTCGCGGATGTCAACGACGCGAACCTGAACCGGGAGACCGCGCGGCTGAACGCAGCTTATCCCAGCCAGGTGCTCGGGCTCCATTGCGACGTCACGCGGGAAGACGAGGTCAAGCAAATGATTCAAAAGGCTGCCGAGTTCGGCGGCGGGCGCATCGATCTCTTGTTCAACAACGCGGGGGCCGGTCTCGGCGGGCATTTCGACGCACAGACCAATGAGGACTGGGAGAAGGCGTTCGCGCTGAATTTCTATGGGGCGCTGTATGGCATCCGCGCGGTGCTGCCGATCCTGCGCGCCCAGGGCGGCGGGCGCATCGTCAACATCATTTCCGGCATCGCGTTCTCCCCGATGGCCTATCAGACGATGTACTCCGCCACCAAGGCCGCCCTGAATGGGCTGACGCTCGCCCTGCGCTACGAGCTGTGGGACGAGAACATCCAGGTGATCTCGGCGACGCCGGGCACGACGGCGACCGCGATCTGGCAAGCGGGCGGCGTAGCGCCGCCGCCGGGCGCGCAAACGTCAGAGCAGTCTGCCCGGACGATCCTCGCCGGCGTGGCGAACAACGAGCGGCTGGTCCTCGGCGACGAGGGCGACGTCAGTGGCGCGAAGTGTTGCTTCCATCCTGAAGCCGCGAAAGGGAACGACGAATACCTGCTGAACGTGGCCCGCAAGCGCCGGAGTGGCGAGTGGGTCGTGTGATTTGACGGGGCGGGGGTTGAAAATTGGGGTCTGAGTAGCAAACGGACCAAAAGTCGGCCTAAGCCTTCGTGGTGACTGGGGGTAGACCTCTACCTGTCGTGGAGGGTGTCAGGGACGCCGACCGTGCCGATTTTTCGGTCAATGATCAAGAAAAATCGGCACGGCATGTTAGGACTCGTCTGCCGCCCTTACCGTTGTCCGTCCATCATCCGCAGCAGGGCGGCGTTGAATGGGTCCGGGACCGCCCCGTACAGGCAACCCGCCTGGATCGGTAGCCATTGGAGTACATCTTCTCGTTTAGCGCCAGTGGCGGCGCAATACCTTGCCAGATAAAGCTCGGCGAATTCTTCGCTACTGATCGCATAGTCGACGTAACTGCGACATGCGTCCAGCAAAGGCTCTCCGCTGGCCACATCGATCCAGTCGATTACCCAGTATACCCCGTCATCGAACAGGACGTTTTGGCTGTGGAAATCGCCGTGGCACAACGCCTCCCCATCCGGCATTTTTTCACATAGGGCGAGAATAGTGCGCTTTCTGGCCGCATCCAGATACCCGTTGTGGGTGATTCGCGCCTTCAATTTGGGCTTGAGCCGCACGGGCATCAAGATTTGCTGGGCATGGATCGCCATCTGCAGCCGCACCAGATCATCCATGATCTCCCGAACCCGGTGTGGTTCGCTCAACATCCTGTCGGTAACCGATTGGCCGGTGACCCGGCTCATTTTCAGGCACCAACGTCCGTCGACGTTCAGTACTTCATAGGGTTTGGACATGGGAATCGCGGACGCTTCCGCAAATGCCATCATCGCCGCCTCATAAAATACGTATTCTTTGGGATAGCCCGCAATGTAAACCTTGACGGCGATATCGTCCCGGGCATAGACCGCCGCCTGCGTTCCCCGCCCCACCAGATCGCCGAAGTGCTCGGCAAATCCATCTTGCGTAATCATTGCGGTTTCCGCCCTTGTTGTTCTGGTCCGCAGCCAATCATCAGCGATCCAAAAGGGTCTGGTCAATAAACGCTTGCCGTCTTTTTCAAAAGAGTCATCGGACAGGCTTTCGTCCTAAGTTATCTCGTCGATTCCATGGAGGATGGAGGCCAACTGGAAGAGGAGAAGCCCATTGATGACGAGGATTCCCGCATTGACCAGACCCGGCAGGAACCCCGGCAGGAGCATGGACAGCCCGAACAGGATTCCCACCAGGTTGAGCGCCGTCTGAACGAGCCTCATTTTCTTGAGGAGGGGGGGAAACGTACCCGTCTCGGCTTCCAGGAGCTTTTGCGCTCGCAGCAGCGGCAGAAATCGCCTGGCCAGGAGTACCGCGCTCCCGCCGAGGTTCAGGACGCCGAGAAGGGTACGGATCATTCCGGTCAGGAGCCCCGGGACGATGCACGAGAAGATTCCCAGGGCGGCAAATCCGCTTCCGATGAGGATCATCAACCACGAGCGTGGGTACTGACCGACCGGGGTGTCTCCTATGGCCATCATCTGGACCGACATGATGACTACCAGAACGCCGAGTTGACCATCCGGGGAGAACGGCAGGATTCCCAGGTTGACCGGGAAGAGCAGCATCCCCAGAAGAGTGAGGAGGACGGCCAGCAGGACGAGCAAGGCCGGGAGCAGGGAAAGAGAGGCCTCCCGGAAAAGGGAAAAACCGACTCTCGGGCAGACAGTGTCCGGCTCCAGTGGTTTTAGAGCAGTCTTTTTGGCAAGGTCGGGAGGATATCGCCTGCCGACCTGCTGGATGCTCCAGGCCAGGTAGAAAAAGCTGGCGCCGTAGAGGATGAGGAGGACCGCCGTCCGCGGATGGGTCGTGATGCCGGGAAGGAGCGTCACCAGCCCGGATGCCACCGAGAGCCCATACACGAGAACGGCGGCCAGGGTCAGGTGACGCAGTATCCTGGGACCTTTCATCCACGATCTGGCCTTTTCTTCGGCAACGAACAACTGCAAGAGCAGGGCAATCCCCCCCACGGCAAGCAGTAATCCGGCGAGGATACGCACTAACCCGGTCAGGGGTCCCGGGATGAAACAGGCGGTCATCCCAATGACGGCCGTGCCGATCCCGATGAAGATCACCATCCAGGAACGCCGAAGATCGCCGAACGGGGTCTTGCCCATCGTGATGGCCTGGATGGAAACCAGGACCAGAAACAGGCCGTACATGCTGTCCGGGCTATAGGGCAATGCTCCCGTATGAATCCCCAACAAAAGCCAGCCGAAGAGGGACGCGAAGAGTCCAAAGACCAGCAGGATGACCCCCTCAAGGGAAAGATCCGATTCCTCTCGAATCTTCGCATGAGAGATTGATTTTTGTGGGATCAGAGGTAGCAATGGGGTTCCCCTTGAAAAATATCGGAATAGGGTTAATCAATACCGGCCAATCGTCCAGGCTTTCCCTGCTTCACCGGCACAGCGTCTCACAGGGCACGCCGTCGTGGTTACCGTCCAGGGAGCGAACACCGCAGGTATTGAGGTAGAACTTCGCCTCTTCGCAGCTCGTCATCTGCCCGCAGGTGGTCTTGGCCCCGCAGGTCCAGCCGGAGGGATTAGCGGCTACCGGCGCGGTTGGCGCGGGAGCCGATGACGCGGGAGCCGCCGCCGGCGCAGCCTTGCCGAACAGCGCGGCGTAGTCCTCCACAAACCGATTCCCCTTACCCTGAATGGCCTTGATACGCCGGGCGCGCTCAATCTCCCAAGCGTCGGGCGGGTCTTGCCGGCTCCAGGCGGTGAACAACTGCTGATCCTGTCGGGACAGCGTGAACCCATACGTGTCGGCCATGTAGAACATGGTG
>JRYG01003020.1_pt1 | contig 10524 bp, 8 predicted proteins | sample 235341 | NCBI WGS metagenome assembly JRYG01 (sample SAMN03074218, study PRJNA261478) | activated sludge metagenome | biome: Wastewater Treatment Plant; feature: Wastewater; material: Activated sludge; isolation source: activated biomass of a wastewater treatment plant treating hydrocarbon... ... | reverse complement strand
ATTGAAGGGCACGCCCGACAATTGATCAACCTTTATCAATCGACACTCAAAACCTCCCCGCTTTAGCACTATTACCACCCCAACACCACCCCCAACAAAAAATTCGTGCCTGCCTGCGGATACAACCCGCGGTCTACCAGCGTTTCCTCACCCAGGATATAGCGATACGACCAGCCGTTGGTTTCGATACGCGCGTCAAACAGGTTTTGGACGAGCAGCGTAAAACCCAGTTCTTTTATCCACTTCGGCTGTAAGCGGTAGCGCAACCGCAGGTCGCTGATAAAATAGGGATCGAGGATATTCTGCCCGTCGGAAGCGTTGTCGAGGTATTGCCTGCCAACGTATTTTCCCGACATGGCCAAATGCAGGTCGTGGGTCTGGGCAGCGCGTCTGCCTGCAAAGGGTATCCAGGTCAGTTCGCCGCCGGCAACAAGGGCCGGCGAAAATGCCAGGTCGGTGCTGGAATACGCAACGGCGCGCTGCGATACCCAGTTGAAGTCGGCATCGTAAACGTCAACGTATTCCGTCAGCGATTCTACGATATTGCGGCTTACGGTTGCGTTGGCGTCGAGGCGGAGCTGCGGGATGAGCTGCCAGGCGGCGGCGAGTTCAAGCCCCAGGCGATACGAACGGTCGATGTTGATGCGCTTGTATTCGCCTACGTCGTTGAGTTGTCCGTTGAGGGCCAGCTGATCGCGGTAGTACATGTGGTAGCCGTTAATGCTCCAGGCGCCCCTGGCGCCGGTTCTGCGGTAGCCGATTTCGGTATTGTAGAGGCGTTCCGGACGGGGCCGGTTGGCGGGGGTGTTTTCAGTGTAGTCATTTCGGTTGGGCTCACGGTTGGCCACGGCAAACGACGCATAAGCCACGGCCTGCTCGTCAATACGCCAGTTGAGACCGGCTTTGGGGTTGAAAAAATGAAGGCGGTCGGTTTGGTCTACCACCTGCAATTCGTTGTTGATACCTTGAAATTCATAGCCCACCGTGCGGTATTGAGCGTCGAGAAAGGTCTCCAGACCGCCGGTCAGGCGGTAATTGGTTTTGTAATAAATATTAAAATCGCTTTTTACGGCGTCATTGTCGTAGTAACGGTGGCCGCTTTCGCTGAGCCCCGCAATCCTGGCCCAGATGACCTCGCCGAAATGCGCGCCCTCGTAAATGCTGTATCCGCCGCCCAGCGTACTACGCCAGCGGGGACGGCCCTCGTAGTTGAGGGCGTAGACTACTCCGTAAAAGTGATTGTCGAGCCAACGGCGGCGCACCAGGTCGGTAGCAGTGATGACAGAATCGCCCAGTACCACATCGGGCAACTGGTAGTCGGCGAAATCCTCCTCTGCTTTGTATTGCTCGTAATAACCGGCGCCGCGGGTGTAGTGCAGGGTAGCGTTGAAGGTCCAGTGGCGGCCTAATTCCTGGTTGTAAAGCCACTGGTAGTGGGTCTGCCGGTAGTTGTCTACTTCATTTTCGTAGGGCTCACCCGGTTTTTCCGTGCCTGCGGAGTTGAAAGTGCGCAGCGCGGGGTCATCGACATAGTCGGCAGGCACGCCGTTCCAGGCCTGGTAGGTCACCTCGTGGCCGGAAAACATATTAAATCGCAGGGAGGCCTTCGGCGCCAGGTATACGCCGGAGAAATAATACGACTGCAAGTCGGCGCTCGCCCGGTCGATATAGCCGTCGGAGGTAATACGCGACAAGCGCCCGTCGAAGGCGAAGCGGTTGTTGAGCAGCCCGCTGCCAAACTGGATGTTGCGCTTGAAGGTGTTGAAAGACCCCACAGTAGTGTTTAAGGTGGCGTAAGCCGATTTCTGAACGCTCGAGGTGTTGAGGTTGATGGTAGCCCCAAAAGCGCCGGCGCCGTTGGTAGAGGCCCCTACCCCGCGCTGAATCTGGACGTCCTGGGTTGAACTGGCAATATCCGGCAGATTGACCCAATAAACGCTTTGCGATTCGGCATCGTTGAGCGGAACGCCGTTGATGGTCACGTTGATGCGCGTGGGGTCGGTACCGCGAATGCGAATGCCGGTATACCCAATCCCCGTCCCCGCATCGGAAGTAACCACGGCGGAAGGCGTAAGTTGGAGCAGGTAGGGCACATCCTGCCCAAGATTATTGCGCTCCAGCACTTCCTTCGATATATTTGTATAGGTCATAGGAGTATTGGCTCCCGCCCTTGTGGCCGTCACCACCAGGTTGTCGATGCGGATAGCGCGGGATACGAGGGCAAAACGGACCTCCTCCGGTTGACCGCTTTTCAGAACCTCAACGAGCTGCTGCGCATTTTCATAACCAATATAAGAAGCTTGTAAGGTATAAATTCCAGGATACAGGTTAGCCAGTCTGAACCGCCCCCGTTCGTCGGTCACAGCGCCGATACGCGTATCCAGCACCCATACATTGGCGCCTGCAAGCGGCGCCCCGTTTTCGTCGGCGACAATACCGGTGAGGGAAATTTGTGCGAAAAGTAGTTGTCCAAAAAAAAGAAAAGGAAATACCATTCCAAAACCCAATCTGCGCATGTTTTGTGCATTAAATAGTGAACGAATTCACCATTCATGGGGTGGAATGGTTGTATGTTGTAGGTTGTAGGTTGTAGTAAACCTATAAACGGACAACCTACAACCTACAACTTATAACCTACCCCTTACGGCATCATTTCCCTTCCCGGCATTACCCGGGCAGGTTCCTGTTCCGCCTGAATGGAGGAACAAAGGGTATAATCTCAGACTGCGGCCCGGACTTGACCGGGTTACACAGACACCCCATTGAGTTATATGCTGCAAAGATACGTAGCGATACGATACTATACGCAACTATGGCCGCATTTGACTAAAAATTGCCGACAAGGCAGTTGCCTTACGCTGAAGGACCTCGCCGTCAATTTCCACATAAGGAGTATTAAGTATTTGTAATTCATTTTTATATAAATTATAAATTTCCATTCTTTCATTTAAATCCGGGTTTTCTCGCAGGGGGTCGAAGGTCCAGGGCAGGTCGGGTTTACACAGCAGGTGCAGATCATAGCGGTGCGTTTGGCAGGTTGATTCAATAAGGGGGTGGCATCGGCCGTATTTGTATTGGCTCCATATTTTGATCACCAGCGGATCGGTATCGCAAAATAGAAATGGCCCGGCGAGGCGGCTGTAGTTTTGTTCCCAGCGCAATTGTCCGTGCAGGATATCCAGCAGGTCGGATTCTTCATATGGTCGGGTCAATTCGCCGAGGTAATACCGCGCGAACTCGGGCACCCAAAGCGCGCCCAGCCGTCGCGCCAGGTCGCGAGCAAGGGTACTTTTGCCTGTTGATTCCGGACCTGTTACGGCGATGCGAAAGGGATATTGGCGAGTCATAAACCAGGCGGCTGTTTTTTGTGTTGTTTGACAAAAATAACCCGTATTTTTGGGATTCAAAACGCGGCAATTGCCGAAGGTGTCATGCACGATATCGAACCTTATTTTCAGTGGCGCGACCAATACATAGCCGCGGATGACAAGCTGTCGCCATTCTATGGCAGAGAGTACAGCGAGTTCTATTTTTCCAATAAGGTCTACAATTACTATATTCACCCTCAATGGGACGAGTTTGGTTCGGCTACGCTGTATCTGAAAGTACTTTTTGCCGAATACGACGAAGGCTATGCCATCATAGAATTAATTGGCGAGTGGAACGATTGCCTTTACAACGACGTGATGTACCTCAAACGCGAGGTAATCGATCGCATGGTCGATCAGGGCATCAACAAATTCATTTTGCTCTGCGATAATGTACTGAATTTCCACGCTTCCGACGATTGCTATTACGAGGAATGGTACGACGACGTGAAAGACGAAGACGGCTGGATTTGCCTGGTCAATACCCTGGCCCACGTGGAAGAAGAGATGGAAGACAACCGCCTGCAATATTATGTCAATTTCGGCGAGCGCTTCAATGAATTCAACTGGCGCCCCCATACGCCCCAAACCGTTTTTCGACTGGTGGATGCCCTGGTACGGGGTGAGATGCGGCGATTGCCGGGATAGCTTTGCGACTTTGCGATTATGCAAACCAATGTAGCCCCAGNNTATGTCCGGGTTATCAAAGCCGGCCTCGGCTACCAGGAATGCTCCTTCGCGATGGGTATAAAACCACATCGCTACGGAGCGCGGGGAGGCGACTGTGCGATCTTGAATCTTTGCGCGGGAGGGCGACTGTGCGACCTTGCGATTTGTGCGATCTGTGCCGGTCGTTGAGCGGAGTCGAAACGAGCATCCCCGCGGGCTACTTTGCAACCGTGCGTAAACCCATAATCCAATAAACCTATAAACGAACAGAAAACAGAGAAATGCATCGATCAGGATTCGTCAATATCATTGGGAAGCCCAACGTAGGGAAATCCACACTGCTCAACGCACTGGTGGGCGAGCGCATGTCTATTATCACCAATAAGCCGCAGACTACGCGCCACCGGCTCATCGGCATTTTAAGCCACGACGATTACCAGATCGTTTTTTCCGATACGCCCGGTTATGTAGAAAATCCGGCCTACAAAATGCACGAAGCGATGAACCGTTACGTGTCTTCTACCTTTGAAGATGCCGACATTATGCTGTTTGTCACCGAGCCTGCCGAGCGTTATTCCACTGACGATCCCTTATTTGACAGGCTCCGCGAAATTGAAGCGCCCTTATTTTTGGTTATCAATAAAATTGACCTGACAACGCCCCAGGAATTGGAGTTCCTTGCTGGCTGGTGGCAGGAGCGCGTGCCTTTTAAGGAAACGGTCTCCATCTGCGCGCTGCAACGCATCAATACCGATATACTGTTGAGTCGCATATTGCAATACCTGCCCGAAGGGCCCGAGTACTACCCCAAAGACCAGCTCACCGACCGCCCCGAGCGATTTTTTGTTGCCGAAATTATTCGCGAAAAACTATTGACTTTATATGAACAGGAGATTCCCTATTCCTGCGAAGTGGCCATTGAAGATTTTAAAGATACCACTACCAGCAGTGGAGAGCCGCTGGCGCGCATCAGCGCCATAATTTTTGTAAACAGAAAAACCCAGAAGCCCATTCTCATCGGCAAAAACGGTTCGGCAATGAAAAAACTGGGCATGGAATCGCGCAAAGCCATTGAAATTTTCCTCGACCGCAAGGTCTTCCTGGAGTTACACGTCAAGGTGAAAGAAAACTGGCGCAATGATGACTATACCCTGCGGCAGTTTGGGTATCAGTAGATTACCAGGATTATGGGTTTATCAGGACTATTGTCGGTTTTGCATCAGCACATCAGAGAACAGAAAAATCAACAAAAAAACCAACATAGGTTGTCGGCTATTGTGAAAATACCTATCTTTGCCCACTGTTTGAAAAAAGCCCGCTGCTTGCTCGGCAAGGTAAGCGGGAATGGTTGAATAAAAAAACCTTTTAGGCAATGCCTGTCAAAATCAGATTACAACGCAAGGGCCGCAAAAAGCGCCCGTTTTATCACATCGTGATTGCGGATTCCCGCTCGGGCCGCGAAGGCCGTTTCATTGAAAAAATCGGCACTTACAACCCGCTGACGCGTCCGGCAACAATTGAAATCGACCGCGACAAAGCGTTCGACTGGTTGATCAAAGGCGCACAACCCACCGACACGGTGCGCGCCATCCTGCGCTTCAAAGGCGTAATGTACCGCAAGCACCTTATGCTGGGCGTGCAAAAAGGCGCGCTTACCGCTGAGCAGGCCGACGAAAAATACCGCCAGTGGGTAGAGAGCAAGGAATCAAAAATCGCTGCGCGCGCCGCTAAAACCGAAGAAGAACAGCGCCAATTCCACGCCCGCGTCGCCGGCGTAGGTATGACAGCCGCTCCCAAGGTTAAACCGCAGGAGGCCGTAGTAGAAGAAACCGTAGAAGCCGCTGTTGAAGCCGCTGAAGCAGCCCAGGAAGAGGCCGTAGCCGCCGTAGAAACGGAAACCGCCGAAGCCCCCGCTGTCGAAGCAGAAGCAACCGAGGCTCCAGCCGCAGAAGAAACTCCAGCAGAAAACGCCGGCGAAGAAGCATAAGCGCTCCGACGGTTAGCAGGCAAATATTTACAGTTGGTATTTTAAAAATTGTATATTTGCCCTATCTGTTTCAGGCTATACTTTTATTATTACCATAATACTTTAGTGAACCTGGTAGTGCCTTGAGTTGCACTATCAGGTTTACGTTTAAAAAGGCCATCCTATGTACGAATTAAATCCGGAATACATCGAGCAACTGGAGACGCTGGCCGCCGGCATCCAGGAGTCGGAGGAGTTGCAACAATACCTCGAAGAAGAGGAGGAATCCTTTTATATGCAGCTCAAAGAAAAATACGAACCCCATATCGCAGCGCTCTACGAAGAAGTGGCCGAACACCACCCGCTGCAGCTGATTACCTTTGAGCTCGTGTTGCTCGACCCCGCTTTTGAAGGTCTATACTTGCCCAAACTGCTGGGACATTCGGTGCTGCGCGGCGAAATCGACGACCAGTGCAAGTACACGCGCCCGCAAGACCACTTCAAGGAAGTACTACTTGCTATCTGCAATTCCGCCAATTTCGATATTCTTAAAAAACGCATCGGCCAGTCTATCCAAATCGGCTTTGCGCTCAGCAGCGATATCTGGATCACTAACCTGATCAACAGCATTCCCAATAAACGCATCCGCTATTTTCTGCAAAGCCAAAAGCTGGAAAAATACCGCCAGGCCAACGAGCGACTGGCCGGGTATAACCGCTATAAAAAACAGTTCGTTCACGACAACTTCCTGACTGCCGAGTTTCCGACGACGATGCCGGAACTGACTGTCATGTTCGGTCAACTCAAAACGTTTATCATTAGCCGTATCAACCGCAACGGCGATAATTCCACGCTGTTCCAGCCGCTCAAGGATTTTATCGCCAACAGCCAGTTGCAGGGCTCGGTGGAACACCTCCAGATTACGACGCTGTTTGCCGCCTTTTTTGAATTGGAAAAGGAAGACAAGGTGCTGGTGGCCAAACACCTCAATGCTATCCGCAAAAATACGCCGGAGTTCAGCGACAAGTTCCTGGCCTTTATTCTCGAATTGCACAAACGCACCGATATAGACTATTCGCCGCAGGCCGACCTGCGCCTTTCCGATTTGTTCGATACCAAAATCAAGGACGATATTACGGAGTATTTCACACTGATGGATGTGGTGCACAAAAACGGCTATGTACACCCCGATACGCAGGAGGCCGTCAAACAATTCTACACCCACCACCAAGGGCTCTCACTGATCAATGAGTGCGTTCGCCAAACGATCTTCCACTATTTCTCGCGTTTTATCAATAATCTCGAAGAAACCGCCTACAACGATTTTTTCGAAATATCAAAGGTGTTTGCCATTTATCAGCAGATCTTCCTCAATCAGCATTTCAACCAGGCTATGGAAGATCTCTCAATGGGTTATGTGCAAAAGTTGCTGCTCCGCTATACCGATAAACGCGGCAGAGATTACCAGGATATCAAGCGATTTGTATCGCACAATTTCCTGGAATACGAGTTCCTGTCGGAAAAAGAAGTCGTGGAGATTTTCAAGACCAGAAGAAAAAAGAAAAAAGAAGACTAACGCTTGATAATTTGTGCGCTTTTGTCAAATTTCCTGCGCACTTTGGCAAGCGCCTTTTCCAACTCTTCCTCACGCTCGTAGGCCAATTGCACGCCTACGAGCGTTAGTTTTCCCTCCTTTTCGGTGTACGGCTCATAACCGGCATCAAAGATTTTCTTAACCAGCCGTTTTACGTTTTGTTCGTTGGCAAATTTACCGATGAGGATGATGCCGTATTGCTGCTCGGGCGCCAGGGTGGCGTCTTCTGTGTCGAGGTCTTCTTCCTGCGCCTCGACAGTCCAATCTTCGGGGGGTGTTTGCGTCGGACTGATATTGATGCGCGAAGCAGGCGCGCTGGGCGAAGCGTCGGTACCGCCGGTGTCAGGCTGAAAAAATACGAGGTAGATACCAGTAGCTATTACCACTGCAGTAAGCGAAACCACCCATGCAAAATAACGCTGAAACCAGCCGGCTATGCGGGCGCTCTGCGCCTGTGCAGGCGGCGGCGCTTCAACCGGTTTGGCCTGCCTGTCGGCCCGCAAAACAGAGGAAAAGGCTACAGCCGGTAAACCATAGCTGGCAGTATTGAAGTTGGTGGTGTCTTCCAGAAATCGAAGCTGGTTTTCATAATCGAGGTATAAACGACCCACAGCCGGTATGGAGAGCATCTCGCGTTTGTCTAGCAACTCCCGGGCGTTTTTTACATACGCGACCACCGCTTGTTGCCCGTCTTGCAGACTTACTTTGTAATGATTGCGAATATAATTTACGAGAACGCCGTCGTCGAGTTGGAGCAGGGCATCGAATTGCCATTGTTTGGCAGGGGGCTGCACTTTCTGTTGCACATGGTCAACCGCAGCAGATTTATATTGCGATACAAAAGTTCCCAGCCCCGGAACGGCAAGCGTGTCGTGCTCGTAAAGCAGGGGCGCTATACATTCGCCAACTTCAATTTGCATAAGATAGACTCCAATTTTAGCGATTAAAACGATATCCAGTATACCGTTCTCGCAATGCGCTTTATTTCCGATAAAGCGCTATCTGAAACGCTTAAAGGTACGTTTTTTTAGGGAAATGGAGATAAGTAGATGAGTTGCTATTGAAAAAGAGGGGGGAAAGCAGGCATTTAGGCCAATTAGCGCCTAATAAACTGCAGTTGTACCAACGTTCGCCGAGATGCAATGTGCAGGGTATACCTGCCCGAAGGCAATGTGCTTATCGCCATCTGATAATCGATAGTTCCGGCGGGCAAGACATCGGTTTTTACCAGTCTGCCGGCAGCGTCGAAAATCCGCAAATCCAGCGGCTCGGTAGCCGCCTCCGGTAAATCGAGTTGCACCCTGTCGGACGCCGGTACGGGAAACAATCGCCAATGGCCCGCCGTGCCGCCCAGATTTACCGCCACTATGTCGTAGTATGTCTCGGCGCCGTCGAAATCGACCTGCCGAAGGCGATAGTAATTAACGCCGGACAGCGGATTTTCGTCGATCAGGCTGTAGCTGCGCGGCTCCAGCGAGACGCCCATACCCGGCAAGCGACCTATCTCCTCAAACAACCTGCCGTCGGCGCTGCGTTCTACCGCCATAAAATCGTTGTTGAGTTCGGTAGCGGTTTGCCAACTCAGCCGCACCATGGCGCCGGTTATCTCCGCCCGAAAATACGTCAGTTCGATGGGAAACAGTGAAAACGAAAACTGGGTCGGCACATCATCTGGAAAATCGGGAAAAACGCCGTCGGCATCGTCGGTGAGCGACGCAGTATTCTGGGTAAACCAATAACCCGGAGTAGACAACATCCGCGCACACTCTTCCCGCGAGCCGCTGAATACCGTGGGGCCGTTGTAAATCATCACATCGATGCCGCCCAACAGACGAAAGGCGTTGACTCCGTTTTCCAGCCCGGTGTTGTTGAGATTGCCGTAAAACACAGAGGTCGTCGAGCCATTGGCAATGGCGCTGAGAAATACAGCCGGCGAAGTGTGCGAATCGCCCTGGTACGCATAGAGGATGTCGGTGTTGTTGCTTGGGTCAAAGTTGCCGATCCGGGTTACGGTACCCTGAGAGACCAGGATGTCGACGTCGCTGTTGACTTTGCGGAAATCGATGACCGTGCCCACGGATATCGGCATTCCGGTAGTATTTACCCAGGAAAGAAAGCCCTCGACGAAATCGGGCATCAGGGGGTAGTCCTGAAATACCGCGCCGGTCCAGCGTTTGTCGCTGAAATAAATCGTAGCTCCGTCGGGGATTTCCGCCAGGGCAACCACGGCAAAGCCCTTGCGGGCATCGCTGTCGTAGGCTACAAACATAATATCTCCGGGTAATAATTGTGCGTAAACGCACGGGCAGGCTAACGCCAGCCAGGCGAGCAGGATAAGTTTTCTCATAGTTAAGTATGTTAGAGACTAAAATTTGTTGGTGCAATATACCACTTTTACGCAGAATTGACAAGCCCCCCGCCCGGCGGTAGTCGTTTAACTTTAAATTTGCAGTCCAATAATATCCCTTTCATGGAAGATAGAAACATCAGCCGTCAACAATCGGCGGCGCTTTTTGAAGAAGCCAAGCGATATTTTCCCGGCGGCGTGCACTCGCCCGTGAGGGCCTTCAAGTCGGTCGTCGGCCCTCCCCTGTTTATGCGGCGCGGCGAGGGCTGCCGCCTCACCGATGTTGACGGCAATAAATACATCGATTTTTGTTGCTCATGGGGGCCGCTAATCCTCGGCCACGGCCATCCCGGCGTAAAAAAACTGATACTGGAAGCCGTTGAAAGCGGCACTACCTTCGGTACGCCCAGCGAATGGGACCTCCAATTGGGCCGGCTGCTGCTGCCCCGCCACCGCTATATCGAAAAAATTCGATTTGTGAGTTCGGGCACCGAGGCCGTAATGTCAGCGCTGCGATTGGCGCGGGGAGTGACGGGCAAAAGCAAGGTAATCAAATTCGAAGGCTGCTACCACGGCCATG
>JRYG01017772.1_pt1 | contig 10525 bp, 8 predicted proteins | sample 235341 | NCBI WGS metagenome assembly JRYG01 (sample SAMN03074218, study PRJNA261478) | activated sludge metagenome | biome: Wastewater Treatment Plant; feature: Wastewater; material: Activated sludge; isolation source: activated biomass of a wastewater treatment plant treating hydrocarbon... ... | reverse complement strand
TCCGTAACTGAAAATGCCGACAGGGAGTGCAGGCAGATTATCCGCGGCGTGATAAGAAGGAATCCCGATGCCTATGTAATTGTAACAGGATGCTATGCACAGCTTCAGCCCGGCGAAATTGCAGGCATAGAAGGCGTTGATCTTGTGCTTGGAGCAGATGAGAAGTTCAGGTTGTTTGATTACATTGAAAACCTTGAAAAAAGGGATGTGTCCTGCGTCTTCAGAAATCCTCCGGAAAATATTCAGGGCATAGGAGAAGCGTTTTCGGCCGACAATGACTCAAGGACAAGGGCGTTTCTGAAAATACAGGACGGATGCGACTACAAGTGTTCCTTCTGCACAATTCCGCTTGCAAGAGGAAGATCAAGAAGCCTGCCGATTGGAAATGTGATTTCCAATGCAAAGAAACTTATTGATGCCGGATACCGTGAGATTGTTCTGACCGGCGTAAACACTGGTGATTATTCTAACGGCGGAAACAATCTCTGCGATGTACTGATGGAGATCTCTAAGCTCGACATTCCCCGCATACGCGTCAGTTCCATCGAACCCAATCTTCTTACAGACGACATCCTCAAACTCGTTGCATCAGATTCAAAATTCTGCAGGCACTTTCACATTCCGCTTCAAAGCGGAGATGATGAAGTACTTGGGATGATGAGAAGAAGATACAAGAGCGGATTTTACCGCGACCTCATAGATAGGATCAATGAAACTGTACCCGGTGCCGGAATTGGTGTTGATGTGATAACAGGATTTCCTGGTGAAGATGATGAGAGGTTTCTTAACACTTACAGGTTTGCAGAATCGCTTGACATCAGTTACCTGCATGTCTTCACATACTCTGAGCGGAGGAATACCGATGCGGCTTTGATGCCCGGAAAAGTTGACATTAACAAGAGAAGGAAGCGCAATGAAATGCTGAGAGAGTTGTCGCAAAGGAAAAAGCTGGAATTCTATTCACGCCACTCGGGTGCCGAAGCGGAAGTGCTGTTTGAGTCTCTGAAAGACGACGGCACAGCTGAGGGTTATACTTCAAATTACATAAGGGTGATGCTTCGCGATGCAGGCGGTTTTGAGAACAGTATTGTGAAGGTCAGGCTTGGCAGTGCGGATTCAAGCGGCGTTATGGATTCTTCCGTGCTGTCCGTAAGTGAGCATGAAGCTGTAAATGATTCATACATCAAAGCCTGACAAACCGCGATGAATCTTTTTCTGATCAGGCATGCCGCGGCAATAGATGATCTTAATCACTATGCCCGCACTGATGAAGACAGATACCTGACTGCGTCGGGCCGGATGACAGCCCGTAAATTCTTCAGGGATCACCGCAATATACTTTCCGGAATATCGCACATTCTCACAAGCCCGTTTCTGAGGGCAGTTCAGACCGCAGAGGTCCTTTCTTCAGCAATTGATTATCAAGGCGTGATAGAGCCTGCTGTTGAACTAAGGGCTGATTCAGCTTCCGGAAGAGCAGTTGAGCTTGTTTGTTCATTCGGGCATGTTGATTCACTTGCGCTTGTGGGACATGAGCCGATGATGAGCATGCTTCTCAGGGCAACCACAGGCGGAAACGGCGCACCTGCAGGATTCTCAAAATGCGGAACTGCAGTGATTGAATTCTTTCCGGAGTCAAAGACCGGAACACTGAAGAAATATTTCGATCCAAAAACTTCCATCGCCTGAATGGAGTCTCTGGTGAAGACGGAGAACGTCAACTTCTCTTACGGAAGTGCAGGGGGATTCACTCTCAAGGATGTTAATCTGAGGATCAGCAAAGGCGACTTCGTTTCCGTGATAGGGCGTAACGGATCCGGAAAATCAACTCTTGCAAAGCTTCTTGCAAACCAGTTGATGAGATATGAAGGAACTATAACTTTCAGCGGCACAGGACTGACTGAATTCAGCCGGAAGGATTTTTCGAAGCTTGTTGCGTACCTGCCTCAGAACGTCTCGCTCGTCAATGAAGGTATTGCCGTAAGGGAGCTTGTACTTCAGGGAAGATATTCTTACAAGGGAATGTTCGGATTTGCCGGAGCCCCCGGCGACAAGGCTGCGGCGGAGGAGTCGCTCGGACGCCTCGTGATCACGGACCTTGCGGAGAAGAAATTTTCGGAACTGTCCGGCGGACAGAAGCAAAAGGCGCTGATCGCACTTGCTCTCACTCAGCTTGATCTGAAGAGTGAGCTTTCAGGAAAGATGCTTATAGTGGATGAACCTCTGACATACCTTGATGTGAGCCATCAGTATGAAGTGTTCAACCTGCTGAGATCGCTGAATGAATATGGTTTGACGATCATTTCAGTGGTTCATGACCTTAACATCGCACTGAAGTTTTCAGGTAAGTGCATTCTGATGAACAGCGGTCAAGTAATAAGGCATGATGAAACACGGTCGGTGATAACCGAGGAAATGCTGAGAGAGCATTTTCTGATCGAGAGCAGGATTTCGGAATATGAGAAGAGCTACTTCATAAATTATTTAACATGAACAACACAGAATCGAAAACATGAGCTACAGGAAAATAGTGGTTGAGCAGAAGGGGCTGACCAGGCATGTAACACTTAATCGTCCCGAAAAGAGAAATTCGCTTGATGAGGAAATGATCGCCGAATTGACAGCGGTGATGAAGCAATCTTCGGAAGACAAGTCAACAGGAACTGTGCTTCTGAAAGGAGCAGGGGGAAATTTCTGCTCGGGTTTGTTCCTCGACTATCTTCACAAGATCTCACAGTTCGACATACTTGAGAATAAGGCGGATTCGTCAAGGTTCAAGGATATGCTGCTTTCGATCTACAGGTGCAGAAAGCCGGTGATAGCAATGGTTGACGGTTATGCGCTTGCCGGCGGCTGTGGCATTGCAAGCGCGTGCGACTATATCATTGCATCAGACAAGTCGCAGTTCGGATATACGGAAGTGAAGATTGGATTCATCCCGGCAATTGTGATGATCTTTCTTCTGAAGAGAGTCTCCGAAAAGGATGCTAAGGAGCTTCTGCTCACTTCAAAGTTCATTTCGGGAGAAGAGGCAGTGAAGATCGGATTTGCAAATGCGGTGGTTCCCGCCGAAGAGCTTGATAGCAGGGCGGAAGAGGTCTGCGAATCTTTGAACAAGCTTCCGCAAAGTTCAATTGCACTTACGAAGGAGATGTTCTCCGGAATATCTTCAATGAGCTTTGAGTCGGCTCTTGAATATGCGGTTGACATGAATGCAATTACAAGAATGACGGAAGAGTGCAGAAACGGAGTTTCGAATTTTCTTAAAAAGAGCAGTAAATAAAATACAATCATCATGAGCACGAAAATGAAATTTGATACCATACAATACCTCGACAGGAACGAGTCGCAGTACGGCCCGACGCCAAAGGTGTATGAGTATCTGAAGGATGTGAAGATAAACGATCTGTCCTGGTACTCCAGGGATTTTGCAAGGGGAGTCAAATCAAAACTATCCGAAAGGATTGCGGCTGATTACGGATTCAAGGAAACTCAGATAATACTTTCTTACGGAAGCGAAGACATACTTAAGCAGGTGATACACAGGTACCTTACACGCGGCGAGAAAGTGCTTATTCCAAAGGAAGCCTGGTGGTACTACAAAAAGGTTGCCTATGAAGTCGGCGGTTTCAATGTGGAGTATCCGATGACGAAGGGTGTGCAGGAAGGCGTGAATTCCTACATGTATGATGTGGACAAAATGATCAGGATCTATGAACGTGAGCGGCCGAGGATAGTGGTGATCGCATCTNNATGTGATCTCACGCGAAGACCTCGGAAAGTTTCTTGATGTCTGCCGCGGAGCTATCGTTTTGATTGACGAAGCATACTGGGGATTCGGCTCAACCGATAACTCTTACATCAAACCTTACATTGATGAATATCCGAACCTTATCATCTGCAGGACATTCTCAAAGTACTTCGCGCTTGCAGGAGCAAGGGTGGGCTTCAGCTTTGCCGGAAACAACCTTGAGGAACTGAAGGGCTACACGACCAGATATCTCGGATACAATCTCATATCAGAAAACCTCGCTCTGATCGCACTTGATGATATGGAGTATTATGAAAAGGTAACGGCGCTGATGCAGGAAGACAAGGAGTATTTTTACAGGGAGTTCTCTTCAATGCCTGGCTTCACCCCGTACAAATCATTCTCCAACTTCATGCTGGTAGACATGCCCAAAGACATAAGGAAGGGTTTGGATAAATATCTGAAAGAGCGCAATATGCTGATCAAATTCCTTGATGAGGAAGCGTTCAAGACAGAGACAAGAATAACGCTCGGAACCCGTGAGCAGAATTATTACCTGATCGAATGCATCAGAGAGTACCTAAAGCACTGATTTGAAAACGGGCAATCAAAGATCTTCGGACAGGCAAAAAGGAAACCCTTCGGGAAGTTCAAAGTATCTGCTGATCGCTGCGCTGATCGCTGTTGCGGGATATTTCACGTATGAATATGCCATCAAGCCGGAAGAAAAGATCAGTGCTCCGGTAGTTGTAGATCCGAAGGAGAAGATAAAGAATGTCAAGGAGCCGCAGTTTGTAAAAGAAGGCGAGCTGGAATTTCTGAGCAGGGACAACAAGCCGGTAAGGAAGATCGATGTTGAAGTTGCGGATAACGATCATGAACGGGAAGTGGGACTGATGTACAGAAGATCAATGGATGACGGGAAAGGAATGATCTTCATATTTCCGAGAGAAGAGCCGCAGTCATTTTGGATGAAAAACACGATCATCCCACTCGACATTATATATGTGAATGCCGACAGGCAGATCGTCAAAATATATAAGCAGACAACGCCTTTTTCAGAAAACTCACTTCCATCCGGAAAAGCCTCCATGTATGTGGTTGAAGTTGCCGGCGGATTCACTGACAGGTACGGAATAAGGGAAGGGGACAGGATCTCATTCTCAAAGAGCAACTGACAGGCGCAAGCTTCCTGCAACCGCAGACAAGATTGTTCACAGGCATCATTATGTAACGGATCAGCTTCAGCAACTGAAACATTTTGCCCGCAATCCAAGTACATCTCTTCAAGATACTTTAGTCGCATAAATCAAACTCCCCGTAAACAACATGAAGATCCTAATCATCGGCGGCACCATATTCCTCGGCAAGCATATAGTGAAGACCGCACAGGAGCGAGGGCACGAAGTTGTGCTGTTCAACAGAGGCAAACACAATCATGAGCTCTTTTCCGGGCTCGAAAAGATAAAGGGCGACAGGATTTCCGACCTGAATCTGCTGGGCGACAGGACTTTCGATTCTGTGATCGATACTTGCGGATATTTTCCGAGGGCAGTGAGAATGTCTGCAGAGTTTTTGCGGAACAAGGCGAGGCATTACACTTTCATCTCAAGCATTTCTGTTTACAGGGAATTTGATGTAAAAGGGTTGAATGAGGATTCGGAGACCGCCGTTCTTGAAGACGCGACTGTTGAAGAGGTAACTGGTGAAACTTACGGAGCCCTTAAGAGGCTTTGCGAGATTGCGGCGGAAGAAGTCTACGGACCGGATGCGCTGAACATAAGGCCCGGGTTGATAGTTGGTGAAGATGACCCTTCGGACAGGTTCACATACTGGGTGAACAGAATTGCAAGGGGAGGCGAAGTTGCCGTTCCCGATTCATTTGAAAGGGCAGTGCAGTTCATTGATGTGAAAGACCTTGCCGCCTTTACGCTTGATATGATCGAAAAAAGCGCCGGCGGTATATACAATGCAACCGGCCCCGATAAGGAGCTTTCGTTCGGGGAATTTTTGAATGCCTGCAAAGATGCGGCAGGAACTTATCCGGAGTTCATCCGAATGAGCGAGGAGTTCATACTCGAAAACAATATCGCTCCCTACACCGAGCTTCCTCTTTGGGTGCCGGAAAGCTGGAGCGGAACAGACCACGTTGACATATCAAAGGCACTGAGTGCCGGATTGAGGTTTCGGCCGCTTTCACATACAATTGCCGATACACTTTCATTTGACCGATCAAGGAGCGGTCACACACTGCGTTCAGGGTTGAGTCCGGAAAGGGAGAGTGAACTCATTTCGTTGCTGAAGAGTCAGAACTGAAACGGCACTGAAAGTTTGAGGTTAAAGCTTCTGCCGGGATTCATTGCATAGTATCTGTATCTGCTGAGATGGTCAACGTATTTCAGATCAGCAAGGTTTGATACTGACAGATCAACGGAAGCAATGGATTTTGAAAGAACAAAATCGAATCCGACTCCCGCATCAAGGAGTGTGTATCCTTCCGTCACGGCTTCAAGCGGGTCAACCTGTGTTTGCTCTGCCACAAATCTCGCCGTAAACTCAAAGTACGAATTGTAGATTGCGCCCATATTGTCTTTCTGAAGTTTAAATCCGAGAATGTTCTTTGCAGGCGGTGTGAACGGAAGCGCATTACCTGTGAGATCATTCCGGGCATTGACATAATCGCCATTCAGAGTGAGAAGCAGCCATGAAGCAGGTTGCGCCTGAAAGGAATATTCGAGTCCCCAAAACGTGCTTGTCGCCTGCCTGATGTCATATATCGGCAGTTTGCTTTCCGGATCGGTCTCACCGGTAGGTGAAGGATAGATGTAGTTGTTGATAAGATTTCTGAATACCGAAAGTTCTGCTGTAAGATATTTTGTCCTCAGTCTTGCTCCAAAGTCAATGTTGAATGACCTTTCAGGCTCGGGCTCAAGCTCCGGTTCATTGACCAAAAGACCCTTGTCAAATCTTCCAGTCCCTTCGTGTACTCCGTCTGCATAAAGGTCAAATTCAGAAGGAGGCCTCCATCCGGTTCCGATGTTTGCATAAATGTCGATGTATCCGGCAGGCTTGTAAACTGCTCCGGCTGATCCGGAGAATGAGCTGAAATTGAGATCGTTCGGAGCGACTACATTTGTCGGAGTTCCTGTGGAATCAACCTCAAAGACAGTCTCCTTAATGTTCTCTTTCTTGAGATCGTATCTTCCGCCAAATGAAAACGTGTAAAGTTTTTCTTCAAAAGTCTGCGCGAAATACGCTCCGAATGAATACGCGTCATAATTCGGAATGAGCTTCTCTTCACCGAGGGATTCATTGTTCATCACGGAGAGAGACACTCCAAACGCTCCCGACAGTTTCTCCGACAGGTTATTGCTTATTCTAAGGTCACCGCTCAGTGTTGCGAGATTCAGGTCAAGTGATGCAAGTCCGGCATCCTTGTCTTCAGTGCTTTCGAATTCTTTTCTTTTATTGTACTCATAAGAAAGGAGCGGTTCGAGCTGAAATTTTTTGCTGAGATTGATTCCGGCCTTTGCTTCAAAGTGATTAGTGACTATCCTTTGGTTCGGGGTTGCATCAGGCTCCTCCTGAGGATCTTCATGTATCCGGATCTGTCTGGTGAGATTCTGAAAATCAAGATTAACAAACCCAAACTCGCCTTTGAATCCGGCCTTGCCCCCTGCATTAAACTCTTCTGTGCCGCTGTTGAACAGCAATCCTCCGGTCAAAGTCCTGTTGCCCGAAGGAGTCTGCACCGTGAGTTCGCCATCCGGTGTATTTATGTCCCCTCCCTTTCTGTATCCGGCAAATGATTTGATACCGAAGTTCTTTGTGCCGATCCCGAACATAAGGTTACCCGCACCTTCACTGTTCATGCTGAACCCGTTCAGATCAATGGATCCGTAGGTCAGCGGATTGTCAGTTTGCGAGTATTCTAGAGATTTGGAAATGATGTTGACAACTCCACCGATTCCGTAAGCACCGTAGATCATGCTTGCCGGGCCTCTCACAATGTCTATCCTGTCTATGTCAAAAGTGCTGATCTCGGGGCCGTGCTCGTCGCCCCATTGCTGTGACTCGTTCTTGATCCCGTCATGCACTACCAGAATGCTTTGTGAAGTAAGAGCCCTGATCACCGGCTTGCCGATCGCATTGCCTGTTGAAAAGTTGCTTACCCCGGGAATCTCGTCAATTGTGGACGCGATGTTCTCGCCCCTCTTCTTGCTTATTGCCCTCGGACCTATTGAAGAAACGGAATAAGTGGAGTTGGATATGTCGGTTGTGCCAAAAGTTCCGGTAACATCGATGGTCGGCGTCTCTATGAGTCCTCTTTCAATTGTGATGTTTATCTCATTCCTACCGGCGCCGACCTCTATCTTCTCGGACTTTGCTCTGTAACCGTGCAGTGAAACAAGGATGTGATATGTTCCATGGGCAACGTTTCGGAATATGAAAACACCTTCGCTGTCGGTAACTGTTGAGATGTCAAGCTCTGTGAGTGTGACCCTGGCCATTGCAACCGGCGCATCCGAATCATCTTTAACTATACCTTCGATATTTCCTGCAAACGCATTCTTTGCGATGACTGATATAAGGAGAAACGCCAGAGCGGTTATTGCAAAGATGGTCTTCATTTTGCTGTATATAGTTGCAAATCATTTGCAAATTAACAGAGATGTGCAATAATGTCAACGATAAAAATAGTGATTCTAAGACTTCTTTCATTCTATTTTCTGGGATCTGCTTGAACAAGAGAGAACTTATGCAAATGCATTGTAATTTGATGGATTGGAGGAGTTGTACCTCTTTCTGAGCCACGAACAGTGAAGGATGTTATTCGTGCATTCGAGGCTAAGAAATTCTGCCGAGAATCAGAAGCGGAGGTTGCCGTGAATTCCACAGAATGGACAAAGGAAAGTAATCAATTGTTGCTTCAGCCGGAGTACGCATGGCAGAAGCAGATATTCGTGAATTCATGGCTGAAAATTACACTTATCAACAAGTATTCATTGATCGGGAGCGATATGTGAAGAAGGTATTTCCGGTTCTCCGTATCTGTTGCATATTAAGTTCCGATGAGCTTGTTTGCTGTATTTCTTACTGCCGAATTTCTCCGAAAAGTTCAAATCAAACATTTCAATTGCAGAATTTTATGCCTATTTTTCCCGACTCCCAAAAGCAAACAAGTTTCAATAACTAAAAAAGCGTTACAAATGAGAAAAAAGCTCCTGAACTTTCTTGTCTTTGTGCTTTGCGTGATACTGACATCTTCATCCGCAACATATTCACAGGCAAAAAAGCAGTACAACATTTTCACCAATACAGATAATTCTTCGCTCCTGAACGGCGAGCTGACGAATGTGGTTACCGATGCCGAGATTTTTGACCTTAACATGCAGGAACTGACAAGTCTTTATGAAAACAGAAATCCTCAGATCTCGATACAAATCCCTTACAAGAACAGCATTTACAATGTGAACCTCGAGAGGTTTGACATTCTTGCACCTGATGCAGAACTTGTAGCCCGCACTGCAAACGGAACCGAAGTGATCCCGAGAGAAGGCCTGGCAGTTTCCTATAAAGGCAAGCTCGAAGGCTTCGACAATACACTGATCTCAATGACGTTCAGCAGGGACAATGTTGTGGGACTGATGGTTTCGGGAAATGATAACTTTGTCATAGGCGAAGTGAGAAACAGGCAGGGCGCAGAGACCGGCAAGTATGCACTTTACAAAGAGAGCGACCTTGTATCAAAGAACACTTTCAACTGCGGCACGAGTGATGCACTAAGTCAGGAACAGATTGAGAATGTGAAGAAGGCTGCGATTAACGGCATCAGGGATATTGCCCCGACCGATCTTTACGTAGCTGAGATAGCGGTGGAAGTTGACTATGCAACATACAACGTTTACGGACAATCAACTCAGACAGCAACCAACTATGTACTCTCTGTTTTCTCTGCAGTGTCTGCCGTATATATGAAGGAAATAAACGTTAAGCTTATCCTTCCTTATATAAGAGTATGGACCACGCAGGATCCTTACACAGGCACAACATCCGGAACAATTCTGAATCAGTTCAGGGCTGAGTGGAATGCAAATCAGCAGACCGTGCAGAGGTCGCTTGCGCACATGATCAGCAGAAGGGCAGGAAACCTTGGCGGAATTGCGTGGGTAAACGCGCTTTGCTCAGGCGGTGCGGGCGGATACGGCTATGCATTCAGCAACACCGACGGCCCGATCCAGCCATTGCCTACATATTCATGGGATGTGATGGTGGTTGCGCACGAAACCGGCCATAATTTCGGATCTCCGCACACGCACAGTTGCTCCTGGAACGGCGGCCCGATAGACAGCTGCTATCAGACCGAAGGCGGTTGCTATACTGGCCCGGCGATTCCAAGGGTCGGCACTATCATGAGTTACTGCCACCTCAACGGCTCTATCAGCCTTGTTCAGGGCTTCGGTCCGTTGCCGCGGGAACTCATAAGGAACAATGCGGAGTCAGCTCCGTGCATGTATATTTCCTCAAAACCGGTTGAACTCGGATACCCGAACGGCGGTGAGTCTTTCAGAACCGGAAACTCGACGGTCATTTACTGGGGCACTTCAGTGGTTGGAAATGTGAACATTGAAATGACAACAAACAACGGAACTTCCTGGCAGACAATTCAGAATAATGTGCCTGCTGCTCAGAGAACATACAACTGGACAGTTCCTGCCATGGCAACTACCAGTCAGGCAAAGGTAAGAATACTGAATTCCGCAAATCTTTCGC
>JRYG01001694.1_pt1 | contig 10532 bp, 6 predicted proteins | sample 235341 | NCBI WGS metagenome assembly JRYG01 (sample SAMN03074218, study PRJNA261478) | activated sludge metagenome | biome: Wastewater Treatment Plant; feature: Wastewater; material: Activated sludge; isolation source: activated biomass of a wastewater treatment plant treating hydrocarbon... ... | reverse complement strand
GATTTCACTATCGAGGTCGAACGCTCGATGCGCGTGCTGGACGGCTGCGTGATCGTGCTGGATGGCGTGCGCGGGGTGGAGCCGCAGACCGAGACCGTCTGGCGGCAGCGCACCCGGTTCCGGTTGCCGGCCCTGTTCTTCATCAACAAGCTGGATCGGCCCGGCGCCGATTTCGAGCGGGCGCTGGCGACGGTGCGCGAACGGTTGCATGCCGAACCGGTGGCGGTGACGGTGCCCCTGCCCGACTACGACGGCACGGTCGTCCACCTGATCGAGAAAACCCGGCTGCGCTTCGGCGGCGAGCGGGGCGAGCAGGTGCAGGTCGCGCCCTGCGACGAGACGACCTGGAACCGGCTGCGGTCCTGGCGGGAAAGTCTGTTGCTGGCGGCGGCGGAGCTGGACGACGCGCTGGCCGAACAGGTGCTGTCCGAGGTGGAACCCGAGCCGGAAGCGGTGTGGGCGGCGCTGCGCCAAGCCACGCTGGACGGCAGGGTTTGCCCCGTTTTTGCTGGCAGCGCCCTGCGCAATCAGGGCGTGCAACCGCTCCTGGACGGCGTGACGTGGTTGTTGCCATCGCCGACCGAACGCCCCCCCAGCCGGGCGCATCGGCCCGACGGCGGCGAGGAATGGGTAGCGATGGAGGCGGGCGGACCGCTGGCGGCGCTGGCGTTCAAGGTGCAGCTGTGGGAAGGCCGTCGTCACGTGTTCGCCCGGCTGTACCGGGGGACGCTGAAGCCCGGCGACGAGGTCGCGATTCCCGGTCCGAACGGAACTCTGCGGCAGGAGCGGGTGGCGCGGCTGTTCGAGGTGGACGCCAACCACAAAACCCGGCTGGACGAGGCTGCCGCCGGCCAGATCGTGTTGCTGGCGGGGCTGCGCTGGGCGACCACCGGCGACACGCTGTGCGCGCCAGCGCATCCGCTGTGGCTGGAGCGCATCGAAACCCGCGAACCGGTGCTGGGGCTGGCCATCGAACCGCAGTCGAGCGTCGACGAAGAGAAACTGCTGGAGGCGCTGGACAAGCTGCAACAGGAGGATCCGACGCTGCGGGTCGAGGAGGATCAGGAAACCGGTCAGCGGGTGCTGCGGGGCATGGGCGAATTGCACTTGCAGATCGCCGGCGAGCGGCTGCGGCGGGAGTTCAACGTCAACATCCGGGTCGGCAATCCCGACGTGGTGCTGCGCGAAACCATCGCCCAAGCCGCCGAGGCCGAGAGTCTGTTCCATCGGCTGATCGAGCAGCCGGACGGCAGGAAGCTGGAAATGAAAGCCTGGGCGCGGGTCGCGGTGGAACCGCTGCCCCGGGGAGCCGGGGTGACCGTGACCGCCGAGCCGCGAGTTCGACCCGAAGGCGCGGAGCTGAACGCCGCGCAGCGGGATGCGGTGGCGGGCGGCGCCGGGGATGCGTTGGCCAGCGGTCCCGCGACCGGCGCGCCGTTGCAGGATTTGGCGGTGCGGGTGCTGGAGGTGGAACTGTTCGGCGCCTTGTCCAGTCCCCAGGGGCTGCGGGTGGCGGTGGCGGAAGCGACGCGCAAGGCGCTGGCTTCGGCGGGTGGGCTGGTCATGCGGCCGATCATGGCGACCGAGGTGGTGGCGCCGGAGTGCGATGTCGGCGCCGTCATGGGCGATTTGCAGGCGCGGCGGGCGGTCATTCGGGACACGACCACCCTGGGCGAGATGACCATCATCCACTGCGACTGCGCCCTGGACCGCCTGTTGGGCTATATCACCGACCTGCGCGGCATGACGCGCGGGCGCGGCCAGTTCACCATGACCTTCGACCGGTTCGACGTCGCCTGATGGCGGCGGAAGCCAGCAGGCGTGCTCGAGGTTGCAGGGTCATTCGGCGCGGTCGAGCGGTCTGCTCGCCCCGAACGCTTCGTCCCATTCAAATTCCTGCGCTGCAAACCGATAAGTGGAGATCGTGAAGTGAAAGGCGTCTTTCAGAGCGATTCCCGCGATGGCTGCTTGCTCCGCCAATTCTTCGCGCGACCAACAAAGCCATGCATTTGCCGGAATCCCCCGTTTTTCGGCAACCAGATCCGGACGGGGAATAAACCGGTCGCCCGTGGCGGTGGGCGCCAATATTTCGAATGTATCCCCTTCGTAATTGAAGCGCCAAGTCTGCTGAACAGCATCCCTGTCCCGCAGCGGATAGTCGGCGTAAGTCGCCTCGACCATCCAGTCTCGCGGTCTGGCTTCCATGCACAGGATCTTGAGGGGCGCCTCGAGCATCGCGGTCAGGTTTTCATCGTCCAGGCGTGCGAACGGATGGTTGCGGAACCGCAATCCGGCGTCGAGTACCGGTAACTGGTTCCAATCGATCAGATGTTTCAGGTCGTGGCCGTGCGGGTCCCGGCCCTGGCGCGGGTCGTTGTAACGCTGCGTGTCGGTTTCGAGTCCCGGGCGCGTGAACACGGTTTTCTGGCCGCGAATCTTGCGGTGATTGACCTGCAAAATGGCGATGTTGGGCGCCGTGCGCGGCAGCAGGCGATGGCGGTTGACCCGCCCGGCGGTTTGCACGATGGATTGCGTACTGGAGGGTTCGATCACCGCCCAATCGAAGTCGTGATCGCGGCCGATTTCCTCGACGGGCGTCGCCACCACGATGAATTTCACCTCGGGCGAGTCGATTCGAGAGACCCGCTCGCGGATGTCGGCATCGGTTTCGAGGTGGCCGTTACCGTTTTTCCGGATCAGCAGGCGGTCCAGCCGTCTTTCCTTCAAAAACCGCTGAATCGTGAAGTCTTGCGCGTGGTAGCAGGCTACGTAGGCATCCGGGAACCGGTCGGCGAGAAAGCGGGCGGTTTCGACGGCGGGCCGGATGTTGGCGATTCGCACCAGTCCAAAGGAAACCCGCTTGCCGGTTTGGGCGAACGGCCAGGCGTTATCTTCGTGCAACTGCGCGACAGCGTGGGCGATGGCGTCCCGCCAGGCGATTACGGTCGGGGCGGCGATGTTGGCCAGGCGTGGTATGCGGAAGGCGCGACCGTGCAGCGCGGCGAGCAGGCGCGTGATGCGCGAGTCGTAGCGCCCCTCGAACTCGCTGTGTTCCCGACAGACGAACACTTCGGGATCGAGGTGGTCATCGATCAGCGCGCACAGGAAATCCTGCCCAGCCCGACCTTCCAGCGCCGCCCGCATCGCGATTCCGCTGCGATAGGCCCGGCACAGCGCGGTCGCGACGGGTCGGGCCAGCGTGGCGGACGAGGAGATCACGTTGCGCCCGAACAGGGCCGCCATCTGCACGAGCCGCAATACCGCCACCATCGCTTTCGGATCGTAGCTGTCGATTTCATCCAGGATCAGGTCGCTGTCCACCAGCCGCAGCAGCGCCAGCGTGTGATGGCCTTGCCGGTGCGGCTCGCCGGCGGCGATTAGAAAATCGACGGTTGAGGCCAGCACCGGCGCCCCGATCACCGGGCGCATGCGCGGTTTTTCCTTGAGAAACGGTTCGACCCAGGCCGGAACGAAAAACTCTTCGCCAACGGCTTCAAACTCGACGTCGATGGGATTTTCGTCCTCGTCGGCGAACTCGGCGGTCTCTTGCTGCCTGGCGCTTTCATGCAGCCGGATCGCGATCCGGTCGCCGATGACGCAGGCCAGTTCGTCGGAGCCGATTTTCAGTTGCTCCCGGTAGGCGTCTCCGGTTTGCAGGGTGAGCGTGCGCAGGTTCAACGCGGTCGCGAAACGCACTCGGCGATCTTTCGCCAGCGCGCAGGCGCATTTGGCGTTCATCCGGGTCTTGCCCGCACCGGTTCCCGCCAGATCGAGGACCAGCGCCGGTCGGTCGGTGGTTCGCCGCGCGGTTTCCAGCGCGGCGATGGCGCGATTCTGCCATGCGTACTGGCGGATTTCCGTCCGCTCCATGATCCGCTCGACGGTTTCCTCGGACAGGCCCGGCAGACGCAATGTCGCCAGGCGATAGGTCATCCGGCCCGCCATGCCGGATACGTCGGATAAATGCTGGTCGAGCGGTTGATCGAGTTTACGACCGGCTTTGTCGAATTTGGTGTTGGCGTAGAGTTCGGCGTCTTTGGATTTGTACAGACTGGAAATGTAGTGATCGGCAAAGATCAGGCCGGCGCGCGCCACCAGCGACAAGGTCCGCCAGTACAGCGGTGCGTCGACACCTTCGGGCGGGACGATCTTCTCGAGCCGCCGCAATTTCTTGTTCAGGAACGCCAGAGCGGGTTCGGGCAATGGCGCTTGCGGCCGGTATTGGGCGGGATCGAACGGCGGATTCTGCCGGACGTGATTGGAAACACCGATCGCGTCGCGGCCTGTCCGGGGGCCGAACAGGCCATGATGGCTGGCCACCAGAAAATCGAACGCATCATGGACATTCGTCAATCCACGTTCGGCAAAGGGGACGCTTTCCCGCTCCGCTTTGACTTCCAGCCGTTGCCAGGCGGTCTTCCAGTCCGCGCCGTCGCGCAACGCCTGGATCACCTTGAGTGACACCCATTCGTGCCGGATGCTGTCCTTTTGCGGCGCGGTCGCATCTCTCAGCTTTCTCTGAAATGCGATGCTGGCCTTACCCATGTCGTGGCCTTGTCCGGCGGCATCGGCCAGCAACGCGGCGTGGCGCACCCAGGCCGGAACCGCCGCTTCCTTGCGGCGCGTCGTGCCCGCCGGAAAGTGCCCGTGCGGTCCGAAGGCGCGGGCGCTGCCGACCACCCAGAGCAGCTTCATCCGCCGCATTCCTTCGTTGCGATAGCAGGCGACCGCCGTTTGGCGGGATGCGGTGCGTTTGAGCGCTGCGCGCAGTTCCTGCAAGCCTTCGACGGTCATCGCGCTGGCCCAGGTCCGCTCGCCCGCCCGGAGCGCGTAGCTGTCGAGAAGGGCCCGCGAGCGTTTGAGCGCGCGCTTTTCGCAGGCGGAAATCAGTACGACGTGCATGTTCAGGATTCCTCTTCAGCCAGCGGATAAATCAGCGGCCAAACCGCGTCCGCGCGGGCGGGCAGATCCGAAAACCGCCGCAGCAGTTCGAACATCGAACGCCGGGCAATCGTGATTTGGTTGTGCTGGATCATGAGTTCATGGCGGATGGCCGCTCGTTGGTCCGGCGTCAGCGCGGGATGCAGCCGGATCGGGATACGGGCGCATGGATCGCTGTAGTCCTGCCGGATGATGTGGTCCGGCAATTTGGGATCGGCGGCGCGGGCGTCGAGGATGCGGGGCAGTACGAACACCTTGACGGGGTATGCCGCGTCGCCGTCGTCCAGGTCCTGGGCGATGAGCCGCCATTGATCGCCCATCTTTTCCAACGTGATCGGCAGCACGCGCCGCCAACGCGCCTGTTCGTTCCTGCGCAGCCCGACATACAACAATTCGATGGGTCGATACCGGATCAGGCCGGTCACGATGACCGAAAAGGCGCCCGGCTGGCGGGGCAGGGCGCGGGTCCATTTCACCACCACCACGCCCAGTTCGTCCGGCACCCGCAGCCCGATGCGACGAAATTCGGTCTGGCCGTAGTCGAGGCTTTTCATCAGGTCTTCCTCGGAGGCTTCCGGAGGAATTTTCGGGTTCGGGCGCAAGGCGATTTTATGGCCGCGGCGTTCCAGCGTGTCGGGCCAGCGGCCAGCCGCATCCGACATCAGGGCGCTGGCCTTGGTGGCGCGAAAGTCGCCGTCAAACGCTTCGATCACATCGCCGCGCACCACCTTGCCGAAGCGCACCGCGCGCCTCAGCACAAATAACATGCCTTCCTGATCGCGAATTTTGCTCATAAATGTTCGGAATACGAATATATCTTTGGTTTAAATTCAATAAAATGTTATGCGATGATACGCATCATGTCGAACAAAAGGAACACGTAATGGCGACCAGCAAACCCAAAGAGTGGAGCGATTTTCCCCTCGAGCAGTACCAGCAGGAAGCCTCCCGGCTGGTGCATTTTTCCAGCAAGACCGTCAACTCCAACGCGCCCCCCTGCGGGGTGCGCGTCAGCCGGGAAGGTGGGCTCGATCTGCCGCTGGTCGGGGTCCGGACGCTGCTGGCCGATGGGGTAGCCGTGCCGCTGGATTACACCCGGAATGCCGGCAAGACGGCCACCCTCGTCAAGCAAATGCGGCTGGTGGCAAGCGACCAAGCGCCTGAAGACGTGTCAGCCGACCACCTGCGGGACATTCGGCGCGTCGCGGCCCAAGCCACGGCAGCCGCCTACGAAGAAGGAACCGAGTGGGTGTCCCCCCGCTTGCGGCAGCTTTTGTTGCCAAAAGGCCAGGGGGAATACGTCGCCGTGACGCCGCTCGGTTCCAGCGGGTTGAGCGCGGTGCTGAATCAAAAACTGGAAGCGCTGCCGGAGCGAAGAAAACAGTTTCGTCATGCCCTGCTCGGCATGGGCGGCAGCAATCCGCAGAACGTCGGCGCGCTGGTGCGCGAGATGCGCAATCCGTTGTTGTTCGCAGCGCCGACGGAGGATCCGCTCGTGCGGCGGGTGTTGTCCATTCACTACAAGGGAATTTCGCTGGGGCTGCCGCGCCAACCGCTGGACGCTTACTGTCTATGGCGCGAGCGCCAGCTTCGGGATCACGATGGAGTCATGCCGTCCACCATGGGCATCCGGCAGCGGGAAGCCGAACTGATTGGCGACATCACTCACGTCGTGATGCGACGCGGCCAGCGGGCGCGGGAATTATTGGAGTCCAACCGCCATCTCCTGCCCGTGACGCCCGATGCCGATTCCCTGCTATCGCTGGAACTGAAAGATGCCGTGGTGCCTGGCTTGATCGAGCCAGCCGCACGGGACACAGCCTGGGCTTACGAGTTCGGACGGCGGCTCGCCCGCGCCATCGAATCAGAACTGCGAACGAAATGGGACATGCCGCTGGCGGGTTCGGCCGTGGAGCAGATCGCCCGCTGGATCGAGGAGGCCGTCCGATGACACCGGTCTATCTCGTGATTCCCCGCCTGCGCGTGCAGGGCGCCAACGCGCAAGCCACTTGGTGGCTGATCAATTCGGCTCCGGTGATGGCGTGCACGATGTTCGGCCATGCCTTGGGCCGGCATCTGAATCAGCCGGCCACCGGCGTCGCCATCATCCATCACACGACCCAATTGCACGGCGAGCAGTTCGGCTCCTTTCGCCCGGAGCAGCGCCGGGGCGCGGTGTTTATCGACGAGAAGGATTATTCGTCCAAGAACAGGCACGCGCTGTCGCTGCAACCCACCGCTACGTTTTCCGGCGAGTTTTCGCTGATTGTCCGGTTTGGCGAGATGGCGGAGATCAATCCACAGCAGGTGGAGGATTTTCTCCTGCGGGCGCGGCTGGCTGGGGGGCAGATTCTCGAACACGGCACGCCTCACGTCGCAACCGCGGAAGAAGATCTGCGCCGGCAAGTTCGTTCGGGTTATTGGCTGATCGACCGTCGCGACTTGATGCAAAAAATCGATGGCGAGGATTGGTTGGATGTCTTGCTGCGGGTCACGGCCAAACCTGAGTGGCGCAAACAAGGTGATGCGTCGTCAGCAGCGGTTTCCGGCGACGATGACGACGACGATGATGGCGACAGTAACGATGATCCTTGGAAATTCACAGAGATACGGACACCGCCGCCGTCGAGTTGGATCGTGGCGACCACCCTGGGTTATGCCTTGTTGACGCCCGCCGCTTCCCGCGCCGGCGCTCGCGATGGTTATCCGCACGCCTTCGCCGAGCCGCTGGTGGGTCCCGTCCAATATGTGTCCCTGCGCCAGTTCGGCGACCGCCCGTTGCCCGTTTGGCAGCCCGGTTGGCCGCGCGACGATGTGTTTCTGCTTTCTCAACCTGATCTGGAGATTTAAGACCATGGCGACCGCAACGACCGCGCCTGTTTTCAAGAAGCTTCCCGGTGTTCTGGCTTTTCAGCGTGGACTGGTGATTTCGGATGCCGAACTGTTCAACGAGATCGACGGCGAATACGAGGCATATCCCGTGTTTGTCGTGCGTCACGGTATTCGTGGCACGCAAAATGTGAATAAAGAAGGGGCGGGCGATACCACGACCTCGGGAGACACCAAACAACGGGCAGTCTCGAATATCCAGCAGACGGACTCGGCCAAATTGGACAGTCGGGCCGATGCCCTGATCGCCCGTTTCGCCATCCGCTTCCTCGATCTCGATGGGGCGCTGTTCGCCTGTGCGCCGGGTAAGAGTGACGGCAAGAAGGACACTCAGAAAAGCCTCGACGAGGAAGTCGCCGCCTTGCGCGATAGCATCGGGAGGTTCGTTCGTCGGGCTAAGGATGCGGCTGGATTGGATGAAGTGGCCCGCCGCATCGCGCGCAATATCGCCAACGCCCGTTGGTTGTGGCGCAACCGTTTGATCGCCAGCCAGATCACGGTGATGGTGAGCAATCCGCATGGAGAAATCGCCCGTTTCGAGTCCTTGCAAATCCCACTGAACGAGTTCGGCGGCTACTCTGCCGCCGAGAAGGCAATCGCGCAAGTGATTGCCGATGGCCTGCGAGGTCGCGAAGTGGCGGCGTTGACCGCGACAGCCCGCGTGGAGGTTGGGGTTCGAGGGGCTATCGAGGTATTTCCCTCACAGAACTATATCGAGAACAAACCGGATGGATTTGCGCGATCACTCTATCGGCTCGGTCAGCCGGAGAGATCGAAGCCGGAAGATGGTCCGCGCATCATGGGGCGGGCGGCGATCCGCGATCAGAAAATCTCCAACGCGCTGCGCACCATCGACACCTGGTATCCGGATTTTGCCGAACATGGCCGACCGATACCGGTCGAGCCGAATGGGGCGAATCTGGATGCGCAGCGGTTTTTTCGTGATCAGAAAGGCGCTTCCGCGTTCGATCTGGTCCGTCGGCTCAATCAGATCGATCCCGCCAGTGATGAGGGGATGTTTCTTATCGCCTGTCTGATCCGGGGCGGGGTCTATTCCGAGGGGAGTTGAGCATGAAGCCGACCATCTACGTCGATCTTGAGGTATTGGCCGGTGACCGCGATGGGGAGTCGATGTCGGCCCCGGTGCTGGCCGGTGCGGCGCTGGACGTGCTGCATGGCGCGTTTCGGCAACGACCAGGTCGGTATGCGCTGGCGCTGCCGGAGGTGTCGCCGGGTGAAGCCCANNGCGGATTCTGCGGGTGTTTGCCGGCGGTCGCGACGATCTCGATGCGCTGGTCGCTGCGATCAGCGGGCATCCGATCATCCGGGATTACACGCGGATCGGTTATCCGCGTCCGGTGCCTGGCGAATTCCCCGGTCCGTGGATCGAGTATCGTCGCTATCGCATCCCGGCGCGAAAATCGCTCCGCAAACCGGGCGATACGCTGCGTGAGCGGCGGATGCAGACCGCCCGAGAATCGGGATTGCCTTTTTTCCACGCGCGCAGCCGAAGCAATGGTCAATCGTTCGTTTTGTACGTGCAGGCGCTCGATGCCGCAAGCGGAAGCGCGGAATGCCAACCCGACAGTTATGGATTATCGGTGTCGAGTCGGCCTTTTGCGGTTCCGCGGATATGAAGAAGCCAATCAAACCACGGGCCGTTTTGCTGTCCAAGCGCGCCAACGTCTTCTATTTGGAGCATGTTCGCATTCTGCAAAAGGATGATCGGGTGGTGTACCTGACCGATACCGGGGCCGATGTCGAGCAGTTCTTCAACATCCCGGAGCGCAACACGGCATTTTTGTTGCTCGGCAAGGGAACGTCGTTGACCGATGCGGCGGCGAGAAAGCTGGCGGATTCGAATGTCGTAGTCGGATTTTGTGGGTCGGGCGGTTCGCCGCTGTTCTGCGCGACCGACATGACGTTTCTGACAACGCAAAGCGAGTATCGACCGACGGAATACATGCAAGGCTGGATGCGCCTGTGGCTGGATGAGGGAAAACGACTGGAAGCGGCGAAACGAATGCTGAAGAAGCGTATGGAATGGGCATTCGAAGCCTGGTCCGGGGACGTGGAACTGCTGCGACGGAAGATCGTGCTGGACGATGGACTGTTGCGCTGGTTCGAGCACGGTATCGACAAGGCGACCACCACGGCGGAACTCCTTTCGTTGGAGGGCTCTTGGGCGAAGCGGTTGTATGCCAAGCTGGCGGAGGGATTCAAACTTTCGGATTTCAAGCGGGAGGAAGGCAAGGGTAGCCACCAATCGCGGGAGGACAGCATCAACGGGTTTCTCGATCATGGAAATTACATTGCATATGGTTATGCAGCGGTGACGTTGAATGGGTTGGGGATCAGTTTTGCGTTGCCGCTGTTGCATGGGAAAACCCGTCGCGGAGGGTTGGTTTTTGACGTGGCGGACTTGATCAAGGATGCGTATGTGATGCCGCTCGCCTTCGCTAGAGGGAGCTTCGGAGTCAAGCAGCAGGTTTTTCGGGATGAACTGATCGAGCGGTTTCAAGGTGTGGACATTCTGGACCGGCTTTTTACCTTCGTTGAGAAGCTGTCTCAAGAAATCTTTTAGTTTCAAATTGTTAGGTGATGTATCTATTCAGCAAGTCGAATCGGTTCACTGGTCTGTTAACCTTATGAAATCTTGGAGGTTTAAACGTAGAAAATTACAGTTTCCCGCCGTGTAGGCG
>JRYG01002638.1_pt1 | contig 10568 bp, 8 predicted proteins | sample 235341 | NCBI WGS metagenome assembly JRYG01 (sample SAMN03074218, study PRJNA261478) | activated sludge metagenome | biome: Wastewater Treatment Plant; feature: Wastewater; material: Activated sludge; isolation source: activated biomass of a wastewater treatment plant treating hydrocarbon... ... | reverse complement strand
CCCCCCCCCCCCCCCCCCCCCCCCCCCGCCCCCCCCCCCAACGCCCTCGATGGCGTGGAATGCGAAGTGCGTCATTTACATATGAACCAGCCTCTACCGCCTGGCGCTGACGCTCGATGCCGAAGAGTGCTTCCCGCGAATCTTGATCGTTCCTATATTCTGTGCGTGCCATCGAAGCTCAAAGCCGATCCGGAACCCGTACCGCTCGTATTGGCCTTCCACGGCGGTGGAGAAAACGCGGACGCATCTGTTTTCCAAAGCCGGACCCAGTGGGAGGTCAGTGGCCTCAAGAATGAATTCATCGTCGCTTATCCCAACGGTTGTGGGACAAATACACGTCTACCTGGCCAAGCAACCAGGTTAGTCTGCGATAGTACGGGTTTTAACCTGAGCTGGAACGCGGAAGGAGGTGATCCCCGAGGTGTTGCGGAACTGTGCGGAATCGATGATCACGCATTCGTGGAACAGGTTATTGCCGACATACAGACGCGGTATCCGCTCAAACAGGACAAGATTTTTGCCGTGGGCCATTCGAAGGGTGGAGCCTTCTCTTATAGCCTGGCATGTGATTTGTCGACCACGTTTGCCGCAATCGGCGTCACCGCCGCCACCCTATCGGATGCGAGCTGCCAACCCAGCAACGCGGTTTCGATATTCCATGTTCATAATTTGCGAGATCCGGTCATTCCTTTCGCCGGCGGAGGTATCGATCCCGACTTCCAGTGGCCGCCCGTCACGCCCGGGCTTGAGCTTTGGGCCAGGGTAAATGGATGCACCCTCTCCATCGACGGTCATGATTTCGGTGATGACGTGTGCGCCAAGGCGAACTGTCCGGCGGGTTTACAGGTCGAATTATGTCTGGTTGACGCAACCGGCGACACTACTGTCGATCCAGTAAGCGCGCACCGATACTTGACCTATGACGAGGCTTTCAGATTGCGTAACTACAACAAGAAAAAGAATGTCTATAAAAATGTTCGCGATGCATTCGCGGAACGATACCTGGAGTAATCGTTCAAAGCAAAATGCCATCGTCTGAATTTCATGAACAACCCGAGCCGGACAGCCTGCTGCCCGGCTCGGATACATATGTGGAATTAACGACGTGGGCAATTTCAATCAGACTACCAGATAGAATGATGAGAGGTTTAAATTTCATGATTGCACCCGGAAAAACCAGCCCAAAACCACCCTCGGGCATTTTGAATCGACTCCCTGTCCGTTTGAGTGTCCTGAGTCTGTCGGTATTGCTGATCGCGGGTTGCCCGGGAGAACAGACACCCAGCACGGCTCAAGGCTACAATCGGGGAAGCCAGCAATCCGGTCCCGCCGGATATGCGGATAGCGCTCGTAGCAGCCGTCTCATCGAGCGGTTCAGACAATTCGACCATAACGGTGATGGCGCTCTCACCCTGGATGAGGTAGGGCGCCCTGGCCTGTTCGAACGCCTGGACCAAAACGCGGATAACCTGGTCACGCTGGAGGAAGCCAGAGTCTACGTCAGAAACCGGCGTCAGCTTGCCTACAACACGAACAATACGAGAATGGACGCGGCGCCCCCGGCCCTACCGCCGGTCGCCGAGGCAAGAGCGTATTCGAGGGCCGACACCAGGAGCCTTACAGCTACCGACGCCGGGATCAATCGATACCCGAACCTTCGTTACGCAGCCATTCCAGGGGTTGATCCCAATCTCCTGAGCCTGGATGTCTACGCTCCCAAAACCGGCCAGCAACATCCGGTCGTGGTGATGATCCATGGCGGAGGCTGGCAGCGGGGGGACAAGGCCAACCCCAACGTGGGAATAGAAAAAGCCCAATTCCTGGTGCCGCGGGGTTATGTATACGTCAGCATCAACTACCGCCTGTCGCCCGCCGTAAAGCATCCTGCTCATGTTCAGGACGTGGCAAAGGCATTGGCCTGGATAAACGACAACATCAATCGATACGGTGGCGATCCTGACCGAATCTACCTGATGGGCCACTCCTCCGGGGCGCATCTGGCGGCCTTGGTGAGCACCGACGAACAGTATCTCCGGGCGCTCAACAAAAACCTGGGTATGATCAAGGGAGTGATCTTGCTCGACACCGCCACTTACAATCTCACCAAGCGAGCGAACCCAGTCGGTGAAGCCGGCGCCAGACGGCGTGGCATGTTATTCGAAGACGCTTTTGGCGCCGACCGCAAGACATTGTCGAGCGCTTCCCCAATCAATCACGTCGCCCCTAACAAAGGCATTCCACGTTTTCTGATATTCACTCCATCAGGCCCCGATCCCGCTAGAGTGAATCTCTCCCAAGAATTCGCCAGTACGTTAAATAGAGCGGGCGCTCCCGCCAGGATCATTACAGTGCCGGGGAAAAACCATCAGGCCATGAATAGTGACGCGGGCCGGCCAGGAGATATTCTAACGACAAACATTCTCGAGTTTCTCAAAACTCCGCCTTCCACCCCCATTTCAAGATGAAATATCAACTTTCAAGCCTTGGACTCCTGCATTGCAATGTGCCAGCGTGAAAACTTTATCCTCAAGAACCTTGGCGATTATCCGTTCAATCGGACTAGCATTAGGCTGGGTTCAATGATAGCAATACGTTCAAAATCTCGATCACTGTGTAAAAGTGAAGCCTGGTGTTCGATGGCGATACAAGCAATCAAACAGTCGCCCGCACTGCGTGGAGTAATACCCCGCTCCCGGCAACGCCGGTAAAGATCCGCCGCAGCGGCAAAAGTATCAAGTCCATGGATAGGCTTGAGTACCGGATAACCACTCAAGTAGCTGCGCAATGTCGAGAATGCTTCTCTGGAGCGAACGCCTTGTAGCAACTCCAGGTAAATCCACTCCGTCAATGCCACTGGAGACCGCTGGGCCAATGCGAGATCAAGGGCTACCACCGCCGATGTCTTGTTGGCTCTGATATAATCGATCCAGACAGACGTATCGACCAAGAGCACGACGCTTTATTCCTTGGCGTCAGTTGAATCTTCCTCGAATGATCGTCCGGCACGAGCTTGCTTATAATCGTAATCAGGCGCGATCAGGTCGCTACCAAACAGCTCTCGTAAATCCAGCCGCTTGTGGCCCGCCACGAGTTCCCTCAGGGCAAGGTCTACCACTTCACGCTTGGTTTTGGTTCGGGTGAGCCGCATCGCTTCGGCGACAAGCTGATCATCAAGCACAATATTGGTACGCATATTATACACCTCCCATGTGTATTATAGAATTGTTTCCACTCAACGCCAATCACCAGTAATTCGCCGAAACTGGCGCCTGCAAGCAGGTCGTCGGCTGCAGGCGACAGGGAGTTCACGAACACGAGAGGCGATAAGCATTACATCGGATGCGACGCGATATACTCTCGCAGCACTTCATCCATGCGCGTTTGCCAACCTCTGCCGGTGGCACGGAAATACGCCAGCACCTCCGGCGAAAAGCGAATCGCCACCTGCTCCTTGGTCGGGCGCTTGTTCGGCCCGCGCGCGCGGCGAAGCGCGGTGAGGGTGGCCTTCACTCCACCGCCCGGCGTAACCACGGCGTCCGCCCAATCGATGTCACGGGTTTCGGGATCGTCCACAACATCTGGCGCGGCGGCGATAGCGGCTTCGATTTGCTCAGGGCTGAACTTGCGAAAAGTAGCATCGGGTTTGCTTTCGAGGCGTTTCGACTCATCCCAAGTGACCATAACTAAATTGTAGATACATTTTGCTGGCCCATCAAGCAAATCATAGAGGCGCCAGCCATATACCATCCCGACGTGTACGATACGCTGGCCGCAACTGTCTGTAATATATGCTTACCGATAGCCGAAACGCCGGGCCAGCGCCACGGTCGTCGGGCTGAAGCCCGAACCGTCGGGCATCCAGTCCAGCGGATCGGTCAAATTGACCCTGGGCGGCGCGCCAGGCCGCAATTCTGGCTTTTCCATGTACTTGCGGTCGTTGCCGCCACGGGCGTTGGCCGGTCCGATTCCGGCGAACGGCGAGTTTTCCGGATGCTTCATCGCCTCGATGGCTGCCGCGTCGGTCCGAACCTCCAACCATTCGGCCACTTGCCGTAAATACCGATCCGGGTCGGTCAGCAGCAATTCGCCCTGCAGGCGGATGCTCTGCCTCGCAGGCAGGCGTTCCGTGAAGCGAAGAATGCGATCATGAACTTTAAACCAGTAGTTTTCGATCCGCTCCGTATTCCCGGCATCGGCCGCTTCAGCGTCCTTACCCTGCCGTCTTCGATGCATCTCGTACAGGGATTTTCCGGTCGAGCGCGGATGGCGCACCAGGTGCAGAAAACAGGCTTTGGGGAAAGTCCGATAAAGGCGGACCAGATTGTCGAATTCGCTGCAATTGCTCGGGCTTTTCTCGACGAACCGACGATTCCCCAGCCGCCGGGCCACATGGTACGCCAACTCCGCCGTTGTCATATCGGGTCGTTCGCGCAGCCATTGCCAGGCCCGTTCGACGGTCGCCTCCGTTTGTTCGCCTTCATGCAATTGGGCGATGGTTCTGGCCAATCCATCCAAACGGTGCAGGTTGCCAGGACCGAGCTTCCGAAACCACCGGAAAACTTCACCCACCGTATCGGCGACGAAGAAGTTGGTTTCCGGCAATCCATACAACTCGGGGTGCTGGCCCAGCATGCCGCACACCACCGAGGAAAAGGAACGCGCCGGGCAGAGAATGAAGACCGGACGATGATCGGTCCGTGCTTGATCGCTCACCACACCACTCCACAACCGCCGTCAATCGAGAAAATCGCTGAACCAGCCGTCCACGTCCGGTTCCGAGCGGTCGTCCCGCCGCTGCTCCTGGCCCTCCGCCACCGGGCGTTGCCGACTCCGATCCGGGCTCAGGGCCGCGCGCCACTCGGCCAGGGCTCCCAATTCCCGTTCGACCTGGTTCAACTGTTCGATCAACCGGGCCATGGTCTCGTCCATGCTCCGCAGAACCTGCCGGATTCCTTCGAGGTGGGCATCGAACCGCGGCAGCGCCGCGGCCAGCGGATCCGGGCGCTGTTCCCGGCTCGAATCCGACGATTCCTCGAACGTGAACCCGCCACCCCCCGGAAGCGACCGCAACAGCCGTTTCAGTTGCCGGACTCCGACGCCGGCGACGGTCTCTTCGCCCGGCGCGGTGGGTTCGAGTTGCGCCAGAATCCAGCGAATCCGGGCCGCGACGGGGTGGTTGCCCTGGCCGCGCACTCGCAAAAAACCGACCAACTGCCGCAAGCGTTCCTCGCTGATCCGGGTTCCCGAAATCAGCCGCCCATCGGGAGCGGGCTGTTCGAGAAACTGAACGATCCGTTGCAGGAAAACCCGCTGTCCGCCATCGGGCGAAGCCTGCCGCCGCTGTCCGCTTTCAATTGCCGCGCTCATTCGCACCTCCGTCGAGTCGGGAACGAATGCTCCCGAACTGTCTTATAATCGCGTCCGGAAAATCCAGCTTGCGATGCCCCGGCCCGGAAGCCCGCGCCGTCGCGGGTTTTGCGTCGTCAATCCTCACGACCCGGTCGTCAACCTCATGCCTGCGCAGTCCACTTTCCAGTTCCACGCCATTCCCGCCGATCTTCTGCCCGAGGCGGGTCGTTACCTGATCCAGGCAGCCGCCTGGTTCCAGGGCTGGTTGTATCTGGGCATAACCTGCTATCCGGCGGACCCCTATCGATCCGGCGCCACGCTTCTGCTGCGCCATCGCTTGCGCGAATCCGGCTGGGAGCCGGTTTACACCGCGACGGTCGAATCCCGCTGGATCGCCCGCGATGGACAGTATCGCCAGTTCCCGCTGGAACTCGGCTGGCGCGCTCTGTCCGTCCTGCCGGGAACCGCGCAACCGATCCCGGCGTTGTATGCGATCCGGCTGGGACTGCGCGCGCCCGCCATCCTCCATTCCCAGGACGGCGTCCGCTTCGAGGAACTGCCCAAACCCGCGACGGGCGGCGGTCACGACCCGTTCGTCAGCCTGCGCGGTTTTTCAGGCAAGGTCTTCGCCATCCCCGCCAGCGCGGCTCACGACAGCGGACGCGGCGGCGCGGTGGCCTACGTCACCGACGACCCCCGGTCCCAGCCATGGCATCCCGCCTGCGCGCCCGGATTCGGCGATGCCGAAAACCGGACAGTCGACGGTTTGCAGGTCGCCAACGGCCAGTTGTACGCGGCGGTCGGCAATCCGTTCGGCTTCCAGTTGTGGAAGACTTCGGCCCACGGCGAACCACCCTTCGAGTGGGAGCAGGTCCTGAACGAAGGCGCTCAGCGTTACACGCTCGATCCCCATGTCGAAACCATGGCCGTGTTCAAGGATGCGCTCTATCTCGGCGTCCGCGCGCCGCGTCCCGATCCCGAACCGGAATTCGCCACCGCCGGCGCCGAAATCATCCGGGTCCTGCCCAACGGGCGTTGGGAACTGGTGATGGGCACGCCGCGTTTCTCGCCCATCGGACTGCAAGTGCCGCTTTCCGCTCACGGCCCCGGTTTCGGCGATGCCGGCTATGGGCGGGTTTCCCGGCTCGCCGCCACTCCCGACGCGCTGTACGCCGTCCTTGGCCGCCACGAATCGCCGTCCAGCGCCGATCCCGCGTCCGCCGCCGGATCCGGATCCCGGTTGTGGAAAAGCCGCGACGGCGAGAACTGGCAGGCGATCACCCAAGGAGATTTCGCGCCGCCGGCGGCCACCAGCCTGCGCGTGTTGCAACCGACTCCGCACGGACTGGTGGCTGCCGGCGACTGGGATCTCGCGCTCGACCCGGCCGCCCGACCGGGCATCTGGCTGGAACGGAAATAACCGTTCGCTTCCCTCACCTGCCTGTGAGCACGGGATTCGAGCCTTCAAGGCAGCCACGACCACACCTCGATCATCACGAACCGCACCAGGGCGCGGGTGAAGGCGACGATCAGCGGCTTGTCGCCCGCCGCGATCTTGGCGAAACCGCTCATCTGCGATTTCAGCAAACCGTCCGGGTTGGGAATCTCGACCGTCACCCGAACCGCGCGCGCGAACGGATTGTCGGGATTTGGCTCGACCACCGGGGCAATCACCGCCACCCGGCCCGCGAAATCCCGCAACGGATAGGCCCAGACCCGCAGTTGCACCGGCGCGTCCAACCCTACTTCGCCGATGTCGGTTTCCGGCGCCAGAATCTCGGCCTGCATGACCCGGCTGTCCTCCACGGTCGCGAACAGATCGCCTTCCTTCAGAAAGCCGCCGGTCTTGAACTCCAGTCGCGGCGTGACGATCTTGCCGGCGACCGGGGCGCGCAGGCGGGTCCGTTCCCGCTGGTCCTGGAGATAAGCCAGTTGTTCGCGCAACTGCCTGAGTTCGGCCTGCTTGGCGGTCACTTCCATCGACAGCGGCGGACTCTTGATCAGCTTCAGGTTGGCCTCGGCGACCGCAACCGCCGCCTGATCGACCTCGGCGGTCTTGACCGCCTCCTGGTACTCCAGATCCTTGACCACGCCTTGCCGGTGCACCGGCTCCAGCAACTCCCGCAGCTTGCGGCTGTGGCTCGCCCGCACCTGGGCCAGCGCCAACTGTTCGCGGGTGGCCTCGATGGCTTCCGCCTTGGGGCCGTGCAGCAACAACTCCAGTTCCGCCTGCTTGCGCTCGATTTCCGCGCCGGTGGCGACGATGTCGTGCTCCTGTTCCCAGGCGCTGAGTTCGGCCAAGGTCCGATCCGGCGTCACCCATTGGTTTTCGCGGACCAGCACCCGCGCCACCACGCCCGGCGTCACCGCGTGAACCTCGGCGCGGGCGGTCGGAAACAGCGTCACCTCGCCGGTGACCTCGTAGGGATAAGGCAGCAACGACACGGCAACCAGCAGTGCCAGCACGGCCAGCCGTAACCCATGACGGCGACGCGATGGACCGTTTGCAACGCTCGCGGTCGCCGGCGAACCCGGCACCGCGCGGGTGTCGTTCCGGGATTCGGCGACCGTGGTGGCGACGGTTGGCAGCGGTGGCTGCGCCCCGCTCCGTTCCCGCCGACGGGCCAACCGATCCAGCGACCAGCGCGTCACCAGCGCCACCAGCGCCAGAAACAACACCACGCCCACCCCCTGGAATCGCAGTTCCAGTCCGATGGCGATCATCAGCAAGACCACGCCGGCCAGCATCAGTACAAAAGCCACGCTGGCGACGGCATATCCCAACAAGCCGTATTTCTCGCCAGCCGCCAATCCCGCCGGGGGCCGGCGTCCGCGCAGATACAAGCCCAGCACCCGAAACGCCCGCTCGCGCAAGCGGGGCATCCGCAGCAAGCTGACCAGCCAGACATAACCGTCGCCCCGCCACAGCGGATTGGCGGTGAACAGGAAGGCGACCAGCGCCATGTGACCCAGCACGAAACCGTAGGAACCCAGCGTGCCGCCCGTTTCCAGCGTCAGCCGCCACAGCAGGGTGCCGCCGACGAACAGAGCCAACTTGGTCAGCAGCGCGGCCGCGGCCACCCACAGTCGCCGCTCGCGGGACAAACCCCGCAACCGTTTGGCGATGAAGAAACGCGGAATGACGCCATACGCCAGTCGGATGCCGAAACGATCCACCCGACCGCCACAACGCACGCAGGTCACACCCTGGGCGAGCTTGCTCAGCAGGTTGATGACGAACAGGCCGAAGACGAACTTGAACAACAGGTGCGGTCCCGGATCGGCCAATTTCTGCAAGGCGCGCTGATACTGCGGCTGGTTGTACAGCAGTACCAGCAAGGCCAGCGGTACGCCCGGCGCCAGCAGCCAGACTCCGTGACGCAGCCAGCCCAATCGCTCGGCCAGCCAGGCGAATCCCTGTCGGGAATCCAGCGACACCCAGCGATAGACGCCACTGGCCCGATCATCATCGTCGTCGGCGTCCAGCGGATCGGCGTCCGTTTCGGCCACGGCCTCGTCGCTGGCGGGCTCCGACGCCACGGCTTCCAGCAGGCCCAGCGCCGCCATGTCCCGATAGAACCGGTCCAGTCGCTCGACGGTGATGGCCAGCCCGAACCGACGGGCGAAAGCGGCTCGGATGTCCTCCGCACCGCTGGCTTCCGCCAGCGCCCGGCACAGAAACACCTCTTCCTCGCCCAGTTCGAAGCGCTCATCACTGGCAGGATTCCGTACCTGATAGCGACCAGCGGATCCAGCGGGTTCAAACCGCAAATCCCGCCGCAAGCGCCAGCGGACGGGCGCGTCCGAGTCATCCTCGCGCCGGGCGTCGTCGGGTTGCGTCACGATCAGCGTCCCCGCCGGCGGTTCAACCAGGCGGCCATGATCCGCTCCTGCTGGCGCAGGAAATCCTGCATGAGGGTGAAGTGGGTGGCGACGGCGGCGGACCGGCCCGCGTTGGCCGGCATCGGTCGGGGATCGACAGTGGGCCGGTCGGCGACGGCGGTGGCCGGAACGGGCGAACCGAGCCAGTCGCGCAACTGCCGCAGCTCCGCTTCCGACGGCTGAATGACCGGAATGGCGGTGGACAGATAAGGCGCCGGTTCGGCGGATTTGACCGGGACGCCGCCATAGAGCAGGTCCAGATCGAGGTCGATGCCCTGCACGAACAAGGCGCCCAGCAGATGCCGCAACTGGACGGCGCCGCCGCGCCGGCGGTCATCGCAGGCCATGGCGACATGCGGCTTGTTGCGCAGGATGTCCCGGACGAAGGCGGTCAGATGGCTGTCCGGGCCGACCTCGATGAACAGCCGCGCGCCGCCCCGGTACAGATGTTCGATGCTCTCGCGGAATCGCACCGGCTGCCGGTATTGCGCGGCGGCCGTATCCCGGATTCCATCCGCGGCGTTCGGAAACGGCTCCGCCGTCACGCACGAATACAGCGTGATCGCGGTCGGGGCGAACTCGACGCCCTCGAACAGGCGCCGGAACGCCGCCGCCATCGGCGCCATCGCGGGGGTGTGATAGCCGCGATCCAGCGCCAGCACGCTGCAAAACGCGCCCTGCCGTTTCAGATGCTCGTGCGCGGCGGCAACGGCGTCGGTCGGTCCGAACAGGATGAACTGGTTGGTGCAGTTGTCCATGGTCAGCTGCAGTCGGGGATCCGCCGCCAGCACTTCCCGCACCCGCTCCAGCGGCAGGGCGCCCACCGACAGCAAGCGGCCATCGGGAATCGCGCCGTCGGATTCCAGTTCACGATACAGCCCGTTCATGCGGCGGATGCATGCGCCGAGTCCGGCTTCGTCCAGCCGGGGAATTCCCGAAGCCACCAGGGCGGCGTTCTCGCCGGTGCTGTGCCCCAGCAGCGCGTCGGCCCGCACCCCGAACGCGGACAGCAGCGCGAACAGCGCCTGATCGGCGGCGAACACCGATTCCGACCCCAGCTCCATGCCGCGCAGCTGCGTCTGCAACAGCGCCCGGTCTTCGGCGGCCAGCCCGGTCGGCGGCGGGAAGATCGCCTGGCTCGGTGCGATCTCCCGCTCTCCGTCGTACAGACCGTCGAGAAAATCGAACCAGCGGCGCACCCGCGGAAACTCCACCGCCAAATCCCGCAGCATGTTCGGATACTGCGAATTCTCGCCCGGAAACAGCAACGCCACGCGCCCGGCAAGCGGCCTGGCGCTGAAATAGACGCCTTCGCGGGTCTGGAGATGGTCCCTGGC
>JRYG01031482.1_pt1 | contig 10572 bp, 10 predicted proteins | sample 235341 | NCBI WGS metagenome assembly JRYG01 (sample SAMN03074218, study PRJNA261478) | activated sludge metagenome | biome: Wastewater Treatment Plant; feature: Wastewater; material: Activated sludge; isolation source: activated biomass of a wastewater treatment plant treating hydrocarbon... ... | reverse complement strand
GTGGTGGACAACACCGTCGAAGCCCGCGGCACCGTGTACGTCGGGATCGACCTCGCCAAGAAGGAAGACTTCACGGTCATCTCGGCCGCTCGCGCCGAGGACCGTATGCCGGTCTACCACCGGAAGTTCAACGAACTGAAGTGGACCGAGCAGCGGCAGATGATCCACGAGGCAATCAAGGAAATCTACGAGGCCGGAGCCGAGGAGATCAGGGTCGGCATCGACTCGACCGGCGTCGGCGAGGCCATCGCGGACGACCTCGAAAACGAGGGGCTCGACGTGGAACGCATCCTGTTCACGAACCAATGGAAGGAGCGGGCCGTCGGCGTGCTCTCCCGCGACTTCCAGAACGGTGACGCGCATATCCTCTCGCTGGCGCGGTCCGAGTTCGACCACTACGAGTACGAGATGACCGCCGCGGGCAACTACAAGTTCGAGTCCAGCGTCGGCCACGACGATGAGGTGTCCGCCAAGCTGATCGAGCATTGGATGCTCCACAAGATCGGACCGAACGAGGTGCGGGTGCTGAGGGCGCCCGAGTCGAACCTAGTGGACACCGGAGCTCCCGAGGTGGCGGAGTCCCTGACTCCCGACGATCCCTTCGAGATCATGCAGAACGAGGGAGCATGGGGCAACGCGACCAACTCCGGCGGGGCGTTCTCAGGGCATTGAAAAGCCCCCGGCCCTGAACAAGCGGCCGGGGGCGGACAGCAGAGCCGAGACTAGAGCTCGATCTCGGCGTCGCTGTACTCGATCACCGTGCCGTCCGGCACCGTGTCCTTGACGGTCAGGCCGATGACGGTCGTGATGACGGTCGTGATAGCGGTCGGCAGAGCCTCCGCATCGACCCCGCCATTCAGGTAGACGATCACGAGTGTTGCTACCGCCTGCACGAGCGCGGCGATGCGGGTCTTCGTTGAGATCGAAGCGAGGCCGTTCGGCCGCTTGATTCTCACCTTTTCGCTGTTGGTCATGTTGTTCACCTCCCTCCCTAGGTAGCCAGTCCGAGCAGGTCGCGGAGCTGGAGTTGCCCGACGAACCTGTTGCGGTCTGTGTCGTAGGGTCCGAAAGCGCGGAAGCGGCCCTTGTCCGTGTACTGCCATGCGAGCCGGTGGCGCTTCAGCAGTCCGGCGGGCCAGTAGGGCGCGGCCGTCCGGGTGTAGGCTGCCAGCCAGTACAGAGCCCCGAGGTTGCGGGTTCCGAGCCGCTCGCGCACGATGTTGCCGCCGTACAGGATGCAGTTGGCAGTCACGGCGTCCTTGCGGCCCTTCCAGCGGGCGATGCCGTGGTCGGTCAGCCGCCGGTAGTTTGCCATGAAGCCGTGAATCCAATCGGCGTCGAGGCCGTCCGGATGGTAGACCTCGTAATCGAGTACGCCGGGTAGTTCGTCCCGCTCGAACCAGAACTGCCGACGAGGGCCGAGCCGGAGCCCGGCCTTGCGGCAGGCGTTGACGAAGTGCGCCGCCTCTGCAGCCGGGTCGTTGTTGTCCGGCCGTGCGAAGTGGTAGGGGGCCACGATCAGCCCGGCCTTCTTCGCCCACTTGACGAAATCGGCCAGCTTGGGATCGGCCCACGTCCGGCCTTCGGACGCCTTGACCACGAGCACGTCATGGTTCTTCGCGTACTCGCGGATCATCTCCTCGGTGATCTGGCCGTTGTTGTTCGAGATGTCCGCGAAGTGTACCGCCGGGGATGCTCCCAGAGCTTTGACTCGGGCGCGGAGCTCCCGCCTGAGCACTCCGGGGTCGAGCAGCCGCACGCGCTTGCGGTTCTTTTTCCAGCGTGATGAGCGGTTCATACGCGCCTCACCCCGACATGCAGATGCGGGCCGGTGCCGTGGGTTCCGGCGATGATCTGGATGCGGAACCGGGCGTGGCCGCGGCGGACGTAGAAGTCGCTGTAGTCGCCCGCCCAGTTCACGCCGAAGTGCGCGGCGATCAGGGCGGCCATCTCATAGTCGTTCACGAGATAGAAGTCGATGGCGAACGCCGTGGTCTGCGAAACGTGGTGGTCGGAGCCGGGGTTGCCGTAGGTCTCGGTGCGCTTCTCCGAACCTGAGCACTCGCCGCGCTTCTTCTCCACGAGCGCCTCGATCTCACGCGCTACGGACTCGGAGCCNNTCTTTCCACTCGACGAGCTCCTGACGCTGCTTCTTGGTCAGCTTGCCGAGCTTGACCACGGCCTTGCGGTTAGCCTCGAACCGGGCGCGGTGGTAGCGAACGCGGGCTTTGTCGCCTCGGGCGCCTCGCTTCTTGAACTTCTGCCATTTGCGGTAGTGCTTCTGCTGCGCGGCGATCCGCCGGTCACGCCGGGAGATCAGGCTGCGGAGCTTTTTCAGGATTTTCTTCATGCCGACATTCTACGGCATCGGGCGCCGTTTGGCTAGAAGATGATGACGTTCATGTAGAAGTTCTTGGCGGTTATGTTACCGGCCCCCGACGAGCGGTTCAGCGTCAGGTACGGAACCACGATTGCCGGGCCAGTCAGAAGGTCGATAGCAGGCATGGTGATCGGACCTCCGGGGAAAAAGTTGGTAGGAGACTCCTTAGCCCCTACGACCAGCGGCTCCGTGTATATCTTGTCCCAACTAGGTGCGGCCGAAACAATGCCGTCGTACCAAGAATGGCCGAGAGCTAGGTGGTCGTCGTTGAACCGCAGGCGGCCGTTAGTAGACGCGGCCGACGCCTGAAGCTCGATACGCATAAATACCTGAAAGACTTCACCCGGCTGTATCCACATCTGCGGCATTGAGGCGTCTGATATAGCTAGGTTCCCTGTGCCGCTGGTGGTTCCAATGGTGCCGGTGCGCTGGTAGCGGTAAGTCCGCGGGGTCGGTAGCACCGCCCCCTCCTTGCGTTTCAATCGGCGGCTGTTATCCACTACCCGCGAGGGGATCGTAAGGTTCGGGTTCGTCGGGGGAATAGGCAGGGACATTACGCGGTCTCCGGTGAGGTCTGGATTTCGACGGCCTCCTTGCCGTCCTTGTCAATAGTGAAGTCTAGCCCATACACGCGCACGTTGCCGTTGACGATGTTGACCCCGGCGTCCGTGATCTTGACCGGCACGATGTCACCGATGCCGTAATCAACCAGAGGAGCAGGGACATTCCCCGCGCCCATGTCAGGGTACGGGGTGATTGAGAGTACCCGGCGCGGCGCTTTGCGGTACAGGAGGTGCTCCTGCGCGAGCGTGGTTCGGAGGGATGCCTCCTCGAAGTCCGCCGTGATCCAAGCGCCACGGAGACCGTAAGTGGCAAACGAGGTAACATCGGCGGCGGCTACCGTACCAGCCGAGTTTCCGGTGGAGCTTCCGTTCGACGGGACATATACAGCGTTGGCGAGATGCTCGCCTCCGAGTCGCTTCCAACTGTAGTTCGTCAGGTTGGCTCGGGTGTCGGAGCCGAACTCGAAGACGGCGCTGGACCGGGTAGTGCCAATGACCGTAGCAGCCTCGAACTTGCCGACCTGCTGGAAGCTCGAATCGACGGCGAAGTACGGGTCGAACCGGAAGTCAAAGCCGGACCCGCGGAACGCCCACGCCTGAATGAGCGAGAGGAGCGAGATGCCCTGATCGAACAGGGACGGAGCGACGCTGGTAGTGGTCGGCCCCGCGGCGGCGTCACGGATTCCCCAAGAGGGGTTAGCGTTGATGAGCGATTTCAGGGCGGTCCCGATCTGGCCCGAGGAGGTCGGGAAACGATACGGCGAGTTCGGCGACAGGATCACCCCGGCCGCCCGCTGGTAGGCGCTCTCGGTTCCCACGATGGCGATACTGGGGATACCCTCGGAGCTCGCGGGGCCGACATCAGTCGAGACGGTCTCCAACACCATGCGAAGCGTCGTACCCTTGTACGCGAGGATGTAGCCCCAGCCGACCCCGGTTGCGATGTAGCGCCCGAGGTCGGTGCGGAGCGGCACCTTCAACTCGCACGAACCCGCCTGATTCAACTTGAAGCTGATCTTGCGTTCGTCAATGCAGGGAATGTCGTACTGGGTTCCGTCTGTGGCAGCCCAGCGGAACGACCAGTCGCCCGCGGGCATTTAGAGCCACGCCCCCCGGAAAGAGGTTTCGAGGCGCGTAGCGGTGCTTGCTCCGCTGTAGGCTATTATGTAGGGTGCGCTGCCGGGGCCAGATTCGGGGGATACGCCGCCCCATCTTGTGTACAGCGGTTCGACGGAGGCGTAGTCCGAGCTGCTGTTGTTTTTTATCACCGTCCGATTACGGTGGTCGATAACCGCATAATCGCTTCCTGAGTAAGCCGAGGTAGGGTATAGACCTACCTGCGGCGTACCCGACACCGAAGAAACATAAATACCAGAGAACGGCCCTAGAAGGCGCTGTCGCGGCGGGCTTGGCGCGTTGCCGACGTTCAGCGGGCCGTCGTCCGGCGGGCTGGCTGTCTGCCAACTGGACGACCAGCCAGACGAGACGGCCCAGTTATCGGCGAAGGGCGCGTTAGCCGCCATCGGGTATCCTCCGTAAGATACAGCATCTACCCGAAGGTCGCCTGTTTCTACAGAAACCACGCCGGGAAGGTTAGACGTGTAAAGAACAACATAATGCGGCGTGGCTGCGTTGGTGGTTTTTGTGAAGGTTCGGCTAACAGTTGTCCAAGTATTAGGCGCAGGATTTGCTATATTTCCACCGCCTACGGTGGGATCGGCCCATAGATAAATACCGGGCGCAGAGTAGTCAGCCCGAACTGACATCCGTACTGTGTAGGTTCCGGGCTCTAGATAAAGAGCGCGCGACGCGGCCGCATAAGAGGAGCCTGAGTTGTAGGTAAAGCGCCGGTAGTCTCGCGCTGACGAGTTTCCATTAGTCTCTGTATAAACGGTGGTTGACCGGACTGTGTATATCCTAGGGTCGGCGCACACCAGCCCCAGCATGAACTCCTTATTGAACCCGCCCTTCGCGCGAAACGGGAGCTGGCGCCGGAACTTTACGAACACCTCCTCGCCGCCGCTAGGAGTCCAGTACAGCGTCCCGTCCGCGAAGCGGGCGTCGGTCGCGGCCATAAGTTTGCCGAGCTTAGTGTTGCGGTCAGTCGCGGAGGTAGGGAACACCTTACCGTTCATCACGATGGGGCGACGCGAGTAGAAGTTGGTTCCGGCCATCCCGCCGTCAGCGTCCGCGAGGTCGGCGTAACTGTCCCTGATCTCGGGCGACTCGATACCGCTGATGGCCTCCTCGCCGTCGAGGTAGCCGACGAAATCGGGGTCGGACGGATCATTCAGGGTGGCTCGCGCTCCGGTCGGGCCAACAAAAACGTACCGGATAGAGGCTTCGGGTGCGATGTAGAAAGCAGGCATGTCGGGTTATCCTAGCATGGCAGCGGCTTCCCAGCCAAGCTGCTTCGAGAACGAGTGGGGATCGGGCGGCGGGGTCTGCATGTTGATCGTCTGGTTGACCGTCGGGCCTCCGAAACCGGAACCGCCGGAGCCGCCAGCCGCGGGGGCCGACGCACGGTAGCCGCTGGCAGCAGCCGACCCGGCAGGGGTCGAGTAGAACGACGGCGCGGCCGGACTGGGGCCTAGCAACGGCGAGGGGCTCGACGAGCCGCCGGGACCGAGCGGGCCGCCCGGCATCGAGCCCGCGGTGAGGGCTCCGCCGCCCATGACGTTGCTCGCGTAGTTGTTGAAGAGGTCGTAGCGGTTCTTGTCGAGCGCCCCCATCTGGATTCCGATGGGATCGCTGCTGCCTCCGGCGGTCGGGCCGTCGATCATGCCACTCTGCATCATCACGAGCTCGTTGATCTGCCGGATCAGGGCGTTGTGCTCGTTCGGGATGGTCTGCCACAGCTCGCGCTGCAGATCGCCAACCGTACCCTGCTTGCTGACGATGTTGGCGCGTGCGTCCTTGTCGCGCTGCTTATTGGTCGCGTAGCGGTTCTCGGCTTCGCGGGTCCGCTTCTCCGCGGCAGCCATTTCCTTCCGCCACCTCTTCACCGCCTCCTTGGAAGGCTTCTTGCCGTCCTTCTCGCGGGGCTCCTCACGCCGCTTCTTACGCTCGGCTACGCGAGCGTCGGTGATCGCCTGCCGATCTTTCTTCAGGCTCTTCGCATTGATCGAGCGGTCGATACCGGCAGACTTGGCGATGGAGTCCTGCCCGCCGCCGATCATCTTGCGTATCTGCGCCTTCAACTGCTCGTACACGTCGAGAGCTTTGCGGAGCGGGTTGACGATGGCAGGGTAGTTGTAGTCGGTCTGACGGCCAGCCTTTATCATCAAATCCTGATCGGCCTGCTCTTCGGTAGCCAGTCCGGTAAGGCGGCTGATCTCTCCGCGCAGGTAGGTGTAGCGCGACTGGGCGTTCGAGATGTACTTCTGCTTACCCTTACCCACCGTGCCTGCCGAGGGGATGCGGCCCTTGCCCTTAGCCGCCATCTCGACAGGCGCGAGCCGGTAGCCGAACCGCTCGGCCGCATCGGCGAGGTACATTTCGTTCGCGGCGCGGTAGGAGGGGTTCGACGCGATTACCCATTCGTCCTGCCGCTCCTCACCGACCAGCAGGGTCGGGCGCTTGTACAAACCGGGTTGCCGGTCGCGGGTGTTTGCTTGCGCTGCTGTGTTAGCGTTGCGGCGCTCGGTTGCCGGAGTCGGGCCGCCCGAAGCGAGCCCCATAACAGGCATGCCCGCGGCTGCCCCGCTCCGGCGCGTTACTACATCAATGTAGACCGTCTTGCTTTGTACCGAGGCTAGGGCCGCGTTCGCGGCGGCAACCTCGCCTTCACCATTCCACCGCGCTGTAAGGCCGACAGTTTTGTCCTTGAAGTTCTGCACCTTACGATTGCCTGCCTCGGCCTCGTTGGTCTCCGAGTTGAACTTGACGAGCTTCGCGGGAATCTTCTGGCCGTTGATTATCTGTATGGCACGCCGGACTGCCGCATCGTCGGCTCCCATGCGAAGCAGCTTGCGGGTGAGTCGCTTCCGCTCGACCTCGTTGAGCGCCGACATAGCCTCGCGGTTGTTGGCGCGGATCGTGATGCGGTTGACGAGTTGCCTCCCGGTGAGTTGCGACATATCGCGGCGGGCCTGCTTGGTATCGGCCTTCGCGTTGATCGTGGCGGTCTTGCCCTTGCCGAGGCTCTGAATCTCTCGCTCTGCCCGGCCCTTGTTGATCTTCGCCTCGACAAGCGTGGTGGACCTGCGATTGAGTTGCCGGAGCTTCGCCAGCGCCTCGTCTATGCTCTTCGAGTTGACGATGATCTTACCGGCCTGCGAGCCTTGACCAAAGCTGCGTAGCTGATCGGTCAGGCGGATAAGCTGCTCGGTTTCCTTCTGGTTGCCGATCTTGAACAGCGTGTCACCGCCCCGTGGGATAACGTCCCCAATGCGGTTCCAAGCGTTAGCCAACTTGTCGGCGATAGGAAGTTGATCGCGGGCGTTCCGCTTGGTGTTCAACTGCGAAAGCGCGACCTTGTTGTTCGCGTTGGCGAGCTGGTTGGCGGCCTTAGCCTGCAGCTCCAGCGCGGCCTTATGTACCTCGGATGCCGAGGCTCCGCTATCGACCAGCTCCTTGAAGTCTTTCATCGAGTTCAGCAAGCCGCTGAACTTGAACCGACCCATGTCGCCGATAGCGTTGAAACCGCCGACGATCTTGTCCAGCGGGCCGCGGTCGGCCGCCTCGCCGGTCTTCCGCACCAGCTCGTTGATCGCCTGCATGTCGCTCTTGGCGGCCTGCGTCACCTTCTTCTGCTGCATGACCTGCTGCTGGCTCGCGTCCGCCTCGCGTATCTTAGCGTCATGCAGGTCCATGAGCGCCTGCTTCTGGTAGATCGAAGCCTCGCGTGCCTCCTTGCTCCCCCGGCCGTATTCCTTGACCGCATCGCGGTACGCCGAAGTAGCGTCATTGACCCTGATCTGAGCGGCCAGCACAGCGAGCTTGGCCGAAGCGGCGGCGCTATCTGCTCCGGCCAGCGCGTCGATCATCGCGCGTGTCTGGGAGAGCGAAGAGGCCAAGTCTCCGAGGGAGTCGGAGGCTTTCGACGCCTCGGTTTCCAGCGTGGCGAAGAACGCGACACCGGCCCCGAGCCCGGCTAGCGCGAGCATGAACGGATTTAGGGATGCCACGAGCATGCCGATCCCACCGGCGGCAGCGGACAGACTACCGAATGATCCGGCGAGCATGGTGACGGCGGCGGAGGCGGCCGAAAACTTGCTGGCGAGGAACATGCCCGCGAGGGCGCCGCCAAGCGCGGTTACGACCTGCCGGGCTCCGGCAAGACCCATCAGCGCCGCGGTGAAGCCGGTGGCAGCCTGCAGCACGGCGACAAACCCCTGCGACAGCGGCGCCAGAGCTTCTGAGAACTCGAAGAGTGCCAGCCCGAGGTTGCCGAGCGTAGCGAAGAACTGAGACCCGATCTGATTCGCGGTAGCGAAGAACTCCGACAGACCTCGCTGACCCTGCGCGGAACTCATCCATGCGGTCCAGCGGTCGAAAATGTTGGAGAGCGTGTTGAGCAGCGTCGCGCCCTCGTTGGCGCCCGCGCTGAAGAAGGTTGCCAGCATCGTACCGGCGGACTGAGCGAACTGGCCGATCTGCCGCATGTGCTCCACGATGCGGTCCATACGAGCATCTAGGCCGCCGTTTTTATCGAGCCCCTGAAAGACGTTGTTCGCCCAGCCCGNNCGCGCCGATCTTGCCGATGCTCTTTCCAAGCGAGATGAAACCGGCGTTGAGCCCCGGAATGGCGGCCCGGAAGTTGGAGAGGATCGACTGTATGCCAGCCCGAGCTTCCGGCTGGTCGAACATGTTGATCCATGCGTCTCCGGCGGCCATAGCCGTCTGGAAGGTGCGGTTCGATTCACGGGCGAACATCGGGAGGTAACTCGATGCGAGTTTGATTCCGCGGCCGAAGCTGTCGAAGAAAGTGTCGCGGTTCCCGGCCGTCAGTTTGTTCCAGCGGTCGGACATCTGACCGAGCTGCTCGAACCCTTCGCGGGCCGCAGGACCGATGTCTCCGAGTGTATTGTTGAGCTTCTCCTGCGCGGTCTGGGCCTCGGTCGAACCCGCGCCATATTTCCGTACCGCATCGCCGTAGGCGTCGGACGCCTTCTTCGCGTCCTGCAGGTCGGAGATCATGGGCTTCATTATCAGCCCGACTCCGAGCGCGGCTCCGGCGAAGCCGATCACGCCTGCGGTCGATACCGCGAGGGCGCCAGCGAGGCCGGTTCCTAGCACGCCTACAAGCGAGACGAGCTGTCCGGCGATCCCGAACAAGACCGGCGCGAGAACGGTGAAGCCGGTGGCGGCCTGCCGGAGCGTGGCCGAGAAGAAGCCCATCTGCAGCCGGATGCTGCTGACCGACGAGAGCATGTCGCGGAAACGGGTTGTGGCGTTGTCGCTGGCGCGAGCGAGCCGCAGAAGATCAGATTCCGAGTCGCCTAGCTCGCGCAACTTGCTGCCGACCTGTTCAAGTTCGGCCTTGGCACGGTTGAACTTGACCCGCGCGTTCTCGTCTCCGAGGAAACCGAATATGGAAAGGCGCTGGCCCTTCTCGATCTCGTCGTGAATCTTGATGTACGAAAGGCGCAGCTTCTCTATCTCGATGGACCGCTTGCGGTCCATGTCGATTGCCCGCTGCTGGATCGCCACCCCATCGCGGTACATCTTGTTCTTCTGCTCCTCGGCCTTGGCGACCCGAAGAGCATCCTTTGCCGCCTGCGACTGCCGCTGCTCGCTGATCTTCAGTTGGCGGTTTGCATCCTTCAACTCCTTGGTATCGACGTTGAGTTCGATCTTCTGCTGATTCAGTTCCTTGACCTTGGCCTTCAGCTTCGCGTACTCAGCGTCGAACTGCTTGGAGTTGATGTTGGCGGAGGCGGTCGGGTTCTCCTTCTCGAAGTCCAGCAGCTTACGCTTTGCCTCGGCCAACTTGCGTTCGAGGTCAGTTGTCTTCACCGAAGCCTCGGCCTCGGCCCGCATGCGGTCGATGTTGCTCATCGTCCGCTGGAACTGCGCCTCCGCATGACGCAGTTCAGCGCCGACCTTTTCCAGATCGACGCCGATTACTATTTCGCCGCGAGCGATATCTCTAGCCATTGTTCCTATCGCTCACGGTTACGCACCTCGCTTGAACTGCGGGTCGCGCTTGAACGCTTCCCGCTCCTCCCTCTTCCGACGCTTCTCTTCTGCCTCCTCCTGCTCCTTGGCTCGCCGCGTAAGCAGCGCCTCCATGATGCACCAGTTGACTACCTCGTCGGAACTTATCTGTAGGGGTTGTCCCAGCTCTTTATGCGTCCAGAGCAACCTCATCGCTGTCGTCGATTTCACGAAACGTGGCATACTTCGCCAGTTTGTCGAGCCCGGCAATCTGGTTGCCGAGGGCGTCAACATCGCGCTGGCGGTAGGCGATCTGCTCGATGAAAGTGATGTCCTCGGTCGGCAGGTCGCGCACGTCCTCTGGGATGATCGAGGGCTCCACCACCGCAACGGAAACGATGAACCGCTGCAACTGGGCGAGCTTCTTCAGCGCGTCCTCGGGAACGTCCGAGGCGTCCATCTGCCCGGCCGCCGTGGCGATGTCCACGAGCTCGTTCGGGATCGCGTCGGCCTCGGCCAGTTCGGCGA
>JRYG01006571.1_pt1 | contig 10601 bp, 8 predicted proteins | sample 235341 | NCBI WGS metagenome assembly JRYG01 (sample SAMN03074218, study PRJNA261478) | activated sludge metagenome | biome: Wastewater Treatment Plant; feature: Wastewater; material: Activated sludge; isolation source: activated biomass of a wastewater treatment plant treating hydrocarbon... ... | reverse complement strand
CTCAACGAACGACAACGAACGTCAGAGCCGGTCATTGAACGAAGCCGAAATGACCAACAGCGGCCAGACCTTGCAAAGCCATCGAAGTCTACCTTTTCATACAAGCGGAATCATTAACACATACAGATTTCACGGAAAGGAAAAACTGCGAAGAAAATTCAGGAGGTGATTTGAAATCACCGCCTGAATTATTACTGCAGGACGCTGTGGACTATTAGACTGTTGGGCTTTGCGAACCCTGGCGTTGATCCATAAACCCATGAGATTGGGTTGGGGTGTAGGTGTGAGGTGTGAAAGTGTGTAAATGCGCGAGCAAAACTCCGGCAAAAAAGCCGGCGAGTGGGTCTTCCTCGAAGACGTGCAGAAAAGCGGCTACGAGCTCGTCAACAAAAAAGACATCGAACAGGTCAAACTCAGCGCCGATGAGCCAAATCATTAAGTCTCCATTGGGTAAACACGCCGTGCAAATTTTAACTCCAATAACGTAAAAAATAACTGCGTTTATTTATATTTGCAGTAGTTTTTTACAAATGAATGCACAATCAAAAATAGAACACATCTTTTCGGCAGGACATGGATATGCCCGGACGGCGGACATTCTCGCGGCGGGCATTCATTTCTCGTATTTGAAGCAATTGCTGCAAGCAGGAGTCATTACCCAAATCAAGAGGGGCTATTACCGCTGGGAGAGCAAGGCTTTTTGGGGCAGTGAACTACCCGAAGTTGCCCTCTTGGTGCCTAAAGGAGTCTTTTGCCTGTTTTCTGCAGCCGAATTTCACGGGCTGACAACTTATCAACCCTGGCAGCACCATATGGCAGTTGAACGATCTACAAAAATTACCGGTCTGCCAGGTGAACGCATTAAATTGTACTATTGGTCAAAATCAGTGCTTGAATTCGGCATTCAAACCACACAGACCGAAGGTGGCCCCATCCGCATTACCGACCCGGAGCGCACCGTATGCGATTTGGTGAAATACCGCAATAAAGTCGGCAAGGACAGCATGCTGGAAGCCATCCGGACATACCTGTCCCGAAAAAACAAAAACATCCCCTTGCTACTGGATTATGCCCGGCGTTTGCGCGTAGAGAAGATTATTAAACCCTATATAGAAATTGCCTTATGAAAAACTACGCCGAATCTGTCCGCACCCGACTAAGCGAGTTGGGGCGGCGGGAAGACATTTGGTTCAACTACCTCATTACGCGATACCTGCATGAGCGGTTTTTATACCGACTTTCGAAGTCCTCGTACACAGACAACTTTTGCCTCAAAGGCGGCGCCTTACTCTACGCGCTTGAAGGGATATCTGCCCGCCAGACCAGAGATCTCGATCTGCTGGGGAGGCATTTGAGTAATGCCCCTGATAAGCTGAAAAGTTGTTTTGAGGAAATACTCTCTATTGAGTTCGAAACCGATGGGGTGGTTTTCGATATTGCCAGCCTAAGTACAAGCGAAATTACCAAAGAGGGAAATTACAGAGGAACTCGGTTGGAGTTTTGGGCTATCCTGGGACAAATCCGTGAAAAAATGCAGGTAGATGTCGGTTTTGGCGATATAGTTATCCCTGCTCCTGTCCTTATGCAATTTCCAACCTTGCTCAACCTTCCTGCACCTGAAATCCAGGCATATTCAGTTGAAACGGTTATTGCTGAAAAATTTCATGCCATGATTCAACTCGGTGAACTCAACAGCCGAATGAAGGATTATTATGACCTCTATTGTCTGTTGCGCCCCGATCGGTTCAATCCTGAAGTATTACTGCTTGCCATTACGGAAACTTTTAAGGCACGAGGGAGTACTCTTCCTGCAGATACTATTTCGTTTTTATCGGCATTCGTCACAAATGAAGACCGCAGAAAACAATGGGTAGCATTTTTGAAAAAATCGCGCCTTGACCCAATTGATTTTGAAGAGGCAGTAAATTATATTCAAAAGGAGATAACGCCATTTATTGATGTGATACAGCGCATGTCAGAGGAAAAATATGAATAGATATACCGCACAGCATCGGGTTATGTGTATTCCGGCCACTACCACCCCCATGTCTCCCGAATCACGGATGAACAGTGATTCAGGAGACAAGGCAGTAATCAGCCCCCCCACTCCGCACAACTCCGTTTGACTCAGTGGTAAAAAAAAGGCGCTCCCAGGCCAACGAACCGCCTACACCCCGCAGTCCGCAATCACCCCCGCATACCACCGCCCGCCCGCCTTGATCGTCCGCTGTTGCGTGGCGTAATCGACGTGAATGAGGCCGAAACGCATCTTGTAGCCGTGCTGCCACTCGAAATTATCGGTAAGCGACCACACCATATATCCCTTCACCGGTACGCCCTCCTGTATGGCGCGGTGCACTTCCCGCAGGTGCGCTTCGAGGTATTGGATGCGGAAATTTTCGTCGGTAGTGGCTACGCCGTTTTCGGTGACGATGATGGGCAGATCAACGCTGCGGCCCAGGTAGCGCAATATCTCATAGATACCCCGGGGGTAGTGTATCCAGCCCATGTCGGTGACCAGGTCGCCGGGTTTTTTCTCCACAGGGCGCAGGCCTTTCATATACAGCGTAGTGTAATAGTTGAGTCCCACAAAATCCATAGCGCCGCGCAATTCCGGCATCGAATCGCCCAGTCCGAGGGGAAAGCCGATGCGTCCGGTTTTGACCGCTTCAAAAAAGCAGAGATTGGCGGCCCTGTTGGCAAAAGCGGCGCCCCAGCGGTGCAGGATGTTGCCGGGGTTGTAGGGCTGGAAGTGCATAAAGGCGAAGGCCACCCCTACAGGCGACTCCGGGAAATGGTCTTTGATAACCCGGTAACTCCGGGCGTGCATGGCAAAAAAGGTGCGGTAGACTTTTATAAATGCCAGGAAGTTGGCTTTGAAAGGCGGGAACAGTTTGCCGAAAAAACCCGCCAGCGGCACTACGTTGGGTTCATTGATGGGCAGCCAGTAGTCGACCAGGTCGCCCACTGCCGGCACTACAGCCTGGAGGTAGCGCTCGAAGTGGCCCATAAAAAGCTCGCGTTTTTCAAAACCGCCCTGCTGTAATACCCAGCGCGGGATGGTAAAATGGTGCAGGCATAACATCACCTTGATGCCCCTTCGGCGCAAGGCTTCCATCATGGCCCGGTAATGGGCGATAGCGCCGTGGTCGATGTCGTTTTCGGCGGGGAAAATCCGCGACCACTCTATCGACAGGCGGTGCATTTGAATGCCCATCTCGCGGGCCAACTCGAAGTCTTCTTCGTAGCGGTTCCAGTGGTCGCAGGCGGCGCCGCAGCATTCGGCGAGGCGGCGGCGGGAGGCGGGTTGCGCTTGTTCTGCCAGTTCGGCGTCATGCCAATCGTTGTTGTTATTGTGGCCTTCGGTCTGGTAGGCCGAGGCGGCTGTACCCCAGAGGAAATGTGCAGGAAAAGAATAAGTTGACATAAACTGCTTATGTTTGTATAATCATGAGTGCGTTTTCTGCCGTGTAAGACGTGACTTAATGCATGGACTTCGTCAAATCACATATACACATCTAAAAACTACTATTAACATGGAAAAGTACCTGGAACTTCTCCCCACGCTGGTTGCCGCCTATTTGCCGACCATCCTTTTGGCCCTTTTGGTGCTGATCGTAGGCTTTCGCATTATTGCCTGGATCACTCGTTTGGCTGATAAAGCCATGGGGGTCCGGAATTTTGACGTTAACGTTCGTCCTTTTTTGAGGTCGTTGGTAAATGTAGGCCTGAAGGTAATGCTTTTGCTCAGCGTTGCCGGCATTTTCGGTATAGAAACCACCTCGTTTATCGCCATTTTCAGCGCTTTGGCGTTTGCCATCGGACTGGCATTGCAAGGCAGTATCGGGCACTTCGCAAGCGGCGTTTTGATTTTGATTTTCAAACCATACAAAGTCGGCGATTTAGTGACTATCGGCGGCGGACAAACCGGGGATGTAGAAGAAGTGGGCGTATTCAATACGGTATTGCGCACCCTCGACAATAAAAAAATTATCGTTCCCAATGGCGTGGTGACTTCCAATATCATCACCAATATCAGCGGGCAGGGAGAAATCAGGGTTGATATGACCTACGGCGTAGGCGCCGGCAATTCGATAGATGCGGTGAGAGCAACCATACAGCAAGTAGCCGACGCTTGCCCGACGGTAATGAAGACCAAACCCGTCGATATTTTAGTATCGGAGCTTCACCCCGACAGAATTGTATTTGCAGTTCGCCCCTGGTGCAATAGCGCCCATTACTGGGATACCTACTTTTTCATGCACGAACACCTGAAAAAAGCGTTTGACCGGGAAGGTATTGCCGCTCCTATCAATAGGGTTTTTGTTGAAAAACACTAAGCATATCACGCAACATGCATATTATCGCGCGATTTTTGCGTTTTTAGTATGCATGTTGTTTTTAGAATAAAAATACTTATTGCTGTAACATTTTACCCTGATCACAGTATACACCCAAGGCGGCTAAAACAGCCGCCAACCAAAAATCGATCTGAAGTCTTGAAGAGAACTGCTTTAATACTACTGTTATCGCTGCTCGGCCTGTATGCTATAGCGCAGCAAGACCGGCCCGGGCAGGAAGAAAAGCCGCTGGAGCTGCTGTTTGCGCCGCAGGGTGGATTTTACGAGCAGGGGGTGGAAGTCAAGCTGATTTGCCCCGGCGCCGAGATATACTACACGCTCGACGGCAGCCTGCCGACGCCTGATAAACTGGTATACGAAGGGCCGATACAATTGTCCGCCACGACCGTAATCCGTGCGGTGGCATATCTCGATGGAAAAAAAAGCCTGCTCAGTGGGCAAACCTACTTCATTGACGAACCCGCCACCACTTTCCCGGTAGTATCTATCGGCGTGACCGACGCCTTGTTGTTCGACCCCCGGAAAGGGTTGTTTATGCAGGGCGGTACTTCCCGCGACACCCTTTGGCACAAACCCGGCGCCAACTTCTGGAGCCGCAAGGAGGCGCGGGTGCATATCGATATTTTTGAAAGCGACGGCAAGCTGGTGCACAGCAGCCTCACGGGTATGCGCCTCTTCGGCGGCATGAGCCGGCTTTTTCCTCAGAAATCGCTAGCGTTGGTGGCTCGCAAGCAATACGGCGCATCGCGTTTCGATTATCCCATTTTTGGCGACGACGGCCCCAAGGATGTCAAGTTTATGGTGCTGCGCAACAGCGGCAGCGATTTCAGTAAAACGCATTTCCGCGACGCCCTGATGACCGGGCTGCTCGACGAGTGGGATATCGACAAACAAGCCTACCGGCCCGCGCACGTATATATCAACGGCAAATACTGGGGCATCTATAACATCCGCGAAAAAGTCAACCGCTTCTTTATCGCCGACCACCACGACGTTGACAAAGACAGCATCGACCTGTTGGAGCACAAGGGGCAGGCGCGCCGCGGCAGCATTCGCCATTACCGGCATATGCTGTCATTTATCGAAAAAAAAGGCTTGATCGACTCGTCCAACTTCGCTTATGTGCAAAAGCTGATGGATGTCGACAATTTTATGAATTACCAAATCGCGCAGATCTACTACGACAACCAGGACGCCGGCGGCAACATCAAATACTGGCGCCCCCGCACACCCGGCGGGCGCTGGCGCTGGATATTGTATGATACCGACTGGGGTTTCGGCCTGCAAACCAAAAAAGCGTATAAAAACAACAGTCTGGCCTTTCACACCGAGCCCAACGGCCCGCACTGGCCCAATCCGCCCTGGAGTACCTTTTTGCTGCGCAAACTGCTGGAAAACCCGGCGTTCAGAGTTGCCTTTGTCAATCGATTCGCCGACCATCTGAATACCACGTTTGAGGCCGATCGCGTATTGAATCGCATTGACGACTTTTATTTCAACCTCGAACCCGAGATGCCGCGCCATTTGCAACGCTGGAACCTCAGCTCCGCCCGGTGGAACGAGCAGGTCGACGTATTGCGCGCCTTCGCCCAGGAACGACCGCGTTATATGCGCATGCACCTTATGGAAAAATTCAACACCGGCGCCCTGCGACAAGTAGAAGCCGTGGCAACCGTGGGTGGAACTATACTCATCAACGGCAATGTGCGCGTGCGCGACCGCTATTTCCAGGGCATTTATTTCGAGCGATACCCCATCACATTCAAAGTAATACCCGACTACGGCTACCGCTTCGCCGGTTGGGAAGGCGCCCCGGTACCTGACGACCGCCGCGAATTCAAGCTAGTTCTCAAAGAAAAAAAATACGTCGTCAAAGCGCGTTTCGAGCGCTTCGAAGACCCGCTGGCCGGCAAAATCATGATCAACGAAATCTGCGCCAATAACAAGCGCACCGGCGACTGGGTAGAGTTGTACAACCACAGCGACGGCGAAGTCTCGCTGCGCAACTGGATACTCACCGACGGCAAAAACGAGTTTGTCTTCCCCGATGTGCGCATCGGCCCGAAAGACTACCTCATCGTTTGTCGCGACGGCAGCAAGTTTATCCGGAATTTCCCGGAGGCCTACAACGTCATTGGCGGACTCGGCTTCGGCCTCAACAAACGCAGAGAAACGCTGGCGCTTTTCTCTCACCTCGGCGCTTCAGTCGACAGCATCGGCTACGATATTCCGCTGATGGATACCGTATTCACCCTCAGCTTATTATTGCCCAATCTCGACAATAGCGATCCCGGCAACTGGGAGCAACGCCTCGGCCCCGGATCACCCAACCTGCCCAACCCGCACTACGTGGAAAGCAGCATTCAGAGCGTTCAAACCCAGTGGATGCAAATCGGCGTAGCCGCCGCCGTGCTTATTCTCGCTTTATTTGCCCTATACTTGCGCAACCGAGGGATATTGTAGTGCAATTGCGTACATTCGTCGCTGAAAATGCGTTAATTACGTAGAGAAACAAGCATTCGATGCGATGAAATACAAATCCTGCTTTTTTGCATTATTCCTACTCGCAGCATGGGCTGCCCGGGCGCAACAGCTATCGGGCATTGCCACCCGCTGGAGCGATTCTTTTGGCGAATGGGTCGTTTTTGCTGAAGAGGAAGAAGAATCCGGCGAGTTGCGCTTGCGCTGGATCGGCCTCGACAACTGGACGGAATGGGAATACCGACTGGGCGAATCTACCGGCCAGATCAAGCTAAAATGGAATGAAGACCCCAATGAATGGGAAATCAGGGGCGACAACCGCATCATCTCGGCCAGAACACTTTTCAACGGCGACTTCCGCGAGTGGCGCATAACCGACAACGACCGCCAACTCACTTTCAGCAGCCGATACGGCAATTCGAGCGATCACTGGGCACTCAGAGAATCCGACTACGGCTACTTCTCCATTTACACTGCCTGGGAAGGCGACCCGCGCGACTGGGTCGTCGAAGACGAGCTTGACCCCGCCATTGACCTGCCCATGAAAATGGCCCTCGTATTTATCACCATCTATCAAAGCATACTCAAAGAGTAGCTCTGAAATTTTTTTTTACCTTTGCAGTTCTTATAAAACAGCACATATCGACATTCGAAAACCTTAACCCAATGGGATCATCTAACTTGTTGCATAAAATCGCCGGGTGGCTCGTATTTGCCATTGCCCTGGCGGTTTATTATTTGTCTGCGGAAAGAACAGGAAGTTTGTGGGACTGCGGTGAATTTATCCTTGGCGCCTACAAACTTCAGGTAGTGCACCCCCCGGGAGCGCCGTTTTTCCTGCTGGTGGGCCGCCTTTTTACCTGGGTAGCCACCCTGTTGTCTGACAATCCGGAAGACATCGCCTTCTCAGTCAACCTCATGTCGGGCATTTGTACCGCGCTGACGGCGGCATTGGTAAGCTGGACGACCATCATAATGGGCCGGCTGGCTTTGGTTGGCCGCGACAAAGAGCTGCTGAGCGGTCAGGATATCGCCCTGGCAGGCGCCGGCATCGTTGCCGGCCTGGCAACGGCCTTCAGCACCTCCATCTGGTTTTCGGCAGTAGAAGGCGAGGTTTACGCCATGTCTACTTTCTTCACGGCCTTGACCCTGTGGTCTACCGTAAAGTGGTACAGCCTTCCTGACGATCCGCAAAACGACCGCTGGATATTATTTATGGTGTATGCCGCCGGTCTTTCTATCGGCGTTCACCTCCTGAGCTTGCTCACTTTCCCGGCCCTGGCATTATTTTATTATTTTAAAAAATACAAAAAACACACCTTTTTGGGAATGGCTGCTGCGGCAGGCGTCGGCGTTTTGCTGATCGTAGCTACCCAGAAACTGATCATCGTGGGCATTCCGGTGCTATGGAGCAAAATGGAATTGCTAATGGTGAACACATTTGGTTTGCCCTTCCATACGGGTATCATCCCCACTTTGCTGATTGTGGCCGGCATCCTGGTTTTTGCCTTGCGCTATGCGCACCAAAAACAAAACAGCACCATACAGAATCTGGCTATGGGCGCCGCCCTGCTGGTGATTTCATTTTCAACCATCGGCGTGGTGGTCATTCGCGCCAATACTGATCCGCCGGTGAATATGAACGCTCCCACCGACGCTATGCGCCTGATTCCCTACATCAACCGCGAGCAATATGGCGAGCGGGCGCTGTTGCGCGGCCCCAATTTCAATGCCGAACCTATCGACACGGAAATTGAAGACCGCTACGGACGTGTGGGTGATAAATACGAATACACCGACTACAAGATCACCCTGGAATATAAAGACAGCGACAAGACCCTGCTGCCGCGTATGGGCGACAACACCCAGAACCGCCCCGAGCAATATCTGCAATGGATGGGCCTCGACCCCAAAGCCAAGCTGCCTCCGGGCCGTCCCAGCGGCCTGGACAACATCAGCTTTATGATGCGCTACCAGATCGGCTGGATGTACTGGCGGTATTTCATGTGGAACTTCTCGGGCCGCCAGAACGGCGACCAGGGCTTCGCACCATGGGATAAGTCGAGCGGACACTGGATTACGGGTATCAAAGCCATCGACGCTATGCGACTGGGCAACCAAAATGAGTTGCCAAAGGCAGCCGAGGAAAACCCGGCGCGCAATAAATACTATGCTTTGCCCTTCCTCTTCGGTATCCTCGGCTTGCTGTACCATTTCCGCCGCCGCTCCGAAGACGCTATGGCGCTGCTGGGTTTGTTTGTGATCACCGGTATCGGCATCATCATATACTCCAACCAGCCGCCCAGTGAGCCGCGCGAACGCGACTACGTACTTGTGGGTTCGTTTTTCACCTTCTGTATCTGGATCGGTATGGCCGTTTTGGCTATATCCGAATTTTTACGCACCAGGCTGAAAGGTAGCGGCCCGGTCATGGCGGTGTTGTCTTCTGCATTAGTACTCATAGCTCCCGCGCTGATGGGCTTCCAGAATTTCGACGACCACAGCCGCCGCCATCACAAAGCTTCGCGCGACTATGCCGCCAACTTCCTCAACTCATGCGAGGAAAACGCCATCATCTTTACGTATGGCGACAACGATACCTATCCGCTCTGGTACGCCCAGGAAGTAGAGGGTATCCGCACCGACGTGCGGGTGGTTAACCTCAGTCTGATCGCCGTCGACTGGTACATCGACCTGCTTCGCCGCAAAGTGAACAAGTCGGCGCCGATCAAAATGACCATCCCCTCGGATGCATACCGCGGCCGCAAGCGCAACCAGGTATTCTACTACAACCCCGGCGGCGCCGATAAAGAAATGACGTTGAAAGACGCTCTGCAATTTATCGGCGAAGACCACCCGCTGTCGGCCGGCCGCGGGCGCACCCTGGAGAGCTACCTGCCCTCCAAAAACCTGTATATCCCGGTTGACAGGCAGCAGGCCATCGCCGCCGGCCTGATTACCGAGCAAGACTCGGTAGTAGACCGCATTCCCCTGCGCATCCCCGGAGAGCAACTCATCAAGGACGACATCGCCGTACTCGATATTATTGCCTCCAACCTTTGGGACCGCCCCATCTATTTTGCCGTCACCTGCCGCGACGACAAGCTGTTCGGCATGAACGATTTTGTGCAATTGGAAGGCCTCGGACTTCGCCTCACCCCCAAACGCGGCGCCTCCGACCCCCAATACGGCATGATCGGCAACGGCACGGTAGCGGCTGACAAGGTCTACGAAAATATTATGACCAAGTTTAAATGGGGTAACTTCGACAAGCAAAAATTGTATGTCGATAAGAGCTATCTGCCCAGCGTGCAAAGTATTCAGTTGGCTATGCGCCGCACCGGCTTTGAATTGCTTCGCGAGGGCAAAAAAGACGAGGCGCTCAAGCTGATCGACAAGTACTTCGAGGTGTATCCCAATATGAATTTCCCCTACGACTACCGCGCTATGTATATGCTGGCCGTATACTTCCAGGCCGACGCCTACGACAAAGCCAAGCCGCACCTGGAAATTTTGGCCGCCAACATCCAGGATCAACTCGAATATCTCGACTCTCTCGATTCGGAAACGCTGAAGAGCTACGAAACAGACTACCGCCTCGCTTATCAGACTATGGAGAATATCCTGGCAGAAGCGCGCCGGGCTAACGACGATGAATTTGTAAAGAAACTGGAGGAGATGTTCGGCCCGCACTTGCTTGAAGATACAGCGCCGGCAATGCCGGATAGTTTGAGAAATTAAAGGGTTATGAGGGGTTAT
>JRYG01011346.1_pt1 | contig 10626 bp, 12 predicted proteins | sample 235341 | NCBI WGS metagenome assembly JRYG01 (sample SAMN03074218, study PRJNA261478) | activated sludge metagenome | biome: Wastewater Treatment Plant; feature: Wastewater; material: Activated sludge; isolation source: activated biomass of a wastewater treatment plant treating hydrocarbon... ... | reverse complement strand
TACTTCTGCCTGCGTACGGGTAAAAGAAATAACTCAGCAGCACTTATCGCCAGTGGCCGGCATTTACAGACTGATACATTTTCTACGATGGGTATTATTACCGGTCTTGTGTTGCTGTATTTTACCGGGTACTGGTGGATAGACAGTGCTGTTGCACTTCTTTTCGGAGCTTTTATCGTAATTACCGGTTATCGCATTATCCGTTCTTCCATTGCAGGTATTATGGATGAAGCAGATATACGAATCCTGGAACGTATGGTGCAGTTGTTAAACAACAACCGGAGGGAAAACTGGATTGATCTGCATAACCTTCGGGTGATAAAATATGGCAGCGTACTTCATGTGGATTGTCACCTGACGGTACCCTGGTTCCTGAATGTGCACGAGGCCCACAGGGAAATAGATGCACTGGGAGAACTTATTAAAAAAGAATTTGGCGAATCGCTTGAATTATTTGTGCACTCAGACGGATGTCTTCCTTTTTCCTGCCGGATTTGCAGCAAGAATTCATGTCTGGAAAGGAAAAATATATTCGAGAAAAGTATTAACTGGACCCTTGAAAATATATCAACCAATAAAAAACATGAATTAAACTGAAGTTATGACTACTACGATAACCAAATGGGTAAAAGGGGAGCAGTTTACAAGCCACCTTGATCATAATACCATACAAATAGATGGCAACAGAGAAAATGGGTTTGGTCCCAAGGCGCTGCTTCTTTCTGCAGTAGCAGCCTGCTCGGGTATTGATGTCGTTGATATTCTGACTAAAATGCGGGTTTTATTTTCCTCTCTTGAAATTGAAGTAAAAGCTGATCAAACGAAAGATCACCCCAGGGTTTTTACAGATATTTATATTGCTTACCGGCTGCAAACAGACAAGACCAATGAGGAAAAAGTGAGAAAGGCTATTAATCTTTCACTGGAAAAATATTGCGGTGTTTCAGCAATGCTTCGAAAAAATTCTCCAATCCACTATGTAATTGAATTAATATGAAATTTTTCAAAAAGCATATTCAGTATTCAACACATGTGTACTAATTTTATAAACTTTAAAACAAAAAAATATGGCACTCCGACTCGGGGATATTGCTCCCAACTTTAAGGCAAAAACTACTGAAGGTGAGATTGACTTTTATGAATACCTGGGAAACGGCTGGGGTATTCTTTTCTCACATCCTGCTGATAATACACCAGTTTGTACTACAGAACTGGGAAAAACAGCATTTCTGAAAGAAGAGTTCGCCAAAAGAAATACCAAAGTACTGGCAGTAAGCGTAGATCCGCTGGATAAACACTTTGTCTGGCGGAATGATATCAACGAAACACAGCATTGTACTGTTGACTTCCCGATTATTGCAGACGAGAGCCGGGAGGTTTCCTTATTGTATGATATGATCCATCCCAATGTTTCTGAAACAGTCACGGTTCGTTCCCTTTTCATTATCGGACCAGATAAGAAAATTAAACTGATGATAACCTATCCGCAGACCACCGGCCGTAATTTTCATGAAGTACTACGGGTACTGGAATCATTGCAGCTTACAGCAGGCTTTAGTGTAGCTACACCTGCGGACTGGCAGCATGGAGACGATGTAATTGTGGCTCTTTCTGTTTCCACAGAAGATGCACAAAAAAAGTTTAAAAAGGGAGTGAAGATTGTAAAACCTTACTTACGATATACTCCTCAGCCAGACATTGAGTAAGTATAAAGGGAATTGTGTTTTAAAATGATTACCGGCCTTTAATGTTTTTTTTAAGCTGCATAATAGTGGCCCGAAAATCTTTTTGCAGGGGTGCTTCAAGTTCAATCAACTTATCATCATTATCAGTAAATGATAATTGAAAAGCATGAAGCGCCAGCCGGTTAAGAATTGGTCTTTCCTCTTCTGCGGTTTTTGATAATTTGAATTTTTGTTTCAGCGAAGAGACAAGAATGGGCTTCCCGTCGCCGTACAAGGGATCACATACTATCGGATGACCCGCATTTTTCATATGTACTCTTATCTGGTGGGTGCGGCCGGTGTTTATTCGGAACCGGATTAGTGAATACGTCCTGAAATCATCCAGTACTACATAATCGGTAAGTGCCTCTTTCCCTTTTCGGTGAACAATCATGGTTCCATTTCTTGCGGGATGTTCTGCTATTGGAGCATCAATGCTTCCCGATTTATTCATCAATGTACCATGCACCAGACCGAGATAGATTTTTTTTGTTTGCCTTTCTTCAAATTGTTTTGATAAATGTTTATGGGAGGCTTCTGTTTTTGCGAAAATAATCAGCCCGCTGGTGTCTTTGTCCAGCCTGTGAACGGTGAAAATCTCACTGTATTTGTTTTTAAGTAATTGCCTGAGGGAAATTTCTTTACCCTCACGGTCAGGAATAGATAAAAGGCCAGATGGCTTGTTCAGGGCAATCCATTCTTCATTTTCTTCAATAATAATATCTGAGATTCTCATTTTGATTTTCTGGCAGGGCTGAAATGTTTAAGAATCCTTATTTCCTTTTCGGTTAAAAACCGCCATTTCCCCCTTTCCACATTTTTTTTGGTAAGTCCGGCGAACATTACCCGGTCAAGATTTTTGACTTCATATCCAAAATGTTCAAAAATGCGCCGGACAATACGGTTGCGGCCGCTGTGAATTTCTACACCTATCTGTGATTTGTCTTTTATATCGGCATAGGCCAGTACATCTACATTTGCCGGGCCGTCTTCCAGAACAACTCCTTTCAGTATTTTGTCAAAATGTTCCTTCTCAAGCGGTTTATTCAAGGTAACATGATAAACCTTTTTTACTTCATTGCTGGGATGGGTGAGTTTTTGTGCCAGTTCTCCGTCATTGGTTAGCAATAGTACACCTGAAGTATTCCTGTCAAGCCGGCCAACAGGATAAATTCTTTCATTGGTGGCACCACCGATAATATCCAGCACTGTTTTTCTTTTCTGCGGATCATCGGTAGTAGTAATATAATCTTTGGGTTTATTAAGCAGAATGTAAATAAGGTTTTTTACAAGGAAGATTTTTTTGCCATTTACCCTCACATCATCTTTTGGAGAAACCTTATACCCAGGTTCAGTAACCAGTTCATTATTCACTTTCACTAAGCCCTTTTTCACCATTTCGGCAGCATCCCGCCTGCCGCAAATTCCTGCATGGGAAATAAATTTGTTAAGGGGCATGAGGCCGGAAGTCTGAGGTCTGTGGTTGGAGGTTGGTGCAGAGGCATTAAAATTAAGTTTATCTTTCGGGTGTTTGGCTTCCGGCTTCAGACTTCGTTTTCTTTCAAAAAACTCCTCCCTTTCCTTTTTCCACTTTCTTTTTTCCTGCCTGAACTGCTCTTTTATGGCTGCATTGCTCTTCTTCTTGACAAATTTGTCAAACTGGGTTGATTTCTTTTTCATTGAAGTTGTTGCTGTTTTACAACAGTATTAAATCCGGATAGCTGTTTGTTTTTTTTACAAGCTACTAAGGTAACAAAGAAAAGACCCCGTTGTTTCTGTAACGAGGTCTTTTGCTTTGAGATGCTATGTTAAACGGTTTTCTTCTCGTACCTGGGATTCCAGACTTCCGGAGGTGCAGGTTTACCACCTTTATGGGGCCTATGTCGCCTGCTTTCCTGCAGTTTCTTTTGTTGTTCTTCAGTAAGTACTGATTTCATGCTTTCCCTTTGCTTTTTCATCAGTTCCCTCATTTCTTCTCTTTTCTTTTCAGGGCTAAGTGAGTTGTTTTCACGGATGGCTTTCATCTTCCCGGATATTTCTATACGGTTTTTTTCAATTTTAGCGGCCTGCTCGTCAGTTAAACCAAGATGGATTTTCATTTTTTCAATACGGGCCTTTGCATCCACCTCATGCATCGCTAGTCTGTCAGATTTCATTTTTTGCAACTGCGCCTTCTGTTCAGCCGTAAGGATATTTTCCATTTTTGACTTGTGTTCCTTACGAAGATTCTCCATTCTTGCTTTCCATTCTTTAACAGTGATATTGTCATTCTTTTTCAGGTCTTCCATTTGTTTGCGAAAGTTTTCCCTTTGCATCTTCATTTGTTCCTTTTGTCCTTCAGTAAGATTTAGTTTTTGAAAATCCATTCCGCCGGGGCGGTGATGCATTTTTCCGTGGCGTTCATGTATTCCTTTTCCATCTCGCTTGCGTTCCGGGATTTCCTGGGCCTGAACAGAGAAGGTGATTATCGCACCTGCTAAAACTGTTGATAGTATTTTTTTCATGGTTATTTTTTTGTTTGGACGCCGAAGGTTTCAGAAAACTTTCGGAGGACCTGTTATAAAAGATTGTGAACGGATAACTGACCCCGCTTTTGAATGTAGGTTTAATTGAAGTATGAAATTTTTCGTAAGTGGTTCCGGTAAGGGATTAAAGGCTGTCTTTATTTGCCAGCTGGCCACATGCCGCATCAATATCTTTTCCCCTGCTCCTGCGTAGCCTTACATTGACCCGGTGCTTTTCCAGGTAGTGCATAAAAGCCTGTACTTTCGTTTCTTCTGGTTTTTCAAACCGGGCAAAATCTATTGGATTGTACTCAATGATATTTACAAGGTCAGCCGGAACCTGGCGGTAAATTTTTATCAACTCATCCGCATCCTTAAGGCTGTCATTAAAATCTTTGAAAAGTATATACTCAAAAGTGATTTCGTTCCCGGTTTGCTTATAAAAATAATTTAATGCATCAACCAGTGATTTGATATTGTTACTGTCATTGATGGGCATTATTTCATGCCGTTTGGCGTCATTGGCCGCATGCAGTGAAAGTGCCAGTTTGAATTTTACATGATCATCTCCCAATTGCCGTATAGCTTTGGATACACCGGCGGTGGATACCGTTATTCTTCGGGGACTCATTCCCAGACCATCTGGTGCAGTAATACGTTCAATTGATTTTAGTACATTTTTGTAATTCAGTAACGGCTCACCCATCCCCATGAAAACAATATTGCTGAGTTTCTTATCATAGGCTCTTTCGCATTGCTGGTTGATGAGCACCACTTCATCATATATTTCATCAAAATCGAGGTTTCTTTTCCGTTCAATATAGCCAGTTGCACAAAACTTACAGCTTAGTGAGCATCCAATTTGCGATGACACACAAGCCGTGTACCTGGAAGTGGTTGGGATCAGCACACCTTCCACCAGGTGACCATCATGAGTTTTAAAGCGGGATTTTATTGTACCATCAGCCGAGTATTGAGTAGCATCGATAGTTAGTACCGGCAGCGTGAAGGTCTCTCCCAGTTTTTGCCTGAGCTCTTTACCAAGATTGGTCATATCGGCAAAACTCCCGGCATGTTTTTGCCATAGCCATTCCCAAACCTGTTTGGCTCTGAATTTCTTTTCACCAAGCTCTTCAAAATACTTTTCCAGCTCCTGATATGTTAAATGACGTATGTTAACCCGTTTGTTCATTTAATGCAAAGATAGTTTCCGGGCAAGGGATTAATTGATTTCACTGATATTTGCTTACAAACAAAAAATATGAGGCCGGTTTACATTATAGATGCCATTCGTACACCTGTAGGAAAATATGGCGGGGCACTTTCATCAATCCGTCCGGATGATTTGCTGGCTTACGTTATTAAAGCATTGCTGCAACATAATGAACATATTAATCCTGCTGCAATTGAAGATGTGATAGCCGGTGCGGCCAACCAGGCAGGGGAGGATAACCGCAATGTGGCAAGGATGGCGGCATTGCTGGCCGGATTACCGGTAACAGTTGCAGGAAGTACTGTAAACCGGCTGTGTGCATCAGGATTGCAGGCAATTATGGACGCTTCCCGGCAGATCATGTGCGGGGATGGAGAACTGGTAATTGCCTGTGGTGTGGAAAGTATGACAAGGGCACCTTATGTGATGGGCAAATCAGGTGATGCATTTGGCCGTACGCAACAGTTGTTTGATACCACCATGGGATGGCGTTTTATAAACCCTCGTCTTTCAGCACTTCATCATCCGTATTCGATGGGAGAAACTGCAGAAAATGTTGCCCGGCAATGGAATATCACCAGGGAGGAGCAGGACAGGTTTGCATTGGCCTCTCAACAGAAATATTTTGAAGCGAAAGCAGCAGGCAAATGGGATGATGAAATTGTTGCGGTTGAACTGAACAATAAAGGATTAATAAGCTGGGTTACATCAGATGAACACCCAAGAGAAACCTCCATGGAAAAACTGGCAGCACTAAAGCCGGCTTTTATCAAAGACGGAACAGTAACTGCAGGCAACTCATCTGGTATAAATGACGGTGCGGCTGCCATGCTGCTGGTTGGCGAAGAAGCCATTAAACAATATAATCTGCAACCAATGGCCCGTGTAGTTTCAATGGCTGTAGCCGGTGTAGATCCTGCAATTATGGGCATCGGGCCGGTACCCGCCACGCAAAAAGCACTGAAAAGAGCCGGTTTGAAAGTTGAAGACCTGGATTTGGTAGAGCTTAACGAGGCTTTTGCTTCACAATCTGTTGCCTGTATCAGGGAATTAGGGCTTGATGAATCTAAAGTAAATGTAAACGGCGGCGCTATTGCCATTGGCCATCCGCTTGGGTGCAGCGGGGTACGAATATCTGCTACACTGCTGCATGAAATGAAAAGAAGAAATGTAAAATACGGTTTAGCTACCATGTGTGTGGGAGTGGGGCAGGGGGCTGCTGTTATCTATGAAAAATTGTGAGGTTCCTAAACAATAATTGTAACTTTTTCCGGTAACTTTCGTTTTGATAAAAAAGTTTTATGAAAAAAGCATTACTCTTTCTTTTATTCTTACCTGTGTATTTTTTGGCCGCCGCCCAAAATGACCCGTTACAGGATTATACCGGCAAGTATAAGTTTCCGGATGGCAGCCCCGTTACCGAAATAGGGGTGGTGCTGGAAAATGGTGTTCTTACTGCTACATCAGTTATGGGAAACTCTGAATTAAAGAAAACTGATAATAAAGATGTATTTGAAATAGTGGCCTATGCCGGAACTGCTACTTTTAAAAGAAACGGAGATGGTAAAATTGTAGGTCTTCGCATTCAGGTTCAGGATATTGATATGGAAGGGGTTAAGGAGGAGGGAGTTTTTCTGCAAGATTGCGGTCAATTATTATTTAAATATGTCCGATTACAATGCTGTCTGCGGTAACTGCAGTTGATTTATTTATGAGAAATTAAAATTCAGTATTGCGGAAAATGCAATCTGTTGTTGCACTCCTGTGGCAAGATTTTTAATTTGGCAAAATTGGGTTTGTAATTCTTTTTCACCAATAATAACTACAAAAGGGATTTTTTTCTTTTCAGCATATTTAAACTGTTTGTCAAATTTGGCCGCCTCATGATATAGTTCAGCGCTTATACCTTTTTGCCGGAGCTGTTGCATTAATTCATACGCAGTATTGCTTTCCTTTTCTCCTAAATTAAAAAAAAGCACCTGTGTGCCTGTCTGCAGTCCTTGCGGGAATAGTTGTAACTCTTCCATAACATCATAAATCCGGTCAACTCCAAATGATATACCAACACCCGGTATCCCGGGTACACCAAACAGCCCGGTAAGGTCATCATAACGGCCGCCACCACCAATACTGCCCATTTTTACTGTAGCCGGTGGTTTTACCTCAAAAATAATTCCGGTATAATAGTTCAGCCCTCTGGCAAGCGCCGGATCTATTGTCAATGATAAACTTTTTGAAACCAGGTATTCAAGTTCTTCAATCCCTTTTGCGGCCACTGGGTTGCCACTAAATAACTGCTTAAGTGAGTTTAATTTCTCATTATTACTTCTACTCCCGGAAATGCTGAGATATTTTTCAATAATTTCTATTTGTTTAACATCAAATCCTTTCCCGCTTAATTCTTGTTTTACTTTTTCAAGGCCTGTTTTCTCCAGTTTGTCTATTGCAACGGCTATATCGTTCATCTTTTCAGCACTGCCGCACATTTCAGCCAGCGCAGTCAATAGTTTGCGGTGATTAATGCAGACCTCAACCTCTTTTAAACCCAGTTTGTTAAAAACATCATGGTAAATATGGGCAAGCTCCAGTTCGTTCAGCAAAGCATTGCTGCCCACCACATCTGCATCGCACTGGTAAAATTCACGGTACCTTCCTTTTTGTGGCCGGTCGGCCCGCCATACCGGTTGTATCTGGTAGCGTTTAAAAGGAAATGTAAGTTGGTTATAGTTCATTGCCACGTAGCGGGCAAAGGGAATGGTGAGGTCATATTTCAAGGCTCTTTCTGTTATACCTTTTACGTTTTTTCCCTGAAGAACTTTTTCGAAATCCTCCCTTATCTGCTTTTCTTTTTCTTTATTGTCGAGACCGTTATTTAAAATTTTAAAAATAAGTTTATCCCCTTCATCACCATACTTACCCATCAGCGTTTCTATGTTTTCCATTGCGGGGGTTTCCAGCGGCTGAAAGCCGTATAATTCAAATACGTTTTTAATTATAGCAAGAATATAATTTCGTTTTCGAACAACATCCGGCCCGAAATCTCTTGTTCCCTGCGGCAGTGATGGTTTGGTCATTAATATTTTAGTTTATTCTTTGTTCCAAAGCATTTTTCAAAATGGCTTCGCAGGCAGCATCAATTAGTTTAAATGCTTCATGGTAGCCGGATTCAGGCCCGTACCATGGATCCGTAACATCCATGTCCGAACCCGGGTATAATTCATTCATTAATAAATCTGTTTTTGCCGGATTAAACCTGTTTTTTGCAATGCGTTTCATGTCTTCTATCACATCCCCGGCAAGGGCATATATCCGGTCGTACTTATCAAAATCATCAGCAGTAAAACGCCTTGCCCTTTGCCTGCTGATATCAATGCCATTCATTTTTGCTACTTTTTGCGACAAAGGGTGCGGAGGTTCTCCCGTGTGGTAATTATTAGTGCCGGCACTGTCTACAGTCCAGGTTAAACCAGCCTGTAAAACCTTTTTCTGCAAAATACCTTCGGCCAGCGGGCTCCGGCATATATTACCCAGGCAAACCATCAAAATCTTCATGCAGCAAATATAGCTACCTGATTTGATGCATATGGATTCGGGCTATCCTTGAATCATATAAATACATCCGAAACATTTAATCAGCTTTGGGCAGAATACCTCTAATAAATGCTGAATTTATCGGCGGTGAGTACAGGAATTTTAATAATTTGCCTGTCCACTTTGTAAAAGCAGTTTTGTGCAGGAGTTTAGTACCTGCTGAAAAATGGAAGGTAAAAAGACATTCTATGTTCGAGGAATATGAAAAAAGAAAAAGGCGCCAGGTATCGCAGATGAAATCGCTGATGGACTACGGTATGGGCCTGCTTATCCTGCTGGTAGGCTTGTTCTTTCTTTTCAGGGGTAAATTGGGAAATTTTCCGCTGAACCAGAGCCTGGGTGAACCGGACTCACTCGAAAAATTTTTTGGCGGATTATGTATTTTATATGGCTCATGGCGGATTTACAGGGGGTATAAGAAAAATTATTTCAAATGATCAGTTCTTTGAGATTTAAAATCGGGGTGTTATTATATCAACTGGTTTTTTTGTCAGCAGCAGGATGCAAATCCTACGATGCACAGCGGGATGACCTTCCCGATCACAGGTATAAGGGCACTATTCGTGTAAGCGCCGATGAATCGTTTAAACCCATCATTGATGAGCAGGTAAAAGTGTATGAATCACTGCACCGGGGTACAAAAATCATTGTTGACTATAAGCCTGAAGCAGACTGTTTGCGTGATTTGGTCAATGATTCTGTACGAATGGTAATTGCAACAAGAGCAGCAAGCCGTGAAGAAGCAGATTTTATTGCTGACAGCCTGAAAAAGCAACTCAGGAGTATGACGCTTGCCCTGGATGCCATTGCCGTAATTGTACATCCTTCATCTCCGGATACATTGTTCACGATGGATGAGATGAAACAAATATTAACCGGAAAGTTTAAGAAAAATTTAATCCCGGTTTTTGATGGTGTAAAAGCAACCAGCACAGTGCGTTTCATCATCGATTCAGTGCTGCGTGGCGACACACTTACCCCCGCTGCTATGGCTGCACGCAGCAGCGAAGGAGTAATTGATTATGTTGCCCGTCATTCCGGGGTGATAGGGTTTATTGGTATCAGTTGGATTGGCAATCCTGAAGACACGGCACAATTAAGTTTTTTGAAAAAGGTTAAAATTGCATTACTGGAGAGTACCGACAAGCCGGGTGCTTATATAAGGGCTTACCAGGCAAATATTTACCTGAAGCGTTACCCGATGGTACGGGATTTGACTTACATATTAAAAGAGAATTACAGAGGACTTGTAACAGCATTTGCAAACTTTATGAGCGGAGAGACAGGACAATTGATTTTTAGGAGGGCTTACCTGGTTCCAGCCAAAAAAAACTTTGGCATAAGACCGGTAAAACTAAAGGAGTAAAGACAGGACTTGGTTATATTTACAAACTTTTTAAAGAAGAAGTAAAATGAAGAAAACCACATTTACAATTCTTGTAGCCGGATTATTAATTGTATCCGGTGTTGCAGCGCAGACAGTACAGGAAGGAATGAACCACCTGTATGCAGGCCGTATTAAAAATGCAGCCTCAGTATTTGAGAAAATGCTGGCGGTTAATCCCAACAACATTGATGCTATTTACTGGCTTGG
>JRYG01015272.1_pt1 | contig 10661 bp, 11 predicted proteins | sample 235341 | NCBI WGS metagenome assembly JRYG01 (sample SAMN03074218, study PRJNA261478) | activated sludge metagenome | biome: Wastewater Treatment Plant; feature: Wastewater; material: Activated sludge; isolation source: activated biomass of a wastewater treatment plant treating hydrocarbon... ... | reverse complement strand
CGGCGGCGGGCCGGGCCGGGTTGAGTCAGGACAAGTGGCACAAAATCAAGGGGGAATTCTTGAGGCTGAATTACTGCGTACCACTTCCGCATGGGGGGAACGGTTACACCCTCACCCTACGCGGGCAGAAGTTATTGTCCAAAATTGGGGATACGGGAACAAACAACAACAAACAACAAGGGCAGGTGCAACGATGAAACCTTATAACGCTCAATTTTGCGCTGCACAGTCACAGCCGGGAAGCTGGCAACCGGATGCCTATTTTGATAACCTGGAGCGGGCCAAAACCTATGTTCGCAACCAGGTGAGCAGCAATCCCAGGATTGCCGAGGGAAGGGTGATGAACACCATCACCGGCCAAGTGGAATATTCTGCCTGGCTAAAAGCAAGTGTGTGACCGGGCGCTGGCCGCCCAGGAACGCGATGCAGCGTGGTCAAATGGCGCTTGGCTGCGAAAGTACAGGCCCATAAAAACAACCCCAAAAGTGTGGTGCAGAAGGCGTGCAGACGGGGCGTAAAACAAAAACAGATGATATTCCCCCAAAGGAACACCCCCCGGTCATCACCCGCAAAGACAGCCAGTCAAGGGTTTGCCCGGTGTTTTTCCGGGCACGGGCCGGGTGCTTTTCCCGGCCCGTCCCTTGACGGGCTGGCTGCGGGTGATAAAATCTCGTGTTCCCTTTGGGGGGTTCTCATAAAGGGGTCATCTGGGGTAAAATGTGATTATGCTGATAATCCTGCTGACTTCGCTGGTAATGTTGGCGGCTCTGGCTTTATGGGCGGCCTGGTATGTCTATCAAACTCAGACTTATAGCGGCATTGGGCCGGTTATGTCCCCCCAAGAAATTAACGCGGCCTTTGCTTATGCTTTTGGACACCCCCCACCACTGACCCCTGAAGAACTTTACGACCTGACCCATCCCATCGTTGGGCCAACAAAGGCAGAACTGGAAGCCCGGCGCTTGGCTGAACTAGAAGCCCAGCGCTTGACCGAAGAAGAAGCCCAACGACAAGCCCGTCGCCAATTACGTGCCCAACAACGGGCAGAACTTCAAGCCCAATGGCAGGCGGCCAAATTAGTTCAGGCCGAACAAGAAGCGGCAGAACTGGCCGCCATAGAACAAGAGTTCCCGGCCTGGCTGCGTGGCCTGGCCGAGCGACGCGACTTAAAACGGGATCGGGAAGGGTTACAGGCCCTGGCCGGGTGGATTGACCGGCTTTTGGCCTATGGTCAGACAAGCGGTTATATCTCTGTGCGTTTGTTGTTTGGGGCTTTTGCCAGAAATGCGGCCGCGCCGGCTAATGCTGCGAGTTGGGGTTTTTTCGTCGAATTACTCAAGGTGTTAGAAGATCAAGGATTTTTAGGCACAAGGCCGGGTGATAAAGGTGGTATTGTGCGTTGTGTGTTATATGGGGCAAGCGTCAAGACTCACGAATTCCAAAAAACACCCAGGAGTGACAATTTTAAAATCTCAAAAGCTGAGGAGGTTTACAACGATGGCAAAGCGTAAAGGGTCTTTCTGGAATCCAGACAGACGGACAAAGGGCAACAGTGGCCCCAGGTGGAGAGGGTTTACAGGCAAGCAGGGCAGACCGCCCAAAGGCTCTAAGCGTCGGCGGCGCTGGTAGCCGGCTGCTATCGCCATTTCTGGCGATTGGATATCTGTAAAATTCAGGACTTGAATTTTATCGCCTTCTGTGGTATCCTTGAGTTAACCAACGCGCAAGGGTTAGCGCAAAAACGGGTGGTATCCTTTCGGGGAAAAGTGGAGCATAAATATGCTCCACTTTTTCTTTTTGGACATTTGACAATTACTTCTCTGTGTGGTATGTTGTTATAGATTTAACGCTAGTTGTAATTTATACGAGGTGTAAAAATGAGTAGAAAAATTCTTGGTGGGTTAATCGAGGTCAATGATTCTGACCCAGCAAAGGACCCAAGTCATCCCAAGTCTTTACTGCAACCCAGACATGCAGGTGATGTATTTGGGCGGTTAATTCGTGGCTATGGTCTGCGTAAGGGATTTAGGCTTTATGGTATTTTGCAAGCCTGCGCATCTGACAGGCCGGAAATAAGAGAGGCGGTTTTTGAAAAATCCCGTCATGCTCTTTTTGCTGACTTAGAAGCGTTAAAGGCTGTAAACCTGGCCCCCGATAACCTGCACGCATCAGAGATGGTTGCTTGGTTAAACAAGTGGTTTAATTCTAATTTTGAAGCTGGCATGATGGCGTCTGAATTTGTTGACCAATTCAGGCTTGAACGAAAAATAGGCGAAACAAAAAAAGCCCTCGAATAAAGGGCTTTAAACTTGGCTAAGTGAGGCTTGAGTGTCGCAACCACTCAAGCCCCGGTTTAGACAGCCAACCATAGCACGAGGTTAATACCGTCCAGTGGATATTTTACCACAATCACCCCCTGCGGGCGACTCGCCCCTACCTGATTGCCAGAGTGATACCATTCTGGCGATTGCTCCCACCCTCGCGCATGAGGGCGCGCCCGATGGTTCAAACGCGCTTTCTCCCCAAGACAACGTCGGATATTTCGCGTTTCCTCGCGCGCGCGCATTTAAATATCTTATATATAATACAGTACCTAGGGGTGATACTTCGCTTAATAATTTTTTATTTCGCATAAGTTTTATTGGGGCGAAAAGTGATGTTTTGTAAGCCCGGCAAAAAGCCCATTCAGAAACGCATTGTAAGGCCCTACAAGGCGTTTTATAGCCAGTCACTTGACTTGTAATATCAAATCGTGGTAAAGTGGCCCTTGTAGGCCCGTTAAATAAGCGTGGGAGTCAAAATCAGCTAAATTTTGACCCCCACTAAGTCACCAAAGGAGTCCAAGTCCAATGGCAACCTTCTCAAATTCTACCACTTGCCCGGAATGTGGCAAGTGGACAGTCCAAAGCGCAAACTGACTTTATTTTCTTTAAACCAACGGTCACAGTAAAACAACCTGGTCATTCACACTTCTAAATAGCATCTCCCGGCGCTTTTTGTTGATGGGCCTGTCGGCGAGCGCCGTCTTCGGCGGCCAAATAGATAGCGGTGGTACTTATATCACTGTGGCCGAGCTGCCGTTGAATATGCTCCAAATCTATTCCCCTTCTCAGGGCATGCGTGGCGTAACTGTGCCTGATTTGATGCACGGTTAGTTTTAGGCCGGCTAAGTCACACCACTTTTGCAAAGTTTGATAGACTCCATTCCGGGTAAACCGATTCCCCCAAATATTGGTAAATAAGTTGGGGTGACCTGGGTGAATTTCTAGCCACATTTCTAAAACCGTTTTGCATTTATGCCCAAAGTAAACCTTTCTATCTTTGCGCCCCTTGCCCCGGCGAATTAATACAGCCTGGTCGCTTAAATCCAAATCTAACAACAGCAAGTTAGCCAACTCGCTTGATCTGGCTCCCGTATCATAGGCCAGGCGAAAGAGGGCCAAATCACGGATAGCCAAATCATCAGCAGCCAGGTTACTGGCAATAGTTTGAAATAGTTTTTTGAAGGTGTCTACGGGAGCAGCTTTGGGTAAGAGAATGGGGCGGGTGGGGCGGTCAATCTGGCGTAAGGGGTTGGTTTGAATTAGTTCACGGCGATCTAACCAATTGATAAAGGCTCTAACACTGCTAAAAACAGAGGCGACCGTTACATCATTACAGGTTTTTCCTTTGGCAATCAGGTAATCTTCTATAGCCTCGGTAGTGGGAGGCCAGCTTGAGTACAAACAAAATTCCGCCAGGGTACTGCGATATGATTTTAGGGTGGATGAAACCAGGCCAGAGGCTTCTTTAGCTTTAAGAAAGGCGGCAACGTAGTCTTCAAGTGTGTGCATGATATTCCCTCCCGGCTATAGGTTGTTAAAGAGAGAATTATCATAAAGCGATTCCTCAACGAAGAGTCCGGTAAATTAATCCTACTCTAACTTTATTTGTAGGCAAAATGCACACAAATAAAGGCTATCTATTTGATAAAATAGGTGGTATGACACGCTTTGCCACCCTGATAGCGGTTTTCCTATGTCTGCTGATAGTACCACCCCAGGCCCAGGCGGATAGCCCAATTGTAGGAGAAGTCAGAATATGGACTACCAACACCCCTCCGGCAGGTTGGTTAATTTGTGATGGGTCTGCCCTCGATAGGACAACCTACAACACTTTATATGGGGTAATCGGTGTAACATACGGGGCCGGCAACGGTTCAACAACGTTTAATATACCCAACGTGCTGGGTAGAAATATAATCGGCAGAAACGTTAATGACGGTCAATTTGCGGGTCTAAACACTTCGGGCGGTGAGAAAAGTCACACCCTGACTATAGCAGAGATGCCCTCTCACACTCATCTACAAGACCCGCACACCCATACTCAGGTAGCCCATTCGCACAATTATCAATATTCATTGATTGCTGCCAGTGGAACCGCCCGTTATATTTTAAACACTGGCGGCGGTTCTACTTTTCCGTCAACTGACAGCCAACAGCCTGCTATAAATTCGACCACTGCCACAAACCAAAACACTGGCGGCGGCACTTCTCACAATGTACTAGACCCCTATATAGTAATGAACTTCATCATTTACACCGGCGTTGGTCTCCCCACTGCTACCCCTACCCAAACCCCCACGAGTACGGCTACTCCTACTGCCACAGGTACCGCAACTAACACCCCTACGGGAACAATAACTCCTACTGCTACAGATACCCCAACAGCTACCATGACCTTTACCCCTACTCCAACCGGGACTCTGACCTTTGCGCCGCAGATTTCAGCCTACACCTATACCTTATCTAGCGGCAATACCTTAACCGTTCCTGTGCAGATGTCGTTTGGTCAAATCCTGATAGCTGGCGTTTTAATTTCGGTCTGTCTATTAGTGATAGCAGATATAATGTTCGGTCTTATTTTTTTTAGGACATGACAGATACCTACACAACTACCCTAACTAGCGGTCTGGTCTTGACTACCAATATTTCGGCAGATTTTGGAGAAGTTTTAATAGCCGGGTTGGTAATGACCTTACTAATTTTGCTACTTGCCGATGTTTTGTTAAGGCGGGTTTATGGAAATAACTGACCAAACTATGCAATTTTTATACGCGGCAGCTTTGGTGTTGGCTATCGCTTTTATCACCCTGGCCTTATCCGTCACAATTATCAGGTTATCTAATCAAGATGTGGATTGATTTACAAGACACTTTTTTGATTGTATTAGGCCCGTTTCTGGTCTATTTGGCCCTTCCGTTATTTTTGGCGGGCGTAATAACTATAGCGGCAATTATGCCGCTTATCCGCTTTCGCCGTTAGCATAGAAAGGATAGCTACTGTGGAGATTTTGTCTAACCCGTTTGTGTTGTTCGCTTTATTTCTGGTTGCGTTGGTTATTGGGGTAGCCTGGGGAATATATAAAGGCAAGCAAAAGGCTGCGCCTGAGGCTCCCCATTTAAATCAAAATAAAGAAGAAAGGAGGTGAAATTGAATGGTTTCCTTGTCTATTGATGTGAACGGCATTTTTAGTTATGCCTTTCAGGTAGTCAACGCTTTCATGCCATTGATCGCCATCACAGCCGGTCTCGCCCTGGGCTTTAGCCTTGTTGGTAAAATCGGCTCCCTGTTTTCGCGCGCCTTGTAGTTTTTTTGTTGTGTATAAAATCAAAATGGGGGTGGATTCCGGTCACAATCCACCCCCATTCAAAATTATGAAAAAACTTTTCCGCTTACTACCCATCATCATAGCCCTGGTTATCCCGTTAGCATTGGTCATGGTGCGACCAGTACTCGCCCAAGGTCCAGATGAGCCTTTGGCCGACTGGACGGTGCATCGTTGGTCTGAGTTGCTCGACCTGGATCAAGGCCCATCCCAGGGGGCGTTATGTTCTACGGGTGATCCATTGATAGGTTACGCCTATACTCCCGGCGACTATTTTCTTTCTAGCGCCGCCATTAATCGGGCTTCGGATTGCGCCTTTCTGCTGGGCGCATTTGAGGCAGTCTCCCCCCAATTGGATGTGGGTAGTAGTGCTGCTATTCAGTTTACCATTGCTGGAGACAGCGGTCAGGGTAATGGGTATAATGCTCAGTGGCACGTCTACACCTATGATGGTTTGGCCTGGTCTAGTCCAACGGGAAATTATGGACAGGGGCCGCATACGGTTTCCATTCCAGAGGGCACCGAACAAATAGCTATAACCTACTGGTCTCCCTTTTTCTATATCGGCCCTACCCCCTACATCACCGGTTTTCAATACATCAATATCAATCCAACCAATTTAACCCAGGAATGTGACACCATTGAAGATGCTGACTTTACTGGCCTTATCACCGATACCTGGCTAACATCCAATGGTGCAGTTATCACGGATAGCGTTTTAACGCTGCCAGTCTCTGGCATAGCAGCCCAAAACCTAAGCCTGTCCAGCTTGACAACTTACAACGCGGTTATCTCTACTACTACCCCGGTCAGTGAGACAGAATTAACTATCAGGCTGGGCACAAGTAGCCAAACTTTGGAGATAACGGGAACTGGTCTCTTTACCGCCTCTTTTACCACCCCCAACTTGTCAGGCCCAATAGCCTACATCATAGAAAACACGGGTGAGAATACTACCACCCTTGATTTTACCTGTCTCTATCCATCTTACACCAATGGAGTTACTAGCGGCTGTTTGGCCCCGGTTAACGGCGAATTTATTACGGCTGACCATTGGGCTTTTGAGCGCGGCGCTCAATGGGATAGCCCAAGCCAAAAAGCAGCTTTACCCTATACTGATGTAGCCTTATCTTATTCCACTACCCCCTTTAGTATTCCCACCGTGATAACGGGTCAGTATGTGATATTGTCATTTACCTCTCACAAAATGGGGGTTTACACTTCTGCGGTAATGGGGCGGGTGCGTAGTGGTGGAAGTTCCGTTAATTGGACGTTTGAAACCTATGAAACAGACTATACCTATGAGGTTAGCTTAAATACCCTATCTGGGATGACAGATACGAATGTAGCCTTTGTTAATCCTGGTCTGACCGGTAGCCTTGAAATTAGCTCGACTGAAGACATTGTTGTTGACGATGTGTGTATCTTTGTGGCTAACCGTCCCCCTAATATGCCCACCCCGGAAGATCCGAACCAAATCCCCAATGTAAACCTGGGGTTCAACTTTACATCATGTGATGACGTTGACGGAATTTTGGCCTACTTTGGCGTAAACATGCAGCAGTATCGGGCAGAGTATGAGGCAGGCGCGTCTATTTGGGACCCCATAGGCTGGGTGCCCTGGCTCATTTCAGCTATGTGGGTTATTTTGGCTACCTACCTGTGCATTTTTATGGCGGCCTTCACTACGTTTATGGCGGCCTTAGAGTACATTCTGACTAACATCCTTAATTACTTCAGCTGGTTTGTGCGAAGCGGCATAAACCTACGTTTGTGGGCGTTATCGCTCTTTGTTTGGCTATTGGCTACCCTACTCAATGTTGGCTCATGGTGGAATACCTCTCTAAACCTAATTATGGCCTGGTTTGCCCTGAGTGGGGGTAACGTGTTTGTTTTCCTGGCCTTTTTGATTGATTTTATCATCACCGGGCTATTTGACTGGCTCTCTTTCCTGGTTTCTAGCTGGCCTGAAAACCTATTACCCAGGTTATGGAATATTTTTATTGGTATTCTAAATATCCTCATTGTAGCCTGGAATTTACTTCTAACCTCCATCAACACCGTTATCAATGCTGGTTTTGCCTTCATTGTTGGTATATGGAATAGCCTTGTTCCGCTGCTAAATGACCTGTGGGGTTGGATAAGTGGTCAAATTAGTACAGTTTACGAATTTGGCTTGACCATTTTTAATATGCTGGTCGGCCTGGTTGAGCTACTTTGGGCTTACGTGGTCAATGGGGTGATGATTCCCATAGAGTTTTACAACGGCTTTTCTTCTGGGGTTAGCTCTGAGGCTTTCGCTTTTCTGGCTACCTGTGTTGATGGTAATTTTTGGTGTCAACTTTTGGCCGGTCTGCAAATCATCAATCAAACCGTAGGCCAATCGGTGATGTATCCCATTGTCATCGTGGGCATTATTGTGGTCACTGGCATGCTCTTGTGGCGTAACTTTTTCAAAATATTTACGGTAGAAATTCAGTGAGATTTTTTTTAGCGGCCTTATTTTTTATTACTTGTTTAGCCCTGGTTGGTGCCCCTGCCCTGGCTCAAAGTGGTTGCACGGGCGATCCCTGTGTTTTTTATACCCCTACCCCCACTTCTACCAGGACGCCTACCGCAACGCCTGGGCCTGGCACTCCCACAGCGGTTCCTATGGCCCCTACCGTAGTTTTTCCGAGACCGGTTTACGCTAACCCTACCTCTATTCCGGCCTTGACCTTTCCAACGGCTAACCCAAATGGTTACAACCCTGACCCGTTGGCTTTACCATCACCTCTCTCTATGGCTATCACCCCAGAGCCATTCAATACTCCCTCCCTGGGAGTAGTTACCTCTACCGATGTTTCCGGTATCTCTACTAATATCTTTCTCAGTTATCCTACCCCATCCGTTATCACGGCTACCGGGTCAACCTCTGGCACTATTGGGGGGTTTGACCAGGGGATAATTGGCGGCTGGATTACTACCACTATTAGCTATACCATCTGGCTAACAGAAACAGCGGCTTCACTGCAGTACACGGAAACTTTCACAATTGCCACCGCACCGGCATGGTATGCCCCCGATTTACCCCGACCAATGGCTGATGTAGGATGGACATTTGAAACCTTACAGAGTGACATCGGCACTAATTATGGGATACCGGCTTGGTCAGGATTCTTCGGTTACATTATTTCTTTGCCCATTCAGTTTATCAAGATGCTTTTCCAGATAGCCCAATATTTAGGGCCTTTGGGATTATTTCTGATTTGGCTTTTGGTGATGCTGCCCTTCGCTCTGTTTACCAGGGCCATTTTGTTTATCAAAAACCTTATCATTGGGCTATTTAACCTTATCCACAAAATTATTCGCTTCATAGGTGATATATGGGATACCGTACCCGGTCTATAATTGCTTTCTGCCTGGCGATAGCAGCCATTATTGTTATTTCTGGCGCGGCTTTAGCCCAAGAACCGACGCCAGCACCGTCCCCATACAATTTTGAGCCATACGATTACCCCAGAGAACCAGGCAACCTGTTGCCAGATTTTGGTCAAATCTGGGTTATCAACATCATGATAAGCACCGCCTTAACCGTCTTTAGCCTCTTGGATGACTATAACGTTTTAGGCATATTTACAGTTATCCTGCTGGCGTTGGGGGTATTATGGTGGCTATATCACTTTGTCACCGAGCAACCCCGAAGTGATGCTATCCAACTATCTGCTACTTTAGATAGTTTGGGTGATATTACTGATGAGGCTGCACTTAATAAGGCGGCCCGGCTAACTCGTAAAGCCAGCAGTTTTGAACGCGCCATGCGAAGGGGCAACCCCTTTAGATAAACCCAAAGGATAGCGACCAATGGAAACCATTCAAACGGGCGGCCCCCCGCCCCCTCCCTTTACGCGCCGCTATAGTCCTTACCGGCGCGGTAACAGTGTTTTTACTCGATTTGCGGCCCAAAGTTTGGGCTTCAAACTCAATGTGATAGGCTCACTCTTGGGCCTACTGCTGATTATCGGCTATTTGGGCTGGCTACTGTGGTCAAAAATCGCCCCGGCCAAAGCAGAAGCCACCCCGATTATACAAACCGTCGCCCCCCTCCCTACCCCGCCAACGGCGGCCCTTAGCACCCCTATCCCTATAGGGAATGTTATCACCCCTGGCGTTCTTTCCACTTTGGAACCGGCCCAAATAGCGGCAACGGCTACAGCGGCGGCGCTCTATTCCCGGCCTGCTGGCAACCCAGCCCAAAGCCCATTTTTCATTGGGGTTATCACCTATGAGCCAGGCTGCCAGGTCACTAATATGGGTTTCACTACAGCAGGGATAGAAGGAACGGCCTATTACCTTTACTTGCAAACTCCTATAGACCGTGATCCCTTGATGCAAATGGCCCAAGTGCAAGGCTATACCACCAAATTCAAGGGCTGCGCTTATCCAGTGCTGATGGTACAAAATATCGTCTGGCTTAACGGCCTGGCAACCCCTGCCCCCTTAGCCCAAGTGATACTAACTGGCACGGCTACTATCACCGCCCCGTTGTGGGGGCAAGGCTTGGTTACCCCGCCCCTAGAGGCTTACGGCCTGGCTACCCCTGACAAGTGGGCTACCCCCATCTATAACCAGGCCTGGGAAAACTAAAACCCAAAACCAAACAACAAAACCAGGCCCTCAAGAAAAAACAAAAAAAAAACAACACNNCCGGTCAACCTATACCCCTTACCCCACTTACACCCCTTACCCATCCACCTCTACCCCAACGGTGACTCCTACCCCGGTTTCAGCTAACATCAATGGGAGGGTGATCACCGTGCTGGGCTGCGCTGCCACTAATTTAGCAATAGAGGCGGCCCCCAATCAAAACTATTTCTTGGTTTTTGAAGGAGCAACTCTGCCAACCACCGGCGTTCCAACGGATTACTATGCTTTGGCCTCTGGCCTGCTAGATACTCGCTGTAATGGCCTGGCTATCAGAGCTAATTCCATTACCTGGTATCTGGCAACTCCTACGGCCAGCCGACACACAAAAC
>JRYG01001644.1_pt1 | contig 10677 bp, 10 predicted proteins | sample 235341 | NCBI WGS metagenome assembly JRYG01 (sample SAMN03074218, study PRJNA261478) | activated sludge metagenome | biome: Wastewater Treatment Plant; feature: Wastewater; material: Activated sludge; isolation source: activated biomass of a wastewater treatment plant treating hydrocarbon... ... | reverse complement strand
CAGCACATCGGCGCCTACCACGTCGAAACCGACCGCGGCGTCATTACCTTCCTCGACACCCCGGGCCACGAGGCCTTCACGGCCATGCGGGCCCGCGGCGCCAAGGCCACCGACCTGGTCATCCTGGTGGTGGCGGCCGACGACGGCGTCATGCCCCAGACCAAGGAAGCCATCCACCACGCCAAGGCGGCCGGCGTGCCGATGGTGGTGGCCATCAACAAGATCGACAAGCCCGACGCCAACCCCGAGCGCGTCAAGCAGGAACTGGTCGCCGAGGGCGTGGTGCCGGAAGAGTACGGCGGCGATTCTCCCTTCGTGCCGGTTTCCGCCAAGAAGGGCACCGGCATCGACGACCTCCTCGAAAACGTCCTGCTCCAGGCCGAAGTGCTTGAACTGAAGGCCCAGAAGGATGCCCCGGCCAAGGGCCTGATCATCGAAGCGCGCCTCGACAAGGGCCGCGGCGCTGTCGCCACCATGCTGGTCCAATCCGGCACCCTGAAGCGCGGCGACGTGGTCCTGGCCGGCCAGGTCTTCGGTCGCGTCCGCGCCATGCTGGACGAGAACGGCAAGCAGGTTTCCGAAGCCGGCCCCTCGATCCCCGTGGAAATCCTCGGTCTGTCGGATGTGCCGGCGGCCGGCGAGGAGGCCATCGTCCTCGGCGACGAAAAGAAGGCCCGGGAAATCGCCCTGTTCCGCCAGGGCAAGTTCCGCGACGTCAAGCTGGCCAAGCAGCAGGCGGCCAAGCTGGAAAGCATGTTCCAGCAGATGGAAGAGGGCGAGGTCAAGACCCTGCCCCTCATCATCAAGGCCGACGTGCAAGGCTCCCAGGAAGCCCTGGTGCACGCCCTGCAAAAGCTGTCCACCGGCGAGGTGCGGGTCAATGTCATCCACGGTGCCGTCGGCGGCATCAGCGAATCCGACGTCAACCTGGCCCAAGCCTCCGGCGCCGTCATCATCGGCTTCAACACCCGTGCCGATGCCGGTGCACGGAAGCTGGCCGAGAACTTCGGTGTCGACATCCGCTACTACAACGTCATCTACGACGCGGTGGACGAAGTCAAGGCCGCCCTCTCCGGCATGCTGGCTCCCGAAAAGCGCGAGCAGTCCCTGGGTCTGGTCGAGATTCGCCAGGTCTTCCACATTTCCAAGGTCGGCTCCATCGCCGGCTGCTACGTGCTGGAAGGCATCGTCAAGCGCAATTCCCGCGTGCGGCTCCTGCGCAACAACGTGGTCCAGTGGGACGGCGAACTCGATTCGCTCAAGCGCTTCAAGGATGACGTCAAGGAAGTGCGCTCCGGCTTCGAGTGCGGCCTGTCGCTGAAGAACAACAACGACATTGCCGAGGGCGATCAGCTCGAAGTCTACGAGATCCAGGAAGTCGCCCGTACCCTGTAATCTTATCGGATGCAGGCTCGCCCAGGCGTTGTTGCGCCCCACTTGCCGTGCACTAGCACTGTCTGCGTGGGGCGCGCCTAGCCTGGGCTTCGCTTTTGTTTCGGGAGTATCCTGAACCGTGAAAAAATCTTCTGCTTCTTTTGCCCGTTCCGACCGCGTCGCCGAGCAGGTGCGCCGCGACCTGGCCGACCTCATCCAGAGCGAGTTGAAGGATCCGCGGGTCAAATTCGTCAGCCTGACCGCCGTCGAGCTGACGCCGGATTATGCCCACGCCAAGGTCTTCTTCACCACTCTCGACAGCGAGCACCTGGCCGCCGTCCAGCAGGGCCTCGACCGGGCTGCCGGCTTCCTGCGCCGGGAGCTGGGCAAGCGCATCCACATCCATACCCTGCCGCAGTTGCACTTCGTCCACGACACTTCCATCGAACGGGGCACCAGCCTGTCGCAGCTCATCGACCAGGCGAACGCCCTGAGCGACCAGACGCCGGACGACTGAGGCATTCATGCAGCCAACGAAGGTGAAGAAGGCCTGGAAGCAGGTCGATGGCGTCCTGTTGCTCGACAAACCGGTGGGCATGACTTCCAACGACGCCCTGCAGAAGGCGCGGCGCTTGTTTTCCGCCGCCAAGGGCGGCCATACGGGAACCCTCGATCCCCTGGCCTCGGGCCTGCTACCTTTGTGCTTCGGCGAGGCCACCAAATTCTCGGCGGATCTCTTGGATGCCGACAAGACCTACGAGGCCACCCTTCAACTGGGCGTGACCACGGACTCCGGCGACGCTGAGGGGCGGGTGACGGCCACCCGGCCGGTCGGCGTTGGCGCCGCCGACATCGAGGCGATCCTGCCACGCTTCCGCGGCGACATCCTGCAGGTGCCGCCCATGCATTCGGCCTTGAAGCGCGACGGGCGGCCCCTCTACGAGTTGGCACGCCAGGGCGTCGAGGTGGCGCGGGAGCCGCGGCCGGTCACCATCCATGGCCTGGAAGTGCTGGCCTTCGCCGGCGACGCCCTGTCCCTGCGCGTCCGTTGCAGCAAGGGAACCTATATTCGCGTGCTGGCCGCCGACATCGGCGAGGTCCTGGGCTGCGGCGCACACCTTACCGCCCTGCGGCGTACGGCGGTGGCGGACCTGGATCTGGCGGGCGCGGTCACCCTGTCCGCCGTCGAGGCCGTGCCAGAGGAGGCCCGGAGCGCCTGCCTACGACCGGTGGATGCCCTGTTGCAGAGCCTGCCCAGGGTGGAGCTGGAAGGCGCTGCGGCGGATCGCTTTCGCCATGGCAACCCGGTGGCGGCGCCGGCCGGCCTGGGCGGCAAGGCACGGGTCTATGCCGATGGCCGCCTGATCGGCGTCGGCGAGCTCGGGGCGGGGCAGCAGCTGTGGCCGAAAAGATTGGTGCAATTGGCATCCTGAGCGGGTATAATCCCGCGCTTCCTGTCGCCGACGGGGAAATTTTTCCAACTGGCGCTTGCTCTATCAAACCGGGGCGGCGTCGCATCACTGAAAGAGGGTTTTGAAATGGCTATCACCACCGAAAGCAAGGCCGCCATCGTGGCCGAATACGCCCAGGCGAAGGGCGACACCGGTTCCCCGGAAGTCCAGATCGCGTTGCTGTCCGCTCGCATCAACGATCTCCAGCCCCACTTCAAGGAGCACACCAAGGACCACCACTCCCGCCGTGGTCTGCTGCGCCTGGTCTCCCAGCGCCGCAAGCTCCTCGACTACCTGAAGGGCAAGGACATCGAGCGCTATCGCACCCTGATTACCCGCCTGGGTCTCCGCAAATAAGTTCTTCCATTCGTTCTTTGCGCCGATACTTTGTCGACTGCGCCTTGCCGTGCTAGCGCACTGCCTGCGTCTGGTCCCACGGGGATTTCAAAAGGTCGTCTTCGCGTCTCGGCATGAAGCTCGAACGGAATGTAAGGCTCCTGGCAACTGAAAAGAAGCGGTCGGTTTTCCGGCCGCTTTTTGCTTTTGTCGTACCGTTGTTTGTTGTTCTAAATTGTAAATTGTTGATTGTTAATGTTGTGTTGAGAGTGTGAGAGGAAAAACCATGTTCAATGTCGTGAAAAAGACCTTCGCCTATGGCGCCCATCAGGTCACCCTGGAGACCGGCGAGATCGCCCGTCAGGCCGGCGGTGCCGTGGTGGTGTCCATGGACGACACGGTGGTGCTGGTCACCGTCGTGGCAGCCAAGAATGCCAAGCCCGGCCAGGATTTCTTCCCCCTGACCGTCGATTACCAGGAAAAGTTTTACGCTGCCGGCCGTATCCCCGGCGGCTTCTTCAAGCGCGAGGGCCGTCCTTCCGAGAAGGAGACCCTGACCTCCCGCCTGATCGACCGCCCCATCCGCCCGCTCTTCCCGGACGGTTTCTACAATGAAGTCCAGGTGGTCGCCACCGTGCTCTCCCTGGACCCCGAGATCGACGCCGACATCCCGGCCCTGATCGGCGCTTCCGCCGCCCTGGCCATCTCCGGCGTGCCCTTCAACGGCCCCATCGGTGCCGCCCGCGTCGGCTACATCAACGGCCAGTACGTGCTGTGCCCCACCGCCTCCCAGCTCAAGGAAACCCAGCTTGACCTGGTCGTCGCCGGCACCGAGCGCGCCGTGCTGATGGTCGAGTCCGAAGCCAAGGAACTGTCCGAGGAAGTCATGCTCGGCGCCGTGGTCTATGGCCACACCGAGATGCAGAAGGCCATCGAGGCCATCAACCAGCTCGTCGAGGAAGCCGGCAAGCCCGAGTGGGACTGGCAGGCTCCGGCCAAGGACGAGGCCCTCATCGCACGCCTCAAGGACCTTTGCCAGGGCAAGCTGGAAGAAGCCTACAACATCACCAGCAAGCAGGATCGCAGCCAGCGCGTGAAGGAACTGCGTGCCGAGGTGGTGGCCGCCCTGTGCACCGGCGAGGAAGGCAGCCCAGACGAGAACACCGTCGGCAACCTGTTCTTCGAACTGGAAGCCGCCATCGTCCGCGGCCGCATCCTCTCCGGCCAGCCCCGCATCGACGGCCGCGATACCCGCACCGTGCGCCCCATCAGCATCCGCCATGGCGTACTGCCCCGCACCCACGGCTCCGCCCTGTTCACCCGCGGCGAAACCCAGGCCCTGGTGGTCGCCACCCTGGGCACCGGCCGCGACGAGCAGATCATCGACGCCCTGGCCGGCGAATACAAGGACCGCTTCATGCTGCACTACAACATGCCCCCCTTCGCCACCGGCGAAACCGGGCGTGTCGGTTCGCCGAAGCGTCGTGAAATCGGCCATGGTCGCCTCGCCAAGCGCGCCCTGCTGGCGGTGCTGCCGAAGCCGGAAGACTTCAGCTACTCCATGCGCGTCGTCTCCGAGATCACCGAGTCCAACGGCTCCTCCTCCATGGCCTCCGTCTGCGGCGGGTCGCTCGCGCTGATGGATGCCGGCGTGCCCCTCAAGGCCCACGTGGCCGGCATCGCCATGGGCCTGATCAAGGAAGGCAACCGCTTCGCCGTGCTGACCGACATCCTGGGCGACGAGGACCACCTCGGCGACATGGACTTCAAGGTTGCCGGTACGACTTCCGGCGTCACCGCCCTGCAGATGGACATCAAGATCCAGGGTATCACCAAGGAAATCATGCAGGTGGCCCTGGCCCAGGCTCAGGAAGCCCGCCTGCACATCCTCGGCCTGATGCAGTCCGCCCAGGGCGGCCACCGCGAGGAAATGTCCGCCTACGCGCCGCGCCTCTACACCTTCAAGATCAATCCGGAGAAGATCCGCGACGTCATCGGCAAGGGCGGCGCCGTCATCCGTGCGCTCACGGAAGAAACCGGCACCACCATCGACATCCAGGACGACGGCACCATCACCATCGCCGCCACCAGCGGCGAAGCGGCCGCCTTGGCCCGTTCGCGCATCGACGCCATCACCGCGGAAGTGGAGATCGGCAAGATCTACGAAGGTACCGTCCTCAAGATCCTCGACTTCGGTGCCATCATCCAGGTGCTGCCCGGCAAGGACGGCCTCCTGCACATCTCCCAGATCGCCAAGGAGCGCGTCAACAAGGTCGAGGACTACGTCAAGGAAGGCCAGGTCGTCCGCGTCAAGGTCCTGGAGACCGATGACCGCGGCCGCGTCAAGCTGTCCATGAAGGCCGTGGCGGAGGAAGAGGGTGTTGCCGCCCCGGCCCCCGCCGCCGAAGTGGCCCAGCAACAGCAGCAACAGCAGCAGTAAGCCGCTTCAGCTTGGCGAAAGGGCACCCGCGGGTGCCCTTTTTCATAACCGGTTCCGGAAAAGAAAATGGCGAAGCAGGGCTTCGCCATTCCTCGCTGCGGCTCGCGCAGACGGCTCGCTTGCCTGGCCATTTGCTCGGTGGTGCGGCCGAGCGCTGGTGGGCCCTCGCCGCAAGCAAATGGACAAGTGTTTACTTGGCCATTTGCTTTTCCTTGAGTTCCTCGAGGGTCTTGCAGTCGATGCACAGGGTGGCCGTCGGACGGGCCTCCAGGCGCTTGATGCCGATCTCGACGCCGCACTTGTCGCAGAAGCCGTAGTCGCCCTCGTCGATGCGCCCGAGGGTCTCGTCGATCTTCTTGATGAGCTTGCGTTCCCGGTCGCGGTTGCGCAGTTCGATGGCGATGTCGGTTTCCTGGCTGGCGCGGTCGTTGGGGTCGGCGAAGACCGTTGCTTCGTCCTGCATGGTGTGCACCGTGCGGTCGATGTCCTCGCTGAGCTCCTTCTTGAGGGTCTCCAGGATCTTGCGGAAATGCGCGAGTTGCTTCGCGCTCATGTACTCCTCACCCTTCTTGGGCTCGTAGGGGGGGAAGTGTTTGTGGAGCAGTTCTTCTGCCATTTGTACGCACGTCCGGTGACGAAAAAGGCGATTAAATATCAGAAAGCCAGGGCGGCTGCAACAGATGTTTGTCTGCCGGGGCGGCTCCCTCCTTCTGGCGCGGGTTTCGGGGCGATGGTAAACTGCGCCGCGTTCGGGGCGTAGCGCAGTCTGGTAGCGCATCTGCTTTGGGAGCAGAGGGTCGCGAGTTCGAATCCCGCCGCCCCGACCATTCTACTCATCTTTTGCCGTCGTCGTTCGTTTCTCCCGCAGGGTGCCCGTAGCTCAACTGGATAGAGCAGCTGCCTTCTAAGCAGCAGGTCGGGGGTTCGAGTCCCTCCGGGCACGCCACCCGACGCGCCGCCCATCCCGCCGTAATGCCTCTGTGGGATAATCGGGCTAGCAGAAAAACAGCAGCATCCATGACAAAAGATTCCCCCATACAGTTCAAGGGCACGTCCCTCAAGATCATCCAGGCATTGCTGCGCAGCAGCGATCCCGCCGTTCTCCATGCCGCCCTGGCGGAGCTGACCGGCAACGCGCCGGATTTCTTCGAGAACGACCTGGCAGTGCTCGATTTCACGCCGGCGGAAGAGCTGCCGGCCAGCGCCGACTGGTCCGCCATCCGCGCCCTGCTGCAGGGCTCCGGCCTCAATGCCGTGGCCACCCGCGGCCTGCCGGCAGGGCTGGCCGCCGAAGCCGCCGCCGCCGGGCTGCCACCCCTGCCGGCGGGCGCCCTGGGGCGTCCGGGCAAGGCGGTGACGGAGCAGGCTCCGGCTGCGGCGCCTGTGGTACCCGCGCCGCCCCAGGTGATCGAGGTTCCCGTCGCCGCCCGCACCGCCATCCTCGACAAGCCGCTGCGCTCCGGGCAGCGCTTCTACGCCCGTGGCAGCGACCTGGTGGTGACGGCCATGGTCAGCGCCGGGGCGGAGGTCATCGCCGACGGCAACATCCATGTCTATGCGCCCCTGCGCGGCCGCGCCCTGGCCGGTGCCGCCGGCGACAAGGAAGCCCGCATCTTCACCACCTGCCTGGAGGCGGAGCTGGTCTCAGTGGCCGGCATCTACCGCACCTTCGAGGGCGGCGTGCCCGCCGACCTGGCCCAGAAGCCCGCCACCGTCGGCCTCACCGCCGACGGCACCCTGAACGTCGCCCCCCTGGCTACACGCTAGCCTGGGCTATCCGTCTTCAACAACCTTACAGCGAGATCCCAACGTGACCCGAATCATCGTCGTAACTTCCGGCAAGGGCGGGGTGGGCAAGACCACCACCAGCGCCAGCTTTTCCACCGGCCTTGCCATGCGGGGCTACAAGACGGCCGTCATCGACTTCGACGTCGGCCTCAGAAACCTCGACCTCATCATGGGCTGCGAGCGCCGGGTGGTCTATGACCTGATCAACGTCATCAACGGCGAGGCGACCCTGACCCAGGCCCTCATCAAGGACAAGCACTGCGACAACCTCTACGTGCTGCCCGCCTCGCAAACCCGGGACAAGGACGCGCTGACCGAGGAGGGCGTCGAGAAGGTCCTGCAGGAACTGACCCACCAGGGCTTCGACTACGTGGTCTGCGATTCCCCCGCCGGCATCGAGCATGGCGCCGTGATTTCGCTGACCTTTGCCGACGAGGCCATTGTCGTCACCAACCCGGAAGTTTCCTCGGTGCGCGATTCCGACCGCATCCTGGGCATCCTCCAGGCCAAGTCCCGCCGCGCCCAGCAGGGCCAGGAGCCGGTCAAGGAGCACCTGCTCATCACCCGCTACAACCCGGCCCGGGTCGAAGCCGGCGAAATGCTCTCCTACAAGGACGTGCAGGAAATCCTGCGGGTGCCCATCATCGGCGTCGTCCCGGAATCCGAAGACGTGCTCCAGGCCTCCAACCAGGGCGCCCCGGTCATCCACCAGAAGGAATCCGACGTTTCCCTGGCCTACCAGGACGTCATCGCCCGCTTCCTTGGCGAAGACAAGCCCCTGCGCTTCGTGGATTACGTCAAGCCCGGACTCCTCAAGCGCCTGTTCGGAGGCAAGTGAGATGTCGCTGCTTTCCATGCTTTTCGGCAGCAAGCCGAAAACCGCCCAGGTGGCCAAGGAGCGCCTGCAACTCATCATCGCCCGGGAACGGGATGGCGGCGGCGCCGGCAACGATTTCCTGCCCGACCTGCAGCGGGACCTGATCCAGGTCATCTCCAAGTACGTCAAGGTGAACCCGGACGACATCCGGGTGTCCCTGGAAAAGCAGGACCGCTACGAGGTTCTGGAAGTAAAGATCGAGTTGCCGGAGAAGCCGGCGGTCTGATTAGCGGAGATCGTCCGCCAGGGATTGGCGGACGTCTGCCGGTAGCAGCGTCACCGCCTCATAGAGCGGGTGGCTGACGCCTGCCGAGATCGACGCCCCGCCCCTCGCGGCGATGATCATGGCGTCATCCAAATCGAAACGCAGGAAATGCACCGAGGCCGTCTTCTCCGCCGTCGACCGCGGCAGGTCTTCGTTGGCGATGGCGTAGACGCGGGCGTGGCCGGCGACCTGCATCCAGATGCGTTCCTCGATGCCGACCAGTTGCGCCAGGGCGCGGCGCCTTTCGGCTTCGCTCGGGTATTCGAGCATGAACGTGGCTTTCCAGTTGCGGCCGTCGGGGATGAGGGGGTTGTAGACGTCCAGTTCTTCCTGGATGCCGGCGGGCTCGAAGATGCGCTCGATGCGCAGCATTTCCTGCACCTGGTATTGCATGGTGAGGGCGTCTTCGAAGTAGAGGGCGGCGTGGTCGCCGAGGGGGACGCGGCGGTGCTTCTTATGTTCGATCACCTTGGCGCGGAAGGCGGGACGGATTTCCGCGTATTTTTCCAGGCTGTAGAGGTCGTTGCGGGTGAGGTGGGCCATTGTTCGCGCTCCTTCACAGGCCGTAGGCCAGGCGCAGCAGGGTCATGGGGTGTTGCGGCGGCCGGCCGTCGGCGAGGGCGTGGCCGATGTGGTGGCCGGCCATGGCGCAGTCGCTGCCGTAGTGGTCGGCCTGGGCGTTGCGCACGCGGGCGACCACGGGGGCGACGATCTTCATGGCGGAGGGGTGGAATTCCGTCTTTACGGCGTAGGTGCCGTCGTGGCCGGAGCAGCGCTCGATGGCTTCCACCGTGGTTTCCGGGATCAGCGACAGTACCTCCTTGGTCTTCGGCCCGATGTTCTGCACCCGCTGGTGGCAGGAAGCCTGGTAGGCCACCTTGCCCAGGCCGCGCTTGAAGTCGAGGCGGAGCAGATCCGCCTTGTGGCGCAGCGTGAGGTATTCGAAGGGGTCGAAGAAGGCGGTGCGGACCTTGGCCACGTCGGGGTCGTCGGGGAAGAGCAGGGGCAGTTCCTGCTTGAACATGAGGACGCAGGAGGGGATGAGGGCGGTGAGATCCCAGCCTTCGTCCACCAGCCCGGCGAGGACGGGGATGTTGGCTTCCTTCAATGCCCGCACGGCTTCCAGGTTGCCCAGCTCCAGCTTGGGCATGCCGCAGCAGCGTTCCTTCTCGGCCAGGCGCACGGGGATGCCGTTGTGGGCGAAGACGGCGGCGAAATCGTCGCCGATGCCCGGCTCGTTGCGGTTCATGTAACAGGTGGCGAAGAGGGCGACGCGGCCGCGGGTGCGCTCCGTGGGAATGGCCTGGCCGCTGCCGTCAAGATAGGCGAGGCGCTTGCGCAGGGGTTGGCTGGCGAAATCGGGCAGCCAGGCGTCGGCGTGGATGCCGGCCACCGCCTGCAGGGCCTTGCGGGCCGGGCGCAGGCGGTTGACGGCATTGATGGTCTCGGCCACCACGGGGATGCCGGCCAGGCTGCCGACCCGGTCGGTGCTGGTAAGGACGCGGTCCCGCAGCTTGACGGCGCCCTCCTTGTACTTGACCGCCTTGGCCCGCAGCATGAGGTGGGGGAAATCCACGTTCCAGGCGTGGGGCGGCACGTAGGGGCACTTGGTCATGTAGCAGAGATCGCACAGGTAGCAGTGATCCACCACCTTGTCGAAATCGGCCTTGGCGACGCCGGCCACTTCGGCGTCGCCGGCGGCGTCGACGAGATCGAAGAGGGTGGGGAAGGCGTTGCACAGGCTGACGCAGCGGCGGCAGCCGTGGCAGATTTCGAAGACCCGCTCCAGTTCCTTGTTCAGGGACTCCCGGTCATGGAAATCCGGGTTCCGCCAGTCGAGGGCGTGGCGGGTCGGGGCTTCGAGGCTGCCTTCCTTGAAGGGTGCGGGCATGGTGCTCTCCTCCCTCCGTCCGGGGACGGGATGCCGGTAGATGGGAACCGTTTGAGCTTGCGACTCGATGTTCTCGTTACGCCGTTCGTCCTGAGCTTGCCGAAAGGTGGTGTACCGGGGGCTTCGACAGGCTCAGCCCGAACGGAGGGTTCTTTACCGGGGCGTCACGAATTGAGTTCGTTGAGGGCCTTGGTGTAGCGGTTGGCGTGGGAGCGCTCGGCCTTGGCCAGGGTCTCGAACCAGTCGGCGATCTCG
>JRYG01007620.1_pt1 | contig 10748 bp, 8 predicted proteins | sample 235341 | NCBI WGS metagenome assembly JRYG01 (sample SAMN03074218, study PRJNA261478) | activated sludge metagenome | biome: Wastewater Treatment Plant; feature: Wastewater; material: Activated sludge; isolation source: activated biomass of a wastewater treatment plant treating hydrocarbon... ... | reverse complement strand
TGGGGAAAGAGGGCGTAGTCCTGGAAGACCATGCCCACCTGGCGTTTTTCCGGCGGCACGCGGCGGCCGGGCCGGCTCACCGGCTGTCCGTGGATGCGAATTTCGCCGCCGGCGATGTCCTCGAAACCGGCGATGCAGCGCAGCAGGGTGGTCTTGCCGCAGCCCGAGGGGCCGAGAAGGCAGGCGATGGTGCCGGTCTCCAGGCGGAAATCGACGCCATCGACCACGGTGTGGGCGCCGTAACGCTGGACGACGCCATGGAGCTCTAGTTGGGACATGGCATCGATTATAATTCGCATTCCCTCCCATGACCGCCTCCCGCCACTTTTCCCCCCTCGTCGCCGCGGCCATCGCTATTGCCGCCCTGGCCGCCCTGCCGGTGGCGAGCGTCGGCCTCAACCTGTTCGCCGGGGGCACCGGCGCCACCTGGTCCCACCTGGCGGCCACCGTCCTTGGCGAGTACGTGCGCAACTCGCTCTGGCTGTGCCTGGGCGTCGGCTTAGGGGTGGCGGTGGTCGGCGTGGCCACCGCCTGGCTGACGGCCATGCACGAGTTCCCTGGCCGGCGTTTCTTCGAATGGGCCCTGGTCCTGCCCCTGGCTGTGCCTGCCTACGTCATGGCCTACGTCTATACCGATTTCCTGCAGTTCGTCGGCCCCGTGCAGACGCTCCTGCGCGACACCTTCGGCTGGAGCCATGGCGAATACTGGTTCCCGGACATCCGCACCCTGCCGGGGGCCATGGCCATGTTCATCTGCGTGCTCTATCCCTACGTCTACCTGCTCGCCCGCAACGCCTTCCTGGAGCGGGCCAGCGGCATGCTGGAGGCGGCGCGCACCCTCGGTCTCGGCCCCTGGCGCGCCTTCTTCAGCGTGTCCCTGCCGCTGGCCCGGCCGGCGGTGGCTGCCGGGGTCGCCCTGGCCCTCATGGAAACCCTGGCGGATTACGGCACCGTCGCCTATTTCGCTGTCAACACCTTTACCACCGGCATCTACCGGGCCTGGTTCTCCCTCGGCGACCGCATCGCCTCGGCCCAGCTGGCGGCCATGCTGCTCGGCTTCGTGCTGCTCCTGGTGGCGGCAGAGCGGGTTTCCCGGGGGCGGGCCCGCTACCACAACACCACCGGCCGCAACCGGCCCCAGGCGGGGGCGCGCCTGCACGGCGCAGCCGCCTCCCTGGCCGTGGCGGCCTGCCTGCTGCCGCTCTGCCTGGGTTTCCTCATGCCCGCCGGGTTGCTGCTCAAGATGGCGTTCAGCGACGGCGACGCCCAGTTCGGGGAACGCTTCCTCACCCTTTCCCGCAACAGCTTCCTGCTGGCCGGGGTGACGGCGGTCATCGCCGTCGGCTTCTCGCTGCTCCTGGCCTATAGCGCTCGCCTGTCGCGGACCATGCTGGCGCGGGCGCTGAACCGGTTGGTGGGGCTGGGCTACGCCGTGCCGGGGGCTGTCATCGCCGTGGGCGTGCTGATCCCGGTGACGCGGCTGGACAACTGGCTGGCCGGCCAGTGGCAGGCCTGGTTCGGCAGCAATCCCGGCCTGCTCCTGACCGGCGGCATCGCCGCCCTGGTCTATGCCTATCTGGTGCGTTTCATGGCGGTGGCCCTGCAGACCGTGGAAGCGAGCCTGGCCAAGATCACCGCGGCCATGGACGATGCTTCCCGCAGCCTGGGCTCCGGGCAGGGGGAGACCCTGCGCCGGGTGCATGTGCCCATCCTGCGCGGCAGCCTGTTTACCGCCGGGCTCCTGGTGTTCGTGGATGTGATGAAGGAGCTGCCGGCCACCCTGGTGATGCGCCCATTCAATTTCGACACTCTGGCCACCCAGGCCTACACGCTGGCTTCCGACGAACGCCTGGCGGAGGCGTCGACGGCCGCGCTGGCCATCGTGGGCGTGGGCCTGCTGCCCCTGGTTGCCCTCTCCCGGCAGATCGCCCGCAGCCGGCGTTCTTCAGGCTGAAGGTGGGTTGCCGTTGCCCAGGGAAACGGGCAGCCAGACCTTGAAGGTAGTGCCTTCCCCCGGGGTGCTGTCCACCTCGATGTGGCCGCCGTGCTTTTCGATGATGCCATAGGAGACCGATAGCCCGAGGCCGGTGCCCTTGCCCACCGGCTTGGTGGTGAAGAAGGGGTCGAAGATACGCTCGCGGATTTCCGGCGGGATGCCGCAGCCGGTGTCGCTCACCGCCACCCAGACCCGATCGCCGTCGCAGCCCGTCCTGAGGGTGATGCGGCCGCGCTGGGGGATGGCCTGGGCGGCGTTGACCAGCAGGTTCATGAACACCTGGTTGATCTGGGAGGGCCGGCATTCCACCCGGGGCAGGTCGCCGTACTGCTTGTCCACATCCGCCTTGTACTTGATTTCGTTCCACACCACGTTGAGGGTGCTGTCGAGGCCGGCGTGGAGATCCACCCATTCCTTGTTAACCTCGCCGGTGCGGGAGAAATCCCGCAGATCCTGGACGATTTTGCGCACCCGGGTGGTACCGTCGATGGATTCGGCGATGAGGCTGTGGATGTCGTCGCGGATGAAGTCGAAGTCGGCGGCCTGGCGGATCTGCTGCAGGCGTGCCGCCAGGGCCGGAGCGGCGGCGAGGGTGGGCTCCAGGGCGGCGAAGGTGTCGGCGATGAGGCCGAGGAGGCTGTCGATGTAGTTGCGCAGGGTGCCCAGGTTGGAATTGACGAAGCCGATGGGGTTGTTGATCTCGTGGGCGACGCCGGCGGCGAGCTGGCCGATGGAGGCGAGCTTCTCCGACTGCAGGAGCTGGTTGTGGGCTTCTTCCAGCTTCTTGATGAGAACCCGCTGTTCTTCCCGCTCCTCCTGGAGGGCGCGGTTGATCTTTTCGTTTTCCTGGAGGGCCGCCTCCAGCTCCTGGGTGCGCTTGCGCACCTGGGTTTCCAGGGTGACGGCGGTCTGGAACAGGCCGAAATCGGTGCCCTTGGCGCCCATGTCCCGCTCGGCGCGGTTCATCAGCGCGGTGACCATCTTGTTGAGGCGGGCGATTTCCCGCCGCAGGCCTTCTTCGTCGGCCGGACCGGCGGGTGCTTCCGCTTCAGCCACGCTGCCTGCCTCCCACATCCCCGATGGCGATGCCGGTGAAGGTCTGGTTCACATGCACACCGCCGTATTGCTCGCCGTAGGTGCTGAAGCCCACGGTGTGGTTCTCGTCGAGCAGCTTGCCCACCCGCTCGGTGAGGCCGCAGCGCTCGATTTCGAGGTTGCGCAGGATGCAGTCGCAGCCGAAGATGAGGCGGGGTGGGCCGATTTCGTGGTGAATCTCGGCCAGGGTCGCCTCCAGATTGCCGAGGAGGTCCCGGCCCCGGGCGACGCGCAGCACCAGGCCTTCGTCGATGGCGCAGTAGAAGGTGAGGGTGCCGTCGGCATTGGCCTTCTGGATGGAGCGCACGTAGTCAGTGCCGTCGATCACCACCACCACCGGCGCCGCGGCGAAGCAGGCGGAATCGAGGTCTTCGGCGGTGGAGCGGATGACCCGGGCGTACTCCTCGGCGGCGGGCAGGCCGTTGATTTCCTTGACGACGCGGTGGGCGACGTCGGCTTCGGTCACCACCAGGCGTTCGTCTTCGCTGGCGAAGTGCTGGGTCTTGAATACCCGGAACGGCAGCGGAGTATGCACCAGCAGGAGGACGGCGCTGTCGGTGTGGAAGGCGCCGGCGTGGAAGACGCAGGTGCGCCGGAAATTCAGGTCGTCGCCGGCCGAACCGCCGATGAGGTGGATGCTGCCCAGGCCGCTCTGCACGGCACGCACCACCGGCTCCTCGCGGATGGAGAGGCCGTCGATGAGCAGCAGGGCGAAGGTGTTGCTGCCGGCGGCCTTGGGCACGCGGGCTTCCAGTCCCTCCAGCAGCGATTTGGCGAAGGCGTGGCCGCGGGTGATCTCGAAATCCGCCAGATTATCGATGCGGCCCGCCACCGGGGTGGCCGCCGCCCGGTTGAAGCTGGCGCCGGCCAAGCTGTGGCTGCGGTAGCCCGCGGGGCCGATTTCTCCGGCGGTGGTGCAGCCCACCACAAGGGTATCGCCGAAAAGCCGGTTCAGCTCGTCGGCCAGGGCGTCGAGATCGTAGGTGCTGGAGCAGAAGAAGACCACCAAGGCCAGGTCCGGCTGATTCACGGCGGCAAAGAACTCCCGGGCGGCAACGCGGGGATCCTCGGAAGTGGACTGGGCCCGGAGAATGTTCGGTTCCATCGTCAAGCGCTTGCTCCTCCCCAAATGTGCCCCGACGCCGGATGGCGGGCGGCCGGATTCCTTTTTTCGCTACATTACCCGCGCTCTTCCCGCCATGTCCAGAGGGGGCTGCAAAGCAACAACCCCGGACGGGCCGGGGTTGCGCAAGGGAGCGGAACGGGGATCAGCGGAAGCCGGCCCGGTCGAAAATCATCTGGGCCTTCGCCTGGTACATGGCCAGGTTCTTCACCGGAAGCTTGTCCGCCTTGAACTTGCCCAGGGCGTCGAGGGCCGGATTGGCCACCTTGACGCTCTCCACCGCCGGCCACTCGTTGTTGCCGTCGGCGAAATAACGCTGGGCTTCGTCGGAAGCCAGGTATTCCAGGAACTTGACGGCGGCCTCCTTGTGGGGCGCCGTCTTCAGCACGCCGGCGCCGGAGACGTTGATATGGGTGCCGGAGGTGGCCTGGTTGGGCCAGACCACACCGACCTTCTCCATCAGCTTCTGCTCCTCGGGCTTGGTGGAACGCATCAGGCGGGCGATGTAGTAGGTGTTGGAGATGGCCACCTGGCATTCGCCGGCGGCGACGGCCTTGATCTGGTCGGTGTCGCCGCCCTTGGGGGCGCGGGCGAAGTTGGCGACGACGCCCTTGGCCCATTCCTCGGCCTTGGCTTCGCCCTGGTTGGCGATGATGGAGGCCATCAGCGAGAGGTTGTAGGGGTGGGAGCCGGAACGGGAGCAGACCTTGCCTTTCAGGGCGGGGTTGGCGAGGTCGTCGTAGTTGCGCACCTCATCGGCCTTCACCGTCGTCTTGTTGTAGATGATGACCCGGGCGCGGGTGGAGAAGGAGAACCAGTCGTCGGTGCGCAGGTGGGCGGGAATGCGGGATTCCAGCAGCTTCGAGGTCAGCGGGGCGAACAGGCCCAGTTCATGGGCCTTGGCCAGGCGGGCCGCGTCCACGGTGAGGAGGATGTCGGCGGGGCTGTTGGCGCCTTCGTTGCGGATGCGCTCCAGGAGTTCGTCTTCCTTGCCTTCGATGCGGTTGATCTTGATGCCGGTCTGCTGGGTGAAGTTGGCGTAGAGGGCCTCGTCCGTCTGGTAATGGCGGGCAGAGTAGAGATTGAGCACCTTTTCTTCCGCCAGGGCACCGGTTGCCAGGGAAGCAAGAGCGAGGACAACCAGGGGGAATTTGACCTTCATGCTGCGAACTCCTAGGGTGTAAATGAGAATGGCTACAGTTTAGCGTCGGCGGGCGGATGTGTAAATGCGAATAATTCGTGATTCCATCCGGCCGCCGGTTTGCATCCGCCGCGGTCCTTGCCTCGTACACCCGATGAAGCCGCCGCCATCGGGCAACACCCCCTGCATCGGGAGAAACGCCATGTCCGCAACCGACCCCGCCCCCCTCGCCTACGCCTATCCGCTGCTCGTCAAGCAGCTGCTGCATGCGCCGCTGGCGACTGCCGCCGACCAGGAGATCGTCTACCGGGACCGCTGCCGCCACACCTATCGCGCCTTCCGCGAGCGCATCGGCCGCCTGGCCTCGGCCCTGGCCGCTTCCGGGGTCGCTCCCGGCCAGACGGTGGCGATGATGGATTGGGACAGTCACCGCTACCTCGAGGCCTTCTTCGCCATCCCCATGATGGGAGCGGTGCTGCAGACCGTGAATGTGCGCCTCTCGCCGGAGCAGATCCTCTACACCCTCAACCACGCGGGGGCGGACGTCCTGGTGGTCAATGCCGAATTCCTGCCCTTGCTCGCTTCCTTCCGCGACCGGCTGGAGACGGTGCGCACCTGCGTGCTCATCAGCGACGACCCGATCGCCTGTCCGCCGGATTTCGCCGGCGAGTACGAGGCGCTGCTGGCAACGGCCGATCCCGCCTATTCCTTCCCGGATTTCGACGAGAACACCGGCGCCACCACTTTCTACACCACCGGCACCACCGGCCTGCCCAAGGGGGTCCATTTCAGCCATCGCCAACTGGTGCTGCACACCCTCGCCGCCGCCGTCGGCTATACCGCCGCGCCGACGGCGGGACGCCTGCACCGGGAAGACGTATACATGCCGCTCACGCCCATGTTCCACGTCCACGCCTGGGGGCTCCCTTATGTCGCCACCCTGCTGGGGGTGAAACAGGTCTATCCCGGCCGCTACGTCCCGGAAGAGCTGCTGGGGCTCATCGCCGCCGAAGGCGTCACTTTCTCCCATTGCGTTCCCACCATCCTGCACATGCTGCTAACTTGTCCGGCAGGGGAGGGGGGCGACCTGTCCGGATGGAAGGTGGTCATCGGCGGCGCCGCCTTTCCGCGGGGCCTGGCCGCTGCGGCGCTGGCGCGGGGCATCGACGTGTTCGCCGGCTACGGCATGTCGGAAACCGGCCCCCTGCTCACCCTGGCCCGGGTGCCGTCGGCGGCGGGGCCCGAGGAGCAGCTGGCGGCCCGGGTGAGGACCGGCCAGCCGGTCCCCCTGGTGGAGTTGCGCACCGTCGACGACGAACTGCGGGACGTACCCCGCGATGGCCAGACGCCGGGAGAAGTGGTGGTGCGGGCACCGTGGCTCACCCCGGGCTACCTTGCTGACCCGGTTGCCTCGGCCACCCTGTGGGAAGGTGGCTACCTGCACACCGGCGACGTCGGTACCCTGGCGCCCGACGGCACGCTGCAGATCACCGACCGGGCCAAGGACGTCATCAAGACCGGCGGCGAATGGGTCTCGTCCCTGGCCGTGGAAAGCATCATTTCCGAGCACCCGGCGGTGAGCGAGGTGGCCGTCATCGGCGTGCGCGACGACCGTTGGGGCGAGCGGCCCATGGCCCTGGTGGTGTTGAAGGCGGGGCACGACGCCAGCGCCGAGGCGATCCGGGGAACGGTCATGGCGGCGGCCGAAGCGGGGCGCGTTTCCCGTTATGCGGTGCCGGAGCGGGTACGCTTCGTCACGGCCCTGGCGCGGACGAGCGTCGGCAAGCTCAACAAGAAGGCGATGCGGGAGGAGGTCGCCTAGGCGACCGGGGGCTTATTCCTTGCCCAGGATGCGGCGGGCGCCGTTGTAGCGGGACAGCCAGTAGCTGCTGGCCATGTTTTCCACGCGGACCTCGGCGCCGGCACGGGGGGCGTGCAGGAAGTAGTTGTCGCCCAGATAGATGCCGACGTGGGAGAAGGTGCGCCGCATGGTGTTGAAGAACACCAGGTCGCCGGGCTTGAGATCGGTGGCGTCGACGCGCTCGCCCATCTCGCTCATTTCCTTGGACGTGCGGGGCAGGAGGGTGCCGACGGTTTCCTTGAACACCAGGCGGACGAAGCCGCTGCAATCGAGACCGGAATCCTCGTTGTTGCCGCCCCAGCGGTAGTTGATGCCGACGAGCTTGAGCCCGTGCAGGATGACATCCTGCGCGGCATTGGTGTAACGTTCAAGGAAGGAAAGCTGCTCTTCGCCATTCTTCTGGGTTTCGGCGGCCTGGGCGGTGAAACCGCCGATGGCAAGGGCGGCCGCGAGAAGAAGGGAGAGGAAGGGTTTCTGCATAGGCCGCGAATTTAGTTCAAAAATCGCCTCCTGTAAAGTCTTTGTCATGGGGCGGACGGCCGTCTATGGCTATGTTCATAATCCGTAATTATGAATACAATTTCACGTTCTGGAGGAGTGGTGGCGATGAATCCGTTCAAGGCCTATTTGATCGAAGAGCGCGAGGGCAAGACCGTCGCCGGTTTTGCGCAACTGGACGAAAGCCGGCTCGACGCCGGCAACGTCACCATCCGGGTCGCCTATTCCAGCGTCAATTACAAGGATGCCCTGGCCGCCACAGGGGCGGGGCGCATCATCCGCCGCTTTCCCTGCGTCGGCGGCATCGACCTGTCGGGGACGGTGATCGCCAGCGGCGACCCCCGTTTCAAGGCCGGCGACCCGGTGATAGCCACCAGTTTCGACATCGGTGTCGCCCACCACGGCGGCTATGCCGAGGTGGCGCGGGTTCCCGCCGACTGGGTGGTGCCGCTCCCTGACGGGATGAGCCTCTTCGAGGCCATGGCCCTGGGAACGGCGGGCTTCACCGCGGCCCTGGGCATCGTCCGCATGGAGGAGAACGGGCTCCGGCCGGAAAAGGGGCCGGTCCTCGTCACCGGCGCCACCGGCGGGGTCGGCAGCCTGGCCATCGACATGCTGGCGCAGCGCGGTTACCGTGTCGTCGCCCTGACCGGCAAGGAAAGCGAGGCGGACTATCTGCGCGGCCTGGGGGCGGAGGAAATCCTTCTGCGCTCCAGCCTCGACCTGAGCAAGATCCGTCCCCTGGACCGGGCCCGCTGGGCCGGTGCGGTGGATAACCTGGGCGGCGACTACCTGGCCTGGATTGCCAGCACCATGGAGCAAGGGGGCGCCATCGCCAGCATCGGGCTGGCGGCGGGCATGACCCTCAATACCACGGTGGCGCCCTTCATCCTGCGGGGGGTGAGCCTGCTGGGGATCGATTCGGGCTATGTCGGCGAACCCTACCGCCACGGCGTGTGGCAGCGTCTGGCCGGCGACCTCAAGCCCCGGCACCTCGCCGCCCTGACCCGGCAGATCGCCTTCGACGAACTGCCGGCGGTCTTCCCGGAATTCATCGCCGGCCGCGCCAAGGGCCGGGTGGTCGTTGCCGTGGGCGGCCGCTGAGATGGCCGATCTCCCCCGCGTCCTGGTCGTCGACGATTCCCGCCTGGTGCGCGCCTCCCTGGTGCGCAACCTGCAGGGGCACTACGAGACCCGGGAGGAGGCCGATGGCGAGGCGGCCTGGCAGACCCTCATCCTCGACCATTCCATCCAGGCGGTGATTTCCGACCTGCAGATGCCCAAGCTCGACGGTTACCAGTTGCTGGAGAAGGTCCGCACCTCCAGACTGCGCCGTTTGCAGGAGATTCCCTTCATCCTGGTCTCCGGCGAGGAGACCGAGGACGAGCGCCAGAAGGCCAAGGCCCTGGGCGTTTCGGATTTCATCAGCAAGGGCGGTGGTTCGGCGGAAATCCTCACCCGTCTCGACCATCTGCTGGCCCTGTCCCAGGCCCGCCACAACCTGGAGGAAGGCCGCGAGCAGATGGTGCAGGATCCGGAAACCGGCCTGTTCACCCGCAAGTACGTGGAGCTGCAGGGGGCGCAGGCCCTGGCCCATGCCCTGCGCCACGGCAGCGAGGTGAGCGTGCTGGTGCTGGGTTTCGACGGCTATGCCCAGGTCTGCGAAAAGCTGGGGCCGGAAGTCGCCGCCCAGGTCGGCACCCGCTTCGCCAAGTTGCTGGCGGCCAAGATCCGCCGCGAGGACAGCCTCGGCCACTTTGGCGAGGGCCAGTACGCCGTGGTGTCGCCCGGCACGTCGGCATCCCTCTGCGTCTCCTTCGCCAACCGTGTGCGGGAGGCGGTGGAGGTGGCCCACGTGGCGGCCCACGGCCAACGGGTCATCCTCACCGTCAGCATCGGGGTGGCCAGCGCGCCGACCGACGACGCCATTTCCGCCGGCGCCCTGCTCGACCTGGCCGGGCAGCGCATGCAGGAGGCCATGGCTGCCGGTGGCAACCGCATCGTCGCCGGCGCCGCCCAGGGGGCCATGCGCAAGCTGGGCGTCCAGCACGCCCTCGAACTATTGAATGCCCAGCGGCCGGAGGCGGTGCTGCCGCACTTGCCGCGGCTGGGCCAGCAGGTGCTGCCGCTGTTGCGCCTGCTGGACAAGGAATACGGGTTGAATCTGCCCCTGGCGGATATCGAACGCCGTTTGAGCGAACGGACCGATTCACAAGAAAAGTCCGGGCAAGGAGTTGTGTAGCCGAGTGCAGGAAACAAACAAAGGGAAGATCTATGACGACGTACAAGGAGTTTCACCAATATTCCATCGAGCGCCCCGATGAGTTCTGGACCGAGCAGGCCCGCCTCATCGACTGGCAGGAGCCGTTCACCCAGGTCTGCGACTATTCGCGCCCACCCTTCGCCAAGTGGTTCGTCGGAGGCAAGACCAACCTCTGCCACAACGCCGTGGACCGCCATGCCGCCAAGCGGCCGAACGACCGCGCCCTGATCTATATCTCCACCGAAACCAACGAGGAGAAGATCTACACCTTCGCCGAGTTGCAACGGGAGATCGAGCGCATGGCCGCCATCTACCAGAGCCTCGGCGTCAAGAAGGGCGACCGCGTCCTCATCTACATGCCGATGATCGCCCAGGCCTGCTTCGCCATCCTCGCCTGCGCCCGCATCGGCGCCATCCACTCCGTGGTCTTCGGCGGCTTCGCCTCCGGCTCCCTGGCCACCCGCATCGACGACGCCAAGCCGGTGCTCGTCGTCTCCTCCGACGCCGGCATGCGCAACGGCAAGCCCGTGCCCTACAAGCACCTGCTGGACGAGGCCATCAACCTGGCCGAACACAAGCCGGCCAAGGTGCTGATGGTCGATCGCGGCCTCGACAAGGAATTCAACAAGGTTCCCGGCCGCGACGCGGATTACGCCACCCTGCGCGCCGAGCACATGGACGCCAGGGTGCCCTGCACCTGGATGGAATCCTCCGAGCCCTCCTACATCCTCTACACCTCCGGCACCACCGGCAAGCCCAAGGGCGTGCAGC
>JRYG01000837.1_pt1 | contig 10749 bp, 11 predicted proteins | sample 235341 | NCBI WGS metagenome assembly JRYG01 (sample SAMN03074218, study PRJNA261478) | activated sludge metagenome | biome: Wastewater Treatment Plant; feature: Wastewater; material: Activated sludge; isolation source: activated biomass of a wastewater treatment plant treating hydrocarbon... ... | reverse complement strand
ATGCTCCATATCGCAGGGTATAAAACCCTACGCTATGGAGCGCGGGGGCTGCATTGGTTTGCAAAGTCGCCCCCTCGCACGGTCGCCCCCTCCCCAAGTCGCCCCCTCCCCCTATAGCAGCATCAATTCATTTTTTATAATTTTACCCAAAAAATCATGCCCAGGTTACTATCCTGTATAGCAGCATGCCTGCTGATTTTGAGCCTCTGCCAGGCACAATCCTCATCAAAAAGCGATGACGCCTTGCGCCGCCTGGCCGATCAACTTGCCCAGAAATACATCATCGTTGACGGGCACGTGGACTTGCCTTACCGGTTGAAAGTGCAGAATTTCAGGTTGACAAAAGAACTGATCGGCATTCCGATTGAGACAACTGCCGGCGATTTCGACTACGTGCGGGCAAAAAAGGGCGGCCTGGACGCGCCTTTTATGTCGATTTATATCCCATCTGAATTGCAGCAAAAAGGTGGCGCCAAAGAACTGGCCGATTCGCTGATTGACATGGTGACCAGCATTGCCAAAGCGCACCCCGATAAATTTGCCGTGGCAACCTCTCCTGCCGAGGTGCGCCGCAATACCGCCAAAGGGCTCATCTCCCTGCCCATGGGCATGGAAAACGGAGCGCCCATCGGCAGTGACCTGGCCAATGTGGCCTATTTTCATCAAAAGGGCATCCGCTATATTACCCTTACCCATGCCACCGATAACCTCATCTGCGATTCTTCGTACGACACCACCCGCACCTGGAACGGCCTTAGTCCATTTGGCCGCGAGGTAGTGCGCGAAATGAACCGGGTGGGTATCATGATCGATGTCTCACACATATCGGATAGCACCTTCTACCAGGTCATGGCGCTCAGTAAAAAGCCCTGCATCGCATCGCATTCGTCGGTGCGGCATTTCACGCCGGGGTTTGAACGCAACATGAACGATGATATGATCAAACTTTTTGGGCAAAAAGGGGGGGTGATCATGATAAACTTTGGTTCCAGCTTCCTTGACAGCACCATTTTGCACCGCGACGAAAAGCTGCGCGAAGAATTGCGGGCTATTTTGCTCGAAAAAGGCCTCAATGAACACGACCCCGCCGCCCAACCCGTCATCGACGAATTTCAGCGCTCGCATCCTACCTTGTATTCCGATGTGCAGATGGTGGCCAATCACATCGACCGGGTGGCCCGGCTGGCCGGCGTAGACCATATCGGCTTTGGCTCTGATTTTGACGGCGTGGGCGACTCGCTGCCCACCGGGCTAAAGGACGTGTCGCAATATCCCAACCTGATCTACGAATTGCTCAAACGCGGCTATTCCAAAAAAGACATCGAAAAGATGTGCTACAAAAATGTCTTTCGGGTATGGTCGGAAGTAGAAAAGGGTATGCCATAAAATTTTTACCTCGCTTTAAACTTTTGTCCAAATAAATAGTCTTATCAGCAAAATCCCAACACTTGCAAGCACCTACGCCGGCAATCGCAGACGAGCAGATCCTGAGCCTGTTGAGCCAGGAACACACCGCGGAGCGGGGCTTCCGGTTGTTGATGCAAGTGTATCAGGAGCGGCTGTATTGGCATATACGCCGGTTGGTAACCGATCATGAGGACGCCAACGACGTACTGCAAAACAGCCTGATCAAAGTGTATCGCAATATTGCGCAGTTTGAAGGTAAGTCGAAGTTGTTTACCTGGCTGTACCGCATCGCTACCAACGAGGCGCTGTCGTTTATGCAGCAGAAAAAACGCCGGTTTTCAGCTTCGCTCGACGAAGAAGGCTCGCACCTGTCGAACCAACTGGAAGCCGACCCCTATTTCGACGGCGACGAACTGCAGATACGCCTGCGGGAAGCCCTCGAAAGGCTACCCGAAAAACAGCGCATCGTCTTTAACCTGCGGTACTACGATGAGATGGGATACAAAGAAATGTCCGACATACTCGACACCTCCGAGGGCGCGCTCAAGGCTTCTTACCACCATGCGGTAAAAAAAATTGAGGCGTACCTGAAGGGCGTTGAAATTGAATAAAAGGAGTTATGAAAAACAAAGAAGACATCAGGAAAGAACTGGACGGGCTGGCGTCACCCCTGCTATCGGGCCTGAAAGATCGCGGCGAGGGGTTTTCGACCCCCGAAAATTACTTCCAGGCGCTGCCCGACGAATTGTGGCAGCGTATCCAGATCGAGGTTTCCAGGCGGCAAGTTGCCCCGGCGCCGACGCCCTGGTGGACGCCCCTGCGCGAGTTCTTCGAGTCGCTGCTGCAACCCCGCTATGCCCTGGCATTGGCCGGCGTCGCTGCTGTAATCGCCGTGGCTATCTTCTTGTTCCGCCCTAATACGAGTGAAAATAATCAGGTATTGGCCGGCGTGAGCGCCGAAGAAGCCGCACAATACGTGGCCGATAATATCGATGAGTTCGATATGGCGCTGCTGATGGAGCTGGCAGTCGCCGAAAACGAACAAACAAGAGAGGAGCCTCCAACCGAATCCACCGGCAACGAGGATTCGCTCGACCAATACTACGAAGAATTAATAGATGAACTCGACCTGGAGGATATTGAGGAAATGCTCTGATTTTGAGGGGTTATGAGGAGGGATGAAAGTTAATGAGGGGTTATGAGGGGATAAAAGCTATTACATAACCCTTCATAACCCCTCATAAACCCTCATAACCCCTCATAACCCCTCATAACCCCTCATAAACCCTCATAAACCTTTCATAAACCACGCAATGACATGAGAAACTTAATGCTAACCCTGTTTTTTTTAGCTGCCCTGACAACCTGGGCCGGCGCTCAGGACTTTGAAGATGAGATGGACAATCTGGGTACCAAGATCAGGGCCCAGCGGGTAGCTTTTATTACGGAGCGACTGCGTCTGACACCCAACGAGTCGGAAAAATTCTGGGCTATTCATAACGAATACGAGCAAAAGCAAAGTGATATTCGCAAGCGCTTTAAACCTAAAAAGACGATTGAGGATATGAACGACTCGGAAGCCGACCAGTTTATCAATACCCGGATGGATATGGAATCGGAACTGCTCTCGCTCAAACGCGATTATATCCGCAAGTTCCGCGATGTAGTTCCTGCCCGCAAGTTGGTAGCCTACGAAAAAGCTGACCGTGACTTTAAGATGTTTATGCTCGAAAAAATCCGGGAACGCCGCCAGCAGCAGAATGTTCGGCCGCAGCAAAGGCCGGGATTCAGGCGGAATTAATTTGATATTCCATTTGGATAAAAAGAGGCCGACTGTGGAGTCGGCCTCTTTTTATTAACGCGCCAGCACTACCCGTCGCGTCACATCCGGCAGACCATTGGATTTTACTTTTATTAAGTACATCCCGCTGTGAAAACTAGCCAGATTGAGCTGATCCACAGCAGTTTGCACTTCGCCTACCTCGTTGGATAACATCAACCTGCCCTCGAGGCTATATACTTCTATACGCGCCTCCCTGCCGATATACTGTGTCAAATCTACATTCAACTCGCCGCTGGTCGGATTGGGGAAAATGCTGAAATCAGCTTCCTGCTCCGTGTTGAGGGCGGAGGCCGTAGCCGAACCGCCTCCCGACGAAACCAGCATAGCATTGGCGCCTGTAAAGGTCACATTGGAGTAGGTGGCGGTCACAGGGTCTATGGATGTGGCGTTGGTAGCTACTAAGCCCATCTGGATGCAATTGCCCATCTCAATGGCCTGGCCGCCGGCCAAATACCAGGCTGCGCCGTTGGGTGAGACGAACAGGTTGAACTGATTGCCCACCCGCACAATGCGCAGCCAATAGCGCTGGCTGCTTGAAAATTGTTGTGGAAAGGCCTGCCCGTTGGTGGTTGTACGGAATTCGCGACGGTTGAACTGGCTCAGGTTAGTCATCAATTGCGCTTTTTTGGCGCCGGCCGCGTTGCTCTCGCGCATCACTATGCCGGCCCAACCTGAACCATCGATGCCCGTTACTTGTGCGGTGATACTGCCATTGCCACATAAGGCACGGGCAGCAAATGCCACCGCATCAGTCGTATAAGGTGAGTTATACACGGCGCCTGCAGCGCTACCTGTCCATGTATCAGTACCCGGAGAATAGCTGAAATCACTGGTACAGGTGGTACAGCCCGTCGGCGGCGGCTCGCTCCAGCCTGCGGGTAAACCCGATATCGTGACGGTGGAAGTGCAGTTTGCTGTGTTGCCGTTTACATCCAATACTGTAGCCGTCACAAGTACAGGTTGCCCCACTTGTGTGGCAAGAATCGCAGCCGGAGAGAGTGTAATACTCTGCACACCGCAGTTGTCGGTAGCAGTCACCAGTTCGGCTGCATTGAGGGTTATGCTCTGTTGGCCGTTGAAAACCAGTGTGGTGTTGGTGCAGGTAGCTGTCGGCGGCGCCCCATCCGCCCCGGCCGCAACGAAAGCCATAGCCGATGCCGGACAGGGGCTGCTATTGCTCGTAACCGTGACCGTATAACTGCCATCGGGTAGACCGGTAAATACCCCCGTGCCGTTGCTCTGATTCGAAGGGCCGGAAATAGCATAAGTCAATGTGCCTGTACCTGTAGCCGTTACAGTAATGCTGCCGTTGTTGGTATTGGGACAGCCTTCAGGGGTGGTAACAATATTGGTGATCGCCAATTGGACATTGCCTCCGGCCTTAAACCAGGCCCTTTCAACAGCAGATTGTGCATTATTAAGTCGCAATATGGCGATTTCCTGCTTACTGGCATTGCTAAGATAATGATGCTCTACAATCGTATCAACGCCCAATTCGGTCAACCCTAAGAATTGTATGGCTACATCGGTGATATCCAGCCAGCCCAAAGGAGGGACCTTGGCGTCCAACCTCTTCTCCTCATATGTCGTGCGCTTTTCACGCAGTACCTGGTAACATCCTCCCGGAACAGACAAGGTTCCCCAGGCATCTACGACATCGAGGCGATTGATAGCAACCCGGATTCTAAACGAATCGGCCATAACAGGAAGCAGCTGACGCAGGTTAGCCGGCATTAGGACGTCATCAAAAGGCACTAAAATGCCGCTTGACACAGCGCTAATATCAAACATATTCACAGGGCTGCGTCGCTCTGTAATCGGCGGGTTATATGGAAATAATAAGTTGATGCCGATATTTATCGGATCGCTCCCGAAATATCCCATCAATTTCACCGAACCGCCGTTGAGACTATTATTGACATCGTAATACATTTCTCTTCCCATTGTATTGACGAGAAGATCCGCGCCGGGGAAGCTGGCAGAATGCGCCCCGGTGTTAGGAGCATTGAAAATTGTTGCGCTGGTCAGGTCGGTCTGCAAATTGCTGAAGTCCCAGGTCTGATTGAAGCCCGGCGGGGTAAAAAAACCGGGAATGACCGGGTTTATGTCGATGTTGTAATTATAGGTGTCGCCCACCACCGGAAAAGCGGCATTGGTGACGGTGATTTGAGCATGAGCGCTCGCACACATACCTAAGGCGGAAAGCATTAGTAAAAAGTTAAGTTTCCTCATAATAACAGGTTGTCATAGTGGTTAAAGCATCCAGGATAGGTGTCTTTATACAGGCACATGCCGGTATAATTTACTGCAATGTAATCTTTTGTATTCATTGTTCGGAAAAAACACAGCGGGCGCCTCGCAGCCGGTGTGCAAGACGCCCATACTATGAAACGAAAGCTGGTTAAGGCCTCCAGCGGGCCGTATAGCGGCACAAGGCTATTTTCATGTCGGTGGTTTTGAACAGATAAGGCCCGAAAAGCTGGCGGCCGGCGGTGATATTGATATACAAATACGTATCGTTAGCAGGCACATACATCATCTGCGTGGTGCAACCAATGCCATCGCCTTCATGGCCGTACTGTCCGGTATCGCCGTCGAGGCCGTATTGGTAGTATTCCAGCCCCAAGCCATAGTCGGGTTGGGTGGATTCCTGGCCCTGTATCCAGGTGCGCATCTCTGCCAGGGCGGCGGCGCCTACTACCTGTCCTTTGTTGAGCGCTTCGTAAAAGCGGATGGCGTCGGCAGCAGTGCCGGCTATGCCGCCGTAGGCAAGGCTGGTATTGCCCAGGGCCATGTTCCATTGGGTGATGTTTTCCAATTGTTCGTTGGCAAAGCGATCGAAATAATAATTTGGGAAAGGCATCGAAGCCATGTCGGCATCGGCCAGGTTGTAATGGGTGTGCTGTAATTTCAGCGGCTGTATGATCTTTTCTTTCAGCAATTGCTCGTAGGTCTTGCCGCTTGCTTTTTCAATAATTAGCTGCAGCAGCAAATAATTGGTATTGGAATAACTGAAATCGGCGCCCGGCGTAAACATAAGCGGCTGCCCGTATACCAATTCCAGCTTTTCTTCGAGTGTGGGTTGATCCAATGGGTTGTTTAACTGCCCCAGTTGGAAGGCCGGCAATTCGGTGAAGTTGACAATACCCGAACTGTGGTTGAGCAACATTCGCACCGTAATGGTATTGCTGCCAGTAATTCCGCTGGCTACGTCCGGCGCCAGGTAGGTATTGATGGGCGCGTCGAGCTGCAACTGCCCTTCTTCCCACAATTGCATGGCCAGGGCCGCGGTGTAGGTTTTAGTCAGACTGAAATACCAGCTCTTCATACCGCTGGTCAGCGGGCTTTTGTCTTCTATTTTGGCATAACCGCCGCCGGTGATATACCAGCCGTCGGCGTTTTTTACCGCCACCTGTACGCCGGGGATGCCCAGGTCGACGAATTTATCGATAATGGCTTCCAAAGAATCTTTCATCGGGTGGTTGCGGTTGATCACTACGTCGTCGGTGGCGGCCGGGTGATCGCATTGGTAAACGTCTTTTTGGCAAGCGCTGATGAAAAAGAGGATGGTTGCCAATAAAATAAAGAAAATGGACTTATTCATGGTCACTGATTTTTAGTGTGAAGCAATTTTTAAACCAATTAATGCATGAGATTGAGGCAATAGGCTCAGGTCGGGACTGTAGCCAAACAGCGCCTGTACCTGGTAAGCTACATAGGGGGTAAAATCATACTGTTTGCCTTTGACTTTGTAGCCCAGGCTTAGGCGCAGGGGCACGTGAAACAAACCCTTGGACTGTTTGCCGGCGATCCAGTTTTCACCATCCCAGTTCAGGGATTTCGAGGGGGAAAACGCGCGCTGATACCCCACGCCAAGCCCGATACCGGTTTCAATAGCATTGGCGATAAGCGGAGAAAAAGTAAACAGCAGTTGGGTTGACACAGCGTCGCCCTGGTATTTGCCGCGGGCGTAGCTGAATCGCAGGGCCAGGCCCAGGGTACGGCGCTGGTTGAAGGGCTGCTCCGCGCCGGCATAAACCACCGTCTGCGCTTGTTGCCAGTCGGCGCCCAGGCCGGGCATGTGAATGGAGCCGATTCCGGCTGCAACATCCCATTGCAATGGAGGGGGTGAATTTTGCGCTTGAAGTGTGGCGGGCATAGCTGCCACAAGCGCGAGGTGCAGGTAAAAAACAAATAGCAATCGTTTCATCTTTTGAATCATTTTTCGGCAAAGATGAACCGTGGGACATTGCCCGTCGTCCGAATTGATCTATTCAGACCTCACTAATATGTTGTTCTTTATAAAAAGCGGAAGGCGTCAGGCCCGTTTTCTTTTTAAAAACGGCATTGAAGGTAGCTTTTGAATTAAAACCTGCTTCCAGCGCCAGGGCCAGGAGCGTCAGATGGGAATTGACGGGGTCGGCGGCCAGGCGTTTAAAGGCTTCAATACGATAGTCGTTGACAAAATCGTAGAAGGTCTTTCCAATATAATTATTGAGCACTTCGGAGACATATTGCTTATTGGATTGCAGCCGGTCGGTGAGGTCTTTTAAAGTCAACTCGCTGTTTAAATACAAATGCTCCTCTTCCATGAGTTTTTTCAACTGTCCAGCCATGGTCTCCTGTGTAGCGTTGTCGAGGCGGGAGGTCGGCGCTTCTTCCACGGTTTCATCTTCTGCGGCAGGATATTCTTCTGCAGAAAAAAGTACAGGATGCGCTATGGCCTGGTATGCCGTCCAGTAAATGAGCACTACAACGCCTAAAAAATGATAAGGATACAATGCCGACAAAAAGGGCCAATCCAGTTTTTTAGCATAAAAAACAAAAACGCCGACAACAGTAATAGAAAAAGTGATATACAAAAAGCGCCGCAGCCACAACAGTCGAACTTCAGCCAGATTGGAAAAAAAATTGGGTATACGGTGTTCGTGCCGGTGATATACCCTGATGCAAAGCCCGAAGAAGATAATATGGATGAAATTGGTAAGCTGGTTGAGCAGGCCGAAGTCGTCTTGCACCGACAATTCCCAATTGCCCAGGTAGGCCCTTTTGTCTGCCGCCGATTGGAGATAATAGGGCAATTGCACCACCAACCAAACCAAAAAAGGCAGAAAGTACAGCAGTTCTTTTTTTTGAAAAGCCGGCGCGATATGGGTAAGCCGGCGCACGTAGATCAAGGTCAGCGGGCCATATAACACGGGGATCAGCCAGGTGAGGTGGCTGAGATGCGGGAAACGCATAAAAAAATCGCGCTCATCAAAAGCAACCAGCGTGAGGTGGATAGTGAGCAGGAAAAGCAGGAAAGCAAAAATTCGGTTGGCTTCTCTATTCACCGGGCGGGTCCAAAGCAGCAAAGCCAGGATGGCGCCCTGTGCGGCGCCGGCCAGTAAAGCCAGCTTGAGTAATGAAAATGACATTCCGCCTCCCTGTTATTGCACTTCGTATTCCAATTCTGATTTAATCCGCCGGAGTTCGGCGACCTGCCGTCCTATGGTGGCGTTCATATATTTTTTTGTAAAAAATACAATCAGCCAGCAAATCCCAATGCCGAGAGGCGCCGCGATGGCCCACATCTTCCACGACAACAATACCGCGGGCCAGGGTGCGCCGCCTTCGACAGCGCCGATGAAAAATCCGGAGATATAACCCAACGGCAACAACGCGCCTACCAGCCATACCACATGGCGTATATACGATTGCAAAATAACAATCTGTTCGTCGAGGGCCCCCAATACCGGTTTTTCGTGGATGTGCCGCATGCGCCGCCACAGCCAGTAATAGGGGTAGCAGCCTGCTACCAGTGCTACAGTAATAACCAATAAGAAAAAGAAGGGCTGGGAGGTGTAATTCCATGTGCCGATAGCCGCTACAACGGCAATGGCGAGCCCGGCGACAAATTCGATCAAAATGATGCGCTTCACCTTGTCGAGTATGCTGCGCGAGCGGCTGCGAGCCATCGCCAATACCTCGTCGCTCATTTGCCGGTAGTAATAACCGGCAGCGGCTTCATTGTCTTTCCATATTGATAATAGATCCTGCTCTTCCATGGTGAATTGTTATTCTTCCTGCCAGGCCCCGGGCCATTCTTCGTTTTCGAGTAGCAATTGCTGCAATTTTTTTTTGATGCGATGAATTTTTACGCCTACCAAATTGGCGGAAACACCCAGAATTGTCGCTATGTCTTCATAGCTCTTTTCGTCAAGATATAGCAATATGACGGCTCTCTCGTCTTTGTCAAGGCGACTGATGCAATCGTATAACAGATCAATTCGTTGTTGCCTGGCTTGAGCCGCGCCGATACCGTCGTCGACCACCACCGGAAAATATTCGTCGCCCCGCAGTACCGCCTGCTGCCGGCGCTGCTTTTTCTGGAATGATAACGCGGTATTTAAGGCAATGCGATACAGCCAGGTAGACAACTGCGCCTCCCCCCGAAAGTCAGGCAACGCGCGCCATACCTGCACCAGCATCTCCTGATACAAGTCGCGCATATCTTCCTGCTCCGGAGCGTATGAACGGGCTATTTTGTATAAAATACCGTTGTGACGCGCTATCAATTCCTTGAACTGTTGCTCCACGTTGGGGGCTTTTTATGCGAAGTTAGTTTGCGCCGTCGGCCTTTTATTACAGCAGATGTGATTTTTATCGAAATAAATCGCCGTTTATCGATGGATAGCGTTTATTGGTGGAAAAAAGTAACCAGCCCCGTAAGAAAAAACCGCCTGCCTTTACTAACCTTGAAAAACCATCAAATATGCCCGCAATAATAGAAGCACGCAATCTGGGAAAGCGCTTTGGCGAGGTGCAGGCCGTGCATGATATGAGTTTTGAAGTTCATCCAGGCGAGATTGTCGGGCTGCTCGGCCCCAATGGCGCCGGCAAAAGCACTACGCTGCGCATGCTGTCGGGGCTCTTGTCTCCGAGCGCCGGCGAAGCGTTTATCAACCGGCACTCGGTGCAACAAGAACCCCTGCTCGCCCGCCGTGCACTGGGTTTTCTTACCGGCGATATGGATTTGTACCGGCGATTAACGCCAGTAGAACTTCTCGCGTATTTCGGGCAACTCTACGAAGTGCCTCAATCTGTGCTTCAAAATCGCATTGCAGAACTAATAGACGCCTTCGGCATCAGCGATTTTAAGGATAAGCAGTGCGAAAAATTGTCTACCGGCCAAAAACAACGGGTTTCTATTGCCCGGACGCTAGTGCACGACCCCGCTGTGGTGGTACTTGATGAGCCCACTACAGGCCTTGATATTATGGCCAGCGAATTTATCCTTCAATTTATCCGCCGTATGGCCAAGGAAAACGGCAAAGCCATCATATTCTCTACCCATCACCTTGACGAAGTTGAGCGCCTGTGCGACCGGGTAGTGATTATTCATAAAGGCCGACTGCAACACAACGGCGATATCAATTCGGCCCTCGCCGCTACTAATCAGGCCCGGCTGGCCGATGCGTTTTTTAATCTGGTTAATGTATGAGGGGTTATGAAGGGTT